>Ga0114129_10004331_pt1 | contig 20067 bp, 16 predicted proteins | sample RhiMetdeltSRZDD1_FD_80071 | JGI IMG/M metagenome (GOLD analysis project Ga0114129, IMG submission 80071) | Populus rhizosphere microbial communities from Tennessee, USA - Rhizosphere MetaG P. deltoides SRZDD1 (version 2) (version 2) | ecosystem: Host-associated > Plants > Roots > Rhizosphere >... | reverse complement strand
TGACGAGCAAGATCGGCAAGAAGCGCATGGGCCACATGATGCAGGCGGTTGCGCCGATGATGCTGAGCATGATGGCGCCGGGCGGAAGCATGCCAGGTATGGAAAGCATCACCGGCATGATGGGCGAGGGTCCAACTCGCCGTGCCGGGCGGCGACACAGGTAACCCGTCCGATTCTGCCGCGCGTTTGAACTGGCATGCGCGCAGCCCGGTGTGCCCGGGTTCGAGCTGCGCCGTCCAGATAATCAGAAGAAGCCCACGCTCCGCGAGATGCGCCTCCAGAAGCTCGCGGCGCTTGGATATGGGCGCCCGCATGCCCGCTCGACGCTCTCGATAGCTTTTCGCGAGTTCTCCAACGAAATCTGGTTGTTTGGTGGCTGTCGTTGGGAACCTTGAATCGAGACCGTGCGGCCGGCCTTCATTGCCTCGAGCAGCCCGTTAGGCACCGATTCAGCACGTGTCGACAGCGGAAGCGTCGACTTGCCCGATGCCGGCACCGAAAGCGGGAAGGTGTCGTCATCCACGACCAGATCGATTTTTCCCTGGATGTCTGCCCCCAGCGCCGAGAAATGCAGGCTTACTGGCGTCCCGGGCTGGTCGCAGCGGACAAATATGCACAACCAATCGCCGGGCTTCTGCGGATCGCTGGCGCATCCTTGAACGGCGCGATTTTGTTCGCCCGGAAATTTGGCTGATGTCCACGGTGTTGCTTGCGCCCATCCCGCTGACGGAAAGCAAACGCAGCCGACGGCCAGGCTCAGAGTCATGAGTTTCATCTGATGCTCTCCAGCAGTCACGGTTGTGGCATCGCGCGGCCGACTCGCATTGGATCGGGTATCCAGGCGCGGCCCGGACGAGCAACGAGGCAACCTTGCAAACACTGGTTAGCACTTCGTTAAGCCGGCGCTTCGCAGCACTATTCTTGACGCCGTTGGCTTGTGACTTGGCTCTCCCCCTCCCCGTAATGGTCCACGCAAGCGCCACCCAGAGACGGGGAAGAGGCTCGCAGGGCGTGATAAACAAGGCGACGACGGCGAAACGACCAACAATTGCGATTGGGAGCAGCCGCCAGCTCAGGGGACCCAGTTTCCGCAAAAAGACGGGACTACAAGGATCAAAGAATATGAACGCCAGCATCAGTGCCAGCCAAGCGGGGCTCGATCCGGAGCATGTCGCGATCATCGAGCCGGTCAAGGGGTCGGATATTCCGGTTCGCCTCATGTATGTGGAAACGATCGACGGCCTCTACGCACCCATTGGGCTTCGCACACCGCATTTGGACGGCCCATATCCGCTGATTCTGTTTGCGGCAGGCAACGGCGGCGGCGGCATGGCTGTTGTGCGCGACTTCACCCAGAACCGTAGTTGGACGCAGGAGCAATTCCTCGCAGCCGGCTACGCTGTAGCGTGGATGCGTTACCGCGCCGAGGTTGACTATGCCTACGACAGAATCGGCAGGTTGATCGAGGATCGGCGCCAGCGGCGGCAACTTCTCAATCGCGGCCCGCTGGAATACGAGGACGTCATCTCCATCGTCGATTATGTCAAGACGCTGCCTTACATCGATCCGGACCGGATCGGATACATGGGTATGAGTCACGGAGGCGAAATGGCGTTCAAGATCGCGTCGGAGTACCGTGGCCTTCGGGCCATGGTGGCGAGCGAACCGGCGTCGCACGAGTTCCTCAGGCTGAAGCCCGACGCCACCGCAAAGATCGATCCCCTGACCGGCCTCCTCAATGTCGAGAAGATGTTGATGCGCGAGCCGGAAAAGGTGCGCCCCAGAATCACGGAAGACGTCGCCATGCAGCGGATCAGCACCATCACAACCCCGATCTTTGTCCAGGGCCGCAACACCGACGAGCTCCAGGGAATTTTCCGCGTCTCCTACGACCTGCTGCAGGAAGCCGGCAAGGATTGCGTGTGGCAATCGTACGATCATGCCGAGCACGGGTTCATCTATGTCCGCCGTCATGACGACGACAGCGGCTATGAGCCCGATCCGGTCCAGATCAGGGCGGTGCAAGACACCATCACGTTCTTTGACGAGCACATGAAGAAAAGGCGTACGACATCGGCTTAGGCCGCGGTCTCAACAATTCGCGCGAAATGCACCGGCGGCGGCGCTCGAGGTGGCATTGATTTGGCCGCCATCGCCATCCCAAGCGGACGGGACCTCGATCCGCGTGGACAGCATCGTCCGCGTTTCCGACTTATGAGGATCGCGAGGGATTTGCCCGGGCGCGGTGGTCCACGGACCTCGTGCATCGAAGCGCTGGGATGCGGCGCCCAAACAGTCGTTTGAAAAATCCGCCCTCGTACCGGCGCGTCTCGGCGGCGCGCTGATCGGCGGCGGCCCGCTGTTGCTCCTGCTTCTCTAGTTTGAGACGCGCGCTGATAAGCTCGTGGACCTTGTACGGGACGAGCAGATGACGCTTGTTGAACTCCCGGTAAACATCGTAGCTCGGATTGGCCTCCCAGATGAAACGTATGATCTCTAGAAACAGCTCACTGTTTCTCCGCAGCGTCGGATTGCTTGCCTCCAGGAGAGTGTAAGCGGCACGGCGCACGCGGGCGTCTTTTGAGGCGAGCATCTGATGCACGTGAGATTTCGACAGAGCGCCATGCTTGACCATGGTGACCTCCCGCCGGGAGCTTATCACGCGGTGGCGGCGCATGACGGCAGGGTCCGGGAAACATGGTATCTAAAGTCTTATCGACCCTGGACTTGGCCGCGTGAGAGGGAGAGAGCCGCCGAATAACGACGATTGCCTGATGAGTAGTCCTGACCCTCGACGCTCAGCCCGATAGCTCCCCTCGGGCAGCGCCGAGACGAGCCTCAAGCCGCAGCTATGCCCGCCTCGCGTAGCGGCTCCAGGTGCCGGAGCTTGGGCGCCACATGTTCCATGAAGAGCTTCATCGATCGGGCGCGCTTTTCTCGGGTTGCCCAATCCTTCCCCGTGACGATCAGCAGCGTGCCAAAACCGCCCGAGGCGTCATAGAACTCCTTGAGTTGACCCGCGACCGAGTCCGGATCGCCCAAAAAATATACGCCGGCCTCGGCCAGCTGATCGAAGGAGACGTCCTCGCCGGTGAATTGCCAGTTGTAATTGGACTTCAGCAGTCTGATCAGGCCGCGCTTGATCTGGAAACCAAGTTCGTAGGTGATCGCCGGGCGCAGGTCCTCCATCGCCTCTCGTCGGGAGTCGGCCAGATGGACGTAACGGGCCACGGTGATGTCTCTGAGCGGACCGCTCCGCCCGCCGGCTTTGGCGGCGCGGGCATAGCGGTCGGCTTTCCGGCGTATGAATGATGCAGGCTCGAGCTGGGCCGCGAGGAGCGTATACCCGCGGCTGCCGGCAAGCTCGATCATCGCCTCCGTGTCGGTTGCGGTCGCGATCGGCATGTGCGGCGCGTTCAAAGGACGCGGCGTAGCCACGATGCTCTTTCCCTGCCAATATTTGCCATCCCAGTCGAACGGCTCCTCCGAAGTCCAGCACTTCAGGATAAGATCGAGGGCTTCACGCAGGCGCGGATGGCGATCTTCGTGTGAGAGCCCACGCTCATGGGCGAAGAGCGGATTGGGAAACCCCGAGCCGAAGCCGAAGATGAAGCGGCCGCCGCCGACCACATGATCGGTAACCGCCGCCTGGATGGCCGTGTCGACCGGGTGCGCGAGGTGGATGAGCTTCACCGCGGCGCCCATGCGGATCTGTTTGGTCAGCCCCGCCGCCTTGCACATCAGAAGCTCGGGGACCGGCAAGGTGTCGACTTTGTTGATATAGACCGGTTCCCCATGATGTTCGCTGATATAGGCGTCACGAAAGCCGAGTTGATCGGCGAGAACGATCTCGCCGAGGTCTTCCTCGTAGGTCCGGGACGCGCTGGTGTGCGGGCGAAAGCCGTTCGAGAAGATGCCGAATTCCATTACCATTCCTCAGTGAGCACCGACCCGGCGCAAGAAGGTCACCCCCGTCGCCGAGGCTTCGCAAGCTCCAGGCCCCAGCAAGTTCTACGCCGGGTGTCCAGACACCGCGATGGGAGGGAGACGACATGAAGTTCGGCGTATTCGACCACCTGGACTGTGGGAATTGCAACCTTACCGATTCGCACGACGATCGGTTGCAGATGGCGGCCCTGTGTCGGCGTGGATTCCGCGCCTCGTTATTCGCCCAACACCATAGCACGCCGAGCGACCGAGCGCTCTCATCCAACGCTTTTCTCTCGGTAGTTGCACAACGCGCGCGAAGGCTGAGCTTTTCGCTGCTGGCCTATGTGGGACGTCCAAAATCCGCCTTTCACCGCTCCACGCCGCCGACGCCCGCACATGGCAGGTCGCAGGTTGCCGGCATCAACCTGCCGCTGTTCGCAGCCTTCATTCTGTGCGGTCCCGTAGCGGTGAAAGCCGAGGATTGGCCGAGCAGGCCCGTCAGCCTGGTCGTGCCCTACGAGCCCGGCGGCATCGTGGATTTGACTGCAAGGCTTCTCGCCGACCACATGGCGAAGGTGTTTCCGCAGCCGTTCATCATCGAGAACCGTACCGGCGCCGGGGGAACGATCGGCACCCAGTACGTCGCACGGGCCAATCCCGACGGTCATACCTTGCTGGTCGCGTCGGTGGCTCAGATCGCGATCGCTCCCCTCGTCCAGAACGTGAAATACGATCCGTTGAGTGATTTCGTACCCATCAGCATGTTCAGTAGCGGCGTCATCGCGCTGGCCGTCAGCACCGGGGTCACGACGAAAACGACAGCCGAGCTTATCGCCTATGCCAAGGCCAACCCAGGCAAGCTCTCATATTCCTCCGCCGGGTTCGGCTCATTCTCCCATCTAGGCGGAGCCATGTTCACCTCGCGCGCGGGCATCGAGTTGTTGCATGTGCCGTACAAGGGTGCGCTTCCAGCCGTGCAGGCCCTTCTGTCCGATCAAGTGCAGGTCTATGTCGGCAACTTCGCCGAATTGCAGCCCCTGGTCCAGGCAGGGAAACTGCGACTTTTGGCGCTCGCCACGCGCGAACGGCTTACCGAGACCCCGGATCTCCCGACGATCGCCGAGACCCTGCCGGGGTTCCAGATGGCCGGATGGCAGGGGCTGCTGGCGCCGGCTCGGACCCCTCCCCCGATTGTAAGCCACCTCGAACAGCAAGCGATTGCAGCAGCCAGGTCCCCAAGCGCGATTGCGCGGTTACGAAACCTCTCGGTCACCGCGGTAGGCAGTACGGCCGCCGAGTTCGTCGAAGGCATTCGCAAGGACATTGAACTGTATCAGCGGGTCACCAAGGCCGCGGGACTCGAAAAGCAGAACTGACCAGACGGCACCGCCATTCTTTCCTCAACTCGCCGACGCGGCCGGCATTGCCCGTCTTATACCCAGCCCGATAATACGTTGCAGCAGATCGCGATACGCGAGCCCATCATGAAGAGCCGCCGCGGCAAATTCCTGGCTCTCGGCGATCTCGGGATTGGGATTCGCTTCGAGAAAATATGGAATACCGTCCGCCGATAGGCGGAAATCGATGCGTGCGTATCCGTCAAGACCCAGCGTGCGGAAGATTCGCTTCGCCGATCGCTGTATAAGGGCCCGCACTTCCGGAGCGAGATCTTTGGCCGGCCCGTGTCTGATCCCGCGGCGCTCCTGATAGTCGGGATCGTGCTTGACCTTCTCGGTGGCGATCGGCCATGCGCCCTGCACCATGTTGCCGAATTCCAGCTCCCAGACCGGCAGCACCCGCAGCCGGTCGTTGCCGAGGACGCCGACATAGAGTTCGCGCCCCTCGACATATTGCTCCACGATGGCCGCCGTCCCGATCCGCTCGTGGATGAATGTGACCCGCTCCTCGAGCTTCTCGTCGCTGTCGACGACGGAGGCCTGCGAGATGCCCCAAGACGAATCCTCGCTTACGCTCTTGACGATCAGCGGCAGGCCAAGACGTGTCGGACGACGAACCTTGCGGTGCTTGGGGAATACCGCGAATGCCGGCACCGGAATCCGATGGTAGTGAACGAGCGTCTTTGACAGGTCCTTTCCGCGCGCCAGCATCAGGCCACGGGGATTGCAACCGGTATAGGGAACGCGCATCAACTCGAGATAGCTAACTACGTTCTGGTGGTAGATGACTTCGCCGTGGAACTGCTCGAGCAGGCTGAACGCGACATCCGGCTTCCAGCTGTCGATTTCATCACGGATGGGCTTGAGCTCATCGTGCACGCCGAGCGGCCGAACCTCGTGGCCAGCCGCACGTAGCGTGCTTACGACGTCATACTCTGTTTTCCAGACGTTGATTTCTTGTTCGGTGTAGCCGGCGCTCGACTCCGGAGGTATCAAGTCCGGATGTAAAAGCACAAGGACGCGTAGACGCTTCATAGCGCGATCCACTTCCGCCGCAACGGACCGAAGAGCGCATGCACCGTCTTGGCGGTCAACAAGACGGTGAATTCCATCATCAGCTTCCGTTCCGAACCGACCGCGCGCAAGTTCAGCTCCCGGCACCGTACTATCATGTCGTCGAGGATTGCATCCAGCGTGAGCTGGTATTCACCCGTCCACTTCGAGACGAGCTCTCTGATCCTCGCGCGGTTGTGCCGGATGAAGGTCGACGCTGCTTGCGACCGATGATGTCTCGGATCATCGGAGAACAGCCGCCGCAGGTCGCGATCGTAGGTCTTCGGCGTGTCGAAGGCGTAGAGAGCCAGTTTCTTCCGGTAGTGTTCGGCAAGCGTGTCGGTCAGCTGACTCAGCGGCTCGACCCGTTCCCGGCGGGTGAGCAACGGGCGTTGCCTGGCGATCTCGCCCATCAGCTCATCGACGTATTCAAGCTTCTTCAAGACCGGCCAGCCGGCGTAGCGCGCGCGCCAGTTCGAGCGGGGACGGAGCCACACTGCAAACGTCTCGGCAAAGTCCTCGTCGGGATGGCTCTGCGCGTACCAGAGCCGCAGATGCTGGACGAAATTCCGGCTGGCGGGGTTGGGCTGGTAATATCTCGGATAGCGCCTCGATGAGGGGCCGAACAGCTGCTGCCACCGGCGGCGGCGATGAAGCTGATAGGCGTGCTGCACCACGTGCCCGGCTTCATGGCGGAGAATACCCATGCATTCCGACCATGTCCCGCCTTCTACGTCGAAGATCTTTTTCTTCTCCAGCTGCATCAACCGCGGATGCGCCAGAAAAAAAGGGAATGCGATGCCGGGCGTGCTGTCGGGGCTGAACCATTCACTTGAAATCCAGGCGTGTGGCCGTACCCGGAGATCTCGCTGCTTCAACTCCTCATGGAGAGTATGGAGGCACTCCTCGAGCCAAGTGCCTTCCACTTTGACCTTGAGATCCCGGAGACGTAATTGGAGCAGTTGCTCGTCGGGCAGAGAGGCCCAGGCAAATTGCTTTCTCGCCATGTAATCTCGAAACCTGAGAACGACTAGGACGGTATATATCTGGGATTGTATATGGTGTCATGAGGGGCGGCGACCGACAACCGCCAAATGCCAGCCGCAGATATCGCTGGCAGCGGGCGTCTCCACAAGGGCCCGGGGATCGTTTTGTGCTTTTTTCCCGGTCGACCTGGAACAAGTTCAACGACCGTTCCGTTTTGCCCTTTAGCGGTCGAGGGAGGTGCTGCTTGTGCCGCCTCGCCGAGACCATCTGCGCCGAAGCGACTTCTTCATATTGAGGCGTCTGCGGCTGGCGGGCAAATGACTGGACGGTCCAAAAAGCTGAATCCAAAGACTTTTCTTCCATACCAATGCAGGCGGTCGGACGTGGGAATGGCGCCTGCCCGGAGAATCCCGATGGCTCAAGCATCCTCAGCGGCTCGCCAGGAGACAGAAAAAGCTCCGACGCCGGCCAAAATGAACGTCTCGCTTCAAGTCAATGGCGTGGAGCGGAAGCTGACCATCGCACCGTGGACCACGCTTCTCGATGCATTGCGCATCTATCTTGATCTCACCGGGACAAAAAAGGGCTGCGACCACGGACAGTGCGGCGCCTGCACCGTTTTGGTCGATGGCCGGCGGATCAATTCTTGTCTCACGCTGGCAGTCATGAAAGATGGCGCGCAGGTCACCACGATCGAAGGCCTGGCGCAAGGAAGCACGCTGCATCCGATACAGCAGGCCTTTATCGAGCATGACGCCTTCCAGTGCGGCTACTGCACGCCCGGTCAGATCTGCTCCGCCATCGGTCTGATCGCCGAGGGCCGGGCGCGCACGGCTGACGAAATCCGCGAACTGATGAGCGGGAATATCTGCCGTTGCGGCGCCTATCCCAATATCGTGGCGGCCATCGAACAAGTGATGGCCGGTAAGGGCGCGGAGAAATCTGCGGAGGTGGGGCGATGATCAATTTCGGATATACCCGCGCGAGCGACGTGGCCGACGCCGTCAGCCAGATTGCCGCAGATCCGGCCGCCAAATTCATCGCGGGCGGTACCAATCTGATCGATCTCATGAAGGAGAACGTGGCGCGCCCGTCGCGACTGATAGATATCACCCATCTGCCGCTCAATAAGATCGAGGAGACCAAGGACGGCGGCTTGCGGATCGGCGCGCTGGTTCCCAACAGCGACCTCGCCTATCACCCGCTGATCGAGGCGCGCTATCCCTTGCTCGCCAGTGCGATCCTCGCCGGGGCGTCACAGCAATTGCGCAATATGGCCTCGACCGGCGGCAACCTTCTGCAGCGAACGCGCTGCTTCTACTTCTACGATACGACCACGCCATGCAACAAGCGCGAGCCCGGCAGCGGCTGTTCGGCGATCGGCGGGATCAACCGCGGGCACGCGATCCTGGGGACCAGCGAGCATTGCATTGCCACCCACCCCTCTGACATGTGCGTCGCGCTCGCAGCGCTCGAGGCGCGTGTGCTGGCGACCGGCAAGGGCGGCGAGCGCAGCATGATGTTCGCCGACTTCCATCGCCTGCCGGGCGATACGCCGCAGATCGACAGCACCCTGCGGCCGGACGAGATCATCACAGCGATAGAGCTGCCACCAAAGGGCTTCGCAGACAACTACACCTATTTGAAGATCCGTGATCGGCTGTCGTATGCGTTCGCCCTGGTCTCGATCGCGGTCGGCCTCGATATCGAGGGCGGCACGATCAAGGAGGCGCGGCTGGCGCTCGGTGGAGTCGCACACAAGCCGTGGCGCGATCCTGAAGCCGAAGCTCAACTCAACGGCGCGACGGCAACGCGCGAGAACTTCCTGCGTGCGGCCGATAAGATTCTGCGAGATGCGCACGGCTTCGGCCACAACGACTTCAAGATCGAACTGGCGCGGCGTGGCATCCTACGGGCGCTGGCGCAGGCGGCGCGCGGAACCCCGCAGTCGCAAGCGGACAAGCGGATCAGGTAAGGGAGCGCGCCATGACCGCCACCAGCCATCTCGGCAAGCCGGCCTCTCGCGTCGAGGGACGCACCAAGGTGACCGGAGCTGCGAAATACGCCGCCGAATACAACGTGCCCGGTGTCGCCCACGGTTTCGTAGTGTCGTCCACCATAGCCAAAGGCCGGATCGAGCGCATTCATGTCGCGGACGCGCTCGCGGTCGACGGCGTGCTCGACGTATTCACCCACGAGCACCGGCCGAAGCTGGCGTCATCGGACGAGAAATATAAAGACGAGGTCGCGCCGCCAGGTTCGCCGTTCCGTCCCCTCTATGACGACCGAATTCTCTTTAGCGGTCAGCCGGTGGCGCTGGTCGTCGCGGAGGAGTTCGAGACGGCGCGATTTGCGGCTTCGCTGGTACGCGTCGAATACGACCGGCAGGAACATGTCACCGATTTCGAGGCGGAGCGCGAGCGCGTCGCCTCCTCGCGGGCGCCGAAGAAGAGCGACGCGGAGCCCTCCAAAAGCCGCGGCAACGCAGCGAGGGCATTCGAGCAGGCGGCGGTGAAAATCAAAGCCGAATATCGCATGCCGGTCGAGCACCACAATCCGATGGAGCCGTTTGCGGCGACGGCGGTCTGGGAGGACGACGACCGGCTTACCGTGTTCGACAAGACGCAGGGACCGCAGAACGCGCGCAACTACGTGGCCGACGTGCTGGGAATGCCGCGCGACAATGTACGGGTGCTGTCGCCTTTTGTCGGCGGCGCATTCGGATCCGGCCTGCGTCCGCAATATGAATTGCCACTCGCCGCCTTGGCGGCCCGCGCGCTCAAGCGCGCGGTGCGGGTGACCCTCACCCGTCAGCAAATGTTCACGCTCGGCTATCGAGCTGCGAACGTCCAGGAGTTGGCGCTGGGCGCCGACAGCAACGGCAACCTTGCCTCGTTCCGGCACGACGTGGTCGCCATGACCTCGCAATTCGAGGACTTCCAGCGGGATTTCGTCAACTGGTCGAGTCTGCTTTACCGATGCGCGAACAGCGAGCTCAGCCAAAGCCTCGTCAAGCTTGACCAGAACACGCCCTGCGATATGCGTGGGCCGGGCGGAACAGAAGGCGCCTATGGCATCGAATGCGCGATGGACGAGCTTGCCTATGCGGCGAAGATCGATCCACTGGCACTGCGGCTGACCAACTATTCGGACAAGGACCAGATCGAGGATCGGCCCTATAGCAGCAAGCAGCTGCGCGAATGCTATCGACAGGGTGCGGAGAGGTTCGGCTGGTCGAATCGCAATCCGCAGCCCCGCTCAATGAAGGACGGCAACGACCTGGTCGGCTGGGGCGTGGCAACCGGCGTCTGGGAAGCGATGCAGATGAAGGCGAGCGCCCGGGCGGCGCTGACCGCCAATGGCAGCGTGGAGATTGCAAGCGCGACCGCCGACATCGGACCCGGGACCTACACGATGATGACCCAGCTCGCCGCCGAGATGCTCGGCGTGCCGCTCGATAATGTGACGGCAAAACTCGGCGATTCCGCGTTGCCGGATGCGCCGGTGGAAGGCGGATCGTTCACCGCCTCCTCGGTCGGCTCCGCCATTCACGCGGCCTGCCGGGCGGTGCAGGAGGAGCTTCTCGGCCTGGCGCGGAAGATCACGGGCTCGCCGCTCGCGGACGCGAAGCTCGACGATGTCGTGTTCGCCGAAGGCAAGATCCGGCACAAGGCCGACCAGCACCGGGAGGTTTCAATTGCAGACGTGATGCGCGCCGGCAAAGCCGATCGGATTGAAAAAGAAGCCAGTGCCGAGCCGAACGGCGACAGCAAATTCTCCCATTTCGCGCACTCCGCCGTCTTCGCCGAGGTCAAGGTCGACGAGCAACTCGGCGTCATCCGGGTCACGCGCGTGGTCAGCGCGGTGGCGGCCGGCCGGATTCTCAATCCGAAGCTTGCGGGAAGCCAGATTCTCGGCGCCGTCGTCGGGGGGATCGGCATGGCGCTGCAGGAGGAGACCCTCACCGACCACCGGTTCGGACGATTCATGACCCATAACCTCGCCGACTATCACGTGCCGGTGAACGCGGATGTGCATGCAATCGACGTGATCTTCGTCGAAGAAAAGGATGACGAGATCAACCCGCTCGGCATCAAAGGCGTAGGCGAAATCGGCATCGTCGGTACCGCGGCGGCGATCGCGAATGCGGTCTATCACGCTACGGGAACGCGCGTACGCGATCTGCCGATCACGCTCGACAAGCTGTTGCGCAATTGACGGTCGCTCCGTGGCGACCTGAACCAGTGCGTGGACTTCTCACGGGGAATGACCGGTGTCCCACCTGGCTTCCGTGAGACCCGGCGCGAATAATTCCTCGATGGTTCCCTGTCTGGGCGCCAATCCCTGCTCGAACGACCAGCGCAGCATCGCCTCGAGCTCCTTTCGATTGGAGGTTACGCCATAGGGCCACATGTTCGGGCCCATGACAGCCTCGGCGCGGGAGAGATCGTCCGATAGCCAGGGGAGCATGGCGTAGAACATGCCCGTCGATTTCATTTCTTCCAGCGCGATGGCTCGCGCTTGCAGGCATGCCTTCAGGATGCTGCCGGGAAGCCAGGGATGCGCCTCGGCCAGCGACCGCCGAACCCCCATCATGTGCATGATGGGGAACATGCCGGTTTTGCGATAGTATGCCTCTTCGACCGGACGATAGTCGGGAAACAATCGTCCGACGTTGGGCGCCTTCTCGGTGAAGCACAGCGGCCGCACCGCTGTGATCAGCGCATCGATTTCGCCGTCGGCGAGCATCCCGGACAACGTCTTGTCGGCCGCAATGGTCTTGAGCTCGATGCTCGCAGGCAGCGAAATCGGCGTTCGCTCTCCCCGGCCGGGACGCTGGAGGCCGCCGTTGCGCCAGCGGATGTCCGAGGTCTTGACGCCATATTCGTCGGAAAGAATGCCGCGTATCCACAACGCGGCGGTCATCTGATATTCCGGAACGCCCACGATCCTGCCGCGCAGGTCCTCTGGTGTGCTGATCCCGCGGTCCGTGCGGATGTAGATGTCGCCGTGCCGGAACACCCGCGACACGAAAGCCGGTATGCCCAGGTAGTTCGCATCGCCGCGCAAACTCGTCAGGATGTGCGAACTGGCGGACAACTCGGTCACGTCGAAATCCTGCGTATGATAGACGCGCGGAAAAAGCTCTTCCGGCCGCAGTGGGAAGAAGTTGACATCGCATCCCTCGATCGGCACACGCCCGCTCATGATGGGGTTGAGCCGATCGTACGGGCAACTGGCGAAGCTGATCTGCAACTTGGGCACGTCGGTGAGCCTCCGGCATCTGTCCCGCATCGTGGTCTCGCAGGAATATCATTGCAAGTTTCGTCTTCCGACGGTCGGCATTATGCAACTCGCGTGCGAAGTCGCTTCGCTGGCACAACGTCTGTCGTTCCATTAACATCCTGCCCCTGCGCAGCAGCCGAAGTCATGTCCGAATCTCAGACCATCCACCTCGCGGCCGATCTGTCGTTTCTGCACACGGATTATCTGTGGCGGATGCCTGGCTCATGGGTCGGATACGACTACTACAGCACATCGGAATTCTACGAGGACATCGCACGCATCGCGCAGCGTGGCGTGATGGATATGCTGTTCTTCGGCGACACCGGCGGCACCCCCGAGGACTATGGCGGCAACCACGAAGCCCCCGTCCGCTACGGCGCCAAGTGGCCCCGCCATGACATGGCGCCGATGATTCCGCTGATGGCCAAGGCGGCGCCCGGCGTGGGCTTTGCGCTCACCATGTCGACGACATATCACCACCCGTTTTACGTCGCGCGTTTCTTCAATGCGCTCGACCATGTGACGCGCGGGCGGATCGCCTGGAACGCCGTAACGTCGGCCTACAAGAACGAGGCCGCCAACTACGGCTTCGACGTCATGATGGACCACGACGAGCGCTATGAACGCGCGCAGGAGTTTCTCGAAGTCGCCTGCAAGCTGTGGGACAGCGTCGAAAGAGATGCGCTGATCGGCGACCGTGAGAAGGGCATATTCGCGGATCCGGCCAAGGTGCACCGGATCGACCATCGCGGCCGATATTTCAACGTACGAGGTCCGCTTCCGGCATTGCCGTCGCCGCAACAGCGCCCCGTGATTATCCAAGCCGGCCTTTCCGGTCCCGGCATGGACCTGGCCGCCACCTACGCCGATATGCAGTTCAGCACGCGCCGGACGGTTGCGACCATGAAGCAACATCGCGAGGCGCTCGATGCGAAACTGGCCTCGCTCGGCCGCAAGCCGCGCGACGTCGGCATTCTCTGGTCGATCCGGATCCAGGTCGCCGAATCAGAGGCTGACGCCAAGGAAAAGGAGCGGCGCTATCTTGCCGCGATACGGCCGGAGGCCGGTCTCGTGGAAATGTCGGCCCAATACAACGTCGATTTCTCGAAGGCCCGGCCCGGCATGCGCCTTGCCGACTTTGCCGACGAGGTCCGCGCACAGAAGGGAAATTACGGAAGCTTCGAAGAGCTTCTCAAGACGACGGACCCCGCCCAGACCGTGGAGGAATTCGGCCGCCGCTTTCTGGTCGATCGAATTCTAGTTGCGACGGGCACACCGAAGTCGATCGTCGATAAGCTGGAGGAGATGCACTTTGGGTCCGGCGCCAATGGCGGCTTCATCCTGGGGCGCGGCTATTCGGCCATGGACAACATCCGCGAGTTCGTCGAACTCGTCGTTCCGGAACTGCAACGCCGCGGACTGTCCAAGACGAAATATGCCGGCTCGACGCTGCGGGAGAACTTGAACTAGAGCCGCCGCGCCGATCGCTTGAGCGTCCCGCGCATTTGGCGCTTATTGCGCGCGAGACAGCTCCTCCAGCAGCGGGCCCCAGGTGCGCTGCTCGGTCTGAATGAAATTCGTCGTGTCCTGCGGCGACATCGGACGCGCGTAGCTGCCGACCGCCGCAAGCTTGCTGCGCACCTCCGGATTGCTGAGGATGATCCTCAGATCGTCGCTCACCTTCCGAACGATGCCGTCCGGTGTTCCCGACGGTGCCACCATCGCCATCCAACCCGCGGACCTGAAATTCGGAATGGTCTCCGCAACGGCCGGCAGATTGGGGAATTCCGCAAGCCGGGTCTGCGATCCAACCGCCAGCGCGTGAAGCTTCCCGGACTGCATGGCGCCGATCAGCGCGGTGCCACCTTCGATCAGCATCTGGACCCGCTCCCCCATCAGATCGCTCAGCGCCTGGGCCGGCCCGCCGGAATAAGGGACCATCAGCAGCTTGATGCCGGCCCGTCTCTGCAACATCTCGCCGGTGAGATGGCTCTGACGGCCGCGCCCGGAGACGGCGTAGGAGATTTCGCCCGGCTTTTGCTTCGCCGCTTCGATCAATGCCGGCAGCGTCTTGATGCCCGTCTGTGGCGCGATGGTGATGAACATCGGTTGCTCGCCGATCAGGCTTATGGGCGCGAAATCCTTTGGCACTTCGATGGGAATGTTGGGGGCCGCACCCTTCATCGTCACGAATGCGGAAGAGACCGGCATGAACAGCGTGGTGCCGTCGGGCGTCGAGCCGGCAGCGGCGCGCGCGGCCAGCGAACCGCCCGCTCCGGGTTGATTCATCACCACCACCTGCTGACCCCACGCCTCGCTCAAGCGCTCCGCGACGATGCGCAAGATCGCGTCGGGAGCGCTGCCGGGAGCGGAATCTGAAATGATCTTGACCGGAGCCGAGGGGTAGGACTGGGCTCGCGCGCGTTCGCCGGCCAGGGCCAGCATGGTGAGAATGACGAATAGCAGCAACTTCGCCTTGGTCATCGGTTCCTCGAATTCTATTTTGCCCGGTGGCCTTGGATTGCGAGCATGGGCCGATACGAGAGCAAGTGATGCGCCAATGCTTGTTTATCTGGCAGGTCGCCGATGCAACTTGAGGCGAGACATCAGTCTGCCAGCAGGTTTTCCCTCAACGTCTTGCCGTCGTAGGCCTTGCGGAAGCGGCCGCGGCGCTGCAGCTCGGGGACCAGAAGGTCGACCACGTTCAGCAAATCTCGCGGCACCGCCTGGGGATGGACCACCATGAACCCGCCGCGGCTGCCGCCGGCCTCGAACTCCTCCTCCAGCATATCCGCGAGCTTGTCCGCGGTATCGGCGAACGTGCGGTCGTAGTTGGTCGCTGTGCGCAGGCCATATTCGAAGAACTCCTCGCGCGAAATCTCCGGGTCACCCCCGAGCGCATTGGCGAGCTTGTAGACGAAGCCGACCGGCGAGGCGTTGGCGGCGGCGATCTGCTTGTTGAGTTCCGTCAGCTTGAAGCGCGACGGCAGCTTGGAGAAATCATAGCCCGAGTTGTGCGCGAGATAGGGCCCGATCGCCTCCTTCGGAATCATGGTGAGCAGTTGCTCGCGACGCGCCTTGGCCTCGTGCTCGGTTTCCGCCACGATCAGCCCGCAGCCCCAGAGCACCCCGACCTTCGAGGGATCGCGTCCGACTGCCGTAAGCTCCTGGTCGAGCAGCGCGCGGTGCTTTGCCTTCTCCGCCTTCGGCGGCCAGCGCGCGAAGATATGATCGGAGATATAGGCCGAGGCCTTGATACCCCGCGGCGAGCTGCCGGCCTGGATCAGCACCGGATGAATCTGCGGCGACGGCATGCAGTTGAGCGGACCGCGCACCTTGAAGAACTTTCCAACATGATTGATGGCGTGAACCTTGGCCGGATCGGCGACGATACCGGTCTCACGATCCCAGCTGAAGGCGTCGGCAGCCGCACTGTCCCACAGCGCCCGGCACACGTCGATGAACTCCTCCATCCGCTCGTATCGCAAGCCGTGTTCCATCAACTCGTCGAAGCCATAGTTCGCCGCGTCCGCGCCGCGGCTGCTGGCAATGACGTTGAAGGCGATGCGTCCGTTGGTGACGTGGTCCAAAGAATTGAAAAGCCGGGCGACATAGAACGGGTGCATGAAGGTCGAGGCGTAGGTCAGACCGAACCCGACATTCTTGGTTACGCGCGACATGGCGGTGATCACCGGGCTCATGTCGTGACGCGGCCAGCCGATGCCCCAGCGCACTGCCTCGTCGCGCGATCCCTGCCAGGTGTCGGGGATACCGGTGCCGTCCCCGAAGAACAGCATGTCGATGCAACCGCGCTCCGAGATGCGCGCGATCTCCTCGTAGACATCCAGGTTGGGGTAGGTTCGCCCGGTCCACGACCCCGGCATCCGCCAGCGTCCGTCCAGGTGGGTGTAAGAGATGTCGAACGCCAGGTGTATTTTCTTGGCCACGTGTCTCGTTCCTCAAGCGGGGGATAAGGCAAGCGATATAGACCAGCCTCAGCAAAACACATGGCCGTTCCGGCGTCATTCAATTCGTATGCCGGCGTCCCTGACGACCGCACCCCATTTGACCCGCTCGGATTGCGCGAAGCGGGCAAATTCGTCCGGCGACATGGGCAAGGGTTCGCCGCCGACATTCTGCAGGGCCGTTACGAGCTCCGGTTGCAGAAAGATTCGCTTCACTTCCGCTGCGAGCTCTTCGACAATCGGTCGAGGGGTCTTGGCTGGCGCGAACAGCCCCTGCCAGCCGATAGCTTCATAGCCCGTGACCGTTTCACCGATCGTCGGCAGGTCGGGAGCCGTCCGCACGCGCTGGGGGGTTGTCACGGCCAGCGGACGGACGTCGCCCGCCTTCGCGATCGGCCAGATTGTGGTCATGCTGTCGATCGCCAGGTCGATGTGGCCGCCGACCATCGCCGCCATTTCGTCCGCGGTGCCGCGAAACGGAATGTGGGTCATCGTGACACCGATCGCCTTCATGAACATGACGGTGGAGAGATGCCCTGATGTCCCGTTGCCCGCCGACCCATAGTTCACCTTGCCGTCATTGGCCTTCAAATATGCGACAAGCTCGGCAACGGTCTTGACCGGAAGCCTGTTATTGATGACGAGGAGATTAGGTAGCCGAACGATCGGCGAAATCGGCTCGAAGTCAGTTTCGACACTGAGCGGAAGTTTTGCATAAAGGGCCGGGTTGATCGCGTGCGTGCTGACCGTACCGAGGACCAGCGTGTAGCCGTCAGGAGGAGCTTTCGCGACGAACGCCGAACCGATACTTCCTCCGGCACCACCCTTGTTTTCAATCACAACCGATATGCCGTACTTCGCCTGGAAGTGTTGCGCGAACATGCGCGCAACCAGATCAGCCGAGCCGCCTGCGCCAAACGGGACGACAAGCGAAATAGGCCTTTGCGGCCAGGCACCTTGAGCGCCGGCCAACCCAGGAGCCAGGCATGTCGCGGCAGCATTCATGAGGAAATCGCGCCGTCGCATCATGACCTTATCTCCATTTGCTGAAATCGACGCGCCCCGCTCGGGGCGGATGACCTCAAACGAGTATCAAGATCTGTGCCAATCGCCACCGAAACAGCCAAGCGAGAGCAGGCCGTTTCGGTGCGGCTCGGCGAACTTCGCCTGGCACCAGACCGCCGGCTTGGCCGGCGCCGTCGGAGCATCTCAGCCTAAGCTACGAGGTGCTGCGCAATGATTGCCCCGAATCGCGAAGTGTCATGTGTCATCGAGAAGATTATGCTGCGTTCAGAGCTGCTGGATGCCTGCAGACCGAATCGCTGCGCCCATTTTTGCGATTTCGATATCAACCAGTTTCTTCAAATATTCGGGCGAACGCTCGTCACGCGGCGCCACGTTCGCCACGATTTCTTTGAAGCGCTCGTGCACCCACGGCGCGTCGAGGGTCGTCGCAAGCGCTGCATTGAGCTTTCGGACGATCGGCTCGGGCGTGCCCTTTGGGAAGAAGAGGCCAAACCAGGTGCTGACATCGAAATCAGGTAGGCCCTGCTCGGCCGTACTCGGCAGATTCGGAATCTCTGGCGAGCGTCTAGGTTGCAGAATGGCAATCCCCTTGACCATATTACCCTCGAGCAGAGGTTTGCCGGTTGGACTCAGAGTGCAGATATAATCATAACGACCGGCGATCAGGTCCTGCATTGCCGGCCCCCCGCCACGATAAGGCACATGCGTTACATTGCTGATGCCGAGTGCCGCATTGAGCAGTTCGCAGAACAGATGGCCGGTCGAGCCGGCTCCCGCCGAGCCAAACTGCACCGATGCCGGGTTTGCTCTGACATAAGCAGCGAATTCCTGGAGGGTGTTGGCCGGAAAGTCCTTGCGTGCGAGCAGGACGGTTGGCTGATTGCCCATCAACCCAACTGGCACCAAGTCGGTCGCGAAATTGTAGAGCGGGGCTTTGTACAGCGACTGGTTGATAGCATCCGCGGTGGTGCCGATGACCATGGTGTAGCCGTCAGGCGCGGATTTGACCACTCTCGCCGAACCGAGCATGCCGCCGGCGCCGCCGACGTTCTCGACCACAACCTGCTGCCCCAGCGCCTCGGTAAGTCCCTTGGCGATGATCCGTCCGAGAAGATCGGTGCCCCCGCCCGGAGGAAACGGAATCACCATTGTCACCGGCCGCTCGGGCCAAGTCTGAGCAGCGGCCGGGCTAATGCCCCCGCTGAAGAATACAAAGGCGAAGAGCGCAAGCAGGAACTGTCCCATGGTTTGTCCCCATCAGCCCGGTAGGTTGAGCGGATCGATCCAGCATAGGCGGTCCGTTTGACCAATTCCAATGCCAGGTTTTGGCGTCAGTGCGATGCGGCCATCGGCTTTGCCTCAGACCATCAGCGCGGATGCCGCTGCATCCGCGCACATGATTCACCGAGACCGGACTGGTTGGCTGGGCATGTAGGACTCGAACCTGCAAACATCATTTTGAAGAATGCCCTTTGAGACGTCGCACGAATTCCCCTTGTTTCTGGAACATTTGGGGACCAGAGACTTTTCGCGTATCAGTGTCAGAACACTGACATGCAGCTTTTGGCTGGACTGGCTGCGTGAGTGATCCAAATTCGAACCGGTCTCTGTCTAGAATTATTCGGATAATCGAGACACAGCTCGACGCAGCTTCGAGTCGCCGGCTCTACCGCTTAGCAAACTTGGTCTCCGTCGAGCCGCCCACTTCGCATTGTGCCAAAAGCAGAATTTAATATCTTTCGTGCTCAACAATCGCCGGCAAGCTTGAAAGGCACGCCATACGTCTGACACACGTGGGGGCGCTAGAAGACGCAGATATTCACGCCAGTCCGAGAGTCATCCGAGGAATCCCAGGATACAATGACGAACTGCGTTGCCAGACTAACGCGGAGGAGCCCAAGATGATGAGAGCCCTGCTTGCAGCATCGCTGTGCGCCGGATGGGCGTTGCACGGCATCGAGCCTGCGCACGCCCAAGCCTATCCCAATCGGCCGATCCGGATGGTCGTGCCGTTCCCTGCCGGCGGGCCGACCGACGGCATGGCACGCATCATCTCGGACCGGCTCGGGGCAGTCCTCGGCCAAAACATCGTGGTGGAGAACCGCGGCGGCGGCGCGGGCGGCAGCATCGGCGCCAAGGCGGTCGCCACCGCCGATCCCGACGGCTACACCATCCTGATCACGCCCGGCGGCTCGCTGACCACCGGCCCGGCCGTGCACAGCAATATCGGCTACGATCCGGTCAAGGCGTTCGTGCCGGTCTGCCAGGTGATCGACACCCCCCAGGTCATGGCCGTGCACCGCGACCTGCCGGTGAAGACGCCGGCGGAGGTGGTGGCCTACGCTAAAGCCAATCCTGGCAAAGTCAGCTGGGGCTCACAGGGCTTCGGGACCGCCCCGCACCTGCTCGCCGAATTGTTCAAG
>Ga0114129_10004330_pt1 | contig 20068 bp, 15 predicted proteins | sample RhiMetdeltSRZDD1_FD_80071 | JGI IMG/M metagenome (GOLD analysis project Ga0114129, IMG submission 80071) | Populus rhizosphere microbial communities from Tennessee, USA - Rhizosphere MetaG P. deltoides SRZDD1 (version 2) (version 2) | ecosystem: Host-associated > Plants > Roots > Rhizosphere >... | reverse complement strand
GGGGGGGCGAGGTCCGCGGGGGAATCGGGGGGGACGCGGTGGAGGCGGCTTTTCCGCCCGCCCCCCCCGGGCGGGGTGGGGGGGGGGGGGGGCGGGGGGGGGGGGGGGGGGGCGGCGACCGCGCCCGGTGCTTCCTGCGTGGAGGAGGCCGCCGGGGTCCGGGCCGCGCCGGAGGGCCGCCCGCTCGCCGCGCTCATCAGGGCCTCGATGCCGTCGTCCAGCGCGGCCACCCGCTGATCGTTCTTCAGCCGCGGGACGATGACGCGCTCGATGATCCTCTTGGCGACGATGTCGGGGATGGAGGCCTCCAGGCCGTAACCGACCTCGATGCGCAGCTTGCGATCGGCGGCGAAGACGAACAGCACGACGCCGTCGTCGATGCGTCCGCCGCGCCCGACACCCCAGGCCTGCGCCGTGCGGACGGTGAAACCTTCCATGTCCGGCTCCGGCAGCGACGGGAAGATGGCGACGACGACGTGATGGCCGGTGGCCTGTCGATACGCGGCCAGCTTCCTGTCGAGACGCTGCGCCGCCGGCACCGGCACGAATCCGGCCCAGTCGTTGAAGTGGGCGGTGGGCGTGGGTACCGGTACCGCCGCCGCGAGGACGAGCAGGGCGGCGAGGGCCGTCATGTCTCCGTCGTCCGCCTCGCCCAGTCGAGGCCAAGGTTGACGATGCGCTGCAGCAGCGGCCCGTACTCGAGCCCGGTCAGCTTCGCGGAGTCGGCGAAGTCTTCGTCGGCGGCCAGGGCGGGGTTCGGGTTGGCCTCGAGCACGTACGGCTGGCCGGCGGCGTCCAGGCGCAGGTCGATGCGCGCGTAGCCGCTGAGGTCCAGCGTGCGGTAGACGCGCTTGCAGATCTCCTGGATCCGCTGGGCGACCTCCGGGGCCAGGTCCTTGGCGGGTCCCGTCGTGATGGCATACTTCTTTCTATACGCCGCCCGGGATTTCACGTGCTCGGTGGCGATCTTCGGCCGGCCCTCCGGCAGGTCGGCGAACGACATCTCCCACACCGGCAGCACCTGCAGCCGGTGGTTGCCGAGGACGCCGACGTACATCTCCCGGCCGTCGACGTACTGCTCGGCGAGGGCGTCGGTGCCCAGGCTCTCGTGGATGAACCGCACGCGCTCGGCCAGGCGCTCGTCGCTGTCGACGAGCGAGGCCTGCGAGATGCCGATGGAGGCGTCGAAGATGAGCGACTTCACGATCAAGGGGAAACCGAGGCGCCGCGGCCGCTTGATGGCGCGGCCGAGGGGGAAGATCGCGAAGTCGGGCACGCGGATGCGGTGGTAGGTGAGCAGCTTCTTGGTGATGGCCTTGTCGCGCCCCAGCAGCAGGCCGCGGGAGTTGCACCCGGTGTAGGGCAGCTTCATCAGCTCGAGGTACGCCACCACGTTCTGGTCCCAGGTGACGACGTCGTCGAAGGCCTCGAGCAGGTTGAAGGCCACGTCCGGCTTGAAATCGCGGATGGCGTCGCGGATGGGAGCGAGATCGCCGGCGATGCCGAGGGGCAGCACGTCGTGGCCGAGGAGACGCAGGTTGTTGACGACGTGGTACTCGGTCTTCCAATCGGCGTCGTCCACGCTCACGCCGGACACGTCGTCCGGCGGCACCAGCGCGCCGTGCATGAGGACCACCACCCGCAGCTTCTTCATAACGCGAGCCGCAGGCGCCCTTCGTGCAGCGCCTTCAGTGTCTGCACGGTGAGCAGGATCGTGAACTCCATCTTGGCGCGGTCCTCGGGCACGGCCAGGCGCAGGCCGAGGGCGCGGCAGCGCTCGAGCATGTCGCCGAAGACCTGGTCGATGCTGTATTGCCGGACGCCCGTCCACGAGCGCACGAGCCGGCGCGTCTCGCGGCGGATGCGCGACAGGAAGACGGCGGCGGCGGGGGCGGACGCGTGCTCGGGGGCGTTCGAGAACAGCCGGCGGAGGTCGCGGTCGTACATGTCGGCGTTGTCGATGGCGTAGTGCTCGCGCTTGCGGCGATAGTGCGTGCGCAGCGTCTTGCGCAGCCGGCTCAGCGGATCGAGGGTCTGGTGGTGGCTCACGATCGGCGGCTTGCCGGCGAGCTCCGTCATGACGGTGTCCACGTACTCGAGCTTCTTGAGAGCGGGCCAGCCGAGGTAGCGCTCGCGCCAGGCCGAGCCGGGCGTCAGCCACACCGCGAACGTCTCCGCGAAGTCTTCGTCGGGATGGCTCTGGGCGTACCCGGATTCGAGGTGCATGACGAAGCTGCGGCTGTACGGCCGGAACTCGTACGACTCGGGGTACGGCTCCGAGGTCTTGCCGAACAGGACCTGCCGCCGGCGCCGCCGCCGCAGGTGATACGCGTTCTCGACGGCGTGGCCGGCCTCATGGCGCAGGATGCGCAGGCACCAGTCGGGGGTGCCGCCTTCGACCTCGAGCATCTGATTGAGCTCCAGCTTGGCCAGGCGCGGGTGCGCCAGATAGAAGGGGATGGCGACACCGGGAATGCCATCCGGGGTGAAGAACTCGTCCGACAGCCAGAAATGCGGGCGGAACTCGAGGCCGCGCCCGGCCAGCTCGGCATTGAGCTCGGCCACCTGCGGCTCCAGCGGGCTGCCGTCGATGTGCAGGTCGAGATCGCAGAGGCGCAGGTCCAGCAGCTTCTCGTCGTCCCAGTCCACCCACTCCGCGGGCGGCAGGCGCCGGCGCACCGGCTCCGGGGGCTCCGGCGGGTGCGTGGGTTTCACCGCCGTCTCCTGGCGCTGCTGCGTCACGGGACGATGATCCCTCGGCAGAGGCCGAATCCAATCCGGCGGAAGCCGGTGCGCTCGCACGACGCGCGCATCACGACCTCGTCTCCGTCTTCCAGGAAGCGCCGCGTCTCGCCGTCGGGCAGGTCGAGCGGCTGCTTGCCGCCGAGCGTGCGTTCGAGCAGGCATCCCGCCGCTTCGAGCTCCGGTCCGGAGGCGGTGCCGCTCGCCAGCAGGTCGCCCGCGCGGAGGTTGCAGCCGTTGCTCGTGTGGTGCGCGACCATCTGCGCCGGCGTCCAGTAGAGGTCGAGCAGGGAAGCGGCGCTGATACGCATCGGCGCCGTACCCGCCTCGCGCATGCGGGCCGTCTGCAGGTGGACCTCCACGCGGATGTCGAAGCCGCCGCGCTGCTGGTCGCGGGCGTCGTGCAGGTGCGGCAGCGGCGCCGGATCGGCCGCCGCGCGCGGGGTGAGGGGGGCGCGGAACGGGGCCAGCGCTTCGAGGGTGACCACCCATGGCGAGATCGTGGTGGCGAAGTTTTTGGCGAGGAAGGGACCGAGCGGCTGGTACTCCCACTTCTGGACGTCGCGGGCCGACCAGTCGTTCAGCAGGCACGCCCCCACGATCTGCGTCTCCGCCGAGGCCAGCGGCACCGGCTGGCCGAGGGGATTGCCGGGGCCGACGAAGAAGCCGACCTCCATCTCGTAGTCGAGCCGCCGGCTGGGTCCGAACGTGGGGTGTGCGTCGTCGGGGGCGCTCTGACCCTGCGGGCGCCGCACGGCGGTGCCGCTCACGACGACGGACGAGGCGCGGCCGTGGTAGGCGATCGGCAGCCACTTGTAGTTCGGCAGCAGCGGGTTGTCCGGACGCATCAGGGCGCCGACCCGGGAGGCATGGTGGATGGAGGTATAGAAATCAGTATAGTCGCCGATGGCCGCGGGCAGGAGCATCTCCACGTCCCTTTGCGGCACGAGGGCCCGATCGGGCAGGCTCGGCCCGTCCGCGTCGACGAGGGTGGAAGCCACCCGCCGCAGCTCGCGGCGCGTCACCCCGGAGGCCCCCATCAGCAGGTTCAGTGTCGGGGCCCGGCAGACGTCGGCCACCGTGGGTGGGAGCAGGCCCGCGTCGGCGCACGTGTGCAGGTCGAGCAGCTCGTCGCCGATGGCCACGGCGAGGCGTGCGCGCTCGCTCGGGCCGCGGCGGAAGACACCGAGCGGGAGGTTCTGGATGGGGAAGTCGGTGTCGGGCGCGTTCGCGGAGGCCACCCGGCTCCGCCGCCCGACGTCGTGGGTCTCGTCGATGTCCTCCAAGGCACCTCACACTACCGCGACAGGCCGGGGTCAGGCCAGACCGAGGGCTTTGAGCTCCTGCACGGGCTCCTCGAACGAGCAGGAGCCGAACGAGACCAGCCGCTCGCGCGCGCGGCGGATGTCGTCGAGGCCGGCACGATGCTCGCCCCATGTGATCGCGCCGTCGTCGAAACGAAACGCGCGTCCATCACCTTCGTGAAAGGCCGCCTCCACCCCCGCAGAGGGCGCACGTGCCGCCAGCAGGGCCGCCGCCAGGAGGACGTTCAGGAACCCGTGCATCGTGGCCGTGGCCGCGTGCGGCTCGTACGTGAGCGCGCGCGGGCCGCGCACGGCGTGATGGAGGCCGGCGGTGAGCTTGAACGGCAGCTCGCGATCGAAGGCCGCCCGCATGAAGGCGAGGACGAGGCGCGGCTCCGGGATCGCGGCGGCGGTGATGCCGCCGGTGCGGGCCTTCGCGCGGAGGCCGTGGTCGCGGACGGCGTCGAGGGCGGGGCCGAGCTCGCCCGTCAGCGGGAGCTCCACGTAGGCGACGGCCTGGAGATCCGCCGCTTCGCGGCCCACGCGTGCCGCGAAGGCGGGCAGCGCCTCCCGCCCCGTCACGGCACCCTCCAGCGAGGCCACGCGGAAGCCCGGCCGCCTTTGGGCCAGCGCGCGCGTCTGGCGCAGATCGCCCTCGACGTTGTTGCCGATCAAGATCGATACGTCCCATCGACGGGCGCCGGCGAGGCTCGGCGGCAGTTCGGCGAGGCGGCTCGCGGGCAGGACCAGGCGTCCGAGGGCCCAGGCCTCCGGTCCCTCGGCGTACGTGCCGTAGCGCGTGAGCGTCTCGGGCAGCGACAGCGACGCCGGCGGGAACAGGCCCGCGTAGTCGACGGCCCCGGAGAGGAGCGTGCGCAGCGCTTCCGGTGTGTGGGTAGGGCTATAAGCCATAGGACAGACCTGACCCCCTTACGGAAGCCACGATCGCAGATAGCCGGCGTCTTCGATCGCGAGCGCCTCGGCCGCCACGTGCAGGGGCCGGAACGTGTCGAGCATGACCGCGCGCTCGTCGGTCCTGGCCGCGCCGATCGACTCCTCGGCCTTGCCGGGATGCGGGCCGTGGGGCAGGCCGTGCGGGTGCAGGGTGACCGAGCCGTACTCGATGCCCTTGCGGCTCATGAACTCGGCGTTGGCGTAGTACAGGACCTCGTCGGACATCACGTTCGAGTGGTTGTAGGGCGCGGGCACCGCCTGCGGGTCGAAGTCGAACGGCCGCGGACAGAACGAGCAGATCACGATCCCGGCCGCCTCGAACGTCTGGTGCACCGGCGGCGGCAGATGGAAGCGGCCGACTCGCGGCTCGAAGTCGGCAATGTTGAGGGCCCACGGATAGTAGAAGCCGTCCCAGCCGACGACGTCGAAGGGATGGCGCTCCACCGCCAGCTCGGTGAGGCGATCCTCGCGCTTCACGACCACGCGGAAGCGTCCGGCTTCGTCGCGCGTCACCAGGGTCTCCGGCCGGCGGATGTCGCGCTCGGAGAACGGGGCGATCTCCAGGAGCTGCCCGTGCTCGTTGCGATAGCGCGCCGGGGTGCGCACGGAATCGGCGGTCTCGAGGATCAGCAGGCGGAACGGCCCGGCCACGAGCCGATAGCGGTGCAGGATGCCGCGCGGGATCACGACATAGTCTCCGGCGGAAAACGGCAGCTCGCCTTGCGGCGACTCGAGGACGCCCTGGCCCTCGCTCACGAACACGACCTCGTCGCCCTGGGCGTTGCGAAAGAAGAAGTCGTCCTCGGCCTCGGGCCGCACCACCGACAGGGCCACGTCGGCGTTGTAGAAGAGCATCGTCCGTCCGAGCACCGCGCTCCGCGCCGGGGCCAGGGCCGCCGTTCGGAAATGACGATGGCGCAGGGCCGGATTCGGATCGGGCGCGCGCGTCAGGTCGCGGAGGAGCTTCGATTCCAGGACGCCCGTCGGCGCCTCCCGGTGGTAGAGCAGAGACGAGGGGCCGGAAAACCCGCGGCTGCCGAGCAGCTCCTCCGGATAGAGAGCGCCGTCGGCGCGGCGGAACGCGCTGTGGCGCTTGCGGGGGATCTCGCCCAGGCGGTGATAGAAGGGCATCTTATCCGCCGCTCACAGATTCCCTCGCCGCGCCTGTTCGGCCTCGATGGCCTCGAACAGCGCCTTGAAGTTGCCTTTGCCGAACCCGCGGCTTCCCTCGCGCTGGATCACCTCGAAGAACAGCGTCGGGCGGTCTTCGACCGGTTTGGTGAAGAGCTGGAGAAGGTACCCCTCCTCGTCGCGATCCACGAGGATCCGCAGCTCGCGCAGCGTCTCGAAGTCCTCGCGCAGGGGGCCCACCCGCGCGGGCAGATCGGCGTAGTAGGTATCGGGGACGTCGAGGAACTCCACGCCGTTGGCCCGCAAGCGGCGCACCGTCTCCACGATGTCCGAGGTGCGCAGGGCGATGTGCTGCACGCCGGGGCCGTTGTTGTAGTCCAGGTATTCCTGGATCTGACTGCGCCTCCGGCCGGGGGCCGGCTCGTTGATCGGGAACTTCAGCGACTGGGATTCGTCCGCCATCACGATGCTCATGAGCGCGCTGTACTCGGTCGAGATGTCCTTGTCGTCGAAGGTCAGGTAACGCGAGAACCCCATGACCCGCGTGTAGAACTCCGCCCAGTCCTCCATCCGCTCGACGTTGCCGACGACGTGATCGACGAGGAGCAGGCCCGTCTCCGGCGTCTCCGCCGCCACCGCCGCATACCCGGGGAGGAACGGTCCACGGTAGTCGTCGAACGAGTAGAGCGAGTGGAGGGTGTCGCCGTAGGTCTGGATGGCGGCATGCCGCACCGAGCCATGAGCGTCAGTCAGGGTCCGCGGCGCCGTTCCCGCGCCGGCCCCGCGGCGCAGCGCCTCGTCGAAGGCCTGATCCACGTCGTCGACCTCGAAGGCGACGTCACGCACTCCGTCGCCGTGGCGCTGCAGGAAACGCGCCCCCGGCCCGTCCGCGGCCAGCGGGGTGGAGAACGCGAGCGTGATGCGTCCCTGTCGCAGCGCGTAGGAAGCCTGATCGCGGCGGCCGGTCTCGAGACCCGCGTAGGCGAAGGGGGCGAGGCCGAAGGCGCGCCGGTAGAAATAGGCGGCCTGTTTCGCATTCCCGGCGACGAGCTCGATGTGATGGAGCCGGCGCAGTCCCAGCGGGTTCCCGCTCATACGCCCTCCCTGAATGATGTTAGCCTTCGCCGGTGACCCCGGTCGAGCCGCCCCCAGTTCCCCGGACCTTCGGCGACTATCTTCGCTCCTTTGGGCCGGGGATCGTCATCGTCCTGACGTGGCTGGGCGCGGGCGACGTCGTCGACATGGCGGTGGCGGGCAGCAGCTACGGCTACTCCCTCATGTGGGTGCTGGTCGTGGCGGTGTTCATGCGGTTCGTGTTCGTGCAGCTCGTGGCCCGCTACCAGCTCTGCAACCCGCACGGCGAAGGCGTGCTCGACGGCCTCACCCGCATCCATCCCATCTATGCGCCGATGCTGCTGGTGTCGGCGGTCGTGATGGGCCACATCTACCAGGCGTACATGACGGTGGGCTCGGCGGAGGTCTGCCGGAACCTGTTCGGCATCGGCCAGACATGGCATTGGGCGATCGTCTGCAACGGTATCGCCCTCGCCCTGGTGTTTCGTCCGGCCTACGACCGCCTGGAGATCGCGTTCAAGGTCTTCCTCGCCCTCCTCTCGATCTCGTTCCTCGGCAGCGCCGCCTGGGTCGGTGTCGATGTCGCGGGGGCCGCGCAGGGCCTGGTTCGCTGGGAGCTGCCGGGGCAGAAGGGGCCGTTCGACGCGCTGCTGGTGGCGGTGGCGATGATCGGCGCGGTGGGCGGGTCGCTGATGAACCTCGTGTACCCGTACTTTCTCGAGGCCAAGGGGTGGCGCGGGCCGCAGTACATGCGCGTGCAGTTCTACGATCTGCTGCTGGGCGTGGTCATGATGATCGTCCTCAACCTGTCCGTATGGACGCTAGGCGCGGAGCTGCTGTACCCCGACGGCCATATCAAGGATCTCGACGACCTGCCGCGGCTGCTCACCACCGTCCTCGGACAGGGCGGGCGGTGGCTCTTCTACATGGGGATCTTCGCGGCCATCTACACGTCCGTGCTCGGGCATGCGGCGGGCCTGGCCGCGATGGGAAGCCACGCCTGGCTGCGCTGGCAGGCCGGCCGCGGCGCCATCACCACCGACTACCGCGAGCATCCCCTCTACCGCTGGATCGCCGTATGGTGCCTCGTCACGCCGCTCGTCTGGGCCCTGCCGGGGATGCCCAGCTTCGTGACCCTCACCCTGCTCGGCAACAGCGCGCAGGTCGTCCTGTTGCCGATGTTGTGCGGCGGGTTGTGGTGGATCACGTCGGACGAGCGCTGCATCGGCCGCGAGTACCGGAACCGATGGTGGGAGCACGTGGTGATGGCACTGCTCTTCGTCCTCGCCCTTCTGGGGGCGTGGAAGTCCGTCAGCTCGATCCGCGACTTTCTACACGCGGCCTCGTAGGGCCTAGGGCACCGTCCGGCTGTTGGCGCAGGCTTCCTTGTCGCCGCCCGCGCAGGCCTTGGCCATGAGGGCGCGCGCCTTCGATGGGTTCCGCGTGATGCCGTCGCCGCGGTCGAACAGGGTGGCGAGATCGCGGCAGGCGGCGGCGACGTTCTGCTCGCACGCCTTTTCGAGGAGCGGCAAGGCACGCGAGGTATCCCGCCGCAGGCTGATGCCGCCGCGGAGCAGCATCTTCGCGATGGCGTGGCAGTCGGCGGGGAAGCCGTTCTCGCAGGTCTTGGTGTAGAGCTCCATCGCCTTGTTGAGGTCGCGGCTGACGTGCTCGCCCCACTCGTACATGGCGGCGAGCCGGCTGCAGCCGCCCAGGTCATCGGCCGCGCACGCGTCGGCAAACAGGCGCGAGGCGCGTGTGGGATCCTTCGCGAAGGCCCCCCCTTCCATCAACAGGATGCCGAGACTGCGGCAGCCGCGCTGGTCGCCGCGGTTGCAGGCCGTCTCGAAGAGGGTGGCGGCCCGCGCGGGTGCCTTCGTCAGCAGCGCGAGCTCGTAGCAGCCGGCGGCGGAGGTGGCGTCACAGGACTTCTTGAGCAGCTCCGCCGATTTCGCCGGGTTGCGGGCGGTGCCGATGCCGTCGCGGTACAGGATGGCCAGCCCGTGGCAGGCGTCGGCGACCTCCGCGTCGCAGGCGCCGCTCAGGAGGCTGAACGCGCGCGCACTGTCCCGGGGCACGCCTTCGCCGCGCTGGTGGGCGAGGCCGAGATGGTAGCAGGCGTCTTTGGAGCCGGCGTCGCAGCTCTTCTTGAAGAGGGCCGAAGACTTGGCCAGGTCCTTCGGTACCCCCGCGCCACTCACGTACGCCAGGGCGAGCTGGCCGCAGGCGCCGGTATCGCCGGCGGTGCAGCCCTTCTGGTAGTACGAGGCGGCCTTGGCCGGGTCCTTCGCCACCCGCAGCCCTTCGCGGTACATCGTGGCGAGGGCGGCGCAGGTGCGGCCGAGACCTCCGCTGCACGAGTCCTCGAGGAAGGGCGTGGCCCGTCCCAGATCGCGCTCGACCTCCTTGCCCGCCTCGTACATGAGGCCGAGCTCGCCGCAGGCTTCGATGTACTTGCCGGTGCAGGCGATGTCGAGATACTTGACAGCCTTCGGCACGTCCTTCGACACGCCGTTGCCTTGGCGATGCATGGTGGCGAGGTCGAAGCACGATTTCGGGTCATTCGCCTCGCAAGCCTTCTTGAGGAAGGAGGCGGCCTTGCCCAGGTCCTGGGCGACGCCCCCTTCACCCTTCGTGAACATGTCGGCCACCGCGCGGCAGTCGGCGGCGGTGCCTTTGTCGCAGGTCTTGCGCAGGGCGGCCGTCGGGTCCTCGGCCGCGGTCGCGGCGTGGGTGCCGGCGAGGAGGGCGGCGGCAAGGACGCGGGCCAGGGCGTGGCACGACGTGGACGACGCGAGCTTTCGCATGGGCCCCATTATGGGCGCCGGGCGGGCGGCCCCTGCAAGGGGCCTTTGTGGCCGATGTGAACGGGATCACGGAACGCGTGGGCGGTTGACTCGCGGCGACGCCGGGTCTGGTGCTGGGCGACGGCGCGATCCTGGCGAAACGGATTTCGCTCTTGACCGACTGACCGCGGGTCCCTTCAGCGCCGCTGGAACTCGGGCGAGCCGAGGACGAGGGCGGTGAGCTGCGCGAGGTTCGCGGTGGCGCCCTCCTCGCGCCGCGCTTCGCGAAGCAGCGTCTCGCGAGTGGCCGCCGGCTCGCCAGGAAGCAGCGTGCGGACGAGATGCCTCACCACGGCCTCGGGGTCGTCGAGGTCGACGTTGCCCGGCAGCGCGGGCGGCGGCAGGCGGACGTCAGACACGGTGCCCGCGGTCAGGGAGAGCGCGAAGTTCATTCGCGCCAGCAGGGCGCTCGCGCTGATCCAGCGCCGCGAGTCCTCGGGATAACCGGTCGGTGCTTCGAAGGCATAAAGCGGCTGCGCCATCTCGGCGATGTGCCAGTTGAGCGACTGGCGGCGCGCCTGGGCCAGGGCCTCGCGCGCGTACCCGAGCGTAGCCGCGCCTTCGAGGGCATGGCGTATCTTCATGGCCTCGGTCCCGTCCGCGTCCGGCACCAGCGTCCCGCCGAGAGCGCGGAGCGCGGAGACGGCGAGATCGAACGGCGGCTTGACCTTCGCGCGGTAGGCGGCCGCGGACTGCATCTCGCGGCTGGTGACGATCGTCTCCACGACCGCCCTCAGATCGCCGTCGGTCTTTCGAAAGACGCCGGCCGCGCGCTCGACCAGCGCCTCCGGGGGGTCGTCCGACACGAAGCGGCGGCACAGCTTCGCGGCGATGAAGCGCGCGGTCGACGGATGCCGCGCCACGATGTCGAGCACGCGCTCGCCGTCCCCCCGGCCGCCGCCGGCGGGCACGACATGGCCGAGCACCGTCTTCTCGCCGTCGTCGTGACGCGCGGACATGAAGACGAACTCGCCGGTCAACGGCCGGTGCGCCCAGCCGGTGAAGCAGCGCGCGACCTCCACGACGTCTCGCTGACTGTACCCGCCGTCGACACCCAGGGTGTGCAGCTCGAGCAGCTCGCGAGCGTAGTTCTCGTTGAGCCCGCCCTCCATGCCGTCGGGCCGAGGACCGGGCAGGCCCTGTTTCAGCCCCGTGAGGCCGCCGTACACCCGATCGCGGATCTCGCGCTCGGCCTCGGATACACGGTAGGCCTTCGAGCTCTGGGTGTTGTCGAGATAGTGCAGCATGGCCGGGCTCCGCGCGGACGCCCCCAGCAGATCGCGGAAGCGGCCCAGCACGTGCGGCCGGATGACCTCGCGCTCGTCGACGACCTTGAGCACGCGGACGGGTCCCTTCTTGACGTCGACGTTGAAGTGATTGCTCCAGAAGTCGACGAGCACCTCGTAGAGCTGCCGCTCGGACTCGGCTGCCCGCAGGATCTTGGCGGTCTGCAGCTCACCGACGGCACGCAGCGAGATCCGTGACGGAAGGCTGCGGAGGCGCTCCGCCATCGACGGTGGCGGCCCCGCCCGCTCCTGGTTGGCGACGAACCGCCGGATCTCCGCGTAGAAGTCGCGCATGAGCTCCGGGGAATCCATGCGCAGCGTCTCGAAGGCGCGCAGCTTGCGCTCCACGTCGCTGTCGTCGATGGACTCGGGGTGGAGCTGCTGCGAGATGTAGCGCTCGATCCCCATGTGCTCGACACGGGCGACATCGCCGGGCCGCGGGCCGTATCCGAGTCGATCGAGGACGTGACGCGCACGATCGGCGCTGGAAACGGCGCCGGGATCGGCGGCGAGGACCGCGGCCGGCCACAGCAGCAGGACGACGGACAGGAGGCGCTTCATATAAGAGGATAACGACGGCGGCGCCGCCGCGGTTACAAGCATCGGCCCGTGTAACCGTCGACCGGGCACCGGCGTTATACCCGGTATGGAGGCACCGCTAGACTCGCCGCATGCCGGAGCCCCCTATCCGGACGAGACGCCCCTCCTGGGGGGGCGAGCCCCCCTGGGACGTGGCCACGTGCCTGGAGCGAATCGCGCAGGGCGACGAGGACGCGGCCCGGGCTCTGGTCGCCCGGTGTCACCCCCTGGTTTTTCGTCTCGTGCGGGCGCATCGGTCGCTGTCGTTGTCCGACGAGGATCTCGCGCAGGAGGTCTTCCTGAAGATGTTCGCGCGCCTCGACCGCTATGAGCCGCGCGACGGCGTTCCGTTCGAGCACTGGCTGTCGCGTCTGGCCGTGCGGACCTGCATCGACCGGCTGCGGGCCGAGCGGCGCCGGCCGGCCCTGGCCGCGCCGCCGCTTTCGGGCACCGCGGCGGAGTGGCTCGAGTCCCTGGCCCGCGACACCTCGCGTCCACCGGACGACGTCCTCGCCGCCCGCGAGCTCGTGGACGATCTGCTGGCGCGCCTGCCCGTCGAGGACCGCCTCGTGCTGACGCTGCTGGACCTCGAGGAGCGCTCGGTGGCGGAGATCAGCCAGGCGACCGGTTGGAGCCGGCCGCTCGTGAAGGTCCGCGCGTTCCGCGCGCGGCGGAAGCTGCGGGCGATCGTCGACGGGTTGGAAAGGGGCCGAGCGCGATGACGCGCTTCGACGAACGGTGGCGGCGCCTGACGGCCGCCGCTCGACGCGCGCCGGTGCCGGAGGTGGCGCCTCTTGCCGCCCGGGCCTGGCTTCAGCCGCGGTCCGAGGTGGACGCGCCGTGGCCGTGGCGGCTGCGGGCGCTGGCGGCGGCCTGGGTCCTGGCCGGTGTATTCGCGATACCGTCGGTCGGTCGCGCCCTCACCGCGCCGGCAGGGTTGGCGCCGACGCTGCCGTCGTTGCCGCGCCTGCCACCGTTGCCACCGATACCACCGCTACCCGCGTTGGATGTGCCTGCGCCGCCGTCGCTGCCGGACGTCGGCGCGATCGTGCGGACCCTCGAGGAGGACGTGCCATGACCGTGGCCCAAGTGATCACCTGGTTCCTGATCGTCGCCGCGACGTACCTCGTGTGCGTGTGTTACTGGCTCGCGTCGGCGGCGCTGTTCCCGCGCATCGTCGAGGGCTGCCGCCAGCGTTACGGCCGGAGTCCGCTGAGGATTACCTTGACTGGGCTCGGCGTCCTCGTGCCGCTCTATGCGATCGGCATCTTCGTCGTGCACAGGCTGCCGCCCGTGGGGCCGGCCAACGCCCTCAAGATGATCCTGATGGCTCCGCTGTTGCTGGCCTTCCTCGGCTCCTCCGGGCTCGCCCTGCGCGTGGGCGAAGGCCTGACGGACGCGGATGCGCCGCGCGCGTGGCGATCGGTGCTGCGCGGCGGCCTCGTGCTGGCGCCGACCTTCCTCGTCCCGTTCTTCGGCTGGTTCATCCTGCTGCCGTGGGTGCTGGTCAGCGGCGTGGGCGCGGCGGTGCTCACGTTGGCGAGCCGGCCGGACGCCTGACGCGCGACGAGCGACGCCGGTGGGCCGTTCTTCACTCTACGAGCGCGTGCGGTCCGAGAGTGCCCACGCCGTCACGATCATCGTGAGGACGACCGCGACGCAGAGAAACAGGAACAGCGGAGTCCTATGGAAGGGGGGGCGCAGGACGATGGATGCCCCGGCGGTCGCGCCGCTCCACGCACCGTTGCGGCCGGTCTCGACGACGAAGCGGTACTGGCCGCCGGGAAGGTGGGTGTAATACGCACGGCGCCGGTCTCCAGCGTCGACCCAGCCGGCGTCGAAGCCCTCGAGCTTGTAGCGGAACTGAAGGCCTTCGTGAGCCTCGGCGTCGTATTCGATGACGACGTCGCCGCGTCCCGGTGGGAAGATCGTCTGCGGGCCGCCCGCGCGGCCATCGACAGTGATGGTCACGACGCGTGGCGCCGGTGCGCCGCGATCGTCCGCGAACACGAGCATTGCCGAGAAAAGCACGAGCGCGGCGGTCAGGAGGTAGTTGTCTCTCACGGCGCGCCTCATGTTAGACGCGCGGTGCACAAGACAAAAAACCGCAACCATTGATATTACAGAGCTCGTTCTGGAACGAGTGGCCTCGAGGATGGCTTGAGGTTCTTGCCATCTGTCGCGTCAATCGAAGACGGAGACGTCGTGCTTTTCCGCCGCGATCGCATGCAGTTGGCGGACATCGTCCAGGAGCAGCACATAGGTGCCGGCGGCCATGTCGCCGAGCCGCTGCCGCGTGCTCGAGGACCAGACGACCAGCGCGGCGGGGACGCCGCCGAAGAGAAGCGGATTGACTTCCACGAGACGCAGCAGCATGCGCACGAACGCGCGACCGTATCCCGGAGGCTGCCCGGCGCGATCGACGACGCGGATCTTGGTGCCCATCTTGCCGAGGGTGGCGCCCCATTTCCCTTCCATGACGATGAAGTAGGCGCCGATGAAAACGCCCCACGCCGCGAGCACCCAGTCGCCGCCGCGACCCACGATGCTGAGCGCGACGAAGACGGCGAGGCAGACGCCGATGTCGAGGACGAGGGCGCCCCATCGCGCCCCGAGGATCTTGTTGAGGGAATAGGTGCGGGCGATCTCGGCGGCGTCCTTGGAAGAGCGCGCGACCGTGACGCCGCCCGGCAAGTACGACGGCTTCGTTTGCTTGCTGGCGAAGTCGTAGCCGCAGTCGCAGCGTTCCGCGCCGGGTGGATTCTCGAGCTTGCAGTTCGGGCAGCGCAGCGGTGTGCTCCGCGCTACGGCAGCACGGTTTCGCCCATCAGGTGCTTGTCGACGCCGCGGGCGGCGGCGCGCCCTTCGGCGATCGCCCACACCACGAGCGACTGTCCGCGCGTCATGTCGCCGGCGGTGAAGACGCCGGGGACGCTCGTCATCTTCTCGGCGTCGCCGGCCACGTTGCCGCGCTCGTCGATCTTGACGGCGAGCTGCTCGAGCAGACCCTCGCGCTCCGGCCCGAGGAAGCCCATGGCCAGCAGCACCAGCTGCGCCGGCCACACCTTCTCGGTGCCCGCGATCTCCTTCATCACGAAGCGGCCGTCCTCACCCTTCACCCACTCGATGCCCACGGTGTGGGCTTCCTTGACGTGGCCGTCCTCGTCGCCGACGAATCGCTTGGTCGTGATGGCATACGCCCGCGGATCGTTGCCGAAGAGCGAGGCCGCCTCCTCCTGGCCGTAGTCGAGCTTGTACACCTTGGGCCACTGCGGCCACGGGTTGTCGGCGGCGCGCTGCTCGGGCGGTTTGGGCAGGATCTCGAACTGCGCGAGGCTGCGGCAGCGGTGGCGCATCGACGTACCCACGCAGTCGGTGCCGGTGTCGCCGCCGCCGATGACGAGCACGTCCTTGCCGAAGGCGGAGATGTACTCGTCGTCGGTGAGGTTGTTGTCGAGCAGGCTCTTGGTGTTCTTGTGCAGGAACTCCATCGCGAAGTGGATGCCCTTCAGGTTGCGGCCCTCGATCGGCAGGTCGCGCGGCTTGGTGGCGCCGCCGCACAACACGATCGCGTCGAACTCCTTGCGGAGCTGGTCGCCGGTGATGTCCTTGCCGACGTTGGTGCTGGTGACGAACCGCACGCCCTCTTCGGCCATGAGGTCGACGCGGCGCTGCACCACGGTCTTCTCCAGCTTCATGTTCGGGATGCCGTACATGAGCAGGCCGCCGATGCGGTCCGCGCGCTCGAAGACGGTGACGAGATGTCCCGCCTTGTTGAGCTGCGCGGCGCAGGCGAGGCCGGCGGGGCCGGAGCCGACGACGGCCACCTTCTTGCCCGTGCGCCTGGCGGGCGGCTCGGCCAGGATCCAGCCCTCTTCGAACCCCTTGTCGACGATGGCCTGCTCGATGCTCTTGATGGTGACGGCGGGCTCGCTGATGCCGAGCACGCACGAGCCCTCGCACGGCGCGGGGCACACGCGGCCGGTGAACTCCGGGAAGTTGTTCGTCTTGTGCAGGCGCGTGAGCGCCTCGCGCCACAGGCCGCGGTAGACGAGGTCGTTCCACTCGGGGATGAGGTTGTTGATGGGGCAGCCCGTGGCCATGCCGGCGATGAGCTGGCCGGTGTGGCAGAACGGGATGCCGCAGTCCATGCAGCGGGCGCCCTGCTGCTGGTGCTTGGTCTCGTCGACGTGCTCGTGGAACTCGTTCCAGTCGCGCAGGCGGAGGGCGGGATGCCGATAGGGCGGCGTCTCCCGCGTGTACTCCATGAAACCGGTCGGCTTGCCCATGGCTACTTCCCTCCGAGGCGCGACACGTCGTGCGAGTTCATCTCGAACGCCGCCATCTCCGCCTCCTCCGCCGAGAGGCCCTTGGCCTTCATCTTCTTTTGCGCGTCCAGCACGCGCTTGTAGTCGTTCGGCATGACGCGCACGAAGAGCGGCTTCCAGCTCTTCCACGAGGCCAGGATGGCCTGCGCGCGCGTGCTCCCGGTGTACTGAGCGTGCTTGGCGATCAGGCGCTGGACCAGCTCCGCGTCTTCCTTGTCGAGGGGATCCAGGTGGACCATCTCCTTGTTGCAGCGCTTGCGGAAGTCGCCGCGCTCGTCGAGCACGTAGGCGACGCCGCCCGACATGCCGGCCGCGAAGTTGCGGCCGGTGGCGCCGAGGACGACCACGCGCCCGCCCGTCATGTACTCGCAGCCGTGATCGCCGACGCCTTCCACCACGGCGTGGGCGCCGCTGTTGCGCACGCCGAAGCGCTCGCCGGCGAAGCCGCGGATGTAGGCCTCGCCGCCGGTGGCGCCGTAGAAGGCCACGTTCCCCACGATGACGTTCTCTTCCGCCGCGAACGTCGACCCCGCGGGCGGGAAGACGATGATCTTGCCGCCGGAGAGACCCTTGCCGATGTAGTCGTTCGAGTCGCCTTCGAGGGTCAGCGTCATCCCCTTCGGTACGAAGGCGCCGAAGCTCTGGCCGGCGGAGCCTTTGAAGTGCAGCTTGATCGTGTCCTCGGGCAGGCCGTCGGGCCCGAAGCGGCGCGTGATCTCGCTGCCGACGATGGTGCCGACCACGCGGTGCTTGTTCTGGATCGGCATCGTGGCGTGCACCGGCGTCTGGTTGTCGAGGGCCGGCTCGCAGATCTTCGCGAGCTGCGTCTTGTCGAGGGAGCGCTCGAGGCCGTGGTCCTGCTTCATCGAGGCGTACCGGCCGACCTCGGGCCCGGCCGGCGGCTGGTAGAGGATCGACGAGTAGTCGAGCCCCTTCGCCTTCCAATGGTCGACCGCCTTGCGCATCTCGATGCACTCGGTGTGGCCGACCATCTCGGGAAGCGTGCGGAAGCCGAGCTCCGCCATCAGCTCGCGGACCTCCTGGGCGATGAAGCGCATGAAGTTGACGGCGTGCGCGGGGTCGCCGGTGAACTTCGCGCGCAGGCGCGGGTCCTGGGTGGCGACGCCCACCGGGCAGGTGTTGAGATGGCAGACGCGCATCATGATGCAGCCCAGCACCACGAGCGGCGCGGTGGCGAAGCCGAATTCTTCGGCCCCGAGCAGCGCGGCGATCACGACGTCACGCCCGGTCTTCAGCTGGCCGTCGGTCTCCACCACGATGCGGCTGCGCAGGTTGTTGAGGACGAGCACCTGGTGCGTCTCCGCCAGGCCGAGCTCCCACGGCACGCCCGCGTGTTTGATCGACGTCAAGGGCGAGGCGCCGGTGCCGCCGTCATAGCCGCTGATGAGCACGACGTCGGCCTTGGCCTTGGCCACCCCGGCCGCGACGGTGCCGACGCCGACCTCGGCCACGAGCTTCACGCTGATGCGGGCGTTCTCGTTGGAGTTCTTGAGGTCGTGGATCAGCTCGGCCAGGTCCTCGATGGAGTAGATGTCGTGGTGCGGCGGCGGCGAGATGAGGCCGACGCCCGGGGTCGAGTGGCGGACCTTGGCGATCCAGGGATAGACCTTGGTGCCGGGGAGCTGTCCGCCCTCGCCGGGCTTGGCTCCCTGCGCCATCTTGATCTGCAGCTCCTGCGCGTTCACGAGGTAGTAGCTCGTGACGCCGAAGCGGCCGGAGGCGACCTGCTTGATCGCGCTGTTGCGCGAATCGCCGTTGGCATCCGGGATGTAGCGCGCGGGATCCTCGCCGCCCTCGCCGGTGTTGCTCTTGCCGCCCAGGCGGTTCATGGCGATGGCGAGCGTCTCGTGGGCTTCCTTGCTGATGGAGCCGTAGGACATGGCGCCGGTCTTGAAGCGTTTCACCAGCGAGTCGACGGACTCCACCTCGTCGATCGGCACCGCCGGGCGCGTGGATTTCAGCTCCATCAAGCCGCGCAGGGTCGCGTACTTCTTCGTCTGGTCGTTGACCGCCTGCGAGTATTCCTTGAAGGTCTTGTAGTTCCCCGTGCGGCAGGCGTACTGCAGCTTGTGCACGGTCTGCGGGTTGAACAGGTGATATTCGCCGTCGCGGCGGTACTGGTATTGGCCGCCGGCGTCCAGGGAGTGCGCCGCCCCCCGTTCGTGGAACGCGCGGTCGTGGCGGACCCGGACCTCCTGGGCGACGACGTCGATGCCGATGCCGCCGATGCGCGACGGGGTCCAGGTGAAGTAGCGGTCGACGAACGCCTTGTCGAGGCCGATGGCCTCGAAGATCTGGGCGCCGCAGTAGCTCTGGATCGTGGAGATGCCCATCTTCGTGATGACCTTGAGCACGCCTTTGTTGGCGGCCTTCACGAACTTGTCCTCGGCGTAGTTCGGCTCGAGGGAGAGCATCCCCTGCCGGATCATGTCGTGGAGGGTCTCGAAGGCAAGGTAGGGGTTGATCGCCCCCGCGCCGTAGCCGATGAGGAGGGCGAAGTGGTGCACCTCCCGCGGCTCACCGCTCTCGAGCACGAGGCCGACCTTCGTGCGGGTGCCCTCGCGGATCAGGTGATGGTGCACGCCCGACACCGCCAGCAGGGCGGGGATGGCGGCGTTTTCGGCGTCGATGCCGCGGTCGGACAGGATGACGATGTCGTAGCCGTCCTTGATGGCCTTCGTGACCTTCAGGAACAGCTCTTCCATCGCCCGCTCGAGGCCGGCGCCGCCGTCCGCGACCTTGAAGAGGATGGGCAGCGTGATCGACTTGAAGCCGTGGGAGCCGTTCTTGCCGGTGAGGCCGCGCAGGCGCTCGAGCTCCTCGTTCCGGAGGACAGGCGTGGGCAGGCCGATCTGCCGGCACGACGCCGGCTCCGGCTTCAAGAGGTTCCGCTCCGGCCCGATCGTGGTGTCGACGGAGATGATGATCTCCTCGCGGATGCCGTCGACGGGCGGGTTCGTGACCTGGGCGAAGAGCTGCTTGAAGTAGCTGTAGAGCGACTGCGGCCGGTCCGAGAGCACGGCCAGCGGAGTGTCCGTACCCATGGAGCCGATCGCCTCGACGCCGTCCTGCGCCATCGGCGTCATGAGGATCTTGAGGTCCTCCGTCGTGTACCCGAAGGCCTCCTGCCGCTGCATCACCGTGTCGTGATCCGGCTCGTGGACGTGTTTCGGCTTCGGCAGGTCGTGGAGGGTGATGAGGTTGTCGTCGAGCCATTTCCGGTACGGGTTCGCGGTGGCGATCGCGTACTTGAGCTCGTCGTCGGCGATGATGCGCCCCTCGGCGGTGTCGACGAGGAACATGCGGCCGGGCTGCAGGCGGCCCTTGATCTGCACGTTCTCCGGCGCCACGTCGAGCACGCCGACCTCGGACGCCATGATCACGCGGTCGTCCTTGGTCACGTAGTACCGCGAGGGGCGCAGGCCGTTGCGGTCGAGCACGGCGCCGATGCGCAGGCCGTCGGTGAAGGCGATCGACGCGGGGCCGTCCCACGGTTCCATCAGCGCGGAGTGATACTCGTAGAACGCCTTCTTCTCCGCGCTCATCGACTCGTGGTTCGACCACGGCTCGGGGATCATCATCATCATCGAGTGGGGGAGCGTCCGCCCCGTGAGCGACAACATCTCGAGGGCGTTGTCGAACATGGCGGAGTCGCTGCCCGACTCGTCGATGACGGGCCGGATCTTCTTGACGTCGTTGCCCATGAGCTCGGACTCGAACATGCTCTCGCGCGCCTTCATCCAGTTGACGTTGCCGCGCAGCGTGTTGATCTCGCCGTTGTGGGCGATGTAGCGGTACGGGTG
>Ga0114129_10004329_pt1 | contig 20075 bp, 15 predicted proteins | sample RhiMetdeltSRZDD1_FD_80071 | JGI IMG/M metagenome (GOLD analysis project Ga0114129, IMG submission 80071) | Populus rhizosphere microbial communities from Tennessee, USA - Rhizosphere MetaG P. deltoides SRZDD1 (version 2) (version 2) | ecosystem: Host-associated > Plants > Roots > Rhizosphere >... | reverse complement strand
GGGGCCGATGTCGATTTCGGTATCGGCCGGCACTGGAAACGTGAAGGCGCCGGGTGAAGGGCCGAACCCTTCGCCCGGCACCCATCACTCACCCGCGCCGGTAGCGTGCGACCGCGAGCGGTGCGAAAACCGCCACGATCACCGGGCCGGCGTCCCTCTATTGGCACGTGAGGAACAAAGACGAGCTCCTGAACCTGGTCATCGACCGCGTGGCCGGCGAGCTCGAGGTTCCGACCCCGAACCCGAGCGCTGGCAGGAGCAGGTCAAGGACCTCGCCCGGCAGATGCGGGCGATGTATCACCGACATCCGGGCGTCGCGCGGATCACGCTTGGCCGCATCCCGGTGGGCCCGAACGTCATGGAGGTCAACGAGCGGATCCTGGCGATCCTACGGGCGGCGGCCTGCCCGATCGAACCACCGCCTACGTGGTCGACCTGTTCTCGCTGTACATCGGCGCGTACGCGTACGAGGAGAGCATGGGCCTTGCGTCGCCGACGGGGGAGGACCTGCCCCCGGATCAGGTGATCGGCATGATCAAGGGGTACTTCGCATCCCTTCCGCCGGATCGGTTCCCGAACACGCTGGCGATCCTCGACCAGCTGTTCGGCGGCGGCTTCGACGACCGGTTCGAAGTTCGGGTTGGATGTGCTGGTGCGAGGTCTCGCCGCGACGAAGGAACCGCGTTAGCCGCCGGCATCGCCAGAGTCGTGCGTTTCGTTGTCGCCATCGACGGTGATGACCGAGAAGCTCGCGTCAAGACGAACGTCCACGATCCGTCCGTCCGGGGTGCTCACCTCGACCTCCCAGGTGGCGCCGCTCTCGTTGTCGCGCTCGACGGCGTTCGCGGTTCCTCCGCCGGTGGCCGCGAGGGCGGCCTGGATGGCCCGATCCGCCTGACGCCCCGTGACGGTGCCCTCGGAGTCGTTGCCGCTCGCGAACGCGATCGCGCCGCCCGCGATCGTGCCCACCGCGACCAGCCCCACGATCCCGGCGATGACCCACTTCCGCATGGCGAGCCTCCCTGTGTCGTCGTTGTCCGTTCTGTTGGTCCCCGAGGCTAGCCACCAACGGATGAGATGACGGTGAATCCGGGATGGGGCCGGTCACAGATCGCGGAAGATCTCCACCGCGGGCCGTTCGGTGGCTCTGATCGTGCCCGTCGCCGCCGCCGCGATCGCGCCCGCGACCACGACCCCGAGCGTGACCAGGTACGACCACGGGATCGACAGGCCGTCCGGCGGGGGATCGAACACCCCGGTCAGGATCTTCACGATCACGTACGCGAGGCCCCATCCGGTCAGGACGCCGATCACGATCCCCCCGACCGAGACGAGTAGCGCCTCGCTCCACACGAACGCGGCGAGCTGCCGCCTCCGGGCGCCGAGCGCCGAGGCGATCGCGAACGTACGTCGTCGCTCAGAGAAGCCGAGCGCGAGCACAACGCCGGTGGCCGCCGCGCCTAGGATGAAAGCGAAGGCGAGCTCGAGCCGGTTGAGGCCCGTGAGGTCGATCGCGGTCAGGCCCGAAAGCGTGATCCGCAGCTGCGTGACGACGTCCTGGACGGTCGCGCCCGAGGCCGGGCCGAGGACGCGCCGAACCTCGTTCGCCATCACCGGCGGCGAGCCGTCCGTCTTGATCAGGAGCGTCTGGACGGCCGGCGAGCCCGTCGCGCGGGCGACGTAAGAGGCGTTTGCGACCAGGAACGAGTCCCGAGGCGCCGTGGGGAACTCGCGGACGATGCCGAAGTAGTGGAACGGCACGACGTGATACGCGTGGTCGCTCGCGAACTGCAGCCGCAACCGCAGGAGGTCTCCGGGCTGCAGCTGGAAGTCGTGCACGGTCTCGTCGGAGACCAGAACCGCGTCGGGCCTGGAGGCGAGCCGGTCGAGGGTGGCCGCCGCGTCGCCGTTGGCGAAGAACGCGTTCGACATCGGCGTGGCGCGTCCGATCGTGGCGGGATCGACGCCGTACAGGTCCTGCAGGTCGTTGCCGACGTACGCGAACCTGTGCAGCATCGGCTCGGCGGCCGCGACCCCGGGAAGTCCTCGAACGCGTGTGAGCGTTCCGCTCCTCAGGCCCGCCGACGCGGCGGTGGTGGCGGTCACGTCGGCTCCGTTCGTGAGCTGCGCGTCGACCCGCGCCTGCGCGGCGAACGTGGCGTTGAAAACTGACGTCGATACGGCGAACGCGGCCGTCAGCGCCACGATCGTCAGCCCCCGCGAGAGGAGTCGGTATTGGCGCGACATCGACGCAGCGACGGCGCCCGAGAGCCCATGCGCCAGCGGCCTTGCGGCGCTCGCGAGCGCGTGCCGCCGGGACAGCACCCATCGCGCCAGACGCCACGCGAACAGCGCCGAGCCGATCCACAGCAGGAGCGGCGCGAGGAAGCTCACGTAGTTCACCGAGAGCGTCGGCAGGCCCTCGGGGGCGAGGACGACCTGGTAGCCGCTCTTCACCACCTGCCAGTAGACGAGCGCGCCGGCGAGCAGGAGCACGGCATCCAGGTGCAGCCGCGCCCACAGCGGGGTCTCGCGGCGGCCGATAGTGACCGTGGCCGAGCGCACCGAGCGTGTCCGCGCGTCACGCCGGGCGGGCAGGACGATGGCGGCGATCGCGAGGCCCCCGCCGACCGCGGCGGCCAGGCCGGCCCACAGGAGCCGCTGCCCCGTCGCGCCTGTGAACCCCGCCGCGCCGAAAGCCAGCAGGCCCGCCGCCCACGCGCCCGCAAGCCCCACGATCACGCCCGCACCCGCCACGACGAGCGCCTCCGCCGCGGCGAGCCGAACCAGCCGTCCGGCCGCCGCGCCGCGGACGCGCAGGAGCGCCTGCTCCCGTCGGCGACGATCCGCGCCCGAGGCGCCCACCACGGCCGTGATGAGGCAGGCGAGGACCACGGCGGGGATCCCGAGGAACAGGAAGAGCAGCTCTGCGTACAGGGCGTCTGCTCGAGCGGCGTCGAGCCGGGCGGCGAGGTTATCGCCCACCAGCCCCGCCCCGGCCAGTCGCGCCTCCAGGTTCCGCGCCATCGCGCTCACCTGGGCGAACGCCGCCGATGGATCCTGCGGAAGGCTCCGGGCGAGCTGGGCGTGTACCTGTTCGCGCACCGCATCCGGGTGCGCCCGGGCCACGGGGCCGAACATGCGGTGCCAGGTCGACGAGGGCAGCAACAGGACGTTGTCGGGTGGCGCCGTCGGCCCCGAACCGGCCTGCGCGCCGACAACCTGGAAGAGCGAGTCGGCGTCGGGCAGGTCGACGATCCCCCGCACGGTGATGTCCGCGGCGGGCATCCCCTGCCGGCCGACGCGGATCGTGGTGCCGACGGACGCACGGAGGTTCGCGGCGGTCTGCTGCGCGAGCAGGGCGCCCTCGTGCGCGCCGACCAGGAATCGGATCTCGCCGGGGAAGGTCGACGCGTAGCCCGGCGGCAGGCCGAGGACCATTCCCGGACCGGTCGTCTGCACCGAGCCGCCCGTCGCCGCACGGAAACCCGTCGTGTCCGCGAACCCAACGGGAAGCTCGGCGGCGATCCCCGGCGCGGCGGCGATCGTGCGTTCGGCGCTTTGCGTGTTCGACCCACGGCCGAGCTCGATCTGCCAGTCCACCGGCACCGAGGCGACCGCCGCACTCGTCATCCGCGCCTTGCTGGCCGCGAAGAACGAGCCGAGCGACGCGACGATCGCCACGGCCAGGGCCACGCCGAGGGCGGCGCCGACGATGCGCGTCCGCCGCCGCCGCAGCAGCCCGGAGATCCACCGGCGCGCGATCACACCGGCACGGCCGTTCGGAGCCGGCCGCCGTCGACCGCCCACCGTTGCGACACCATCGCGGCGACCGCAGGGTCGTGTGTGGCGACCACGAGGGCGGCGCCGGTTCGGCCGGTCTCCGCGATGATCGAGCGCATCACCCGATGTGCGCCCTCGCGGTCCTGCTGCCCGGTGGGCTCGTCGGCGAGCACGAGCCGGGGCGTTCCCGTGAGCGCCCGGGCGACGGAGGCCCGCTGCGCCTGCCCCGCGGAGATCTCCTCGGGCAGTCTGCGCGAGACGTCCTCGAGCTCGAACATCGCGATGAGCCGTTCGGCCCCCGCACGCGCGTCGTACCCGGAGCCGCCCGCGAGCAGCACGGGCAGCTCGACGTTCTCCAGGACCGTGAGCGGTGGAAGGAGGCTCTGACCCTGGAACGCGACCGCAACCGGGCCGGGTCGGAGCCCGTCGCGCGGGCCGAGGCCCGGCCACTCGATCGTGCCCGAGCTCGGACGGTCCAGCGCGGCGATCAGATGCAGCAGCGTCGACTTCCCGCTCCCCGAAGGGCCGACCATCGCGAGGTGATCGCCCGTCCGGATGGAGAAGGTCGCGCCGACCACGGCCTCGACCGCCCACGGGCCCGATCCGTAGACGCGACACACGTCCAGCGCCCGAACCAGCGGGTCATCCATCCACGATCCGGCCGTCCGCGAGTCGGATGACGCGATCGGCGGCGCTCGCCACCCGGTCGCTGTGGGTGACGACCACGACGCCCGCTCCGGCGTCGGCGTTGCGCCGCAACAGGGACAGGACCACGGTCTCGTTGGCCCGGTCGACCTCGCCGGTGGGCTCGTCGGCCAGAATCACCGACGGGTCGTTGGCGAGCGCCACGGCGACGCCGGCCCTCGCCGCCTCGCCACCCGAGAGCGTGGTCGGCCACGCCGAGGCCCGCTGTTCGAGACCGACCTCGGCGAGCAGCTCGGTCACGGGCCGGTCGCTGCGGTCGTCCTCGTCGAGCGCGCGCGCGAGATCGACGTTCTGCGAGACGGTTAGGTGGTCCAGGAGGTTGCCGGATTGCAGGACGATGCCGATCCACCGCGAGCGGAGCCTGGCCCGCGCCGGCTCGGGCCGGCGGCTCATCCGTTGCCCGGCCACGACAACGTGTCCCCCGTCCGGTTCGTCGAGCCCGGCCAGGCACGCCAGCAGCGTCGACTTACCGCTCCCCGACGGGCCGATCACCGCGACCATCTCGCCCCCAGCGAGCTCGAGGCAGACGCCCCGGAGCGCGAGCGTCTCGTCGTCCCCCTGGTGGAAGAAGCGATACAGGTTCCGAGCCTGCAGGACGGGCGCGCCGACCGCCGCTACGACCATGCAAAGCTCTCCGAGACGATCCGCCAGGGATCCACGTTGTCGGCGCCGACGGGCGACGACAGCGTGAGGGCGGCCTCGGTGCCGCCCCGGAAGAACTCGAACCGCTCGACGTCGAGGCGGTACTGCTTGCCGGTGACCGGGTTCGGCGCGCTGTTCTCCTGGAACGTGATCAGGACGGCCTTGCCGCCCGGGAGCGTGACCATCTTCACGTCGCCGAGTCGGAGCGCGCGCTCGGTGGTTCGGAGCTGCGCGACCTCGGTTTTCGTGGCGCTCCCCACCGTGGGTGCCTTCGGCGCCGCGGCCCACGCCGCCGAGACCGTGTTCAGCTTGTCGGTGAAGGACACGTCGGGGCCGCTACGGGTCCGGGCCCAGCCTTCGGGAACGCGGATCACGAACCCGCCGGGGGCGCGATAGAGGACGAACGCGGTGTTGTCAGGGATGTCCCCGGGCGGGGAGCTCTCACTCGGGACCGGCTGCTCGGGCGGGAGGGGGCTCTGCGCCGGCGAACCGCCCGCGGAGGTCGATCCGGTCGGCGAGGGCGAGGCGCCTCCCGAGGTCGCGGTGGGCCCCGTGGTTGCGTTCGAGCTGGCTCCGCAGGCGGCCAGCGTCAGCGAGAGGCCGATCAGGGCAGGAACGAACCGATGGCGTCTCATGTTCGGGTCCCTTCGTCGGGTTCCCGTACTTGGTACCGCCGCCGCCGTTAGGAACGTATGAGAGTCGGGGATGTCGAAAGGACTCTCATCGAGTCTTAAGGAACGGCTGACAAGACTTGGGAGGCGCCTAGGCCTGCGCGTCGGAGGTGGATGTGCGCATCCTGTTGGTGGAGGACGAGGTCAAGATGGCAAGGGCGCTCCGCCGTGGGCTCGAACGCGAGGGATACGTCGTCGACCTCGTGGCCGACGGCAACGACGCCGTCTCTCGCGGCTCCGAATACGACTACGACACGATCGTGCTGGACGTAATGCTCCCCGGGCTCGACGGCATGTCGGTGTGCAGCGCGCTTCGGTCGCGCGGACGCTGGGCGCCGGTCCTGATGCTGACCGCGCGCGACGCCGTCGAGGACCGGATCCGGGGGCTCGACGTCGGCGCGGACGACTACCTGATCAAGCCGTTCGCGTTCGGCGAGCTGCTCGCGCGGGTCCGGGCGCTCGTGCGTCGCGGCGCGGCTGAACGCCCGGCGGCGCTGCGTGTGGACGACGTGGTGCTCGACCCGGCCGCGCACGTGGTGTCGAGATCTCACCGAGCCGTCCCGCTATCGCCCCGCGAGTTCTCGCTCCTCGAGTTCCTGATGCGACACCCCGGCGAGGCCGTGACGCGGACGCAGATCCTGGAGCACGTGTGGGACTACGACTACGGGCGCTCCTCCAACGTCGTGGACGTCTACGTCGCGTACCTGCGCAGGAAGCTGGAGCAGCCGTTCGAGCGGCCGTTCATCGAGACCGTGCGTGGCGTCGGGTATCGGGTGGGGGCGTCGTGAGCCTTCGGATCCGAACCCGGCTCACGCTGTGGTACGTCGCATTGCTGGCAGTGATCCTCGCCGCGCTCGCCGTCTTCCTCGTCGTCCGGTTGCGGGCCGACCTGGTCGCGGGCGTCGACCGCTCGCTCGACGTGCGTGCGGAGCAGATCTCGCTCGGCTTTCGTGGTGCGGGCGAGGGGGAGTTCCAGGACGTCAGCGACTCGGCGTTCGCCGGGCTCCCGCGGTCCGAGTCCGCCTCGCAGATCGTCTCGGCCGGGGGCGACGTCCTGGAGTCATCGGGCGATCCGATCGCCAGGCGCCTCATGCTCGGGCGCGGCGATGTTGGGGCGGCGCTCGCCGGTGAGCCCGTGCGGGCGACCGTCTCGCTCGGCGCGGACGGTGAGCCGTTCCGGGTGCTCGGCCTGCCGGCGCCCGGGGAGCCGAGCTCGCAGGTTCTGGTGGTCGCCACCGCCCTCGAGACCGTCGACCGGTCGGTGGAGCGGCTCGTGATGCTGCTGCTGATCGCCGGACCGGCGGCGCTGGCCGCGGCCGGCGTGGGTGGTTGGTGGGTCGGTAGGAAGGCGCTCGGGCCGGTCGCGCGGATGACCGAGCAGGCCGCTGGGATCGGCATCGACCGGCTCGACGAGCGGGTCGCGGTGCCGAGGTCGACCGACGAGCTCGGGCAGTTGGCACGGACGTTCAACGCGATGCTCGAACGACTCGAACGCGACGTGCAGGACAAGCGGCGGTTCGTGGCCGACGCGTCCCATGAGCTCCGAACGCCGCTCGCGGTGATGCGCTCCGAGCTCGACGTGAGCCTGGACGCAGACGGCCTGTCGAGCGAGGAAGGGGAGGTGCTCGAGAGCGTCCGCGACGAGGTCGACCGGATGAGTCGCATCGTGGAGCGGCTCCTCATCCTGGCTCGTATCGACGAGGGCCAGCTCCACTTGTTGCGCGCGCCCGTCGGGCTCGGCGACGTCGTCGAGGCAGTCGTTCGGCGACTGCGCCCCTTGGCCGACGCCAAGGCGATCACCGTGACGATCGAGGGCGACGACACGCGGGTCAGCGCGGATCGGGAGCGCCTGGTCCTCGCGGTCGAGACGCTCGTCGAGAACGCGATCAAGTACACGGCCCCGGGCGGCCGGGTGCGGATCTCGATCGAGCGGCGAGCGGACGAGGCGGTCGTGACCGTGGCCGACGAGGGTCCCGGCATGCCAGCCGAGGCGATCCCGCTGATCTTCGAGCGCTTCTACCGCCTCGACGCGGCGAGGACCCGGAGCGAGGGGGGGAGCGGCCTGGGCCTCGCGATCTGCCGCGAGATCATGCAGGCGCACGGCGGCCGGGTCTGGGCCGAGAGCAACGACGGCGGCGGCAGCTCCTTCTTCATCGCGCTCGACGCGCGAGCGGCCCTTCGCGAGGACCTCGCCGTCTTGTGACAGACCGAGCCCCGGGAACGGGCCCAGCCAGTTCCGGGGGTCCCACCTGCGGATCACATCGCTTGGCATCAGTGTGGCCCCATAAGAGGGTTGACATGGCATCATGATGATGCCAAAGTGATGCCCATGGAACTCACCGCGTACATCGAGAGCATCCACCGGCAGCTCGAGGCGTCCGCCGAGGCCGGTGGGGAGGACACCCGGCTCATCGTCGAACGCCTCCTCGCTCCGCTCGACGCCTCGATCCGCCTGGCGCTTCAGGATGCGTTGGCAGCCGCGGCGGACGAGATCACGGTCGAGCTGGCGCCGGGCTCGGTCGAGCTGCGTCTGCGCGGCCGTGATCCCGAGTTCGTGGTCACGCCACCGCCGAACGACCCGACCGTGGACGAGGTCGGCAGTGAGGAGGCCGGCCGGGCGTGGACCCCTGTCGCGGTGGGCCCCGAGGGCGAAGAGGGCGCGGTCTCCCGGATCAACCTTCGTCTGCCGGAGCAGCTGAAGAGCAGGATCGAACGCGCGGCTGTGGAGGAAGGCCTGTCGGTCAACACGTGGCTGGTTCGGGCCGCCGCCGCCGACCTCGAACGCACCGATCCACCGCGGCGGCCCGAGCGGCGATCGCGGCACGGCGCCCAGCACTACACGGGCTGGGCTCGTTAGTCGAGAGGAGACGTGTCATGGATATCTTCGATACGCCCGACCCGATCTCGGTCACCCTGGAGCTCGGGGTCGGCGACGTCCGGGTCGTCGCCGCCGAACGGACCGACACCACGGTCGACGTGCGCCCGAGCGACCCGTCCAAGCGAGGCGACGTGATGGCGGCCGAGCAGACGCGCGTCGAGTACGCGGACGGCCGGCTCGTGGTCCACGCCCCCAAGGGCTGGCGGAAGTGGAGTCCCTTGGGTCCGTTCGGCGGGCGCGAGTCGATCGACGTGCAGATCGACGTTCCCGCCGGTTCGAGCGTGTCGGGGCAACTGGGGGTCGGCGCCATGCGCTCCACGGGCCGGATCGGCCCGTTTCGGTTCCGGACCGGCGTGGGGGAGATCCGCGTCGACGAGGCCGATTCGGTCGAGCTGCGGACCGGTGCGGGCGACGTCATACTCGGCCGCGTCGACGGGGCCGCCGAGGTCACGACCGGATCCGGTGCAGTCGGGATCGCGAGGGTCGATGGACGCGCGGTCGTGAAGAACGGCAACGGCGACACGTGGATCGGCGAGGTCACCGGCGACGTGCGGGTGAACGCGGCCAACGGAAGGATCTCGATCGACCACGCGCACGCGGGGGCGGTCGCCAAGACCGCCAACGGCGACGTGCGGCTGGGCCGGGTGGAGCGCGGCGAGGTGGTCGCCCAGAGCGCGTTCGGGGTGGTGGAGGTCGGCGTCGCCGACCGGGTCGCGGCCTGGCTGGACCTCGACACGAAGTTCGGCACCGTGCGCAACCACCTCGATGAGGCCGAACGTCCCGGATCGAGCGAGGAGACGGTCGAGGTGCACGCCCAGACGTCGATGGGCGACATCACGATCCACCGATCCGCGGGCGACGTCGAGACGGGGATCTCCGCTCCGACCCTTCGGTGAGGCGGCCAACGAGGGTCGCCGGAGCAGGAGGTTGGTCATGACCGAACAGACGCAGGCACAGCCGCCGACGCCCGATCCCGCGCTTCGGCGCCTGGATCGATTCGTCGGAACGTGGAGCATGGAGGGTCACCTCGTCGGCTCGGACGAGATCACCGTCGGAGGCGAAACGACGTTCCGATGGCTGCCGGGCGGCTTCTTCCTCGAGCAGAAGGCATCGCTGAACTTCCTGGGGATGCAGATCGAGTCGCTCGAGCTGATCGGGTACGACCCGGAAACGGGCACGTTCCCCTCGACCGTCTTCTCGAACCTGGCTCCTGCCCCCCTGCCGTACCGGTGGGAGTTCGACGAGGAAACGTTGAAGATCTCGGTGTCCTACGGCCCGCTGGACGCGATCTTCACCGGCGCCTTCGACGACGACGGCGAGGGCTTCCGGGGTGGCTGGCGACCGAATCCCGGCGCCGACGAGACGATCAACGTGCCCTACGACATCGGCGGACGTCGCGTGGCCTGATCACCCACGACTCACCCGTCGTCGCCACGGGAAGCGTCCGATCAGGATCGCCCCAGTCTGCTAGGTCTCCAGGTTCGCGAGGATCACGTTCTCGAGCACGAACGTCGGCATGACGTGGGAGTCCTCGGCGTCGTACGCGCCGGCGGTGATCGCGACCACGAGGCCGAGATCGGGCAGGACGTCGAGGCGCTGGCCGCCGTTGCCCAGGCCGCCGACCCACGGGTGCGAGACGCCCTCGCGCGGCGTGAGGTCGCTCACGTACCACTGGTACCCGTAGTCGAATCCCTCCTCGATCGCCACGCGGCGTTGCAGGACGCGGTCAAGCCACGATGCCGGCACGATCTCGCGGTCGTCCCGCGAACCGCCGGCGAGCACGAGCTGACCGATCCTGGCCAGGTCGCGCGGGGCGAGCCGGAGTCCCGAGGCGGCGGAGACTACGCCGTCCGTGCCGCGCATCCACTCGAACGCCTTGCAGCCCAAGGGGTCGAACAGCCGCTCACGCGCGAAGTCCTCGAGCGGGCGGCCCGAGCCCCTCGCGATCAGCGCCCCGAGCAGGGCGGTCGCGCCGCCGCAGTACCGCCACGCCTTGCCCGGAGGTTCGGCGATCGGGCGCTCGAGCACGTACCGGGTGCGGTCGGGCGCGTGCTCCATGGCGATCTCGCTGTTGTCGATGGTGTCGTATGGGAGGTCCTCGTTCCATTCGAGGCCGAGGGTCATGGTGAGGGCGTGCTCGACGGTGATGCCCGCGCGGCCGGGGTCCGCGACCAGGTCGTGGTATTCGGGGAAGTGGGGCAGGAGGGGTTCATTCGGCTCGGGGACGAGGCCGTCGGCGAGCGCGATCCCGTACAGCAGCCCGACCACGCTCTTGGTGATCGACCGGACGTCGTGCAGGGTCTCGGGCCCGAACATCACGACGCCGTGCGACTCGCCCCACGAGAAGTCCTCGCCCACGCCGTAGTGCTCGAGGATCACCTCGCCGTCCCGGATCGCGACGACGGCATGCAGGCCGGGTGCGCGGCCCTCGGCGAGCACCCGCGCCAGGGCCTCGTTCACGGCGCGACGTTCGGGCCGAGCGGGATCAGTCGCTCGAGCTCGTCCATGGAGGCCTCGAGTCGGACGTCCGCGCCGCCGGCATTCTCCGCTATGTGCCGTCCGTCCCTGCTGCCCACGATGGCGGCCGTGATGCCTGGTTGATGCAGCACCCAGGCGATCGCAAGCTGTGCGACCGTCACGCCGAGCCGGTCCGCGACCGCCCGCAGCCGCCCGACGAACGAGTCGCAGCGCGCCTCCCACTCCGGGTCGGCGAGCTTGCGATAGAAGTCGGTCTCCTCCCACGCGCCCGTCCACGCCGCCCTCACCTGCGCGACGGTCTTCGCGCTGAGCACGCCGCTCGCGAGCGGCTCGAAGATCGTGACGGCGATCCCGAGCTCGCCGTAGCGGGCGAACGCCGGCCGATCGTCGAGGTAGTCGATCATCGACAGGCCATCCTGCACGGCGTCGAGGGGGCGCTGGGCGTGACAGCGCTCCACGTCATCGGCCGAGTAGTTTGAGAGTCCGATCGCGCGCACGAGCCCGTCGTCGGCGAGCTCGGCCATGGCCCCCCAGGTCTCCTCGATGCGACGATGACCTCCTCGTCCATCCTCGCCAGGACCTCGCCGATCAGCGTCTCGTTGCGCGTGTCGAGGTAGTTCTCCGACGTGTCGAGCCAGTTGATGCCGTGATCGAGTGCGGCTCGGATAACGTCGACGCCACGGTCGATATCGGGGATCTCACCGGGCTCGGGCCCGAGCTGGTATCCGCCCAGGCCGATGGCCGACACCGTGACTCCGCTCGAACCGATCGGACGCACGTCCATGGACGGCGATGGTTGCAGTGTCGCGCGAGGGAGGCAACCGAGCCGCGAGCGGCTGGGAGGCTACGAGTAGAACTCGATGATCAACCGCTCCTCGATGCGGACCGGGAGCGGGATCTCGCTGCGTTCGGGTAGGCGCGACATCGTGCCCTGGAACTGGTCCGTGTTGCGATACAGGTACGGGGGCGGGTCGGAGGTGAGCGCGATCGCCTCGTGTACGTAGACGAAGTTCTTCGCCTTGTCCGAAAGCTCGATGGTGTCCTCGGGCCTGACCTGGGCGCTGGGGACGTCGACGCGGCGGCCGTTCACCTTGACGTGACCGTGGCTGACCAATTGGCGGGCCTGCCGCTGGGTCAAGGCGAACCCGAGCCGCAGGATCACGGCATCCAGTCGGGTCTCGAGCTGGCGGATCAGCTCCTCGCCGGTGACCCCGGTCTTGCGGTTGGCCTTGTCGTAGTAGCCGCGCATCTGGCGCTCGCCGACCCCGTAGATGTGGCGCAGCTTCTGCTTCTCGAGCAGCCGGACCTGGTACTCGGAGAAGCGCTTGCGCCCGTGCCCGTGCATACCCGGGGGATAGGTGCGCTTGACAGCCGGGCAATTGGGGCGGCCACACAGGGGCTCCCCAGCCCGACGACACATCCGATGACGGGGTCCGAACTTGTTCACTGCGGCCAGTAAGGGTACCAGCGGGGGCTTTCGGTCGGGTCGGCGTGCGTGGGAGGGTGTGGTGTCGCCGGCGATGGCCGATATCGATTTCGGCATCGGGACGGCGGCTGGCTTCGGTCGCGCCCAGTGTCAGGGTTGTGTCTGTCTGGACCCTGTCGGCCTCCGAACGACGACGCCATACCCCCGGACCCGCGCCGCCTCGGTAGGCTCGCTCACCCTATGGACCTGGCCGATCGCGTCGTGGGAAGCGTCCTGGGGCTCGCCCTCGGGGACGCCCTTGGCGCCCCGTTCGAGTTCCTGCGTTCCCGCAACGTCCCCGACCCGATCCCCGCCCTGGAGACCCCGTGGCTCGGCCGGCCGCCCGGATCCACGACCGACGACACAGGCATGGCGCGCAACCTCGTACGCTCGCTCTCGGCGTGCGGGGGCTTCGACCCGGCCGACCTCGTGACCCGGCATCTCGAGTGGTTCCGCTCGGACCCCCCCGACGTGGGCACGCTCGTCGGCCGCGTTCTCCGCCGGGTCGAGAACGGCGAGGACGCCACCGCCGCCGCCGAGCGGATCTGGTCCGAACGCGGTCCGGAGGTCTCGGCCGGAAACGGCTCGGTCATGTACTGCCCCCCACTCGGGCTCGCCTATGCGAACCGCCCGAACGAGCTGCACGAACTCGCGCCCGCCCTGTCCGCCCTCACGCACTACGACGGGCGGTGCCGGACCGCCTGCCTCGCCGTCACGCTTGGGGTGGCGGCGCTCGTCAGGGGAGAGGCGGCTGAGGACGCGGCCCGCAAGGCCCTGACCGCCGTCGAGGATCTCGAGGGCGGCGAGGAGCTCGAGTTCCTCGTGGAAGCGGCGGGCTCGTCCCGCGCGATCGACGGACCCGACCAGGGCTTCTGCCTGTTCACCGCCGGCATCGCGTTTCAGGCCCTGGTCAACGGCGGCGACGCCGAGACCGAGCTGACGCGGGTAGTCTCGCTCGGTGGAGACGCCGACACGAACGCGGCCGTCGCCGGAGCCCTACTGGGGGCACGCGACGGCACCCGCGGCCTCCCGGCCCAATGGCTCGAGCGCCTGCAGGAGGCCGATGCCGTCCGCGCCGAGGCCGAGGCGCTCGTCCCCCTCGTCGTGTCTGACGACTGACTGCATTGCGGTGCAGGGTGGCCGGCCTCAGAATGTGCACGGCTCGGCACGGAAGGGAGGGCCGTGGGGGCGCCGCCAACGGAGATCCTGACGTTCCTGATCGCCGACGTCCGCGGTTATACGTCGTACACCCAGACCCAGGGAGATGAGGCCGCCGCACGCCTCGCGATGACGTTCGCGGAGATCGCGACGGAGGCCACCGAGGCTCGGGGAGGCTGGGTGAACGGCCTGCGCGGGGACGAGGCCCTGTCGGTGTTCGGCTCGGCTCGTCAGGCGCTGCAGTGCGCGGTCGATCTCCAGCGGGCGCTCCTGGACGAGATCGAGCTCGACCCGTCGCTGCCGCTGCGCGTGGGGATCGGGATCGACGCCGGCGAGGCGGTCATCGTCCAGGACGGGTATCGGGGAGGGGCTATCAATCTCGCTGCCCGCCTGTGCTCCCATGCGGTCGCGGGGGAGATCCTGGTGAGTCGGGGGGTCGCGCACCTCGCCCGCGCGACCGGCGACCTGCGGTTCGTCGAGCGCGGCTCCATGACGTTCAAGGGACTGGCGGAGCCCGTCGAGGTCCTGCAGATCACGGCGCCGGGATTCGAACCCGACGACGTTGCTCGCCAGTTGGAGGAGGCGGCCGCGCTCAACGGCGGCAGGCCGAGCCGGATCGTCCGCACCGAGCTTCCGCCCGAGCTCGACCAGACCGGCGCGCTTGTGGGCCGCGACGTCGTTGCCCGCGCCGCCCGGTGGGCGTGGCGGCAGGCTCGATCGGGACCGGGACGCTCCGTCGTGGTTTCGGGGCCCCAAGGGGTAGGCAAGACGCGTTTCGTCGCAGAGGTCGCGACCCTCGCGGCGTCGACCGGCGCCCGGGTCCTCTACGCGTCTTGCGTCGCCGATGCGTCCGAGCTCGAAACGGCGATCGACGTGTTCGTGGAGCAGGAGCGGCCGGCCCTGCTGGCCGTCGACGACCTGGATGCGTGCTCGGAGCGACACCTCGCCGTCTTCGAGTCGCTCGTCGGGGAGCTCCCGCCTCTGCGGGGCATGGTCGTGGTCACCGTTCGCGACGAGCCGCCCGAGCGGATCTCGTTGCTCCTGCGCCGTCTCGCCAGCGACGACGACATCCGGCTCGATCCGCTCGGCGTCGAAGACGTGCGGTCGCTCGCCGGTTTGTACACGACCGATCCGGCGACGCCGCTGCCGGTCGACGCGATCCTCGAGACCACCGGCGGGCTTCCGGTGGCTGTGCATCGCATGGTGGCCCAGTGGGCGCAGGGCGAGGCCGCGCGCCGGCTCGGGGAGGCGACCAGCCGTGCGGCCGCCGGTCGCGTCGAGCTGCGCGAGATGGAGGAGGCGGTCGAGAGCAACGTCATCGATCTCCAGAGCGCGCGCGAGCGGGCGCGCTCGCTCCCTGACGCCGAGGTGGTCGCCGACAGCTGCCCCTTCAAGGGCCTGATGAGCTTCGAGGCGGGTGACGCGGATCTCTTCTTCGGCCGCGAACGCCTGACCGCCGAGATGGTGGCGCGGCTCGCCGGGTCCTCCTTCCTCGGCGTCGTCGGCTCCTCCGGGAGCGGGAAGTCCTCAGCCGTGCGCGCCGGGCTGGTGCCGGGTCTGGCTGCCGGCATCATGCCGGGCAGCGAGACGTGGATCCGGGCGATCATGCGGCCGGGGGAGCATCCCGCCCGTTCGGCCGACCGAGCCGTGTACTCGGCGCTGCCGGACGAGCTCCGGTCGTCCCTGAGCGGATCGGACCGCCCGGTAACGACTGCCGTCGACGTCCTCCCCGACGGGATGCGCCTGTTCGTCTTCGTGGATCAGTTCGAGGAGGTCTTCACCCAGTCGCGGGACGAGGGCGTACGCGAGGCCTTCATCGAGGACCTGACGCGGCCGATCGCCGAGCACCCCGACCGCGTGGTCGTCGTGATCGCCGTCCGAGCGGACTTCTACGGACGGTGCGGCTCATATCCGGAGCTCGCGGGGATGCTGGGCGCCAACCACGTGCTCGTCGGGCCGATGACCGCAGATGAGTACCGGCGCGTGATCGAGGGTCCGGCCAGGCGCGCGTCGCTCCGGGTCGACCCGGCCCTGGTAGACGCGCTGGTCGCCGAGGTGGTGGACGAGCCGGGTGCCCTGCCCCTCCTGTCCACGGCGCTTGTGGAGCTGTGGGAGCGCATAGACGGACGTTCGATCCGGATGGCCTCCTATGAAGAGACTGGCGGCGTTCGCGGGGCGATCGGACGGCTCGCCGACGACACCTACATCCACCTCTCGCCCGAACAGCAGTCGGCCGCGCGCGGAGTGATGCTGCGGCTGGCGGGGCTCGGCGACGGCGACGCGGTGGTGCGCCGGCGGGTCGCGCTCGACGAGTTCGAGAGCGGGGATGAGGACGTCGCCCGCGTGCTCGATCGGATGACGCAGCGCCGGCTCCTCACGGTGAGCGACGGCTCGGTGGAGGTGTCGCACGAGGCGCTTCTGCGCGAATGGCCGCGCCTTCGGGAATGGCTCGAGGAGGACCGAGAGGGAAGCCGTCTCCGCCAACACCTCATCGCCTCCGCGAGGGAATGGGCCGATGCCGATCGCGACGCGAGCGAGCTGTATCGGGGAGCTCGTCTCGCCTCGGCTCTGGATTGGACCGCCGATCACGAGCAGGAGCTCAACGAGCTCGAGCGCGACTTCCTCCATCAAAGCCGGATGGCGAGCGAGCGCGAGGCGGATCGGCAGCGCCGGACGAACCGACGGCTCCGGGGCATGCTCGTCGGAGTTGCGGTGTTCCTCGTCCTGGCGATGATCGCCGGGAGCGTGGCGCTGGTCCAGTGGGGGCGGTCCCGGCACGCCGCGCTCGTCGCGCTGTCGCAGAGCCTCGGGTCTCGAGGCGTGATCGAACCTCGGCTCGACCGGGGGCTGCTGCTCGCGCGCGAGGCGGTGAACCTGGACGTGTCGCCACAGACGCGGAGCTCGCTCCTCGCGACCGTGCTGCGGGCGCCGGCGGCCGTCGGGGTCTTCTACGGTGGCGACACGGGGCGTCGGCCTTTGTCGATCGCCTTGAGCCCGGACGGGACCTCGCTGGCAGTCACCTACAACGTGCGAGATCTCGAGGTCTTCAGCACTGCCTCCTTCACGCTGCGAAACAAGATCCCCGAGGGGGCCGGCGGGCCACCGGTGTTCAGCCCCGACGGGTCGTTGCTCGCCGTGCCGCCGCCGGGGGAGAACGGCAGAGCGGACGGCAGCGTGGAGTTGCGTGACCCCTCGACCGGGCGATCGCTCCGCACGCTCCCCGCGGACCCGAGGTTCGGTGGGTCCCTGATCGGCTTCCGTCAGTTGGCGTTCTCGGCGGACGGCGGCGAGCTCTTCGGTCTCGTGTTCGAGCTCAACCCGAATACGTTCGTTCCGAAGGCGGGCTACGTCGTCAAATGGGACGTCGCCAGCGGGGAGCTCCTCGGTCCCGCCACGACGGTGAGCGACGGCGACGTGTCGGGCTTCGGTCTCACGTCCGACCGCCGGATCGTCGTGTCCGGTGACCGGACCACGATCTGGGACGCCGACTCGATGACGCTCCAGCGCGCGCTCCCGTTCGGCGGCGCCCACACGCTGGGCGTGAGCCCCGACGGCGAGTCGCTTCTGGTCGGCGGTGCCGACGGGTCGGTGCGTTTCGTCGACCTCCAGACCGGACACGAAACGGTCGGCGCGGGTGGGCACACGGCCGCGGTGCAATCGATCGGCTTCACGCCGGACTCGCGGACGGCGATCAGCACGGGGGCGGACGGAACCGTGCTCGTCTGGAACGTGGCCGGTGCGACGGTCTCCCAGTCCCTCTCCGGCCACGCAGGCAGGGTGAGCGCGCAGGCGAACGACGGACGAACCCTCTACACGTCCAGCCAGGACGGCACGATCTTCGCGTGGGATCTCTCGGGCGAGCGTCGGCTGGGTCAACGCCTGTCGGTCGGCTCGGGGAACGAGTCGTTGTATTGGGGATCCCTTCCGTGGTTCGATCTCTCCCCCGACGGCTCCACGTTGGCAGTGACCCAGGGAGACGGCTCCGTGAACTTCTGGAACCTGGCGACGCTCCGCCGCGTCGATTCGTTCCGGGCCCTCCCAACCGGAACCCTCACCAGCGTCCACTACAGCCCGGACGGGACGACGCTCGCCGCGACCGGGACGAACGGGCAACTCGCGCTCTGGGACCTGACGACCGACCCCCCGACTTCGCGACGGCTGACGGGCCTGCCGAACACGAGCGGCGCCGAGACGCTCTTCTGGGCGACGTTCACCCAAGACGGGAAGCGTCTGGCCGCGGGCGACTGGCAGCAGGTCTTCGCGACGAGCCTCGAAGGCGAGGTGGGCGGATCCACGGCGGGCGACGTCGCGATCTGGGACACGCGAAGCGGCGAGCTCGTCCGGGGGCCGATCCACTTCGATGGCGGCGTGAGCGACGTCGAGTTCAGCCTGGACGGCCGGACGATGGCGGTGGCGCTCGCGACCGGATACGTCCCGTTGGTGGACGTCCAGACGATGGAGACGATCCGAACACTGCATGCCGACACCGTGCCGCCCACCACCTTCGACACGTTCTCGCCGGACGGCCGTCTCCTAGCGACGGGGGGCTGGTCCGGAGTGGTTCGGCTCTGGGATGTGGCGACGGGCCGGCAGGTTGCGCATTTCCTCGCGTCCGCCGGCGCCGTCATCGGCATGGCGTTCGACCCCAGCGGGGATCTCATCGCGACGACGGGAACCGATGGCGCGACACGCTTGTGGGATACGACGACCGGGGTCCAGTTCGGTGCCACCCTCCCCGGCGTCGACAACGTCTGGAATGCCGCACAGTTCACGCCGGATGGATCCAAGCTGGTGGTCGTGTTCGCGAACGGCAAGGCCGTCGTCTGGCCCGCGAGATGGCAGGACTGGGCGGCCCACGCATGCGACATCGCGGGGCGCGACCTCACGGCCGCCGAATGGCGCCAGTCGCTGCCCGGCCGGCCTTACCAGCGCGTCTGCCCGAACTGAACCGTCACCGAGGCCCAGCTCCGAGCCCGCTTTTGGCGTGTAACGAACATCACCAGGGCCGTAGCGCACCCTGATGGGAGAATGCCCCGCGTGAGCGGCGAGATGCGCGAGGAGCGCAGGGTTGTGACGGCGATGTTCGCCGACCTGGTCGGCTCGACCGCGCTGGCCGAACGCCTGGACCCCGAGGACGCGAAGGTGATCGTGAACGACGCCGTCACCCGGGCGATCGCGGCGGTCGAGGCGTTCGGGGGCACCGTGAAGGATCTCGCCGGCGACGGCGTGCTGTCGCTGTTCGGTGCGCCCACCGCGCACGAGGATGACGCCGAGCGAGCCGTGCGCGCGGCCCTACGCGTGACCGAGGAGATCTCAGCCTACGCGGACGAGGTCGAGCGCGCGTTCGGCGTGACCGGGTTCGGCGTGCGGGTGGGCGTGGACACGGGGCCGGTCGTCGTGGGCTCGATCGGCGCCGGCAGTCGCGTCGAGTATGGGGCGCTCGGCGACGCGGTCAACACCGCCGCTCGCCTGCAAGCGCTGGCCGAACCCGGCACCGTGCTCGTCGGCGAGGAGACGCACCGTCGCGTCGCGTCGGTCTTCGCCTGGAGCGAGCCGACCGAGCACGCCCTGAAGGGCAAGGCCGACCGGGTGACGGCCTACAGGGTGGAGGGCGTGGTCGCCGCGCCCGGGCATGCGCGCGAGCTCGAGGCGATCCAGGTCCGGCTGGTCGGGCGCGAGCGGGAGCTCGCCGCCGCCGCCCAGGCCGTGGACGCGGTGCTGGCCGGCTCGGGCGGGATCCTGTACCTGACGGGCGAGCCGGGGATCGGCAAGACGCGCCTGATCGCCGAGGTCCACCGCCTCGTCGAGAAAGCCGAGCCGCCAATGGGGGCGCGGCCGCCGCTGTGGCTCGAGGGCCGCTGCGTCTCCTACGGCGAGTCGATGACGTACTGGCCGTTCCGCGACCTCCTGCGCTCGTGGTTGGGCGTCCTGGCCGACGAGCCCGAGCTTCGGATCCGGGTCGCGCTTCGGCGGAGCCTGGACGCGCTGTTCGGCGAACGCGTGCTCGAGGTGTACCCATACTTGGGCGCGATGCTCGGCATCTCGCTCGAGCCCGAGGCGCAGAGCCGGCTCGAGGAGCTCTCGCCCGAGGCCCTCCAGTACCGGACGTTCGCGGTCGTCCGCGAGCTCCTCACGCGCCTGGCCGTCGACGGGCCGGTCTGCGTGGTCTTGGAGGACCTGCACTGGGCCGATGCCACCTCGCTCCAGCTGCTCGAACGCCTGCTCCCCGACACCGAGACCTCGGCGCTCCTGCTCGTCCTGTCCACCCGCCCCGAACGCGACCACCCATCGTGGC
>Ga0114129_10004327_pt1 | contig 20082 bp, 15 predicted proteins | sample RhiMetdeltSRZDD1_FD_80071 | JGI IMG/M metagenome (GOLD analysis project Ga0114129, IMG submission 80071) | Populus rhizosphere microbial communities from Tennessee, USA - Rhizosphere MetaG P. deltoides SRZDD1 (version 2) (version 2) | ecosystem: Host-associated > Plants > Roots > Rhizosphere >... | reverse complement strand
CGATGGACAGTGAGTCCAGCGCGGCGGTGAATGTGGTGGCCAGCATGTGGAACGACAGACTGCACAGGCCGACCACGCCGACGATCGCCGCTAGCAGCCAGACGCTCGGCGGTACCGGCCGGCGCTGCCGCGCCAGCAACGAGAGCAGGGCGACACAGGCGGCCAGGAACGCGACATTGCTGACGCTGTTGAACGGTTCGCCCCACAGCCCGGGTGCGGTCCGTTCGCAGTACCCGTCGACGTACATCCGGCTACCCGGTGGCACCGTGGTAGAACAGGTTGCCGAGGCCGACGGTGAAGGCGAGCACGCCGTACATTGCGTGCTCGACGGCCGCGGTGAGCAGCGACCGGGTGCGCTGGTACCGCCGGGCGAACAACCAACCGCCCACCACCGTGAGGGCGACCGAGGCCACCGTACCGAAGATGATGTGCGCGAAGCCGAACGCGATCGCGCTCGCCGCCGCCGCGCCGCGACCGGTGCCGAACACCGGGGCGTACCGGTGCAGCAGGAACGCGCGGTAGATGAGTTCCTGCGGGTACACCGATACGAGCGGATAGAGCACGGCCACCGCCGCCCACAGCAGTGGCCGCTCGAGGGGGAGGTCGAACAAGCGGTCCGGCGCGAGTACCGCGATGACAACCACGGCCGTGACCGCCGCCACCGCCCACAGCCCGAGGATCGATGGCAACGCCGGCCGCAGTGCCTCGGCCCGGACCAGGTTGGCACGGTCGAATGTGGACTGCCGGCGCAGGTACCACCACGCCGCGAAGCCGAGAACGAGCAGGAACGGGATGGGGCTACCGGGGCTGCCAACCAGCGCGTAGCCGCCGACGGCAACGAAGAACAACAGCACGTACTCGGCGGTGAGCCACGACCGCCTAGCTGTCCACATGGGCCAGCCGCTGCCGCAGCCGGTAATCGGTCACCTTCTTCCGGTTGCCGCAGCGCTGCATCGAACACCATCGACGCTGGCCGGGGCGGGACGTGTCGAGGTAGACCAGGTAACAGTTGGGTGCGGCGCACTGGCGTACCCGTTTGATCGTCGGTTCGGCGAAGGTGACCACCGCGTCGCGGGCGATCTCCGCGATCAGCTGGCGTGCGGTGACCGGATCCCGCCAGACGACCTCCCGGCTGATCGGGTCGAGCTGTGGCACGACGCTGGTGTTGGCGGCCACCGCGTTGATGGTGGCGAGGTCGGACGGCTCCGGCCGCCCGCCGCCCGCGGCGTTGATCGCGGAGATCCAGATCGCCTCGCGCAGCGACCGCACGAGCCGTAGGTCGCTGGCTCCCACCCGGACCATCGCCGGGTGCACGCCGTAGCGGGCCAGGTCCAGCCGGCTCACCATCGCCCACTGGACGAAATCGGCCGGCGTGTGCAGTACCTCGTGCTTGGCGCGGCGGCCCCGGCCTCCGGTGACCACCAACTCCAGGCACAGGGCACCCGCGTCGAACATGAAGATCTGCCCATCGAGGTGGGTAAGGGTCAGCCCCTTCGTCACGTGAGCATTATTACCGGTTACGCGAGGAAGACACGCGTGTTGCGCCACGAGTGCTGTTACGTGTCCCCGCCGGTCTCGCCCACTGGGGCGGCGGTCACGTCCTCGATGGCGTACTTCTTCGCCGCGTCCGCCGGGGCGCTGGCCGCGATCTCGCCGCGACGGGCGAGCTGACGCAGCGTGGCGACCACAATGGACTCCGCGTCGACGTGGAAGTACCGGCGCAGCGCGTGCCGCGTGTCGGATCGGCCGAACCCGTCGGTGCCCAGCGACGTGTAGTCGCCCGGCACCCAGCGGGAGATGAGGTCCGGAACCGCCCGCATGAAGTCGCTGACGGCGACCACCGGACCGGGCGCATCCTCGAGCGCCTGCGTCACGTACGGCACCCGCGGTTCGTCGCTCGGGTGCACGAGGTTGTACTCCTCGCAGGTCACCGCGTCGCGGCGCAGCTCGGTCCAGGACGTGGCGGACCAGACGTCCGCGGCGACTCCCCAGTCGGTGGCGAGCAGCTGCTGCGCCTTGAGCGCCCACTGCATGCCGGTACCGCTGGCGAGCAGCTGGGCTCGTGGTCCGTCCACATCGGACGGTGCGGGGGCGTACCGGTACAGCCCCTTCAGCAGCCCGGCCACATCGAGGCCCTCCGGCTGCGGCGGCTGCGAGATCGGCTCGTTGTAGATGGTCAGGTAGTAGAAGATGTCCTCCGGCGCCTCGCCGTACATCCGGCGCAGCCCGTCCTCCACGATGTGCGAGATCTCGAAGGCGAACGCCGGGTCGTACGTGACGACGGCCGGGTTGGTCGCGGCGAGCAGCAGCGAGTGTCCGTCCTCGTGCTGGAGCCCTTCGCCGTTGAGGGTCGTCCGGCCGGCGGTGGCGCCGAGCAGGAAGCCGCGGGCCATCTGGTCGGCCGCGGCCCACAGCCCGTCGCCGGTGCGCTGGAACCCGAACATCGAGTAGAAGATGTAGACCGGGATCATCGGCTCGCCGTGGGTGGCGTACGAGGTGCCGGCCGCGGTGAACGAGCCCACCGAGCCGGCCTCGTTGATGCCCTCGTGCAGGATCTGCCCGCTGGTCGACTCGCGGTACGACAGGAACAGGTCGCGGTCGACCGGCGTGTAGTTCTGCCCGTGCGGCGAGTAGATCTTCGCGGTCGGGAAGAGCGAGTCCATGCCGAACGTGCGCGCCTCGTCCGGGATGATCGGTACCCAGCGCTTGCCGATGCCCTTGTCCTTCATCAGGTCCTTGAGCAGGCGGACCATGGCCATCGTGGTGGCGACCTTCTGTTTGCCCGAGCCACGCTTCAGGTCGGCATAGGCGGCGGCGGGCGGGAGCTGCAGCGGGATCGTCGTGGTCCGCCGCGACGGCAGGTACCCGCCGAGCGCCTCGCGCCGCTCCTTCAGGTACGCCATCTCGTCGGAGCCCTCGCCGGGGTGGTAGTACGGAGGGAGGTACGGGTTGCCTTCCAGCGCCTCGTCGGGGATGTCCAGGTAGAGCCGGTCGCGGAACGACTTGAGATCGTCCAGCGTGAGCTTCTTCATCTGGTGCGTCGCGTTGCGGCCCTCGAAGTGCGAGCCGAGCGTCCAGCCCTTGATGGTCTTGGCGAGGATCACCGTCGGCTGGCCGGTGGTGGTCACGGCCGCCTGGTACGCCGCATAGAGCTTGCGGTAGTCGTGCCCGCCGCGCTTGAGACCCCAGATCTCGTCGTCGGACATGTGCTCGACCATCTTTCGGGTCCGCGCGTCGCGGCCGAAGAAGTGCTCGCGGACGTACGCCCCGGACTCCGCCTTGTAGGTCTGGTAGTCGCCGTCCGGCGTGACGTTCATGAGGTTGACCAGCGCGCCGTCGGTGTCCGCGGCGAGCAGCGGGTCCCACTCCCGGCCCCAGATGACCTTGATGACGTTCCAGCCCGCGCCTCGGAAGAACGCCTCCAGCTCCTGGATGACCTTGCCGTTGCCGCGAACCGGGCCGTCGAGGCGCTGCAGATTGCAGTTCACGACGAAGACGAGGTTGTCCAGCTCCTCGCGGGCGGCCACGCCGATCGCGCCCAGGCACTCCGGCTCGTCCAGCTCACCGTCGCCGACGAACGCCCAGACCCGCTGGTCCGAGGTGTCCTTGATGCCCCGGTGCTGCAGGTACCGGTTGAACCGGGCCTGGGTGATCGCGTTGAGCCCACCGAGACCCATGGAAACAGTGGGAAACTCCCAGAAGTCGGGCATCAGGCGTGGGTGTGGGTAGCTCGGCAACCCGCCGTGCGGATGGGACAGCTCCTGCCGGAACCCGTCCAGCTGCTGCTCGCTCAGCCGGCCCTCGAGGAAGGCCCGAGCGTACATGCCGGGCGAGGCGTGCCCCTGGAAGTAGATCTGGTCGCCACCGCCCGGGTGGTTCCTGCCGCGGAAGAAGTGATTGAAGCCGACCTCGTACAGGGAGGCCGCGCTGGCGTAGGTCGAGATATGTCCGCCGACTCCGATCTCCGGCCGCTGCGCGCGGTGCACCATCATCGCGGCGTTCCACCGGATGTACGCCCGGATGCGCCGTTCGACGTGCTCGTCGCCGGGGAACCACGGTTCGCGCTCCGGCGGGATCGTGTTGATGTAGTCGGTCGTCGTCAGCGGCGGTACGCCGACCTGCCGCTCCCGCGCCCGCTCGAGCAGGCGCAGCATGACGTACCGGGCGCGTTTGGCGCTCCGGTCGTCGATGAGTCCGTCGAACGACTCGACCCATTCGCTGGTCTCGTCTGGATCGATGTCCGGAAGCTGGCTCGGCAGGCCGTCACTGATTACCGGGCGCTTGCGCTCCGTGGCCACGGGCGTTCCCTCTTTGTTTGGGATTTATCGTCTCGACGTCCATCCTGCCTCGTGACCGCCGCCGCGTCACGCCAACCCGGCGCGGAGGCGACGACGGACACACCCGTACCGGCGGGTAATCTACGGCAGCATCTCGGGTTTCAGCCGGGCGTGGCCACGGATCCGTCGCCGGATCTGGCCTTCGACCACCTTGACCGCGAACATCGCCTGCTCGAACCGCAGGACCGCGTTGCCCACGAGCTGCGCCGCCGTGAGCACCGTCACCTCGGCGTCCAGGCGGCTCTCGGGCGTCTGCCCCTCCAACCGCGGGTAGCGCAGCGGGAGCAACGCGAGACTCAGTGACTCGAGGTGACCACGGCCTTCGCTGAACCGCCGGTAGACGTTCTCGTTGCCGTAGATGTACAGCCTGATCTCGAGCGTCGGCGGTATCGCGTCGAGCAGCTCCTCGACGATCTCGTCGATCTTGATCCCGGCTTCTTCCGCCGGCGACTCGGCCAGGCGTTCCAGGGTGGCGCGGGCCTGGGCGAACCGGCCCTTTGCGGCACGCCACCACTCGCCGAGCTCGGCGTGGACGGCAAGCGCCTCGGCCCAGCCGTGCCGGCGGCGCTCCAGCCAGTCGGCGAGCCAGGTACCGCCCATGGCGAACACCCCACCGACGAGGGCGCCGATCAGCGCGCTGACGAACGCCTCGGACGATAGGACCAGCGGCACCGCGCCAGCGTGCCACACTCGGCGCGTGGAGACTGAGGTCATCACCGTACGGACCGGATCGCGGGCCACGGTCGTGAACATCACCGACCAGGCGGCCACGTTCGTGGCGGGCCACGGCGGCGACGGGCTGCTGCACGTTTTCGCCCCGCACGCCACCGCCGGCATCGCGATCATCGAGACGGGCGCCGGTTCGGATGTCGACCTGCTGGCCGCGTTGGACGAGATCCTGCCCGCCGACGACCGGTGGCGGCACCGGCACGGCTCCCGTGGTCACGGTCGGGATCACGTGCTGCCGGGTTTCGTGGCCCCGTACGCCACCCTCCCGGTGATCGACGGCCGGATCGCCCTCGGCACCTGGCAGTCGATCTGCCTCGTCGACCCGAACGGCGACAACCCCACCCGCCAGGTCCGCCTGTCCCTCCTACGCTGAACCACCCTCGGCCCCTCCCCGTTGATCATGAACTTTGTTGGTGCCTCGACGGCGTGTCGCGCTGTCAACTTCATGATCAACAAGGGGTGTCGCGGGCCGGGTGCGAGCGCTACCGTGTCGGCACGGAGGTGAGCCGCATGCTCCCACCCCGCCTCGTGCGCCGGCTCGTCCTGGCACCGCTGGTATTCGTACTGGCCGTGGCCGCCATCGTCGGGCTGCCCGTACTCGCCCTCGTCGCGCTCGTCGCGTCGGTACCCGCCAGCCGGCAGCGACGCGGCTTCCGGGTGCTCTCGCTCGCGGTGGCCTGGCTGCTCCTGGAGTCCGTGGCGCTCGTGGCCTGCCTCGCGCTGTGGATCGTCAGCGGATTCGGCGGCCGGATCCGCACGGCACCGTTCCAGGATCGGCACTACGCGGTCGTGCGGTGGTTCCTGGCGAGCCTCTATTCGGTGGCGACCAGGGCGTTCGGGCTGCGCGTCGAGATCGACGAGCCGCCGGCCACCCCGGAGGAGATGTCCCGACGGTTGACCCGCCCGGTCATCGTCCTCAGCCGGCACGCCGGACCGGGGGACTCGTTCCTGCTCGTGTACCACCTGTTGAAGCTGTACGGGCGCCGGCCCTGCATCGTGATGAAGGCCGCGTTGCAGTTCGACCCCGGGCTCGACGTAGTGATCAACCGGCTGCCACACGCGTTCGTGCACCCGAGGCGGACCGCCGAGGGCATGGTGACCGCGGAGATCCAGCGCCTCGCGAAGGGTCTCGGGCCGGCCGACGCGCTGGTCATCTTCCCCGAGGGCGGCAACTTCACGCCGGGTCGCCGGGTCCGTGCCATCGAGCGGCTCGAGCAGGCCAACCTCACCGAGCAGGCCGAACGGGCCCGCGGCATGTCCAACCTGCTGGCCCCGCGGGTCGGCGGCGCGACCGCGGCCATCGACTCCTGCCCCGACGCGGATGTCATCTTCGTGGCGCACACCGGGCTCGACCACCTGATCACCATCGGGGACGTCTGGCGGGACCTGCCCGTCAACCAGGTGATCCAGGCGAAGTGGTGGCGCGTGCCGGCGGCGGACGTACCGCGCGAGCGCGAGGAACAGGTCAGTTGGCTCTACGACTGGTGGGAGCGCATCGACACCTGGATCGACGAGTCAAAGACGGAAGCCCAGGTCCGGCGTCACTGACAGCGTGTCCATTTGGGCGCGCTGCAGCCTGCCGGAGTAGTCCCAGTTCATCGCCTGCCAGCGGGTGAACTGATCCAGCACCCACATGCCGGACTGCCGCGAGCCGTTGCCGGACCGGCCGTTGCCGCCGAACGGCACGTGCGCCTCGGCGCCGGACGTCGAGTTGTTCACGCTGACCATTCCGGCCGAGACACCGGCCCGGAACGCGAACGCCTTCTTCGGGTCGGTCGTGTAGATCGAGGACGACAGGCCGTACCCGGGCGCGTTCGCCAGCGCGATCGCCTCGTCCAGCGTGTCGTAGGGCATGACCCCGACGATCGGCCCGAACGTCTCGGTGGTGAACAGCTTGTCGTCGGGCCGGACGTTCCCCACGACCGTCGGGTGGTAGTACAGGCCCGCTTCCGGGTCGCCGACGAATCCCGGCCGCGGGTTCGTTGCGGTGACGCGGCCGACCCCGGTCGAGCCGAGCACCCGGTGGTGGTCGCCGAGCCAGCCGAGGTACTCCTCGAAGCGGTCCGCGAAGCGCTCCGCCAGCAACGGTCCAAAGAGGACATCGGTCCGCGTCGGGTCGCCCACCGCGGCTTTGCTGACCGCCGCGTCCAATCGCTCCACAAAGGACGGGTACGCCGAGGCGTGGACGATCGCGGTACCGAGGGAGGTGCACCGCTGTCCCGCCGTACCGAAGCCGGAGAAGAGCGCGCCCTCGACGGCGAGTTCGAGGTCCGCGTCCTCGGTGACCACCATGGGGTTCTTGCCACCCAGCTCCAGACAGGGCGACTGGAGGTAGCGGCCGCACAGCTCGCCGATGCTACTGCCCACTTCGGACGATCCGGTGAAGCCCACCTTGTGTACGACACCCGCGGCCAGGGCGGCCGCCAGACCGTCGAATGTGGACTGTCCGTCGGCGTGCACCACGTCGAGCACCCCGGCCGGTACGCCCGCGGCGCGGATCAGCGCGGCAAACGCGTCGGCACAGGCGCTGGCGTACTCGGCGGGCTTCCACACCACGGCGTTGCCGCACAGCAGGGCCGGTACGAGGTACCACGACGGTACGGCGACCGGGAAGTTCCCGGCCGTGATCACCAGAGCGACGCCCACCGGTACCCGGAATGTGAACAGCTGTTTGTCGGGCATCTCGCTCGGTACCGTCTGGCCGTACAGCCGGCGGCCCTCGCCCAGGAAGAAGTCGCAGGTGTCGACGATCTCCTGGACCTCGCCGCGCGCCTCCACGATCGGCTTGCCGGTCTCCCGGGTCACCAGTTGCGAGAGCGCCTCGAAGTTGGCCGAGACGAGCCGCCCGAGGTTCGCGATGACCTGCCCGCGTACCGGTGCCGGTACCGCCGCCCACGCGGGCTGCGCCTCCCGGGCGATCCGGCACGCACCCACCAGTGCCTCGGGTCCGGCCAGCTCCACCTCCGCCACGACATCGTCGAGCCGAGCGGGGTTCACCGAGCGGTATGTCGTCATCCCGACAGCAAACCACGCCCGGTCGATCATGAAGTTGGTGTCGCGACACGCCGACCACCTGCCAACTAACTTCATGATCAACGCAAGAGGTCCGCAATGGGAGGGTGGGTGGCGTCGGGTTGCCCTAGTCGGTAATGCTGTGTCCCGTGACCACCCCTCAAGATCTGGACACGCGGTTCAAGGCGGCGATTGGAGGGCTCTCGTCTCGACCGAGGCTCACCGCCTTGCACGCGCCGATACGGGACGGGGTGCATCTGACCGGTGCGCTCGCGCTGGATCTGTTCGAGGCACAGCTCACCAGTCGGCAGCTGGACCTGGCCGCGCGGTGGCTACGGGGCTCCGGCGAGGGGTACTACACGATTGCCTCGGCGGGCCACGAGGGCAACGCGGCGGTCGCCGCGGCCAGCCGTCCCACCGACCCGGCGCTGCTGCACTACCGCTCGGGCGCGTTCTACTGTGCCCGGGCCGGGCAGGCCGACGGCAAGGACCCGGTACGCGACGTGCTCCGCGGGGTGGTCGCCTCGGCAAAGGAGCCGATCGCGGGCGGGCGGCACAAGGTGTTCGGCAACCGGGATCTGCACATCATCCCGACCACGTCGACGATCGCCTCGCACCTGCCGAGGGCGGTCGGGCTCGGCTTCGCGATCGAGCGCGCGCGGCGGCTCGCGGTACCCGTGCAGCAGCGGCAGAGCCGGGGCGGACCCGCCGCCGAACCCGCGGGCTCGCTGTGGCCCTCGGACTCGGTGGTGATCTGCTCGTTCGGCGACGCCTCGATCAACCACGCCGCGGCGACGGCGGCCTTCAACACCGTCGGCTGGTGCGACCACACCGGGCTGCGGCTACCGGTGCTGTTCGTCTGCGAGGACAACGGGATCGGCATCAGCGTGCGGTCGCCCGACGGCTGGGTCGAGGCGGCCCTGAAGTCCCGCCCGGGTCTGCGGTACTTCGCGGCCGACGGCTGCGACCTGGTCGGGACGTACGAGGTCGCGACCGAGGCGGTCGCCTGGGTGCGCCGGCATCGCCGGCCGGCCGTGCTGCACCTGTCGGTCGTGCGGTTGATGGGACACGCGGGCGCCGACGCCGAGGTCGCCTACCGGACGCCGGCCGAGATCGCGGCGGACCTCGATCGCGATCCGCTCGTCGCCACCGCGCAACTGGTGATCCGCTACGGGCTCGCTGCCCCGGACGACCTGGTCGCCCGGTACGACGAGGTCGGCTGGCAGGTCCGCCGGGTGGCCGAGGAGGTCCTCACCGAACCCCGGCTGTCGAGCGCCGGCGAGATCGTCGCCACCCTCGCGCCGCGGCGGCCGCTTCGGGTCAACCGGGCCGTCGGCGAGGCCGCCGCGAGGGCCGCCGGGCCGCAGGCGACCCTGCGTGCCGAGGCGTTCGGCGGCAAGGTTCCCGAGCAGGCGGGACCGCTCACGCTCGCGCAGACCATCAACGCCACCCTGGCCGACGCGCTGGTCGGCCACCCGGGCATGGTGCTGTTCGGCGAGGACGTGGCCGTCAAGGGCGGGGTGTACGGCGTCACGAAGGGTCTGCGCGACAGGTTCGGCGCGCCGCGGGTCTTCGACACGCTGCTGGACGAGACGTCGATCCTCGGCCTGTCGCTGGGTGCCGGGCTGGGTGGGCTGCTGCCGGTACCGGAGATCCAGTACCTGGCCTACCTGCACAACGCCGAGGACCAACTGCGCGGCGAGGCCGCGACGATGCAGTTCTTCTCGCAGGGTGCGTACCGCAACCCGATGGTCGTACGCGTCGCGGGGCTCGCCTACCAGGAGGGGTTCGGCGGGCACTTCCACAACGACAACGCGCTCGGCGTCCTGCGGGACATCCCGGGTCTCGTGGTCGCCGTACCGGCGCGGGCGGACGACGCGGGCGCGATGCTGCGGACCTGCCTGGCGGCGGCCGCGGTCGACGGGAGCGTCTGCGTCTTCCTCGAGCCGATCGCGCTGTACCACACCCGGGACCTGTACGCCGAGGGCGACGGCGAGTGGCTCGCGCCGTACGTCCCGCCCACGGAATGGGGTACGACCCACATCCCGGTCGGTCGCGCCCGGGTATATGGCATCGGCTCCGCGGAGGACCTGACGATCGTGACGTTCGGCAACGGCGTACGGATGTCGTTGCGGGCGGCGTCCCGACTCGCGCAGGAGGGCATCGGCTCGCGCGTCGTGGACCTGCGTTGGGTCAGCCCGCTCCCGGTCGCCGACATCATCCGGGAGTCCTCGGCCACCGGGCGGGTACTGGTGGTCGACGAGACCCGCCGCTCCGGCGGCGTGGGCGAGGGCGTGCTCGCCGCGCTCGTCGACGCGGGGTACGTCGGCGTCGCCCGGCGGGTCGCCTCCGTCGACTCGTTCGTGCCGCTCGGCGCGGCCGCCCGGCACGTACTAGTCAGCGAGGAATCGATCACTGCGGGTGCGCGCGCGATCTTGGCCAGGTGACCTACTTTCCGGCAGGTGAGGCGTCGGCCGACCGATTTGGCGGTCTGCACGGTGTGCCACTTGCGCAACAGCGGCCCGGAGTGTGGACTACGCGCTAATGACAAACAGACGAGGAGGCACGCGACAGTGAGCGCGACCGCTGGTCAGGCTGCCGAGGGGGTACGGAGCCTGGCGGACCGGTTCGGGGTCGAGCCGGGGATGGTCGTCATGGAGATGGGGTACGACGACGACGTCGACGAAGATCTCCGTGACGCGCTGATCGACCGCTGTGGTGAACTCGTCGAGGAGGACACCGACGAAGTCGTCGACGCGGTGCTGCTGTGGTACCGGGACGGTGACGGCGATCTCGTGGAGCTCCTCATCGACGCCCTGGGCCCGTTGGCCGACAACGGTGTCGTCTGGCTCCTGACGCCCAAGGCCGGCCGCCCCGGACACATCGAGCCGAGCGAGATCAGCGAGTCCGCGCCGACCGCGGGCCTGCAGCAGACGTCGACTCTCAACGCCGGTAAGGACTGGAGCGCGGCCCGCCTGGTGGCGCCACGGGCCGCCCGAGCCCGTCGGTAGCGGATTCTCCGGTCCAGCCGCCAGCCTCGAGGCGTGGCATGCTTTGACGTATGCCGATCGAAGTGGGTGCCGAGGCGCCCGATTTCGCGCTGAAGGACCAGAACAACCAGGACGTCCGGCTGTCCGACTACCGCGGCCAGCGCAACGTGCTGCTCGCGTTCTACCCATTCGCGTTCACCAGGGTGTGCGGCGGAGAGCTGTGCCAGGTGCGGGACCACCTCGACGACTTCGTCAACGACACGTCCCAGGTGCTCACCGTCAGCGTCGACTCCGTCTTCGTCCACAAGGTATGGGCCGAGCAGGAGGGGTACGACTTCCCGTTGCTGGCCGACTTCTGGCCACACGGTGCGGTGGCGTCGGAGTACGGCGTCTTCGACGCGGAGAAGGGCTTCGCGCAGCGAGCCACGTTCATCATTGACCGGTCCGGTATCGTCCGGTTCGTCGAAGTGTCACCCACCCCGGTGGCGCGGGACCAGGACGGTTGGCGCAAGGTACTGGCGTCACTCGGCTCTTGATCGGGTCAGCCGGGTAAGCTTGCCGCCGACCCGGGCGCGTAGCTCAGTGGAAGAGCACTCGGCTTACAACCGAGGGGTCGCTGGTTCGAACCCAGCCGTGCCCACCGAATGGTCACCCTGTGACTGTGTCGGGATGTCGGTGCCCCCGGGCGGCGGTGGTGGTTCGTCCATACCGAGCGCGTTGAGCTGGCTCGACATGAAGGTCCGCAGCCGGGCCCGGTAGTCGCGGTCGAACTGTTGCAACGCCTCGATCTGCTTCTGCAGCGTCGCGCTCTTGGCGGCCAGGCTGCCGACCACGTCGTCGTACCGTTTCTGCGCCTCGCGTTCGAGCTCCTCGGCCCGGGCATGGGCCTCCTTGCCAGTGGCTTCGGCCCGCGACCGCGCGTCGGCCATCATCTTCTCGGCGTGGGCCCGGGCCTCTTCGGAGTGGGACTGCGCGTCCCGGACGATCTGCTCGGCCGCGGACCGGGCATCCGCCAGCGCCTTGCCGGCCTCGCGCCGCGCGTTGTCGGCGTGGGCCTGGGCGTCCCGGACGATCTGCTCCGCCATGGCCCGTGCCTCGCCGCGGATCTCGTCGCCCTGACGCCGGGCGGTGGCGACATGGTCGTCGGCGGTCCGCTGGGCGAGGACCAGCACCTGCAACGCCTGTCGCTGAGCGTCGGGTTCGCCCGACATGGGTGGCGGCGGCGGCGCCGGAGGCGGTGGCTGGTCCATGAAGTCGTTGTCCCCGGCCGTCCCCCCGAACAGCCTTCCGACCCGGCCCTTCACCCGATTATCGGACACCGGACGACCTCCCTAGCGACGCTCGTCAGCGGCGGCATGGTACCAAGCTCAGGCACGTCCGGACGAGGCCTTGGGTCTGTCTTCCGGATCCCTAAAGCGTGAACTGGCCCGTCGCCATCGCGGCGCAGGCGCCGACCGCCACTCCGGCCAGCACATCGGTCGGGTAGTGCACGCCCAGTAGCAGGCGGGAAAAGCCCATCAGGCCGATGATCGCCGCGGCGACCGGCACCCCGACGATCGGCACCAGCGCGATCGCCGCGGCCGTGGTCGAGCACGCGTGGGCGCTGGGAAAGGACAACTGGCTCGGGGTACTACACAAGGCGGGAAGGTCGGTGGCCGACGGTCGGGGCCGGCGGACGACCCGCTTGATGACGATGGCCGCACCGTGCGCCGCCACGGCCGCGACCGCGACCGAGAACAGCACCGGACGGTGCGCGGCATCCAACAAGCCGGCGAGCGTACCGAGCACGATCCAACCCAGCGCGTGTTCGCCGAAGAAGCTGGCGATCCGGGCGCCGCGGACGAGTACCGGGTGAGCGGTGTGGCGGCGGATCATCCGCAGTGTGGCGATCTCGTAGTGCGCGAGCATCGGGTCAGAATAGACAATCCGCTCTAACTACATAAAATGTGTGTTCGTGTCGATAACGCTGACGGCCTGGCCGGTGCTGTCTCCGGAACCCGCCGAGCCACCCGTCGAGGGACCCGGGGAGCCCCCGGTCGAGCCACCGGGGCGTACCTCGGTGGTGCGGGACCTGTTCGTGGCGCTGCGCCCCCGCCAGTGGGTGAAGAACCTGTTGGTTTTCGGGGCGTTGCTCGGCGCGGGTCAGGTGTTCGAGGGCCGGCTGCTGGGCGTAGCCGGGCTCGCGTTCCTGGCGTTCTGCGCGGCGGCGAGCGCCGGGTACCTGCTCAACGATGTGCTGGACCGGCGCGGCGATGCCGAGCACCCGAAGAAGCGACACCGACCCATCGCCGCGGGGCGGATCACCCCGACCGTGGCGCTCGTCCTCGCGGCGGGGCTGGCGCTGGGTGGGCTCGCGCTCGCGGCCGTCCAGAGCGTCGAGCTGGCCGCGGTCATCGCGGTGTATCTGGCCGTACAGACGTCGTACTGCCTCTGGCTGCGCCAGATGGAGATTCTGGACATCGTCACGGTCGCCACCGGGTTTCTGCTGCGGGCCATCGCCGGTGGGGTCGCGGCCGAGCTGCGGTTGACTCCTTGGTTTCTCGCGGTGGTGGGTTTCGGGTCGCTGTTCGTGGTGGCTGGCAAGCGGTCCAGCGAGATAGCCGGTGGCGGCGACGAGCGCGAGGGCGGGCGGCGGGTAGCCCGGCTATACCAGACGAGCTTCCTGCGCACCGTCTCGATGATGGCGCTGGCGGTCACGATGATGACCTACTGCCTGTGGGCCTTCGCGCGGTACGAGGAGGGTGGGCTGTGGCTCGCCCTGTCCGTGCTCCCGTTCGCGGTCGCGATCCTGCGGTACGCCCAGATCGTCGACGCGGGACAGGCGGAAGCGCCGGAGCACGCGCTGCTGTCGGACTGGATGATACGTATCGCGGGGGTCTGCTGGCTGGCGCTGTTCACCGCGGAAGCCGCCCGTGGTCCCGTGCCGGCACACGCGCGTGAGCTGATGAACACCGCGGCGCTGTTCCTGGCTACCGGTGCGGTGTTCTACACCGCCTGGCTGCTGGCGGCGGCTTCGCGTACCGCCCGCCGGGTCAGTGAGGTGCTGGTCACGTTCGCGGTCCTGGCGGCCACGCTGACGGTCCTGCTCGGCTTGTCGATCGGTGCGGTGCGCGGCGGCTTCGCGCCGGTACCGCTCGGGATCGCGGCGATCCTCCTGGCGCTGGTGGTGCATGCCTGGCGGTGGCGGGCGGATCGCGGACGGGCGGCGGGCCGCGCGCTGCGGCTGGCCAAGGCCGGCTTCGTCCACCTGCCGAAGCTGGCGCGGTCGCATCCGCTGATCGCCGTATTCGCGGTCGTTGCGGTTCTGCAGTTCGCGTACCGGGTGGTGCTGGGAGTGTTGCTTCCGGTGGTGGACTGGGACGGGCTGATGTACCACCTCATCGCGTCGGACATGTGGATTCTCGACGAGCGGATAGTGCACACCCCACAGTCGGTCTGGGCCGACAACTACCCGCTGACCGCCGAGCTGTTGATGGCCTGGCCCGGGGTGTTTCTGCACACGATGCGGTTCGCCTCGCTGGTGCAGGTAGCCAGCTCGCTGCTGGCCGTGCTGGCGACGATCGCGATCGCGCGCCGGCTGGGCGCCACCCGGCCGTACGCGTTGCTGGCCGGGCTGGTCCTGCTGTCGATGCCGGTCTTGCTGGCGCAGGTGAACAGCGCACTGGTGGACATTCCCGCGGCCGCGTTCGCGCTGGCGGCGACGAGCCTGACGCTGACGTTCACGAGCGCGCCCCGGCGCAGCCGGGCCCGGCGGTGGATCGTGCACGTCCTCGTCATCGGCGCGGCCGTCGGTCTGGCGGTCGGGGTCAAGGGAACCAACCTCGTCGTGGCGGCGGTGCTCGGTGTCGTGATACTCGCGTCGGCGTACCGGCTGCGGAACCGCCAACCGGTGGGCGGGAAGACCCACGGGTTCGCGGCCACGGTGACGATCTGCCTGGCGGGTTCGACGGTGGCGGTCGGTGGTTTCTGGTACCTGCGCACCTGGCTGGCGCATGGCAACCCGTTCTACCCCTTTACGATGCTGGGCTTCTCCGGGGTGGGTGACGTGGAGGAGCTCTTCATGGCGGCCAATACACCACCGGAGCTGCTCGGGCTGCCGCTGGGTTGGGTGGGTCAGCTGTTCCGGTCGATGGTGACCGATCTGCAACCGGGCAGTGTGATCGCGACCCACCACCGGTTGGGCGGTGCCGGCTTGGCCTGGCTGCCGGTCGTCCTACCCGCGGCGATCGCCGGTGCTTTCGGTGCCGTGCGGCGCCGGACCGGCAGCGCCGTCGTGGCAGGACTGGTCGGGGTAGCCGTACTGGCGCTGAGTCCCGCCCCATGGTGGCTGCGCTACGTGCTGACCGCCCTCGCGATCGGCTGCGCTTTCGCGGCCGCCGGCGCCAGCCGGTTGAGCCGCCGCACCGGTACCGTCGCGACCGGTATCGTGCTCGCGCTGTCGCTCGTCGGCGCGTGGTTCGCCACGAACCAACTCGCGATCGTCCACACCAACGACAAGCCCTGGCAACCCAGCTCACCGGCGGACATCGGTCGGCTGGCCGTGGATCCGCAACGGGACAGCAAGGTGTGGCCGTGGTACCACTACCGGGGCATGGAACTGTTGACTCCCGGTACGACGATCGCGCTGGCCTACACCGCGCCGGGGCCGCTGCCGAAGCAGTACGAGCAGACGTTCCTGCACCCACTCGTCGGTACCGACCTGCGGCACCGGGTGGTGGTTCTCGGCGGGGAGTTCGCCGATCTGCCGATGTTGAAGGCCAGGCTCGCCGCGGTCCGAGCCGACTACGTGATGGTGCATGCCAAGCAGCCGATCGCGGCCAAGGTCGCGAAGGATACGACGGGGTTCATGCGGATCACCGGCGACGCCGAGCGCATCTGGGGGGCGGACATCTACCAGATAGGGCCGATCCCGGCGTGCCGGCGGAAGGCACCGACACTGACCGTCCGGTCCAGCCGCGCGGGTACCGGGAAGGTGTTTCTCGCCGGTGAGCTGATCGACGGGTGCGGCCAGCCCATGCACGGCACGCGGGTGGAGGTGTGGCGCGGCGACGCCGGGAAGCCACAGTGGACCGCCGAGCAGATCGTGGCCGTGGCCGACACCGACGCCAAGGGCCGGATCGCGGTCAACGCCGTCGGCACGTACGTGGCCGAGGACCGGTACTTCCTGCGCTGGCGGGGCGATGCCAGCCGTCCCGCCGCCGCGTCGTCGATCGTCAACGTCCGCTGGCGAGACGATCCCTGATCAGTGTCGCCACCCGGGAGGAGGCCAGTCCGTCGCCGTACGGACTGGCCTCCTGCTCCAGGCGGCGGTGTACCGCGTCCGGATCCGCGAGCACCCGAGCCGCCGCGGCGCCGATCCCGGGTCCCGGCGGTACGAGGGTCGCGAACGACCGCAGCGACTCGGGGCGCTCGGTCGACCGCCGCACTACGATGAGCGGTCGCTTGAGGACGGTGACCTCCTCCTGCAGCCCGCCTGAGTCGGACACGACGAGCGCCGCGTCCTTGGCGAGGGACAGGAAGTCCGCGTAGCCCAGCGGTTCGCACCTGGTCAGCTCGGCCAGGATTCCGTCCAGGCCCGCGGCCGCGGCCGCCTTGGCGGTACGCGGATGCAGCGGCATCACGACCGGCCAGCCCCGGCGCACAAACTCGGCCAGCTCGCGCAGGATCGCCTCGAGTGCCGCCGGCGAGTCGGTGTTCTCTTGCCGGTGGACGGTCGCCAGCACGTACCGGCCCGGCCGGACCCCCCAGGCGGCCAGCCGCCGCTGCCGCTCCACAATGGACGGCAGGTGCAGCCGTACCGCCTCGACGATGGTGTTTCCGGTCAGCTCCACGCGATCGGCGGGGATGCCCTCCGCCCGTAGGTACGCCACGTTGGTAGGGGTGGCCGCACACAGCACGTCGCCGAGGTGGTCGACCAGGACCCGGTTGTGCTCCTCCGGCATCGACCGGTCGTGGCTGCGCAGGCCGGCTTCCAGGTGCAACAGCGGTACCCCGTGGGCGTTCGCGGCCAGCGCGCCGGCGAGGGTCGAGTTCGTATCGCCCTGTACCACCACCATGCCCGGACGCACCTTGGCGAACAGCTCGTCCAACTCGAGGGCAGCCCCGGCGACCTGCCCGAGGCGCGAGCGCCCGCCGACGGCCAGGGTGTGCTGCGGTACCGTCAGGCCGCACTCGGCCAGGAACACCGCGGACATGGCGTCGTCGAAGTGCTGTCCAGTGTGGACGACATAGGCCAGGTCACCGAGCTGGTGGAGGAGCGGCGCGAGCTTGATGATTTCCGGTCGCGTACCGAGCACCACCGCGACGACCGGGCTCATCCGGCCGGTGCGGGCTCGGCGACCCGGGTCGTCTTGACCCACGTGTTCCGCCCGGTGATCAGGCCCAGGAAACCGCGCCAGATCGCCAGCGAACCGAGCAGTGCGGCAAGCAGCAGCAGGTGGCCCGAGGCCAGCGCCCGCAGCGGCCCGGTGCCCGGCCGGCGCAACCGGTACAGGTACGCGCCGATCCAGTTGGGTACGAACGACAAGGTGTACCAACCGGCCAGCGACGCGGCGAGCATGGGCAGCTCGTCGAGGCGCAGACCGAGCGCGGCACCGGTCAACGCGTCCAGGCCGTGCCCGGCCACCGCGAGGAGGAACAGACCGGACCAGAGCAGCTGGGTCCAGGGCAGCAGCAGGTACAGCATCAGCTCGATCGCGCCCAGATGGGAGACCTGCGGTGCCCACCAGATGCGGGGCAGCTGGGCGATACAGCTCATGTGCCCCTGCGCCCACCGGGACCGCTGGCGCAAGAGCTGCCGCCACGACTCGACACCCTGCTGGTCGACGTACGCCCGGGTGGTACTCGTCAGGCGCCAACCGGCCGTGGCGAGCCGGGCGGTCAGGTCGAGGTCCTCGGTCAGGCACCGCGTCCAGGGCCGGGGTCCGAGGCCGCGCAGCGCCGTGAGCCGGGTGAACTGGCCGTTGCCGCCGAGGCTGACCGTACCGAGTGCCATCCGGCCGAACTGCGCCACCGAGGAGACTCCGGCCATCTCCACGTCCTGCATCCGACCGATCAGCATCGTCCGGTTTCTAATGTGGACGGAGAGCTGGACGCCGCCGACGGTCCGATCGGCGAACAGTGGTAGCACGGCGTCGAGCGCCCGATCCGACAGGCGGCCGTCGGCGTCCATCACGCAGACGAGCACCTGGTCGGCGGCCAGCCCGTCCGCCTCGACGAGCCGCTCCACCATCGCGAACCCGGCGTTCAGCGCCTCACCCTTGCCGCGGCGGGCGTCCGGCAGCTCACGGCGTACGACATGCAACCGGCCGGCAGCCCCGGCGGCAGCGGCTCGCGCTACGTCACCGGTGTCGTCGATGGATCCGTCGTCGACGACGACGACCGTCACCCGGCGATCGGCCACGAGCCGGCGGACCGTCTCGCCGATCACCGGTTCCTCGTTCAGGCAGGGCACGAGCGCGTACACCCGCCGTATTCCGCCTCTCGACGCGCGTGGGCGCGGGACACTACGACGGCGTAGCGCCCGCACCCCGAGCACCGTCAGGGTCAGGTAATAGAGCATTCCCAACCCGACGAGGAAGAGCTGAACCGCGATCGTCGCGGTCACTTGAGGCGGGACCGCCGCAACAAGCTCGCCCGGACGAGAACAACGCCGGCGACGACGAGAGCGACACCCACCATGCTGATGGCGGTGGCGGCCACCCCGGTGACGGGGAGGGTTGGAACTGGAACTGGATACAACGAAGCCTCCTCGAGCAGGTACGAACATGCTAGGGAGTGTTATGACAAATTACGACATAACACGCCTATCCTGACCTGGTGACTCACCGCGGGTTGCCGGACCCACGCCGGGGTGCGGGTTCACGCGGAAGCGTCGCCACCTCGGGCCGACATCTGGCCGTACCGCCGGACACCTTGGACGCCGAGCTCGCGACTCTCTCCGACGAAAACGTCGTCGAGGCCCGTGCCGCCGGACCAGTCTTCGTCCGCCGCGCCCGAACCCGCAGAACGCGATCCGCCACCTTCGTTCCGGTACTCGACACGCGAGACCGGACGATCGCGGCGGTACTGACCGCCGGTTGGGCGGTCTCCTTCGCGGCATTCTGGTCGTGGTGGCTCCGGCCGGAACACCGGACCGGATGGCCGGGACTCGTATTGAACAGTCTGTTGCTGTTGTATCTGACCGTCGTCCCGGCGTACTTTCTCTACGCCGTCGCGCGGCTGCGAAGGGTCGACCCGACGATTCCCGTTCCCCGGCTGCGGGTGGCCATGGTGGTCACCCGCGCGCCGTCGGAGGACTGGTCGCTGGCGCGCACGACCCTCGAGGCGATGCTCGGACAGGACTACCCGCTCCCGTACGACGTATGGCTCTGCGACGAGGATCCCGACGAGCGGATACGAGGCTGGTGCCGGACGAACGGCGTACGGGTATCCAGCCGCAAAGGAGTGCCGGAGTACCACCGCGACACCTGGCCGCGGCGTACCAGATGCAAGGAGGGCAATCTCGCCTTCTTCTACGACCACTGGGGGTACTGGAACTACGACGTCGTCGTCCAGCTCGACTGCGACCACGTACCGCGACCGGGTTATCTCACCGCGATGGTCCGACCGTTCAGCGATGCGGCGATCGGTTACGTCGCCGCACCCAGCGTGTGCGATGCCAACGCCGATTCGTTCTGGTCGGCGCGCGGCAGGTTGTACCGGGAGGCGACCTGGCACGGTGCGTTCCAGCTGGGGCACAACGGTGGACTCGGGCCGGTGTGTATCGGTTCGCACTACGCGGTTCGGACCAGGGCCTTGCGGGACATCGGCGGTCTGGGGCCGGAGCTGGCCGAGGACTTCTCCACGACGTTCCTGCTCACCTCCGCCGGCTGGCAGGGGGCCTTCGCCATCGACGCCGAGGCACACGGCGACGGCCCGATCACCTTCGCCGACATGGTGACCCAGGAGTTCCAATGGTCACGCAGTCTCACCACGATGCTTCTCGATCTGCTGCCGGACCATCTCGGCCGGCT
>Ga0114129_10004326_pt1 | contig 20085 bp, 16 predicted proteins | sample RhiMetdeltSRZDD1_FD_80071 | JGI IMG/M metagenome (GOLD analysis project Ga0114129, IMG submission 80071) | Populus rhizosphere microbial communities from Tennessee, USA - Rhizosphere MetaG P. deltoides SRZDD1 (version 2) (version 2) | ecosystem: Host-associated > Plants > Roots > Rhizosphere >... | reverse complement strand
CTTCCATCTCGCGTTCAACGCGTCGGCGACTTCGCCGAGCGGCTTGATGTTCCCGCCGCTGTCGCCGAGCAGGACGATGTGCTTGAAACCTTGCGTCTTCAGGCTGATGGCCATGTCCGACACGACCGCTTTGAAGGTATCTGGAGACAGGAACACCGTGCCCGGCGTCCGCACGCGTTCCGGATTCCCCGGCTCGAGCGTGACGATTGGGGCGATGAGCGCATTGCCTAACGTCCGAGCGATCGGGTCGCCCATGGCGCGCAGCACGTTATTGTGCTTGCCAGTCGTCAGGTACGGACCGTTCTCCTCGATGCCACCGGTGAGGATCAGGGCCGTCGTCTTGCCGCTTTTGATCAGGTCGCGAACTTCCAGCATCGTCAGGTCTTCGATCCACAACGTGTCGGGCATCTCAATCGGACGCGGCATGTTGGCCAGATCGACGCGCGGCTGGGTGTTCACCGATGCGACCGGTCGCGGCGACTGGCCGCCGGGCGGCTGGGCCATCGCGGATGGCGCGAGCGCGATGGTGACGACGAAAGCTGTGGCTCTCGAGCGGGTTATCTCCGTCATGATCGGTGAATCATAATGCAGCGCCCCAGTCTACGCTGGCCGATGAAAGCGGCGCGCGAATCTGGTATTGTGTGCAGCGGTTCTAGAGGGAGGAGCTTATGAAGCGCGTGATGTACCTCGCAATTCCAATGCTCGCAGCGTGTATCCTCGCGTTGTCGGCCGACTTGTCGGCGGGCGGCAAAAACAAGCTCATGGCGGGCGCGACCGTGAAGTCGCTGACCGCGACGGAGCTGACCGTCACCGCGGGCGGCAAGGACTCGACGTTCTCAGTCGACGCGAAGACGAGAGTGGTTGGAAAGGGCATCGGAACGAAGGCCAGAGCGAAGGGTGGCAAAGCCGCAATCACGGATCTGCTCGCTGTGGGCGACCGCGTGAGCGTGACCTACGACGATGCCGCATCGCCGATGCGCGCCTCGAAAGTCGAGGTCATGGCGGCAGCCGCGAAGTAGCGGACCACCGCGTTCACTCGCGTCCGTCGAGGCCGTCTGGCTCCGATTCCCGACAGCTGTGCGGGCGCGAGTGCGTCGCGCGGTGTACTTCTCGCGCGCGTCGTACCCGCCTTCCACAATCCCCGCATGACGCCTGCGGAATACTCCAGATTCGACGCGCTGGGCCTCGCGGAGCTCGTGGCGACGAAGCAGGTCTCGCCGAAGGAGCTCGCTCAAGCTGCCGCGACCGCCATCAACGCCATCAATCCGTCCGTGAACGCCGTCGTCGAGATCTACGCGGATCGAATTGACGATCTCGACGAGAGGGCGCTCGGTGCGGGCCCCTTCCGAGGTGTTCCGTTCCTGATGAAGGACGTGTTCGGTCATGAGGCGGGTCGGAGGATCGAATTCGCCAGTCGGCTGTGTCGCGGCATGATCGCGCAGACCGATTCTCATCTCTGTGAGCTGTTCCGAGCCTCAGGCGTCAACATCCTGGGCCGCTCCGCCACGCCGGAGTACTCGATGTCCGGCACGACCGAAAGCGTCATGTTCGGGAATACGTCGACACCGTGGAAGCATGGATACTCCGCGGGCGGATCGACCGGCGGCGGAATGGCAGCCGTTGCTGCCGGCATGGTTCCTCTCGCCCACGGGTCGGACATCGCAGGATCGATCCGGATTCCCGCCAGCCACTGCGGCGGTGTTGGCCTGAAACCGTCGCGCGGACGCGTATCGTTTGGACCGATGCTCGACGAGAACGGCTTCGGTCTGGGGCAAAGCTTCGTGCAGGCGAAGAGCGTGCGCGATGTCGCCGCGATGCTGGATTGCCTGGCCGTCCCGCAGGTCGGTGATCCGTTCCTGATTCCGAGGCCGTCCGAGTCGTATGCCGCGCTGGCGCGGACGGCACCGCGCCCGCTTCGCATCGGCTGGTCCACGAGTGCGTTGATGGATGTCGCGACCGACCGCGAGGTGGCGGATGCCGTCGAGCGCACGGCGCGCGCCCTGTCAGCGATGGGACACCACGTTTCGGAAGAAAGTCCGGAGTTCGACGGCCCCGCGGCGATGCGGAGCATGACGGACGTCTGGTTCTTCGGCTTCGATCAGCGGCTCGAAGGGTACGCAAAGCGCAGCGGCAGGACGATTGGCGCCGACACACTCGAGCCTGTCGTCTTCAGAATCTACGAGTACGCGAAGCAGATGAAACCGGTGCAGTTCCTCAACGCAATGGCCGTGGTCAACGCTGCGCGTCGCAGCCTGGGACGCTATTTCGCGAAGTACGACGTATGGCTCTGCCCGACGACGCCCCATGTGGCGGAACCGTGGGGGACCTACAGCCTCGCGCGGACCGACGTGACGATGGAGAATCTCGCCGAAACAATTTTTCGCGGAACGTGTCAGTTCACCCTGCCGCACAACATCGGCGGCATTCCGGCGATATCGTTGCCGCTTGACATGCACTCGTCCGGCCTGCCGATCGGCATCCAGCTCGGCTCCGGTCCTGCGACCGAGCACCTCCTGCTTCAGCTTGCGGCGCGTCTCGAAGAGGCGATGCCATGGAAGGATCGAGTGCCTCCGCTGCATGTCTCTCGTGTGACCTGATTCGTGCGAGGCTGCCGTCAGCCCACATCTGATATGTTCTGCCGATGCGCACTGCAGTTTTCGTCGTCCTCGGGATCCTCGCGTCGGTCGCGCGGTCCGATCGCGCCTCGGTAGCCGCGGCCGCAGGCACGGCGTGCGTCACCGCAACTTCGGCGTGCACTGAGTGGGTCGCGCTCGGTGGAGGCCCGGCGCGCTCGATGATTTACCGCACCTACTCGCTGGATGCGCGCAACGAAAGCATCCGCCGCGCGCTTGTGATGGTTCACGGCACCAATCGCAACGCGGATCATTACTTCACGACCGCTGCTGGCGCCGCGTTTCTCGCAGGTGCGCTCGACGACACGGTCGTCGTCTCCCCGCGCCTCACCGCGTGCAACGACAAGCTCGAAACCAATGAAGTGGGATGGAGCTGCACCGGCGACAGCTGGCGGTCGGGCGGCATGGCTGCCACGCACCCGGAACTGTCATCGTTCGACTTCATGGACGAGATCGTGAAAAAGCTCGCGAAGAGATCGACCTTCCCCAACCTCAAGGCGATCGTCGTGGCGGGTCATTCGGCGGGCGGTCAGTTCGTGGCGCGCTATCAGATGTCGAACCGCGTGCACGACGCCGTCGGGACACCGATCACGTATGTCGTCGCGAATCCCTCGAGCTACGCGTGGCCGAGCTCGACGCGTCCCTTGCCGACCGACGACGCGGCGCCGGAGGCCGCCAAGGGCGCGTGGGAGACCGACAAGCCGCACACGAAGTTCTCGTACGGGCCATTCGACCCGAGCGCCTGTCAGAACTACGACCGCTGGCCCGCGGGGTTCCAGAATCGGACCGCAGGCTATACCGCCAAGATCAGCGACGATCAGCTGAAAAAGCAGCTCGTGTCGCGGCCGACGACGTACCTCCTCGGTCAGGTCGATACCTTGCCGCTCGGCGGGTTCGATTCATCGTGTCCGGCGATGGCGCAGGGGGCGACGCGGCGCGCGCGCGGCGAGGCGTTCGTGAAGTACGTGAACGAACAGCTCGGCGCGAAGCACGCGATCCAGATCGTGCCCGAGTGCGGCCACAACGACCGGTGCGTCTACACCACGGACGCCGTTCTGCGAGTGGTCTTTCCAAAATAGGTCAGGGACGGAGGTCGCCGGCAGGGACGGAGGTCGGGTTTTCCGCCCAGTTTCAGCTCATCCTTTACAAGTAGGATATCAATGTGATATCACTTTGATGTCTTAGGAGGATTGAGCCATGTCTCACGAACGCGAAATCCGGGGCTTATCGGGTTGGACCGTCGCGGTGCTGCTCGTCATCGTGTTGTTCGGTGCCTGCGTCAGCATCGTCCTCGCGGCTCGCGAGGCAATGGTTTGGGGCGTCCTGTTGTCGTCGGCGGTGCTCGCGCTCGACTGCGCCTGCTTCGCCGGCCTCACCGTCGTGAACCCGAACGAGGCGAAGGTCGTGACGCTCTTCGGTGTCTACAAAGGCTCGATCAAAACGCCGGGATTCTGGTGGGTCAATCCGCTGACGACCCGCAGACGGCTCTCGCTTCGGGTGCGCAACTTCGAGAGCGGCAAACTGAAGGTCAACGACCACGACGGCAACCCGATCGAGATCGCCGCCGTCGTCGTCTGGCGCATCGTCGAGACGTTCGAGGCGGTGTTCAACGTCGACGACTACGAGCATTTCGTGCACGTGCAAACCGAAGCGGCCGTCCGAATCCTGGCGACGACGTACGCCTACGACTCGCACGAAGACGGCCAGCTCTCGCTGCGGTCGTCGGTTGGAGAGATCACGGATCGGCTGCGCCACGAAGTCCACGAGCGGCTCGCGAAGGCCGGCATCGACGTGATCGAGGCGCGCATCAGCCACCTCGCCTACGCTCCTGAAATCGCCGGTGCCATGCTGCGGCGTCAACAGGCCACGGCCGTGATCGCGGCGCGGCAGAAAATCGTCGAAGGAGCGGTCGGCATGGTCGAAATGGCGCTCGACGAGATCAGCCGCAAAGGCGTCGTGAAGCTCGACGAAGAGCGCAAGGCGGCGATGGTCAGCAACCTGCTGGTCGTCCTGTGCAGCGAACGCGGTGTCGAGCCCGTGGTGAATACCGGCACGCTGTATCAATAGGTCCGGAGCATCATGGCGGATCGCAAGGCTTTCCCGCTGCGTCTCGACCCGGCGGTTTACGATGCCCTCCAGCGCTGGGCTGCGGGCGATCTGCGCAGTCTGAACGCGCAAATCGAATTCCTGCTGCGTCGAGCGCTCAAGGAGAGCGGGCGGCTGCAAGAGGATGAAAGCGGCTCCGTCGAGCCGGCCGCACGAAAGGAGAAGTGATGACGGCGCATCCGGCGAAGGTCGACGTGCCGCGGCTTCCTCGCGAGCTGGCAGGATCGGTGCCGCGCGAGGTCCGTCTCACCGGCGGCGGCATCGCGGCTGCGACCGCGGCAGTTGCGATCGCTCTCGGCGCCATCGTGGCGGCAATCCTGATGTCCCTCTCGTACGCGAGCGCCAGCGCCAAGCAGCAACTCCACGAACGCGAAGGCCTGGTCACCGACGCCGAAATCGTCCAGGTCGTAGTGCGACGCGGTGAGCATCCGCGTCGGACTGTCACCTACAGGTACGAGGTCGACGGCCACCGCTACACCGGCAGGACAACGCTGCGAGAGAATGATCGGCGTCAGATGGCGCAGGGAGGTCGAGTTCGTGTTGCGTACGTGGAATCGGATCCCGAGACGAGCTGGATGGCCGGCTATGGTTCTACAGGTTTTCCACTCTGGATCATTCCACTCACCGTGTTCTCGCTGCTCGCGGCGGCAGTTGCGATCGGGCGGAGCGTGCGGAGGCAGTGGATTCTCTTGTCCGAAGGCCGCGTGGCGGAGGCGCGCGTGACCCGGGTGAAGAAGATGCACAGCGACAAGCAGAGGGCGTTCCGTGTGACCTACGAATTCCGGACGATCAGTGGGGCCACGAGGACGTCGCGATGTGAGATCGGTAAGGCGGCGCCGGCTGTGGGCGCCCTCATACCGATTCTGTACCATCGCGACACGCCCGAGTGGACGGCAGCGTATCCGCTGTCGATGGTGAAGACAGGCCGCACTGTCAATTGAGGCGGACCGCTTCACGACGACGCGAGCGCGCCGCCGGCCGACTGGATGGCATACAGCTCCGCGTAGACCCCACCTTTAGCGAGCAGGGCGTCGTGCGTTCCGTGCTCGACGACTTCTGCGTCCTTCACGACGAAGATCACGTCGGCGTTCCGGATCGTGTGGAGGTGGTGCGCGATCACGATGGAGGTTCGACCTTTCATCAGGCGGTCGAGGGCTTCCGTGACGAGCTTCTCTGAGGCTGCGTCCAAACCGGTGGTCGGCTCGTCGAGGATCAGTATCGGCGTGTTCCGGACGATCGCGCGCGCGATGGCTATGCGCCGGCGCTGCCCGCCCGAAAGGGTCACGCCTCGCTCGCCGACCATCGTGGCGTAGCTGAGGGGCATCTTGACGATGAACTCGTGTGCGTTGGCCAGCTCCGCGGCGTGAACTGTGTCCTCGATCTCCGCGTCAGGCTTTCCGTACGCGATGTTCTCCCATACCGTGCCGCGGAACAGCAGCGTGTCCTGCAGCACGAAGCTCACCTGATCGCGGAGCGACTTCAGCGTGAACTCCCGAATGTCGGTCCCGTCGATCTTGATCCGTCCTGACTGGGGATCGTAGAAACGCGGGATGAGTCCGGCAATGGTCGTCTTGCCGGTGCCCGAGGGACCGACGATCGCCACGACCTGCCCCGGCTCGATGCGGACGCTGACGTCCTTCAGGATGGGTTGCTTACCGTCGTAGCTGAACGACACGCGATCGAACTCGAGCAGGCCCTTGAATTGAGGAGCCGTCCGCGCGCCCGGCATATCCCGCACGCGGCTTTCGATGTCCAGCAGCTCCTGGATGCGCTCGAAGCTGATGGTGGCTTTGGACACCGTGTTGGTCATCTTCGACAGATCTTTCATGGGCTTGTACGTCTTGCCCAGATAGAAGATGAAGATGATCAGCTGACCGGTCGTGAGTTCGTCGGCCATCACCAGACGCGCGCCGTATCCGAGGACGAGGCAGGTCCCGACGGCGACGAGGATGTCCACCATCGGCGAGAGCTTCGCTTTCATGCTGCGCGCCCGCAATCCGGCCGCGACGTTCTGCCGGCTCTCCCAGTCGAACCGCCGATCCTCGTAGTCTTCGCGCGCGAAGGCCTGCACGACCTGAATCGACGTGAGCACCTCCGCGACGCCGGACATCAGCTCGCCTTCCTTCTTCTTGACGAAGCGCGACGCCTTCTTGATCCGCTTCGTGTAGAAGTAGACGACCAGGAACATCACCGGCGCGACCGACAGGCCGATCAGCGTAAAGCGCCAGCTCATGTAGAACATCACGCCCAGCATCCCGGCGAGCGTCAGCAGACTGGTCACGATGCCGAGCAGGGCCGACGTAATGAAGTCCTGGACCGCGTCGATGTCGCTGGTGACGCGCGTGAGGAGATCGCCGGTGCGCGACTCGCCGTGCTCGGCGAGCGAGAGCCGCTGGATGCGCTGATACACCATCCGTCGCAGGTCGTGCGCGACCCATTGGGCGACGCTGGTGGTCAGATACTTTTCGCAGTAGGAGCTGACAGCGCCGACGACTGCGATCATGAGGACCGCCGCCAGCGCGAAGTTCAGGACCGCAAGCGTGTTGTCGCCGAAGAGCGCCACGATCGTCGCGAGCTGCGAAGGGAGCGTCTTGCCCTGCAAGAGATTGTCGACGACGATTTTGATCGGCCACGGCTCGGCGATATCGGCGATCGTCTCGCCCAACACCGCAGCAAAGGCGAGCACCAGTGGTTTCCAGTGGAGGCGCACCAGATGGCCGACGAGCGGCATGCCCGCCAACGGCAGCAGTGGCCGGGAAGAAGCTTGTGGCATGGTGTTGGAACGGCACTAGGATACACGGGGATCGCGGTTCCGGCGACCCGATGTTTCAGGAGGCGCGTATGCGCGTACGGATGACGGTTCTGTTCGTGGCCCTGTTCGCAGGCTGGATCTGGCTCGATGCGCGCGCTCAGTCAGGGGCGCCGCTCGTCAGCGGCGCCCACCGGTTCGAGAAAGTGACCGACGGCGTGTACTACGCCACGGCCTCCGGGACGATGAATGTCGGCTCCAACTCGCCGGTCATCCTGACCGACGACGAGGCGCTGGTGATCGATTCGGAGATCACGCCGGCAGCAGGGCGCGCCCTGGTCGCGGATCTGAAGGCGGTGACGCCAAAGCCGGTCCGCTATGTGGTCGACTCGCACTATCACTACGATCACTCGCACGGCAACCAGGTCTTCACGCCGACGGCGCAGGTGATCGGTCACGACAACACGCGGCGCCGGATGCTGACGAACGTGCTCGAGCAGTTCACGTACCTGAATAGCGTGCAACCGATCCCTGCGCGCGTCGAAGCGCTGAAGCAGCGCATCGCGCAGGAAAAAGACCCGCAGCAGAAAGCGACGCTCGAGCGGCAAGTGGCGAATTCGCTCGCATACCTCGAGCAAGTCAAAGAGACGATCGTGACGCCGCCGAACCTCACGTTCGACAAGGCGATGACCTTGCACCGCGGTGGACGAGAAATTCGCATTCTGTATCTCGGCCGCGGGCACACCGATACCGACGTCGTCGTGTACCTGCCGAAGGAGCGCATCGTGTGCACGGGCGACTTGATGGAATCGATCGTCTCTTACATGGGCGATTCGTATCCCGAGGAATGGATTGCGACGCTGGAGAAGCTCAAGGCGATTGACTTCGATACGGTGATGCCGGGCCACGGAGTGGTGTTCAAGGGCAAGTCGAAGATCGACGCGTTCCAGAATTATCTGCGCGATGTCATCACGCAGGTGGCGGCGCTGCGCAAGCAGGGATTGTCGGCCGAGGCTGCGGCGCCGAAGGTTGACGTGACGAAATACGCAAGCGAGCTCCCGTCGATTCGAGGCGTCGGCATCGACGTCGCCGCGGTCCGGAGGATCTATCAACTGGCCGATCATCCGGAGTGATGCGACTATCGCGACCCGGAGGTCGTCGAGCTCATGCTGACGCGACCACGAGCTGGCGTCTCGCTTGCACCTCACGGTGCAAGCGTTCGTCCAGCCCCGGAGGTCAGCTATGGCTCAGAAACAAACACGACAGATGGACGAGGTAGGCCGATCGGGTGTGTATCCGGCGTCGTCGAAAGATGCGCCGCCGACCGCCGATCGGGTGACGCCAGGCGAATTCGTGCATCACCGTGGCGGCGGCGGCAGCGGCATCAGCAACCGGGAGTCGCCGGGTGAAGAGGCTCGCGAGCGCCGTGAGCATCCGCCGTTGGACCCGAGCTCGGCGGATCCTGAAGATGCCGGCGGCCGCGTCGGCGAACAACCGTTGGACGACACACGCGACCGACACACCTCGCACAAAGCCGGTAGCCGATCGATCGCCCAGAAGGAAGCGGGATCGCGCTATCCCGATCGCTCGACACCGGCATCTAGAAAAGTGGCGGGCGCGTTCGGCAAAGAGCCGAAATAGATCTGTTCTACCAGCGAATCCTCGACACGAGTTAAAGCACCCGCGCCGTGTTGACGCCGGTCAGCGCGCTCACCTCGTAGCTGGCCGGCGCGCTGCCGCTCTGCCGATTGAAGACTCCGCCGTGAAAATCGTTGGTCCCCGACTTCGTCGAGTAGCGAATCTGCGTAGAACCGCTCCCCGTGTTGTCGGCCCCGGAGGCGGCCGTCGTGAACGAGATTTCTTCGACGGCGTCCAGACGGGGACCGACGATCGCGAAGAACCCGTCGGTCGTTTTCAGGGTGTTGTCCCGAAATCCTTACATCTTCGTGGCTTCTTCGTGTTTTCGTGTCTTCGTGGTCCCGGCGTGCCGCTGATCAGTAGGTCACCCTCACTCGATACTTCAGAACGGCCGCGCCGTCGGTCGCGACGGGAACGTTGAATCCCGCCGCCCACGCATCGGTCTTCAGCCACTGATGTGAAGACCTCAGCATCCGCCACGATCCGCCGATCGGCTCGTTGACTTCCACGGTGATCGGCGTCGCCTTGTGGTTGCGCAAGGTGATCTCGTACTCGAACTCGTAAACGTTGGGCGCCATCTTCTGAAAATCCGTTTGCTTGCGCTCGCACGCGACGTCGAACGCGTTGCCGATCTTGAGATTCAGTTCCTCGTCCTTCGGCGTATGCGCGATCCGATCCTCGCCGACAAACTGCATCCCGCCTTTGGAGTCGGCTTGATAGACGCGGACCACGCCCGCCGGCATCGGCATGCCGAGACCCGCGCGCTCTTCGTTCTTGAACTGGTAGTACACCTGCACCGTATCCTTCAACGGCGACCCGGGATGCTGCGCGTTGCGGTAGTAGAACGCCTGACCGTCCACGACATAGCGCTTACGCACCGGTACGCCGGTGCCGTTCAACATGCTCACCTGCTTCGTCTCGTTGTTGTTGATCGTCGTCTTTCGGCCGAGCGTGTACAGGTGGTAGTCCGAGAACGATTCCTGCGCCATCGGCGCGGCGGCGGCCATGTCGGCGCGTTTCGCGTTCATCTCCATTTCCCGGGCGAAGACCTGGCGGACCCGGTTGAGATCGCCGGCGACGAGCTGAAGCTTCGTCTTCCTGAACGACGTGCCGCTGCCGTTGACCAGCGTGACCCACCCGTCGAGGTCCGCCGCCTTGTCGTCGCGCGCGACCGTGAGCACGTAGTCTGCGTTCCACGACAGCTTGCCGGCGAGATAGGACGCTTCGACGCGATGTTTCGCGGCGCCGCTGTTGTCGAGCGTCCAGATCAAGGTCGGATGCGTGTAGAGATTGCCAGGGAGCTCCGGAAACTTGATGTGGTCCGCGCTCATGCCGGTCACGATCTCGCTGCCGATCCGCCAGACCGGCGCGGTGTTGTAGCTCAAGAGGCGGGCTTTCACGAGCTCTTCGCGCGTCTCACCGTTCTCCATGCGGCGCCGCACGAGCGTGACGTCGCGGCCGACGTACTTGCGCAGCAGCTTGTCCGGCTCGAGCAGGTCGTATTCGTAGTTCTGCTCGAGCACGTTGACGCGCGACGGCTCGGTGATCGACCGGAAGTGCACGGTCGCGGGATTCACCGTCGCCGCGATGTCCATGAAATGCAAGTCGAAGCTGCCGCGCGGCAGCTGCAGGTCACGGACGTCGCGGACGAGCGCGATATCGGAGTTGTAAACCGTGACGGCAAGGTCGACCTGATCGTCGAGCGACGAGGTGTCCTGCCCGCTCCCGACGTCGTGCGCGGCCTGTGCGACCGGCGCGTTGTGCCGCGAGCCGGCGGTCCCTGCCGCAATCAGTAACGCCGCTAGCCAGATTCGTGTCCTCATGTGACGGCTCCTTCTGGGGGTCATGTCCCTAGAACGGCGCCGTCGAGGTTTCTTGCAGCGAGCGGCGTCTCGGCGAGGAAAGCATTGATCCGCCGAGACTTACAGCGCTGGGGACCGCTTCCAGGTCCGACCGCCATCTTCCGTGACGAACTGACGGCCGTCGGACGTAGTCACCGTGGCGGTCTGAGCGTCTGTCGCCTGAACGGCGATGAGCGCGACCCCCTCCGGAAACGCGACCCGTTGCCACGAGCGACCGTCGGTGGTCAACAGGACGATCCCATTTGGACCAACGAGCCAGCACACGGATGGCGAGGGCGACGAGCCGCCGAGCAACGTTTCGCTGACGCCGGTGTTCTGTATTTGCCACGTGGCTCCGCCGTCCGACGACCGCCGCACTGCGCCGCCCGGCAGAATCTGCCATCGGCTTGCGGGGTTCGACGACACGATGACCGTTTCCGGCGCGCCAAACGAGAACGGCCGTGCGGCTGCCGTTTGCGGGGCAGCCGCTGGTGCCGCAGCTTCCGGCGCTTGAGCCTTTTCGAGCCGCGCGTCGGCCTTGCGCGCCGATGTGTCTGAAAGCGCGTTGGCGTCCGCCGACGCAGCAGCCTTCTTGTCGGCTTCGAGATCCTTGGGCTCACGAAGGGTCCGTCGTTCGCGTTCGTTGCTTGGGGGCGGAGCGTCGGCTCGGGGACTGAGGTTGTCGGCGGGGACGGAGGTCGGCGGTGTTGACGGAGGTCGCGAGGCCGACTCCGCGACCCGATTGACCTGGCTCACGGACTGCTGATCCACGGCGCGCCTGGGCACGACGGCCCAGACGAGCACTGCCGCCGCGGCTGCCGTGACTGGAATGAGCCACCCGAGCCATCGCATGTGGCGGGAAAGTGCCACCTCCGACGTCTTTGGCGGCGCCGTCTTCACCATGACGGCCAGCATCGCCTGGCATCGCGCGCAATCGGCGGCGTGGGCTTCGGCCGCGGCGAGCTCGGCGCCGCTCAGCGTATGGTCCGCCCATGCGGCGAGTGTGTCGGCATCGAGACATACGCTCGAGATTTCCGCCGAACGGCGTCGCAAAGCCCCAGCCATCAGACGATCGACGGTTGCGTCCCGGTCGGGCTTATCGACTGTCACACCAGCCCCTCACTTTGAACGTTCCGGCACTGTTTCCTTGCGCACACCGGAGGCGGCCAACATCTGGTCGAGATCGATCGGCCCGGGATCTTCGGACGACGACTCGAAACATTGTGCGATCTCCCGGTCGCTCATGCCAGCTTCGCTGCGGAGCCAGCGCTCCACGTGTTCGCGAATCGCGCGCCGCGTGCGCGCGAGCTGGCGCGAAACGGTCGCTTCGTGCTCTTTCAGCAGGCGTCCGGTTTCCGCCAGCGTGAGGCTTTGCGCGTAGTAACACGCCAGTCGCAGGCGATCCCTCGGCTGCAGATCGGCGATGGCGCGGCCGAGCGCCTGCTGCATCAGGAGCATATGCCGCGGTCGATCGGGGTCGGCGGTCGGCGGATGTGCCGCGTCACGCCAGACGTGCTTGTCCGAAGAGTCGCCCGGAGCCTCAGAAGCTCGCTCTTCGCTCGGAAGCGGCGCGAGCCGCCGCTCGGCGCGGATGCGATCGACATATCGCTGCGCGAGAACGGCACGAAGCCAGGTCGCAAGGCTGCTGCGGCCCTGAAAATAATGGAGGAGCGACTTGCGCGCTGCGCCTTCGCCGGGCGCGGCCGCCGGATGCCCCTTTGGAATGCCGTAGAGATCAGCGTAGAGCGAATCGGCGAGATCCCGCGCGCCACCCGATGGATCCAGCGCGTCGGCGGCCCGGTACAGAATGGGCCGGTATTCGAGCACGAACCGCTCCCATGCCTGCTCGTCGCCAGCCGCGCAGCGGCGCGCGAGCTCGAGATCGGCGCCGTAGGATGTGCTCAGGCCCTTCAAACAGCACCATTATCGCGGACGCCGCGAGAGTTCAGATCGCCATGAAACACGAAAACCGCCAAGCGGACGTGCGTTCAAAAGGCGCTATGCTCAGGCGTTGAAAAATGCGGGAGGCACCATGAGGCTCGTCATCGTGGCCGCGTTCGCCGCGGTTCTGGCGCCGATCGCCATCGATCGCGCGGCCCCCATCGCTGCCGCCCCATCGTGTGAGGGCCTGACATCGCAGGCCCTGCCGAGCGCAACGATCACCCAGGCACAAGTGATCGAGGCGGGCACGTTCACATTGCCGACCGGCGCGCAGCCGTCGCCGGCGCCGGTCAACTTCGGCAATCTCCCCGCGTTCTGTCGCGCCGCGGCGACGCTGAAGCCATCGGCCGACTCGAACATCAAGATCGAAGTGTGGCTGCCCGTGTCTGGATGGAACGGGAAATTCCTGGGTGTGGGCAACGGCGGCTGGGCCGGAGCGATTTCATATCCTGCGCTTGCAGGAGGCCTGTCGCGCGGCTATGCAGTGGCCTCGACCGATACCGGGCACGCGGGGAGCGGCGGCGATGGGAGCTTCGCCTTTGGTCATCCTGAGAAGCTCACCGACTTTGCCTATCGCGCGGTTCACGAGATGACGGTGCACGCCAAAGCGCTCGTGAATGGGTATTACGGGAGCGCGCCGCGCTTGTCGTACTGGAATGGATGCTCGACCGGCGGACGTCAAGGGCTGAAGGAAGCGCAAAAGTATCCTGCTGATTACGACGGCATCTTCGCGGGTGCACCCGCGAACTTCATGACGCATCTTTCGGCGCAGGCTCTGTGGGTGGCCCACGCGACGTTGAAGGATCCGGCGAGCTACGTGCCGCGCGAAAAGTTCGCGGTGATTCACAAAGCCGTGCTGGAGGCGTGTGACGCGCTCGATGGCGTGAAGGATGGCGTGCTGGAAGATCCCACTCGATGCCGTTTCGATCCCGCAGCGCTTCAGTGCCGTGGCGAGGAGGCGGCACAGTGCCTCACGCCGCCGCAGGTGGAAGCGGTTCGAAAGATTTACGGAGCTGTAAAGAACCCAAGAACGGGCGTCGAGATCTTCCCCGGACTCGAGCCGGGCAGCGAGCTCGGCTGGAGCGCGCTGGCGGGAGGCCCGAACCCGTTCAGCATCTCCACCGATCACTTCAAGTACGTCGTCTTCAAGAACCCGAGCTGGGACTTCAAGACGCTCGACTTCGACAAAGACGTCGAGCTGGCGGATCGACTGGACGCCGGCCTGACCAACGCGACCGATCCCGATCTGCGGGCGTTCTTCGGCCGCGGCGGACGGCTCCTGATGTATCACGGCTGGAACGATCAGCTCATCGCGCCGCGAAACAGCGTGAACTACTACAGGAGCGTCATGAGCGCTGTCGGTGCCATCAAAGCGGCCGAGTCGATTCGCCTGTTCATGGTCCCGGGCATGACGCATTGCGCGGGCGGCGAGGGCACGAGCGTATTCGCCGGGATGCCGGCTCTCGAACGCTGGGTCGAAGAAAAAGTCGCGCCGGAACAGATTGCCGCATCGCACGTCGTGAACGGCGTCGCGGACCGAACGCGGCCGCTGTGTCCCTACCCGAAGATCGCGGCGTACACGGGAACGGGCAGTACGGACGACGCGGCAAACTTCGTCTGCAAGACGCCTTGAGCTACTGGCAGCTGTTGCCGACCATTGTCCCGACTCTTGCCGACGACACGCAACCGCTCGAGCATGTTGCGATCAGGCAGTCTGTTCGCCCCGGGAAGAATATGGCGACCGCCGACGGCTGCGCCGATTGCCCAGGGATCGAGCATTGAACAGTGTTCGACGTTCCGCGATACTGCACCGCGCTGCACGAAAGAACGGTGACCGTATTAGACGACGTAGTCGTGGAAGAGCCTGGCGACGCGGGAGTCGTGCCGCCGCAACCCGAAACTCCGAGGATCGTTGCGAACATCGCTGAACAGTAGAGAATTCTCACGCTACACCTCAAATCATGTCGGTTGCGATTCAGACCGCCGACTCTTTCTGCCGCGGCCACTCTTGTCGGTCATTCATTCATGTCGAAGGGTCGTCGCGAGGATTGCCTCCCGGCGGCCTTTGCGAGGATCATTTTTTCTTCTCGACGGCAGCTTCCAGCTCCAGCGTGCCGTTCGCAGACCTGCTGACTCTCATCGCGCCGCCAAACAACACGCCGCCGAGGCCCGGCGCATTCAATTTGTCGGCGGTTTGTCCCAGCAGATCGGCGCGCGTATAAATCAGCAAGTACCGATCGGATTTCCTCGTCTCGTTGATGTCGAAGGATGCTCCTGCATTCATCCCTTTCTTGAACCCTGGCTGATTCGTCTTCAAATCAGCTTCCTCGAACTTGCGGGTCTGCTTGAAGTCTGCGTCCAGAAACAGTCCGCTCGGCACGAGCATGCTTTTCCGGAAGCCGACGCAATTGCACAGGCTCGTCACCTTCAGCGTGTACGGCGACGTGTAATCCGGTAGCTTGAACAGCGCTGCGGGGCTCTCACCGTAAGGCAGTGCGTAGGTTCGCTCGTCCTTTTCAATCTTCCGTTTGGCTTTTCCTTTCAGGAACGGCACGGCAATCGCCTTGCTCTGCTCGGCCAGGGTGCGGGCAACTTCTTCAATCGATTTCGACGAGTCGTCGGTCTGCGCCCAAATCCATCGTCCCGATGCCAGGAACACCAAGACAGTCGTGACGAGGATGGTCGCGATGGCCTCTTTGCGTCGCATGGGTGTCTCCGTGGGTTTTCTGAAGCTCATTTGTTGCTGGGCGGTGCGACGGTCAGTTCAACCGTTCCAAAGGCCGCCCGGAAGTAAGGATAGGAAATCTTCATGAGCAACCCCTGGAAGGTGCGGAGCGTTCCGAGCTCCTTGTTGACCAGATCGCCGCGAGTAAACAGAAGCAGATAGCGATGGCTTGCCGGATCGACGGCGAGCTTTGCCATCAGGGCGCCCGATTGTCCATTGAGGTTGTCTTCAGAGATCTCCGCCGTCTGGTTGAAATCGCCGTCATGCAGCGTGATGCGCGGAACAAGCACACTCTTCGAGGGGCCGCCACAATTGCAGAAGCTGACGATCGTGACCGTCGCAGGTGCGGCGGACGAAGAAAGCTGGAACAGAAGGGCCCTGCTGTCTCCAGACTGAAACGGATACTCGGCGTCGGTCCGCTGGATGCTTCGTTTGATTTTTCCTTTCGGTGCGGGAAGCACAACAGCCTGTCCCTGGCTGGCCAGCAGCGCAGCAATCTCCTGGGTTGTCCTTGTCTCCGTGCTCTGTTGCCCTCGCGTGGTCGGGTCGTCGCCTCTCCAGCCTGTCGCGGGAATCATCAGCGTGGCGCACAACAAGAGTTCGATCGATCTCGATGTTCGCGGCCCAGTCAATTTGTCGCGCCGATGGCGTAAGTGCATTGAAGCCACTAGTTGCATAGAGACATGCTCGTCGTAACTTGGCCAAGAGAATGGCAGGGAGCGCGGTGAATTTAGCGGCCGCCTGCCGCCGTAGCAAGCACTGAAATACCCCACCGCAGATGTGGGGCGTAACAGGGCACGCTGAACGCGCTTGATTTTCCCAAGCGTTTTAGCAACGCTCTCCGTCGTGGACGACACCCGGAGACTTTCGCAAACACCGTCCGATGATCCCGCATCGGACGAGCGCCTCGATTCCTGGAAACAGATCGCGCTTTATATGGGACGAGGCGTCACCACGGTCCAGAGATGGGAACAGGAAGAGCAGTTACCGATCCGTCGCCTCCCACATGCCAAAAAGGGATCGGTGTTTGCGTTCAAGCGAGAGCTTGACGCCTGGCGCGCGAAGCGGGCGGAGATTCGTACAAGTGGCGGACCTGAAAAAGAGGCAACATCAGCAGAACTCCCTGGACCAGCCCGCAGCGAGTCCGGGCGCCTCGGTCTCCACCACAAATGGATTCGTCGCGGTCTCGGTGTCGGCGCAGTTGTCTTCGTCGGCTTCGCGTTGGTGGCGATTGACCGCAGCATGGCTCGGCCGCGACTCGATGCGCCCGCCGGCGCTCCGCTCGCTCCGACGCCCGTCGCGAATGACATGGCATCGGAAAATGGACCGAGCCTTTCGCCGGACGGAAGAATGGTGGTCTATTCGTGGCGACGTGCCACCGCGCCGGGACTCTATCTCAAGCCGGTGGCAGGAGGGTCCGCACGACCGCTGGCCCTGGACGATCCGACGAAGTTCGCGGAGGCGTCTTACTCTAAGTGGTCGCCGCGTGGCGACTTGATCGCATTCCTCGTTCGCGAAGACAACGCCGATCCGGACATTCGTGAGTTGTACGTGGTTTCGCCGCAGGGCGGCAGACCACGGCACCTCAGATCCATCGCTGGAATCGGATTGTGCTGGGCGCCAGGCGGCGCCTCGATCGCCTTCAACGATCGCAGCGCGAGCGGAGAGCCGTTCTCGATCTTCATCATGTCCATCGAGAACAGTCGTTGGGAGCGGCTGACCATGCCGCCGTCCGCGGTTTTCGGCGACACGCAGTGCGCGTTCTCACCAGATGGTCGCCGGCTCGCCTTCTCGAGATACGTCAGCCGTGGCCAATCCGATCTAAACGTGGCGAACCTCGATCGTCGCGAGAATGAACAGCATGGCGTCGACCGCCTCACTAACGGATTGGAAGGAATCACAGGCCTCGTCTGGAGTCCCGATGGTCAGTCGATTGTGTTCGGCTCCGAGTCTGGCCTGTTCAAGATCTCGGCGTCGCCCGGTTCCGGTGAAACGCCGGCGCCTCTCATTGGGGTCGGAGTCCGGGCCTTATCCCCGACATTTTCACAGCCGGGCTCTGGTCATCCGGTCCGTCTTGCATACGAGCACAATGTCCGCGACGTCAACATCTGGCGATGGACGACCGATCCCGGCGGAACGACGTCGCTCAAGCGACTGGTAGATGGTTCGACGTGGTGGGAAGACGAGCCGGCGGTCTCGCCTGATGGCCGGCGAATCGCGTTCGCGTCAAATCGCACGGGTACATCAGAAATCTGGACGGCCGATGCCGACGGTTCCAATGCTCGGCAGCTCACGTTTCATCGCGGCCCGATCGTCGTGTCACCACAATGGTCTCCGAACGGTCAGCGGTTGGCGTTTTCGTCGCAGGTCGGGGCCAACCGGGACATTTACATCACGCAGGCCGACGGGACGAGATCCAAGCGCCTTACTTGGGACACGTCACAAGAAGACCATCCATCCTGGTCGCGGGACGGGCGCTGGATCTATTTCTGCTCCGATCGAGGCGGTATCGCGCAGATATGGAAAATGTCGTCTGAGGGTGGCAATCCCGTACGCGTGACGAGCGGCCAGGCATCTCAAGGGTTTGAGTCGCCCGACGGTACACGGTTTTACTTCGTGCGCAGCCCGGATGTGCCCGGTGTCTGGTCGATTCCCGTTGGCGGCGGCCCGGAAACATTTGTGCTTGGGGATGTGTACGAATCTTTCTGGGGAATGGCGGACACCGGGATCGCTTTTCTTGTCACCTCGCCTACGCACTCGCCGGGCGGCCCGACGATCAGGTTCTACGACTTCGCGACCGCGTCAGTAAAAGTCCTTGCGCAGCTTGAAGTCCGTCCGAACAGAGTGCTCTTCGGGTTTGCCGTGGCCCGTGACGCGCGTTCCGTTCTGTGGACCCATCTCGACAGCACCGCCAGTGACGTGATGGTCGTCGATCCGTGGAAACCGTGACGACCACCGATGAACCCGAGCGTTCTGGTGACGGGCGCTTTCTGCAAGGCGATCGCGTGCTATGGTGAGCCAGCATCCAGCTGCGGTCCAGGAGGTGTCATGGCCAGCCGCCGGTGTGCGCCCGTTCCCGCGTGGTCGTTGCTCGGCTGCCTGGTCCTCGCGGCCGTTTTGTGCGCCGACAGCGCAGCGGTGTGGACCGACGACCTCTCACCCATAGCCGTCAGCGACTGGACCTATGCGCGCGCCGCGCATCTCCTCGAGCGCGCCGGGTTCGGCGCCGCGCCCGACGACATCACCCGCGTCGCGGCGATGACACCACAGCAGGCCGTCGACTGGCTCGTCGACTTCGAGAAGACCGACAACCCGACGCTCGCTCCCTTCGACGAGTCGCGCATCTGGGATCCCGGCATGGATCCTTTTCCGCCGAGCCGTGCCGAGGCCGTACGGCTCGCGCGCGAGCGCGGCGAAGGTCTCGGCGAAAAAGTCTTGCCGCCGGGCGCCCAGCGCAGGCTTCAGCCCGTCGTGGACAAGTTCTTCTACAGCCTGATGGCCAACGGCATCGAGACGCAGCGCCTCGGCTTGTGGTGGGCGAACCGGATGCTCACGTCGAAGCGGCCGCTCGAAGAGAAGCTCACGCTCTTCTGGCACGGTCACTTCGCGACCGGTGAGAACAAGGTCCGCGACTACCGGATGATGCTCCAGCAGAATCTGATGTTCCGGGCGAACGCCGCCGGCAACTTCCGCGACCTGCTCGTCGGGCTCCTGAAAGATCCCGCCATGCTCGTCTTTCTCGACAACGGCGAGAACATCAAGTCCCACCCGAACGAGAACTTCGGTCGCGAGCTGCTCGAGCTGTTCACGATGGGTGTCGCCAATTACTCCGAGCGCGACGTGCGGGAAGCGGCGCGCGCGTTTACGGGATGGACCAACGACGTCCTCGCATTCGAACTGAACAGAGAGCAACACGACGATGGCGACAAGACCTTTCTCGGTCGGACCGGACCATTCGGCGGAGAAGAGATCATCGACATCATTCTCGCCCAGCCGGTCACCGCGGAGTTCGTTTCGGCGAAGCTGTATCGATACTTCGTGCGCGAGGAGATATCGTCGACGACGAAGGTCGCGCTGGGCCGCACGTTTCGCGACAGCGGCTATCAGTTGAAGCCGTTGTTGAAACGAATCTTCCTGTCGAGGGATTTCTATAGTCCACCGTCCGTGGCCACGCAGATCAAGAGTCCCGTCCATCTGGTCGTCTCCACGTACAAGAAGATGGGGCTCGCGGAGGTTCCGACGATTCCGGACTTCGGGCGGATGACGGCGAGCCTGGGGCAAGCGCTCTACGATCCGCCGAACGTCGCCGGTTGGGCGGGTGGCCGCACGTGGATCACGCCCTCGACGCTGCTCGAGCGCGGCAATCTGTTTCGCGGCGTGCTCTTCCCGGACGTCAAGAACTTCCGACCGCCCGATCGCGCGATGTCGGGCACCGACGCGCGCGTGGGGCAG
>Ga0114129_10004324_pt1 | contig 20086 bp, 19 predicted proteins | sample RhiMetdeltSRZDD1_FD_80071 | JGI IMG/M metagenome (GOLD analysis project Ga0114129, IMG submission 80071) | Populus rhizosphere microbial communities from Tennessee, USA - Rhizosphere MetaG P. deltoides SRZDD1 (version 2) (version 2) | ecosystem: Host-associated > Plants > Roots > Rhizosphere >... | reverse complement strand
GACCACCAGTAATGCAGCCGCCGAACAAAGCCAGGCCTGCGTGTGCTAGACTCACCAGCCGCAGTTTTGTCGATCGCAGCAGTCTCTTCCATCATCTCCAGGCAAAGGAACAAACGTTAAATGGTTCGTTATCGGCTGTTACTAATCGGTTTGTATACGTTCCTTACTTTCGTAGGTCATCCCTCTGCGTTCTTTGGTCAGAAGCCTGTCGAACGTGTCACTCGTATCTCAGTAGTCCCTTCGCCAAAATCGGTCCTTGGATTTGAGCCAGGCGACGATCGGACGATTGCAGATTGGAGTCAAATAACGAACTACTTTAGCGTGCTCGACAAGGCCTCGGATCGAGTACTCGTACAAGAGCTCGGTCGGTCTACGTTAAAAAGACCGTTGATTGTCGCGTTTATCAGCGCAAGAGAGAATATACTCGCCCTCGACAAATATAAAGACATTCAGCAGCAACTCGCCGATCCTCGTAGGGTCTCCACCGCGCTTCAACGTGACCGCCTTATTGCGACTGGAAAAACCGTCGTAGCAATCTCGTGCTCGATTCACTCAACTGAAATTGTCGCCTCGCAGATGTCAATGCGGTTGGCCTATGAATTGGCCACGGCCCAGGATACGGAGACAACGGAGATTCTTCGGAACACTATCCTTCTCCTTATACCGTCGCCTAACCCGGACGGTATTGACATTGTTGCCGATTGGTATCGCAAGAGTCTTGGAACACCTTACGAAGGACGAGAGCCTCCTGAGCTTTATCACCATTATGCGGGTCATGATGATAATCGCGACTGGTTCATGCTGAACTTAAGAGAGACTAAGGCGATTACCAAACTTCTCTGGCGGGAATGGTTTCCTGAAATCGTTTACGACGTTCATCAACAGGGCTCGAATGGATCACGCTTTTTTATTCCTCCTTTCTTTGATCCACCAAATCCCAACATCGATCCCGTTTTACTTCGGCAAGCCGGTCTGATTGGGCACAAAGTAGCCGCAGATCTTCAGAGTGCGGGATTCAAGGGAGTGCTGACGAATGCTTTGTATGACACGTGGTGGCACGGTGGGTTTCGCACAGCTCCTTATTTCCACAACTCCATAGGGATTCTGTCAGAAGCTGCCAGTGCTCAGCTGATGACTCCGGCCACAGTGACCTCAGAACAACTTGTTCGCTCGAATACTCGCGGAATGCGAAGCGCGGCAGAAGCAACAACCAACTTTCCAGATCCCTGGTCACCTGGTACATGGCGTCCAAGCACCATTCGCGACATGGAGTTGATTGCCTCTCGTGGAATTCTTTCGTTAGCAGCAAAGTACCGTTCGACGTATTTGCGAAACTTTTACGAGCTCGGACGCAGGAACATCGAAGAAACGATACCGTCGGGTCAACCCATTGCTTACCTGATTCCCGCAGGACTCTCGCGCGATGAGGCAGTCGCAAAACTTGTAGGTAGTTTGATTGAACAAGGCGTGGAAGTCTTTCGACTCGACAATGAACTGCACGTCTCTTATGGTCCGCAGATTCTGCAAAGAACGAATTCAACTTCAGAAAAGCTCGGCACGTACCGGTCGATCATTGCAAGCACGACGTCAGTGCAGGAGGTACCTGCTGGAAGTTACATTGTTTTTCTCGCTCAACCTCAACGGAAGAATGTCTTAGCGCTGTTTGAACCACAGATCTATCCCAACCGTCTGACCGGCACGGGTGAAGCTGAACGCCCTTATGATGTCGCTGGATGGACGTTGCCCTTGCAACTTGGCGTCGAAGCACCTGCAATTCTCTCGATCCGAGAGTCCGGAACCGAACGCAAATTGACGCTGCTCAAAGAAGAGAACGAGGTACGAGCAGATCTAGCGTTACCTCTTCGCACATCGGAAGCTTCGCCCATCAAGAACCCGATCCGACAGAGCGTGCGAATCGGAATTTACAAAGGATGGATCGGAAACATGGATGAGGGTTGGACCAGGTACGTTTTCGATAGTTTCAATGTTCCTTATTCGTCCTTACGCGATAGCGAAGTCAAACAGGCTAATCTCAATTCAAAATACGATGTCATCATTCTTCCGTCGCAACGTAGCCGGGAAATTATTGAGGGAAATCCAAACAGCAATCTGCCGGAGCAATATCGAGGGGGAATAGGCGAAGCAGGTGTTTCGAATCTGAAAGACTTTGCTACCACCGGCGGCACGATTGTCTGTTTCGACGCAGCCTGCGAACTCTTGATCAAGCAATTCAAACTTCCCATAACGAATGTACTCGATGGTCTAAAGTCCTCAGACTTTTATTGTCCAGGTTCGATTGTCTCGATCAGCCTTGATAGTAAGAGCCCTATTGCCGCAACTTTGCCCTCAACGCTTCCTGCATACTTCATCAACAGTTCTGCATTTAGTACAACTGACCCGGCCGTCCGAGTCATTGCCCGCTACGCCAAAGACAATGTCCTACGATCGGGTTGGTTGCTCGGTGAAGATAAGCTCCGCAACCAAATCGCCCTGGCGGAAATGCCATTTGGAAAGGGAAGACTGGTTCTGTTCGGATTCCGGCCTCAGCACCGAGGCCAGACGTGGGCGACCCTGCCTCTAATCTGGAATTCGATATCGATCACGGCGAAGTAAACAGAATTTGCCCTTGCCTGCACCAACGAGGAGGGTTATCTTAACGTTGCCAAGGTTTTCTCTTCCCTGAATCTCTCAAAAACCCCAAGCATCCATTTCAAGTAGTCCGCATCCAAGCGAGGTCGACGCGTGTCCCGTGCGACGTGTACCAAATGGAGCAAACCATGAAGAAGAATAACCTTTTGTTGACGCTCCTTGCCCTATTGGCTTTCACAGTAATAAGTCAGGCACAAACATCCCGTCCGAGACGTGTTGGTGAGAATGGCGTCCGGCAAACACCGGCAACCGCCCCAGCGCGGCCTCCCGTGCTCGGCGGCGCCAACTATCCCAACAATCGTCAGCCTGCTCCGGCTCCGACGACACAGCAGCAAACAGGTCCCGAGGAAGTTGATGCTGGCGACATTATTAAGGTCAATACCACTCTGGTAACGATTCCCGTCAGCGTGATGGACCGAGATGGACGTTATGTTCCAAACCTTCGTAAAGAGGACTTCCGGCTTTGGGAAGATGGCGTTGAGCAACAGGTCGCGTTCTTCTCGTCAGTAGATAAACCGTTTTCTGTTGTCCTGATGCTCGACACTAGTCCGTCAACGCAATTCCGCCTTGAAGACATTCAAGATGCTGCGATCAGCTTCGTCAATCAACTTCGTCCAGACGATAAAGTAATGGTCGTGTCATTCAATGACGACCTCAATGTCCTATGCGACCTGACCACTGACCGATCGAAGCTCGAACGCGCCATCCGACGCTCGCATACGGGTGATGGCACTCGTCTGTACGACGCAGTAGACATGGTGATAAATCGACAACTCAGCCGTATTCAGGGGCGAAAAGCGATCGTGCTCTTTACCGACGGCGTTGATACAACCAGCCGCCACGCCTCTTACCAAAGTACGGTGATGGATGCGCAGGAACTTGACGCGCTTATTTACCCTGTTCAGTACGACACATCTGGCGACGTTGCAATGCAGGGTCCGATACCGAATACGCCCGACGACATTTTCGGGCAGATACTCGGTGGTATTTTCGGCGGGGGCCGCCGAGGCGGAAGACGAGGAGGTGGCGGAGGCGGTGGTTATCCACGTGGTGGCGGCGGCTACCCAGGTGGACGGGGAAATGGTAGGAATGATTATGAACTAGCGGATCAATACCTGCGCGAGTTGGCCGACAACACGGGTGGTCGACAATACCACGCGGAGTCGCTCCAAAACATGTCTGTGGCATTCTCCAACGTTGCGGAAGAACTTCGTCGCCAGTACAGCATCGGGTACTACCCGAAGAACCCGGGGCAGCCTGGACAGCGTCGGCAAATAACAGTTCGAGCAAACCAGCCGAATCTCGCTGTCCGTGCACGGGATAGCTATATCTTTAACCCTTCAGGGCCAGCCGTGGCCAATGACAACCGCCAGAATCCACCAGTCTTAAAGAAACTCGGAGGCGGGCAGCGCGGCTCAACGCAGTTCTAACTCTTCAGGAAAAACTTGAAGGTGGGTACAAAAAAGCGCGGCGGTTTTTGCCGTCCGCCGCGCCAACTATACCCACAGGAGGAAAGGGGTATTCAACGCTGGGATAATACCACGTGAGGGTCACTATAGCCCAGAGGGAATCGACATTTCGCCGCGCTCTTCGGGCGGCTGTGTCTTCTGTTCAATCAACCAGACCAGCGTCTCTTTCTGCACCACAGTGGTATGGTTCGCAATCGTACAGACGATGCATTTATCAGAGTCTAGAGTTCTGCCAAACAACAAGCAGGGTGGCCGCGGCCGTCGTGTCCTTCCCGACTGACCTTGAGAACAACGCGACGGCTCGGCCCTTTCTCCAAAATATACCCCGATATTCATTTAGGAGTTGCTGGGATCTTCCAGGTTGAATTCCCCTCGTAGCGAGGTTTGCTATGCAACTGAGTAATCTCCGTATTCTCTACATCGAGGACCATGACGACACTAGAGAACTCGTCACCATCATCCTTCGGCAGAACGACTACGACGTAATAACCGGTACAACAATCGAGGATGGTATTCACCTGGCAAGATCAGGTGCGTTTGATCTCTATCTGCTGGATTCGTGGCTTCCCGACGGCTCAGGTTTGGATCTGTGTAAGAGAATTCGAGAATTCGATCCCTTAACACCGATTCTCTTTTACTCCGCTGCTGCCTATGAAGCGGATCGTGCGGAAGCTTTGGAGTCGGGCGCTCAAGGATATCTCGTCAAACCGAGTCAGACATCGGACCTTTGCTCGCTCGTCTCTCAACTAATTGAAACACGTCCTTCAGCGCTCGCTGCTACGCGGTGTTAACTTCTCTGCGGGCTATCCTCACGGGCCATAACCAGCGGAACAAGTGTTCCACGGCCCATAAGATCCCGCCAGTACCGATCGTCAGCACAAGCCAGAATTGCCAATACGATCCAAATCGCTGATCCCAACCAGGTTGGATTCTGTGCGCGAGATTGACGTTAAGGTCTGTCGACGTAAACAACCGGGAAGCAAGTTGAACCAATAGGTACCAGACAAATGCGTACAACCAGGATCGACGATCCATGCCGATTCGACGCAGTATGAACAAACCCACAACTAGCCCCCCCACATGCGCCAAGGTTGAAGTGAAAAATACTCCCCACTCGAACACGACATAGATCAACCAGATAATGAGACCGGGAATCGTCCAGATGATTGCAACGCGCATCAGCCGGCGATTATCGACAAACAAACCAACAGCGAACAACAAGTTTCCGATATTGCACATCCAGAGCATGTGACCGAGCTCGTGAATGCGCCAGTAATGGATTCCCTGTCCAACAAAGAACAAGAGCGGAAGAACGCCAAGAAGTCGGAATTTGTTGTCGAGTGATCGCGGTTCGGTAGTCATCTTTCCGTCGACCTAAGCATAGCACTCTCTATCACTCGTCTCTGGAAAAAACCAATGCATGTCTTGACATTGTCTCTTCATGAAAAGAGACTAATCGCGTTAGCAGAACTACGCGGGATTGAAACGATTTACTGATGCCTTCTCTGGAAGATCTCCTCCGAAAATCAATTCCTGAATTGAGTGACCGTTTTCTGGGACGCCAACGACCCGTACCTAAAGGTTTACTTGAAGCCCTCGACGTCGATCCGCGGCAGGGTGCACAACAACTCGCTAAACGAATTCGGGGACGCTATCGCAGCAATCGCGCCGAAGGCCAACGCCTCCACACGTTACTGCGATTTGAAATTGAGTTGTGGGCACAGGGCTACGCGACGATCGCTGGAGTGGACGAGGCTGGAATGGCCCCGCTTGCCGGACCAGTGGTCGCAGGCGCAGTCATCCTTCCACAAAACTACAAGCTCCGCGGACTCAATGATTCAAAGAAGATTCTTGATCCTGAGAGGCGTGACGAACTAGCCGCACAGATCAAAGAAGATGCACTTTGCTGGTCAGTCGGGTTCGCCGAAGTTGAAGAGATCGACAAGATTAATATCTATCACGCAGGGCTCCTGGCGATGCAGCGGGCTGTGGAAGGTCTTATATCAAAACCTGACTTCATCCTGGTTGACGCCAGAAAGATTCCCAACTGCCTGACTCCGCAACGTGGAATCATAAAAGGCGATGCTCTCTCCGCGAGTATTGCGGCAGCGTCGATCATCGCTAAGACAACTCGCGATGCTCATATGTTAGAACTTGACGTAGTCTACAGCGGCTATGGACTTGCCTCGCATAAGGGTTATCCAACTCCCGAGCATTGTCGCGCTCTCAAAGAGCTCGGCGCACTTCCAATTCATCGCCGCAGTTTCGCGAGAGTGCGTCAGGCTCTGGGCCTTGACCCAATTCAGCCCGAGCTCTTCCCCGAACCTAATGTTGAAGCGAATGTTTCAGAAGATCTCTTCGACGAAGCTCAGATACTAAGAGAACTGACCGCCTCGCAGGGCCTCTGACCCGAGATTGAATCTTCACGCTTTCATCAAACTTAAGGAATCACTTTAAGCTTCAGTGAGTCTCATGGCATCGCTCTCCGAGTACAAGAAGAAACGCAAGTTCGATAAAACACCTGAACCTGGTCCAACAAAGAAGAGGACACGTTCGGGCCGAATGTTTGTGATTCAGAAACATCGTGCGACGCAGCTACATTACGACTTTCGTCTCGAGGCCGACGGAGTGCTCAAGTCATGGGCCGTGCCGAAGGGACCATCTTTGGATCCAACGGTGAAGAGACTGGCGATGGAAGTGGAAGATCATCCGGTTGATTATGCAAAATTCGAAGGTGTAATACCTGAAGGCGAATACGGTGGCGGCACTGTGATGGTGTGGGATTACGGAACTTATAAACCCGAGGACAAAAGCGAAGATGTATCAGCCGCGTTACGCAAAGGCGAATTGAAGTTTTCACTCGATGGTCAAAAGTTGAAAGGCTCCTGGGTCCTTGTTCGGACACGCGGCCGGCAATGGTTGCTACTGAAACATCGTGACTACTACACAACCACTGAAGATGTAACTGAGATTGCGCCGGTGTCGATCCTTACTCGTCGCACACTTGCCGAAATTGCAGAAGACGAAGGTGGCAATGTCAATAGAGCGTTGACGGGTGATCCTAAGAAGATCCCGAGAAGAACCGGGGTGCAGCGTCGCAAGAAGGGCGCGAAGCCAAAGGTATGGCACAGCAAGGCACACTGAACTACTTAAAGAAAATTCTTAACTCTCCTCTGGAAGTAGACCTCGATAAGACAACTCTCCGTCAACGATCCTTGCCACTGAAGTGAATGGATGCACTTCCGTCTTCTTCTCATCCAGGATGTGAACAACGGTGGCACCACCGGCCTTCAAATAATCCGCAATCAAACTCCGGTGACAACGCCACCAAAGTGATTCAGCACACATGATCGCTGTTCGCTGGGTCCGGGCGACACTTATCAATTCTCCAATTCCTTCTTTGAATTCTTCACTCTCCATGTAGTCCGCATAAGCACGAAACGAAGCATTCTTCCACGCCGTGTTATGTGATCGCGCGCTTGGTTGCCGCCGGCCGCCAAGTTTGGGCGCATGTACATATTTGATTCCCAGCGTGCGAAGAAAATCTGAAAGCGCAGGCTTGTTGAATTGCGGGTACCGACGTGAACCGGGAAAACTGCGGACATCGACCAACGTTTTGATCCCGTTACTCAGGAGTAGCTGCCCGAACTCTTCAATGCCGCGTGTCGAATGACCAACCGTCCAAAGCTGCAGTTGTTCTTTCACGTGTTGGGCAGGCGAATCAGAACGGGAGCGAAGCGACCGATTGACCTTGCCAATTCCGATCCTCTGGAGTGTCGGAAGGTCAGTCGGTCGCTTCGCTCCCGTTCTGATTCGCTGTTGAAACCTAATTCGTAACATCAACTGTAGGCGTGCCGACCGTTGAAGTTTTACGTCACTTACCTGGGGCGGTTAACGTTGAAGTTAAAGATAAGCTTCAAGTCGGAAGCGACCCTTCTTCGCCACCAGCGGCTTGAACAAATCTCCGAGGCGTCGAACTCGAGCCGGCACATTGTCAATACGAAAGTCGTCGAGAGCGACGCCACGCTCGAGTTCACTCCATTTCAAAGGCGTGGATACGGAGGGACGATCCTTTGGTCGCACCGAATAAACTGAGGCAAGCGTTCTGCCCCAGGCGTTCTGGTTGTAGTCGACCAGCACTCTTCCCTTTGGACGTTTCGAAACTTGGTATACAGCCGTCAGGAGCTTTGGTGCTTCGCCGGCAACGGCATGGGAGAAGAGCTTTGCAAACGTCCAGACCTGTTTTTGAGTGGGCCCATATTCGATCGGAATGTAAATGTGAATACCCTTCGAGCCAGTAGTCTTTGGATAACTGGGAATCTTCAATGAATCGAGTGCGACCTTCAAAAACAAGGCTGCTTCAATCACTTTCTCAAACGAAGCTCCCGGCACAGGATCGAGATCGAAGTGAAGGTAATCGGGCCGATCTACGTCATCACACCGCGCATACCATTGGTTAAGATCGATGCAACCAAGATTGATCACCCACATCAACGACGCCAAATCCTGAATCATGGGGAAATTGATGACGTTGCCCGAAGAGTGTTCGATGCTGCAGATTTCAATCCAACCGGGTCGAGGCGAAGGCGCACGTTTCATGAAGAAGAAATCGCCAGCTGCACCGTTCGGATATCTCTTCATCACCATTGCCCTGTCTTTGAGGTGGGGAAGAAGGACAGGGGCAACGTCGATGTAGTACTGAATCAAGTCTCGTTTGGTAACTCCCAACTTAGGCCAAAACAGTTTGTCGAGGTTCGTGAGTTTAACCACACGACCGTTCAGTTCAACTTCGAGGCTCGTTTTGTTCCTGGGCAGCTTGATTCGCGGAATCTGGGCAGTTCGTTTACTACCTGGGTCTTTGCTTCGACTAACAATTGCAGGATGGTATTCGCGAGTGGGAACCTTAATCATTTCATATTAAAGATTTCAGATTTCAGATTGGCGGTCCACACCTCTCCTTTTACTTTAACAGTCATTTAAGGTTTCACTTTAACTAGTGTCGCTTCCGGCTCAATAATCTGAAATCTCAAAACTGAAATCTTAAATCATCAGGTCTTCAATCTCCTTCTCTACCGCTCGCAACCCATTCAACAAAACCTGACGATGTGCGGGATGCTTCGCTCGATCCAACTGATCGAGCAGTCTCGCCTTCGACAATTGAAGAGACGATAAACGTCCTTGTCGCTCTCGCTCCTCAGGTGTCAGTGACGATTGGGAATTAGCCGGCGCTTGAGCTTGCTTCCCTTCTTCGATTTGATCGGCAACCGCTTTGCTTTCCCAACCTCGCGCCATAAGGTTATTTAAGGTTTAAGATTTTAGATTTTAGATTTTCAACCACGTGCAGATCACGAACTAACGAGTAGTCACCGAAAGCCAATCTGAAATCTTAATTTGAAATATTTGAAATCTTAAATAATGTCAGATCACAGTCCCATCCTGTATCACTGCATTCTTCGGAATAATGATGATCCCATCACGAATGTAATAAGACTTGTCGGGGCTGTCAGCGACTGCGACTCCCGCTTCATTCAGCAGCCGCGTATTATTTCCAATTCGCGCGTTCTTATCGATGATGGCATGCTTGATCACACTTCCCTCTCCAATCCCCACACGTGGAATTCCCTTCGTCACATCCTGACGCATGTCTTCAAACGTTTGATAGTAATCCGCACCCATCATGTACGAGGCTTCCATCTGCACGCCTTTCGAGATGCGACTCCTGATACCGACCACGCAATTCGTAAGTCTCGAGCCAATGATAATGGAGCCATCACCAATGATTGAATCGTCGATCTGCGATTCTTCGAGCTTTGAAGGCGGCAGGTAACGCGCGCGTGTGTAAACCGGTGCTTCCGCATCGAAGAGATTGAACTTAGGCACCTTGTTCGTCAGATCAAGATTTGCTCGATAGAAAGCGCCGATGGTCCCGATGTCCTCCCAGTAACCATCAAACAGATGCGCTTGAACAAGTCCGCGCGTGATCGCAGCGGGGATAATCTCACGCCCAAAGTCAACCCAGTTCGGATCCTCAGCCAGTAAACTTTCAAGACGATCGTATTTGAAAACATAAATTCCCATCGAAGCAAGAAAAGGACGTCGGTCTGCGTCGGCGGGATCGAGTCCCAGCTTTTTTGTGTCAACTTGCATTGACAACAACTCTTCACCTTTTGGCTTTTCCTTAAACTCAATTATGCGTCCACTCTCATCGGTCTTTAATAAACCAAACTCACTCGCGGGCTTCGCCTCACAAGGAATTACTGAAACCGTTACATCAGCATTTGAGTTGTGATGCCTTGCCAGAAAGTGTCGGTAGTCCATGTGATAGAGATGATCACCGGAGAGGATCAGAAGTGTATCTGCACCCAAATCTCTAATATGGGGTAGCACCTGTCGGACCGCATCCGCAGTTCCCTGGAACCATTGCGGACTCTCAGGAGTTTGTTCTGCGGCGATGATTTCTACGAAGCCGTTGGAGAAGCGAGAAAAGCGATAAGTCTGCGCGATGTGACGATTGAGTGAAGCGGAGTTGTATTGAGTAAGAACAAACGTCCGCAGAACATCCGAGTTAATACAGTTTGAGAGTGCGATATCGACAAGTCTGTATTTCCCACCCAGCGGCACCGCAGGTTTAGATCGTTGCTGCGTTAACGGGAATAGACGATTGCCCGCACCGCCGCCGAGAATTATGGCCAACAATTTTGAGTTCGTAGGCATTAGTCTTCAAGCCATTTCAGATTTCAGATTTAAGATTTAAGATTTCAGATTTTTTCAGAGACTTTTCTATTCGAGTCTCTTGTACACTGGCAGACGAAATCTGAAATCTTAAATCTTCAATCTGACACAACCTGTGGGATTACGGAATGAAGGATAGACGGAAAACGCAGACTCTATCAAGAATTAGTAGGCCGAAGTCGAACTTTGTGAAGGCGATTTGCCGGCGGCCTCCTGAGCGATCTTGACACCTACACTGGCGCCAATTCGAGTCGCTCCAGCTTCAACCATCTTTCGCGCATCTTCGAGGCCTTTTACACCGCCGGAAGCCTTGACGCCTAGTTCTGAGCCGACGGTTCTCCGCATCAGTGCAACATCAGCGACCGTGGCCCCGCCTTTCGAAAAGCCAGTTGAAGTTTTAACAAAATCTGCGCCTGCTTTCTTTGCTGACTGACAAGCTCGAACTTTTTCATCGTCAGTCAGTAGTGCAGTTTCAATGATCACCTTACAGATCACATTGTATTCGTGAGCGACTTCAACAACAGAACGTATATCGTGTTCAACCAAACAGTCGTCACCACTCTTCAACGCGCCCACGTTAATGACCATATCTACCTCGCGGGCGCCGTCTAAGATCGACCTGCGGGCTTCGTAAGCCTTCACATCCGACAACGTCGCCCCGAGCGGAAATCCAATTACGGTGCAAACCGGAATTCCAGTGCCCTGCAAACTGAACGCAGCAACTCGGACCCAGGTGGGATTCACGCAAACTGACGCAAAACGATAAGTCGCAGCTTCCTGGCAAAGCTTCTTTATATCTTCGTCCGTTGCTTCCGGCTTCAGGAGAGTGTGGTCAACGAGGCTGGCCCAGTCGCGTGCAGACCCCGTTTGGCCCAACACAAGTCCAATACGAGCTGCGCCAGCGTCAACGATCCGATGCATTCGTTCGGGGCAACGATTGAAACATTCAGACGTGCAACCACACATCGCTGCCTGATCGCCGCCGTCTCCATTTAGACGCGCAACAATCGCATCGGTGATCTGCTCGATCAATAAATCGTAATCGCCGTTCTTTGAATAGGACATTGTATGCGGGGATATTCTAGCAACTGATCGACTGTCCGACGAACCCTTCCGTCCACGAACTCTTTAGCTTGTCGTGGATGGGCGCTTGGTGACGAGGTGTTTTATTCGTGTGAATTCGTGGATCGCTCTTCTCGGCGACCTAACAGACGATCCACGAATTAACACGAACAATGACTGACTGGCTAAGTTCAAGCCTGAGCTACCGGATACTCGATCAGAGTTCGTCGGACAACAGGTTAACGTTGATACTGCTTCTGTACAGCATCAATCTTCGCAACGCGCTTGCGGTGACGTTCTTCTGTCAAATCTGTAGTCAACCACGCGGCAACGATCTCGCGCATCTCTTTGCTGCTGATCGTCTTGCTTCCCAGAGTTAGAACATTAGCGCCATTGTGCTCACGCGAATTTTTGGCGACCACAACCGAGTAACAGGCTGCGGCTCGCACACCCGGAACTTTGTTTGCGGTCATTGCACTGCCAACGCCCGCACCGTCGATGACAATCCCGACGTCACAACTACCTTCGGCAACGGCTCGAGCTACTGCGTGTGCGAAATCGGGATAATCAACCGCGGCTTCAGAGTCAGTGCCGAAATCCTGAACGCGATGACCGAGCTCGTTTAGAAACCTCTTCAGCTCGTCTTTCATCTTAAAGCCACCGTGATCACTTCCGACCGCGATTATCTTTGAAGCTTTTGATCCGCGACGTGAAGGACGTCGCACAATTTGAATTACCTTCTCTTTAACGATGTCCGCGGCGAGTGGAGTTAGGCGTGCTTGTTCGCCAATTCGCAGCACTGCACCGCTTTCAAGACCACGAACGTCGTCTTCAGTTATAACGTTCTTTGACGATTCGTCGCGGGTCACAGTCTCGGATTCGGTAGTGTTTGGCGCGACTTGTACAAACCGAGTCGCTGGATCCGGTGCGGAGGAAGCCGGCTCAGGTCCGGCTTTCTCCAGCACTTCCTTAACCAACGCACGTATTCGATCTCGAGTTTCGTCTGACATGTTGTTGATGGGGCAGTAGCCCGACTTTCAAGGAGGGCTCACGATGTATTGGTGCAGCATTTGAGCCCTCCTTGACAGTCGGGCTACTGCCCCGCTCCTATGCTTCTCAAATCGATAAGCTGACCCTCAGCCTTCGCTACTTTCCCGTTGCGAAATGTGAAGTCCACTCGTCCCACGTAGATTCCACTCCTGCCAACCTGGAAGATTACCGTTTCTTTTCCGCACGGCTGTTGTTGCATTACAGGCTTTTCCATGAACAGGTGCGTGTGTCCACTCGCAATGAAATCAATTCCATCTACCTGGGACGCCACCATCGTGTCCATAATGCTGCCCTGCCTGGGATGTTCTGAATAACCAAGATGCGACATGCAGATTACGAGAGCACAATTCTCTTTCTCACGTAAAACCCTCACAACATCACGTGCGCTTGTAATTGGATCGAGATACGTCACACCTTTGAAGTTTGCGGGGTCAATCAATGACACAGGACTTATGCCTAAACCAAACAGCCCGACGTGGAGTCCTGCAACAGTCTTGACTACATAGGGCTTTACGATTCCTTCGAGCGCGGTGCCCTTCACATCGTAATTAGCAGAGACAATGTCAAAGTTCGCAAACTTCAGAGCTGCCGCTAATGATGCGACTCCATTGTCGAATTCGTGATTACCTAACGTCCCAGCGTCATAACCAATCATCGACATCGCTTTGTATTCAACTTCCCCTTTGAAGAAATTGAAGTAAGGCGTTCCCTGACAGACGTCACCAGCATCGACTAATAGTGTGTTCGGGTTTTCACGTCTGATTTTCTTGACCAGCGCTGCTCTACGAGCAACACCTCCCTTCCCTGCATATTCATCGTTCGGCGGAAGAGGATCGATCTGTGAATGCGTGTCGTTCGTATGAAGGATTGTTATCTTGAATTCATCAACCGGAGAGATTAACGATTCAACAAAACCATTCTGACCGAGTCGGAAGACCCTGGAAAAGACTAGCGCCGATCCAAAAGACGTAAGGAAGTTTCTTCGGTTGATCATTACGGCCGATCCTCCGGATTCTTCGGGCCAGGACCAATCTGCACAAACCTATCGTCGTTCTTTGGCTTTATTGAACGTCCGGCTGCTGTCTCCTCTTTGACGTAATTCAACACGGCGTCTCGCAGCGTGGTGTTGAGTGGCTTAACCTCCTTCGCTTCCTGCAACACCGCGTACGTCCCGCTCTTCAAGTTGTAAAGATAATCGATTGTAACAACTGAATAGACGGCATTAGGATCAATCTCAGACTCATGCCTCTGCTGATCGACTAAGTTCGCGCTAATTACCTCTGTTCGGTTCTGCGCATTCCAACGATACCGAACTCGGACACCGGCTCTTGGATCGCGCGTTCCGGACTGAAGAATCTTCAGGATTTGCGCTCCACTCAAATCAACCAGGAGCAAAGAGTTTTCAAATGGCAACAGTTCAAAAATATCACTCACGCGCAGCGGACCGGCCGCTATTTCGATCTTTCGCAAACCACCTGCATTCGACAAGGCAAGCACCACGTTTTTCCCACTCCGTTGAATTGCCTCGCGCAGGATCGCATCAGTTACAAAATTACCGAGGGGCCCGGCACCAATCGCCTCTCTCTTCAAATCACCTTCCAGTTTTCCTATAACTACGGTCAACGCAGCTACCTTCTCATGGTACGGCGCCAACATGTCTCTGACGCCAGGATCGTCAGCGATCGATGAATCAATGACGGTCTCATTAACTTTGATACCAACCCTGGATGGAGTGTTGACGCTGTTTGGGACGGCCGGTGTCGCCGGACATGGTTCGATAACAGTAGAAGACTGAGCAAGAACTTGTGAGCAAGCGACGACCAGGCAGGTTAGGAAGAGGAACACACGAAGAAGACGAGTCAGGGTGAACACCTCTGTTTTATCTCCGCAAATTTCGGCGCTGAGCATTGACCTTAAAGGAAGAGCTTGAATAGTATGTCGCACCACACGGCACATAAGCAAACAGCTTAGTTTCAAAAAACTTCAGCACTTAAGGAGAAACAAGTTGGCTACTTCTTCCGCTCAGCTGACCTCAGAGTTTAGTAATCCAAACATTGAAATTCTTATTTCGGAAGAGCAAATTCGCGATCGCATCAAAGAACTCGGCGGGCAAATTAGTCGCGACTACGCCGGACTAAACCCGTTGCTTATAGGAGTCTTGAAAGGCGCATGCTTCTTTCTCAGCGATCTAATGCGAGCTGTGGATACACGTTTGAGCGTTGAATTCATGGCACTTTCAAGCTACGGGTTTTCCACACGAACTTCGGGAGAAGTTCGCATCATGCAAGATCTGGACGTTCCAATTGAAGGGCGTCACATTTTGGTGGTTGAGGACATTGTCGATACCGGCTTAACACTTTCGTACCTGTTGGCCAATCTCAAATCGCGTGGCGCTGCCAGCGTGAAATTGGCAGCATTGCTGGACAAGTTCGAACGGCGCCAAAAAGAAGTGACGATCGATTATCTCGGTTTCAAGATTCCGGATGAATTCGTAGTCGGTTATGGATTGGATTTCGCTGAGCGATACAGAAACCTTCCGTTCATTGGAGTGCTGAAGAATCCTGAAGGGTAAGTCATTAGTCGAGCGGGTAGCGGACGTTTTAGGACTTATTCGAGCGATGATTGCTCAATCCACACTGACCGGTGATCACAGTGCTAATACTGTCGTTGTGATCTGATCCTGGACGGAGGAACAAAGTGAAATCACTTTTCGTTGTATTTGCCCTGCTCACATTCCCTCTAACTGCCGCTGCTCAAACCGACTTTTCCAAGGTCGAAATCAAAGCGACGAAAGTCAACGGCAACGTTTATATGCTCGAAGGCGCAGGCGGCAACATTGGTGTATCGGTTGGCGATGACGGCATTTTGATCGTTGACGATCAGTTTGCGCCACTCGCCGACAAGATCAGGGCAGCACTCAAGGGAATTGCCGACAAGAAGCTGCGTTTCATTCTGAATACACACTGGCACGGGGATCACACGGGCGGAAATGTCGCGTTTGGACCAGAAGCCCCAATTATTGCCCACGACAACGTGCGCAAGCGTTTGGCGACTGAACAGAAGTCGGCAGTCTTCAATCGCACCACTCCAGCGTCTCCCAGAGAAGCGCTTCCGGTTATCACGTTTAATCAGTCGCTATCTGTGCACTTCAACGGCGAAGAAATTCGCGCAATACATTATCCGCAGGGCCACACGGACGGCGACAGTGTTATCTTCTTCTCCGCGTCAAATGTAGTTCATCTTGGCGATGATTTCTTTGCCGGCAGATTCCCGTTTGTTGATCTGGAGAGCGGTGGCAGTGTTGCAGGATTGATCAAGAACATCGGCGAGATCATCGGCAAGATTCCCGAGGGAGCAAAACTGATTCCCGGTCATGGCCCAATCTCAACCCTTGACGATCTGAAGAGCTATCATCGCATGCTTCAGCAAACTACCAACATTGTTCGGCAAAAAATCGCGTCCGGGAAGACGTTAGACCAGATAAAGAGCGAAGGCTTGCCGGCTGAATGGGCACCCTGGGGCACAGGGTTTATCAAGACCGATCTTTGGGTAGAAACGATCTACAAGAGCCTCACCGCGAATAAGTAAGCTTGAGGATCGATTTGTAGGAGAAGCACCCTCTTAGCGTGCCCGCCCTACGAAGAGTGCGTCGTTGCCAACAAAGGGCGGCCAGGGACGGCCGCCCCTACAAACTTTGCAAAAAACTCTCGCCGGCCGAAAGCTTCAACCCAAAATTCTCGGCGATAGTTTGTCCGATGTCGGATAACGACGTGCGCGTTCCGAGGTTGGATGAACGCGCAGCCTTTCCATAGACCAACAGTGGTGCATATTCGCGCGTGTGATCCGAACCAGGAAATGTTGGATCGTTTCCATGGTCAGCGGTGATCATCATCAAGTCGTCTTCACGCATCGATGCTTCAATCTCAGGCAATCGATTATCGAAGTGTTCGAGCGCCTTCGCATAACCTTCCGTGTCTCGTCGGTGACCATACAACATGTCGAAGTCAACCAAATTTGAAAAAATCAGGCCGCGTGTTCCTTCGTTTAGGGCCTTGATAGTTTGATTGATTGACTGTTCGTTGTTCTTTGCCGTGAGGTCCAGTGTTACCCCGATTGAGTCATAAATTGACGCAATCTTTCCGATACACACCACATCAAGGCCTTCATCAGCTAGTGCGGGTAGTAGATTCTCTCTCGGCGGCGGTACAGCGTAGTCGTGGCGGTTCTCAGTGCGATAAAAGGATCCCGGCTGGCCAAGAAATGGGCGCGCAATAACTCGACCGACCTTATGTTCACCCTCAAGAATACGTCTCGCGATTTCGCAAATTTCATAGAGCCTATCAAGTGGAATTACTTCTTCATGGGCTGCGATCTGAAACACTGAATCGGCTGAGGTGTAGACAATCGGCTTTTTTGTCTTGACGTGTTCTTCACCCAACACCTTGATTATCTCAGTGCCTGAAGCGGGGATATTCCCCAAAATTCCTGGGACTGACGTCTCTTTGATAAACCGATCGATGACAGCAGCAGGAAATCCTTTTGGGTACGTTGGGAACGCGCGCTCAAGAATAATTCCAGCCATTTCCCAATGCCCTGTGGTCGTGTCTTTGCCGTTTGACCGCAGAGCGCATTTTCCGTAGGAACCAACCGGGGCTTCGACGGGCGAAAGATTCGTCAGCGGTCGAATGTTTCCAAGTCCATACCTTTGCAGGTTTGGTAATTGGAGTCTTCGAGACTCGAGAATATGGCCGAAAGTATCAGAGCCTGCATCTCCCCACTCCGGAGCATCAGGCATGGCGCCGATACCAGCGCCGTCAAGCACGATTAAAAGGATTCGGTTGAAACGGGGCATGTTTGTTGGGATGTCCGATATGCTTTAGCTTGTCGTGACTCACCAAATACGAACGATGTGTGCAAATCACTGAATCCGGGTATGGTTCGTATTTGGTGAGTCACGACAAGCTAAAGCATATCGGACATTCTATTTCGGAGCGTAGTAACCATCACGCGATCGGACTTGGGCCTTCTCTCTTACACCCTTTACAACGAGATTAATCGATCGATATTTTCCATCACGTGTCTTATTGGTCGGATAGTAGCCCAGACTGTACAACGTCCCGATATCTGCGGCGACCCGAGCAAAGGCAGCACGCGCATCAGCCAAACTCGCTGCAGTGAAAGTGCGGCCGCCCGAGATCTTAGCGAGATCGTTCATTTCCTTTCGCGCAAGGTTGTAGAGATCTCTACTGATTGACATCCGCTCAAATGGTCCCATCTGACAAAAGTCTGTGTAGTCCTCAGCCTTTGCACGTGGAACAAAGATCTCGCGGTAGCGCTGGAGTTGACGTTGAGACAGGGTCAGACGTCCATCGTCGCGACAGTCTTTCATCAAGCGGTCTTCTACGAAATCTTCCGTGTTCACCTGAATGAAGTAACAAGCAATTCCCGCCCGCGAAAGTTTCAACTTCGCCGAAGCAAAGTCCGAGTTACTCACTGAGTCGACCCCATCAGTCAAGGCCACAACTGCGCGACGTCGCACTTGATCCGTTGGCGGATCGCGGAAGATCACGTCAGCAACTTTCTCGAGTGCATCGTAATAAGGAGTGCCGTTGCTGCTGCCAAGATTCTCGATCGCGTTTGTCAACGCACTTCGATCGCTCGTCAACGGAGATAACACTTCAACCGTCGCAATTGGCTCCTGAACTGTTTGTGCTTGATTGAAAGCAACCACTCCAACGCGATCACCGGTTCGCAACGCACTAACAAAACTATTTGCCGCCTGTCGAATCAGGGTCACGTCCTCACGCGTGGAACCCGATGTATCCAGCAACAAAGCGATTTCAAAGGGAGCGTCCGTTGTGCCGAAGTTCGCAATTGTCTGCGGCTGTCCGTCTTCAAGGAGCTGAAAATTTTCGGCTCGCAACCCGGACAGCGGCCGGCCTGTGCTGTCAGTCACGACTGCCGGAACGGATACCAGCTGGGTATCGACACGTACTACGTCGCCTTCATCCAGTTCATCTGGCGACGAATTGGTTTGTTTCTTTTGATCTGTTTGATCGCCGCTGGAGACACGTCTCGGTCGCTGAGTCTGTTGAGTGTCGGTCTGTTGAGCGTCGACACGATTTTTGAGCGTCCAGCTGGGCGAGAAGGCGCTTGCGATAACAATAAGGAGAGTGAGTTTGAACAAACCTCGACGTTTGAGTATTGCTGACATAGCTGATAAATCCGGATGGGCTCTCTTTGGCGAGAATATAACTGTTAAGACTACTGACTGCCAAATGCGAGGAGCGAGGATTCGAGAAGCCCCCAGGGCTCGAGCAGCGTGTATTTGCGAGTCCGGCTTCGAGCTCAGTTGGGCGCAGGGGACTGTTGAGATGAGGCGAGGCGCTCGATTCTTGACTTAAACTTCTCGAGTAACTCGAATTGCCGTTTGAGCGTTTCCTTAAAATCCAGAGTATCAGTGTGATTGAGCTCGTGCAGCATCGAATTCTGCTTAGTGTTCAAGAGTTCAATCAAAAACGCTCGTTCCTCATCGGATATGTCGAGCAACATCGTTTAAGCTCCTGTGGTGAGTTCACGCCTAAGGAAAAATAGCTCAGAAACTTATCGACACTCGCAGTGTCTGTTTCTGAGCTAACTCAGCAAAGTAAATGGCGGAGCCGACGGGACTCGAACCCGCGACGGGCGAAGTGTGCTTCAGTAAATCTAAGGAATATATGCACTGCAGTAATTAGTGAGCACCTGGGACAACTCAGAGCGGCATGAAACGTCAGGCAAACGCATGTTACGGTGGCACACCTACTGACTCGCTTAGATGACCTTGAGGGTTACTTCTTGAAGTCCGCCGCCCAGTTTACGATCACGTTAATCTGCTGACGCTCCGGTGCTTCTGGCAAAGAAGATACAAGAAAGCGTTTGCCGTCGTGCGTCACCGTGTAATAACCATTGCCTGGAAAGCTCTGATCGGACACGGCGACGCGAATATCGAAAAGTGGTCGGGTTTCTGCGACTTTAAATGTTGGGCGATCCCCGTTCACTTCCACCGCCATTAGTTTTCTGTCGGGGGCGTAGTAATAAAGCTCTCGCCCATCTGCGCGCCATTGCGGTTGTGACCCGCCACCGAT
>Ga0114129_10004323_pt1 | contig 20088 bp, 15 predicted proteins | sample RhiMetdeltSRZDD1_FD_80071 | JGI IMG/M metagenome (GOLD analysis project Ga0114129, IMG submission 80071) | Populus rhizosphere microbial communities from Tennessee, USA - Rhizosphere MetaG P. deltoides SRZDD1 (version 2) (version 2) | ecosystem: Host-associated > Plants > Roots > Rhizosphere >... | reverse complement strand
GCCGATGGCGTGCTCATCGGGTTTGTTCACGATCTTGCCACGATCATCGAGCTCTCAACTGCCATCGGCGTGAACCGGTATGGTGCGGTGATCCTGAATCCCAATCTCGGCCTCACGCCCGGCATGCCTGTTACGCTGACGGTGAAAGCCATCGGCCCCGCTCCAAAGCCGCACTGACGCAGGCGTGCGTCCGACTGCGGTTCTCAACGTCGTCGGTCTGACCCGCGCGCTGATGGGCGCCGATACGCCGCATCTCAACGCGCTCGCCGCCGACGGCGCAGCCGCCTCGGTACGCGCAATCACGCCTGCAGTGACCTGTCCTGCGCAAGCCACCTTTCTCACCGGCACGCTGCCGCGCGACCACGGCATCGTCGGCAACGGCTGGTACTTTCGCGACCTCGCGCAGGTCTGGCTGTGGCGGCAGGCGAATCAGCTCGTGCGGGGCGAGAAGGTGTGGGAAACCGCGCGACGACGCGACCCGTCCTGCACGTGCGCGAAGATGTTCTGGTGGTACAACATGTACAGCACCGCCGACTGGGCGGTGACGCCGCGGCCGATGTATCCCGCCGACGGCCGGAAAATCGTCGACATCTACTCGCAGCCGGCCGACCTCAGGGCCCGTTTGATCGCCGAAATCGGCGCATTCCCGTTCTTCAATTTCTGGGGCCCGCAGGCCGACATCCGATCGAGCGCATGGATTGCCGAAGCCTGCATGCGCGTCGATCTGTGGCACTCGCCAACCTTGCTGCTCGCTTATCTTCCTCATCTCGACTACAACCTTCAACGCTTCGGCGCCACCGATCCGCGCATCAGAGCCGACGTACGGGCGGTCGATGAAATCTGCGGCAGGTTGATCGCTCACTGCCGCGCGGGCGGCCGACGGATCATCGTCCTGTCCGAATATGGTCTCGTCGACGTTGCCGGTCCGGTGCACATCAATCGCGTGCTGCGCGAGGCGGGCCTGCTCGCCGTGCGCGACGAACTGGGCGCCGACTCGCTCGACGCCGGCGCAAGCGATGCGTTCGCGGTATCCGACCACCAGGTTGCACATGTCTATGTGCGCGACGAAGGGCGGATCGCGGCGGTCAAGGCTTTGCTGGCGGGCGTGCCAGGTATCGATGCCGTCCTCGATCGTCGCGAGCAGGCGGGCATCGGGCTCGACCACGAACGCTCGGGCGAGCTCGTCGCTGTCGCCGCCGCCGATCGCTGGTTCACGTACTACTTCTGGCTCGACGATGCGCGCGCGCCTGACTTTGCACGGACCGTCGACATCCATCGCAAACCAGGCTACGACCCTGCAGAACTTTTTCTTGATCCAGCGTTGTCGCTGCCGAAGCTCCGCATCGCCGCAACGCTGGCGAAGAAGGCGCTCGGGTTTCGGTACTTAATGCAGGTTGTCCCGCTCGACGCCTCGCTCGTCCGCGGCTCGCACGGACGTGTCACCGACAAGCTTGCAGACGGACCGGTCTGTATATCTTCGGAAAAGGATTTGGTCAGGGACGATCCCGTGGAATCGACCGCCGTGCGCGACTTGATACTGGCACATCTTGCCTAGGGTACGGCCTAGGTACCTGGAACGACGCGCTGCAGCAGCAGCGTCGCAACAAACCCCACGACGCCGAGCCAGAGCAGCGCTCCGCCGCCGTTGAAGCCGATGACGATCCCGTCCACGATAGAAATGCCGGCGATGAGGATCGGGACGAGCCAGCCGGCGCTCGCCCCAGCGCTTTTTGCGACCCACGTCAACGAAATCACGTATCCCGTCAACAGCAGCGCGGCAATCGCGACCGCGAGCGTGACGCCCGACGAGGCCGCCGCGGCGACGCAGTACACGAGACCACGACACAATCCCATCACGACCGGGCCGAATGGATTCTGCTTGTGGCGATAGTCGTAGTAGACGATTGCCGCTGAGAGCGCGAGCCCCCAGAGCGTTGCTGCAGCGTTCGTTTTCCAGGCCAGCAGGAACAAGCCGACCCCGAGCAGCGTCCAGCCCGCGGCAAACGTTTCGCGAACCGTGACGTTGCCGGCCGGGATCGGCCGATCCGGTCGCGCGCGCGCGTCGAACTCGCGATCGAACGCATCGTTGAGGAACATGCCGGCCGTATAGAGGAATGAAATGGCTGCGCATAGCCACGCGGCGAGCGGCGCGGTGAATGCTGCTCCGGACGCAACCGTTCCCGCGACGACATTCGTCCAGACTGTGGGAAGGTTCGAAAAGCGCGCGAGCAGCAGGTACGCTCGCGCTCGTGAGCGGTCGACGGTCAGGCCTCGAGGCGCGTCCGCACCCATGTCAACTCGCGCGCGATCGCGGTGCAGACGTCGCTGGTGCGGTACTCCGAAGGGAGCACGTCCCAGGTATACGTTTCGACTTCCAGATACGGACACGCGGGATCATGTTTCAGCGCGTCGATTACGGCGGCGAGATCCGCCTGCGTCGTCTCGAACGCGTTCATCGCCGACAGGAATATCGGCACATGAAAGTGCACACGCCACTCCGCGGAGTTTACAACCGGGTCGGCCGTACGGGCGGTCAATGCATCGGGTAAGTCCACATAGCGCCTCAACCCCGAGGCCGACCGTTCCACGACCTGGTGGAGATATGTTCCCTCGGCGAATGGGACCAACGCTTGTACGGCTGTCGCGTCATTGCTCTGCACGCGAAGCGCAGAGCTGATCTGTACTTTGCACACGCGGATGCCGGCTTCACGCAGTCGCTGCAGCGCCGTTCGCGGGTCCTCGAATTCGACGGCCATATGACACGCGTCGAAGCACAGGCCGACATGACGCCTCACGTCGTCCGCGGTCATTGTCACGCCCGTATCGTGCGCGACGCGCCCAATCAGCCCGGTATCGAACAGCCGCTCGCGGAAGAAACGGATCGCGTCGTCCACGGTTTCGATGAAGCAGGCCGGTTCCGGCTCGATTGCCAGCGTGATGGTGCGACCGGTCTGCTGGCGTAGCCTGACGAGCGTCGCGGCGTGCCGCAACATGCGGGTCGCCATCGCCACGACGTCCTCTTCACCGCTCACCTCGGTTCGGAACGCCCCCGGGACCGTACTGACGCTGCCCTCGATGTCCGGACGATCGGCGAGCAGAGCCGCGAGCAGCCGTGCCAGACGATCCGCATACTCGACCCGCGCCTCGTCTCGCCAATCCGGAAGGTACACCTGCTCCTTGACCCTCTGGCCGTGAAACGCACCGTACGGGAAACCGTTGATCGTCAGGACGTAGTAATCGCCTTCGCGAAGAAAATCCTGAAACGCCTGAAGCGTCGCGGGGGACTCGAGCGTTTCAGCGGCCTGAGCCGACAGGCGGAGACCGATCGCGAACGGACCCTTGAATCCCACGAGCTGGCGGACGCGAGGCAGCGCCGCGGTCAGCGCCGAACTGACCTCGTGCCACGTTTCTCCAGGATGAATGTTGGAACAGTAGGAGAGGTGAAACCGGCCCGCGACGTTCATCGACGGCCGAAGATGGCCGTGCGCGTCACCCGAGTCTCATAGTCGTCGGCCGTTCGCGCCTGGAGATCCTCGATGGCGCCGCACACCGTCGACTCGTCCATCTCCGTCACTTCGAAGCCTTGGCCGATGTCGCGCAGAAGCGTGATGTGGAGCTCTCCGCCGAGATGCTCGCGGAATTCGCGCAGGCCTTGGATGATCGCGAGGCCGCCGCCGGGAGCGCGATCGAGCAGCGCGCGATCCCACAACCGGAAGCCTACGCCTTCGAGAAGGCGCATGATTCGGTCGGCGCAGATCTCGGGGAGATAGCCGTTTCTCACCGCATATCGGATATCGAGGGCGATCCCGATGGCAACCGCTTCACCATGCCGGAGGCGATGGGACGTCAGCGACTCGAGCTTGTGAGCCGCCCAGTGCCCGAAGTCGAGAGGACGCGCGCTGCCAAGCTCGAACGGATCGCCGTTGCCGCAGATATGCGCGAGGTGCAGTTCGGCAGAGCGGCGAATCAGAGACGTGAGAACGGTCACGTCGCCGTTGGCGATGGCGCGAACGTTCGTTTCCATGTATCGGTAGAAGCCCGGATCACGCAGCAGCGCGACCTTGATGGCTTCAACCACTCCGCTGATCCGATCGCGCTGGCTCAGCGACTCGAGGAAGCGCGAGTCGTTGATGACGGCGAACGGCGGGACGAACGTCCCGACGAAGTTTTTCTTGCCGAACAGATTGATGCCGTTCTTGACCGCGATCCCGGAGTCGGCCTGCGAAAGGACGGTGGTCGGAACGCGGATGACGCGGATGCCGCGATGGCCGATCGCCGCGGCGAACGACACCATGTCGAGGACCGCGCCGCCGCCGATGACGACGACGAACGACTGGCGATCCAGCCCGACATCGTTGATCTTCTTCAGAATCGCAAGAGGATGAGCGAAGTCGTTCTTGATCGCTTCGCCGCCCGGAACGATGACCGGTTCGGCGACGAGCTCCATCGCATCCGAGAATGCCGCGAAGTACGCCCGGATGTCACGCGGCAGCGACGAATGGGCCGACGCGACCTGGCTGTCAATCACCACCAGCACGCGATGCCGGCGGTCGGCCTCTTCGCGGCGAATGGTGTCGAAAAAGACCGTGTTGATGGGGTTGAAGACGTCCTGTGTGAACCAGACAGGGAACTTGAAGGAAACCGAGAATCCGTGGGTCGACTGCTGCATGGGGTGCCTGCGTGGCTCAGCGACCTGTCGCCCACGGTACGGCGGGACTCGGCCACGAACCCGACCCGGGAGGACCGGCCGGGTTCGTGCCTCGCCCGACGTATCGATTAGACGTTGACCTTTCGACGACGACGAATGGCCGCCACTGCGCTGCCGATGCCCATGAGCGTAAGAGTTGCCGGTTCCGGTACGGCGGCGTTCGGCGGCGGCGTCACGCCACCATCGGCGAGACTGTATACGTTGATCGTATCGCAGTTCGCCGCGGGATTGGCCTGATTGCATCCGACGAACGCCGACCGCGCTCCCACGACGTTCGCCTGGAAATTGACGAAGAACGTGGTGGCGCCGCCAGGCGTTTGGTTCTCGGCGACGGTCTTGCGCGCGCTCGCCGGCGCCGCTAGAGCGGCTGCCAACTGTACGGCAAGATTGGGCGAGCCCGACGAATACAGCGTCACCGTGTCAACGCCATTGTTGACGTAGAAGCGGACAACGTCGCTGACTGCCGCGTTCGCATCGGTGAGAATCACGTACGAAGGCGTGAACCAGTCGCCCGGGCTGAATGGGTCGGTGGCCGTGAATTCTTCGCCGACGCCATCCTCGACGAGGTTGCATGTCAGAAGCGCATTGCCGATGGAATCCGTCGTCCCGTTGTCGAAGCAGCTCGTAGGGATCGCCTGGGCGGGGGCCGACGACAACGCGACAAGCCCCAACGCCAGGCAAACCGGAGCAACAAACTTGACCATTTCCGTCCTCCCGAAATGTCTAAGCCAAAGTCCGAGTAGCTGGACTGTTAGCAAATTTCCATCCGTACTGGCAGAGCTGTCGTACGCTTTTCGTAGTTTCAATCGAAGTCACAGACCGGTATGGCTTTACTGACGCCAGTGCGGCAGTCGATCCGATACGATTTTCGATACAAAGTGCCATTGAGTCTGATGCTGTACTGATAAAAGGCTGCCTTGCGTCTACCTTCGCTGATTACGTTTTGACTTCCGCTGGCTATTTTCTATCTACTTCGAGCAGGCGACTCTTCACACAATGGCACTGGATTCAGATCTCGGCTGGACCGTAGTTCTTGCCGCGGCTCGGCACGCCGAGGCCGTGGCGAAATCCACCGCGCCCGCAGCGTTCCGTTTGTCATCGACCGGAACACTCGAACCGGCGTCGCTGAACGACCGCGAGGCCATGCTCGTCTGGCGTCCAGGCGTTGGCTGGGAGACGCGATTGGCGCGGAGCGATGCGCGCGCGGACGTGATCGATCTCTACCTGCCGATCTGCAGCGCAACATCGGCGCACCCGACGACCGTCGGTCATCTCGGACAGAGTCTCGATGGTTTCATCGCGACACACGCGGGCGAGTCGCGATGGGTGACCGGCGAAGAAAACATGCGTCACATGCATCGGCTTCGCGCGCTCTGCGATGCCGTGATTGTGGGCGCCGGTACCGTAGCCGCCGACGATCCGCAGCTGACCACACGTCTTGTTGACGGACCGAACCCTCTGCGCGTCGTTCTCGATCCCGCGCGGCGTCTTCGCGAGGATCATCGTGTCTTCAACGACCAGTCAGCAGAGACCCTCTACGTGTGCGCGCGATCGCTGACGCGCGAAGGTGAGCAGCAGTTTGGTCGCGCCGCCGTCGTCGGAGTACGGGACGAGCCGGATGCCGGCGTCGATCTGGCAGAGCTGATCGGGTTGCTGCGCGCACGCGGGTGCGCACGCGTGTTCGTCGAAGGCGGCGGCGTCACGGTGTCGATGTTCCTGCAGGCGAAGTTGCTCGATCGACTTCACGTCGCCATCGCGCCGCTCCTGATTGGAGACGGCCGGCCGGCGATCCGGCTTCGGCCGTCGGACACGCTCGAGGACTGTGCCCGGCCGCGCTATCGCGTCTTCCGGATGGGCGCAGACGTGCTGTTCGATTGCGATCTCTCTGGCGAGGACCGGGGCCGCGAACCGCAGGCAGCACCGTCCATCAGCCGCGTGATTTAGTGAAGGTATCAAAACGTTCGGTCTGATTCGGGTCGGCCACGAAACACGAAGACGCGAGACGATCAGGTGGGAAACGCCGCGAAATCTTCGTGATAGACAACAATCCGCGACCGGCCGGAATCGACATGCGCGAGACGGCGGCGCTTCCAATCAAGAATCATCGACGATCGCAGCGGCGCGATCTCCAACGCCGCTTCGGACCACCCCTCCACGAGCCGTCGCTGAAGCTCCACCGCGTCTGGCGGCAGGTCCCAGTTGCTCGCTGCGCGGAGCACTCGAAAGTTGGCGTTTGAGAACGCGCGAGCGGCGGCGGCGAAGGCATCGGGGCCGGCCGCCCGGCCGAACCCTTTGTCGTTCGAACGCTGATGCTGGTTCATCAGCTCGCGGATCATGTCGTCTTCGGGCTCCGCGGGAGAGCAGCGTGACTGACCGTTGTACGTGAGCGCAAACAGGCCGACGGCACCCGCGTCCCGACACCTTCCCGCAAGCGAGCGCAGCCAGCCGTCGGAAACGAGATCGAGCAACGCAGACGCGGTGACGAGATCGCATCCGGCAACGACCGAGGGATCCAGCGTCCCGAGGTCCATCTGCCTCGTTTCGATGTGGCATCGCTCGTCGACCGGGCCGGCCATCGCACGGGGTATCTCAGCGAGCAGCTCCGCATCGCGATCGAGGAGCAGCCAATTCTGAGGCATCGGCAGACGCGAGCTCAGATAACGCACGTTCGATCCTCGGCCTGTGCCGAGATCGACGATCCTCAAAGGCCGTTCGGAGGGCAGCGCTTCTGCGACGTGGCGTACGAGCTCCGCAGATCTCGCGGCTCGATCGTGAGGTTCGCGCAGCGCAAGCCAGTCACCGAGGGAGTCGTCCATCGCTTTCAAATCCCTGCAAGGGCTGCCACCATCGCGTCCGCGGCATCATCCCAGGTCGGCAGCCGATCGCGGACCCGCCGCGCGCCTGCCGCCATACGCGCTCGCGTTGAGGCATCGGTGATCACGCAAGACAAGGCGCGTGCGAGCGCCTCTTCATCGCGCGGCGGAACGATGAGACCGGCGTCTGCACCTACCAGATCCGGAATCGCACCGGTCGCCGTGCCGACCACCGGCAAGCCGCGCGCGAGCGCTTCAGCGACCACCATGCCGTAGGTCTCGTGCAGCGAGGGATGAACAAAGACATCGGCGCTTTCGTACACGGCCGCAAGAGCCGCCGCGCTCAGCTCGCCGACGAGCGACACGCGATCTTCGAGGCCGCTGCAGCGCACGAGCTCTCGAACGCGGCCGGCAGTAGCGGGATGCCGCTCGACGCTGCCGGCGCACGTCAGCCGCCAGTTGTCGTCAGGAATCCGCCCGAGCGCGCGCACGAGGATCTCGTGTCCCTTTCCTGGTGTCATCGCCGCGACCGAGACCACGTGCACAGGTTCGCCGCGTCGGGATCCTGTTGCCAGCGGCGCTCGGTCGGTACCTGGCTCGACAATCGCGATGGCTCCGCGACGAACGCCATAGCCTTCAACGACCGACGCTGTGGCGCGCCCGGTCACGATTGTGCGTCGCGCGGCAGCGAGTGCCCGTCGCTCCCCGGCTTCGAGACGAATCGCCTCCGCGCGCTCGAGACCAATCTCCGCCGCCAGAGGCAGATGCACCAGCGCGACGAGACGCAGTCGAGCGGCTTCGTGCTCGGCTTCCGCCGGCATGGCGCCAAAAGCGAGGCCGTCGATCAACACCGGGGCGCCGCCGGGCAGCGCTGCCAGCACTCGTGCCGCCTCGTTCAGCGCAGACACCGTCGGCCGCGGAAAGCTCGGATCCAGTTCGCGCACGTCGACGATCCATCCGCGCGCGCGGAGGCCCGCGGCCATTCGTCGGTCGTACTCGTAACCGCCAGATCGTTGATCCAGAGATCCTGGAACGATGAGGGCGATGCGGCTCACACCCGCCCGTCGTACGATGCGGCGGCCACGTGCGATTCGTGCAGGGTGACTCGGAGGCTCTCGATCATCTCGGCGCCACCTCCAAGGTCGCCGCGCCGAATTGCCGCCACGAGACGGCCGAACACCTCGCGTGCGAGGAATTCGGTTGTCGTATTACGGCCTTTGAACGACGGCTCGTCGTCGAGATTGCGATAGCTCAAATCGGTCAGCACAGCATTGAGCGCCGCGGCGGCGCGGCCGAGATCGACGACGATGCCGTCGGCGTCGATGTTCTCCCGTCGAAACTCGGCGTCGACGACGTACGTGGCTCCGTGCAGCTGCTGCGCCGGCCCGAACACTTCTCCTTTGAGGCTGTGGGCGATCATCATGTGGCCGCGGACTGTGACGCTGTACATGTCAATACCTTACGCAATGACAGACGGCGTCCACGCGGCCGGACGAGAGATCGGCCATCACGTGAGGCAGCGACTCGAAGTCGGTTTCTCCCGTGATCAGCGCATCGAGCTCCGCGTGTTGCAGGAGCTTGAGCGCAAGCTGCATCCGCCTGCGGGCGTCCCATCGCGCGCGGCGCATCGGCGGGACGGCGCCCACCTGCGACGACTTCAACGTGAGCCGCTGCGCGTGAAACGCGCCGCCGAGCCCGACGCGAACCAGCTGATCGCCGTACCAGCTCATCTCGACAATCGTCGCCTCGAAGCCGGCCACGCGGAGCGCGAGCTCGAGGCCGGCAGCCGAGCCGCTCGCGTGAATCACCAGGTCTGCGCTCGATGACGCGGCATCAGGAGCGGCGAACCGTACTCCCAACGCGCGGGCAATCTGCGCACGTCCCGGATTGATGTCCACGAGCTCCACGTCGCATCCCGGCACGCGGCTCGCGAGCCACGCAATCAAGCATCCCACGGTGCCGGCACCGATCACGGTGATGCGATCGCCCACCTGCGGCGCGCCATCCCACAGCGCGTTGACGGCGGTTTCAAGGTTTGCGGCGAGCACCGCGCGGTTCGCCGGTACGTCGTTCGGCAGCACATGGACCGCGGTCGCCGGAACGACGTAGCGAGTCTGATGAGGATAGAGCACGAAGACGTGACGCTCGCGCAGATCTTCGGGACCGTCGTCGACACAGCCGACGCTCGCGTAGCCGTACTTGACCGGTCCGGGAAAATCACCCGATTGAAACGGTGCGCGCATCCGTTGGTACTCGCTCGCCGGTACGCGGCCCTGAAACACAAGACACTCGGTGCCTCGGCTGATTCCGCTGTACAGCGTTCGCACGACGACATCGCCGAGATCGGGGGGCGCCAGCGGCTCCTCGCGGATCTCTCCGCGGCCCGGCGCGACCGTCCAGAACGCACGCGCATGCTGCGCTGTCATCCGTCCAATTCTGGTGCCTTTCACGCGCGCGATACAATCCCATCGCGGTGGCAGTTTCGTACTTCGTCAAAGCACTCATCGTATTCGCCGCCATCGCGATCGTGGCTCGGCGCTCGGCACGAACGCATCACCCGTATCCGACGCTCGGGCCCGCCAATCAGGTGACGATGCTGCGAGCGTGGCTTGTCGCTGTGACGGCAGGATTCATCGGCGAGCCATCGGGCGCTGCGTTCGGCAACGCCGCGGTAGCGGCGGCCTCGATCGCACTGTTGCTCGACGGCGTCGACGGATGGCTCGCGCGGCGTACGCAGATGACGAGTGCGTTCGGGGCGCGGTTCGACATGGAAATCGACGCGCTGCTCATCCAGGTGCTCGCGATCCTCGCGTGGCAACATGGAAAGGCGGGACCCTGGGTGCTGACGTCCGGCCTGCTGCGATACATCTTCGTTGCGGCCGGGTGGCAGTGGCCCTGGATGCAGCGACCGCTGTCTCCCAGCGTTCGACGCAAGGCAATCTGCGTCGTGCAAATCGTCGGGTTGCTTGTAGCGGTCCTGCCGGTGGTGCCGCCTGCCGTCAGCAGTCCGGTGGCAGCGGCATCTCTCGTCGTGCTTGCCTACTCCTTTCTCGTCGACACGGTGTGGCTTTGGCGGCGCTGCGACTGGCCGCAGTGACGCAGACATCCATGCGCTGGATTTCAATGGCAGCGGCGCTCGTGCTTCTCGATGCGTCGTTGACGTTCACGAACGTCTGGCCGACGCTCGCCGTGCGCTGGCATGGCGGCCTTTCGATCGAGCTCGCGGTGTGCCTTTTGGGGCTGGCCGCATTCACGCGCTGGAACCGTCAGCTATCGCGCGCTGCTCTCGCGTGGCTCAGCGTCGGCTGGACCGCTCTCGTTCTCGGCCGCTACGCCGAAGTGACGGCGCCCGCGCTCTACGGCCGAGATGTCAATTTGTACTGGGATCTCCGCTTCATCCCGGATGTGGTCGCGATGGTGACGCGCGTCGCTCCACTCTGGCTCGTCGTCGCGGCCATCGCCGCCGCCGCGCTGATGCTCGTCGGGCTCTATCTTCTCCTGCACCGAGGGTGGCGCGTCATCGCCGTCGCGGTGATGGACCGACAGCAGCGTCGCGTGTTGATCCTGTTGTCGGCGGCGCTTCTGGTGATACTCGTGACAACGCGTGCTCGTGCAAGGCCGCCGGGTGAAGACCTGTTCGCGACGCCCGTCACCGCCACGTATGCCCGGCAGATGAGATTCGTCGTCGAAGCCATGGCCGGTTCGACAGCGCTCGCCGAGAGTCCGGTGATGAACGGCGGCCTTTCGGGTGTCCGCGGGGCCGACGTGTTCGTCATCTTCATCGAATCGTATGGGGCGATCAGCTACGAACGACCGGAGATTGCGAGGCCGCTGCAGCCGGCGATTGCGGCATTCGGCTCGGCAATCCGGGACACGCAGCGCGACGTCGTATCGGCTTACGTCGAATCGCCGACGTTCGGCGGGTCGTCGTGGCTCGCGCACATCAGCCTGCTCTCGGGTATCGAGGTCAGAGATCCCGACACGAATGCAAAGCTGATGACCGCGCATCGCGACACAATCGTTCGCGCCTTCAGCCGTGGAGGCTTTCGAACGGTCGCGTTGATGCCGGGGCTGCGGCAGAACTGGCCGGAAGGTGTGTTCTACGGCTTCGACGAGATTTATGGTGCCGATCGTCTCGCGTACGGCGGACCTGAGTTCGGCTGGTTCGCCATTCCGGATCAGTTCTCGTTGGATCGACTCGACGCGGCCGAAGTCGATCGAGCGTCGCGGCCGCCGCTATTCGTCTTCTTCCCGACGATCAGCACACACTTTCCGTTCATCCCGACGCCGCCGTATCAACCCGACTGGCCGCGCGTCTCGACCAAGCATCCGTACGACGGTCCTGCTATCGTTCGCGCGTACGCGCGGCAGCCGGACTGGAACGACTTCAGACCCGGCTACGTGGAGGCGATGGCATACGACCTTGCCACAATCGGCGGCTACCTCCGTAAGCACGCGGGGCGCGACTTCGTGTTGGTGGTCCTTGGAGATCATCAGCCGCCCGCGGCGGTCAGCGGCGAACGGGCGCCATGGGATGTGCCCGTGCACGTCATCACCAGCCGACGTGCCGTGCTCGATCGACTCATGGCCTCCGGGTTCCGCGCGGGGCTGACGCCTGCGCGGCCGGCGCTTGGTCGCATGCACACCCTCGCGCCCGTTCTGCTTCGGGTCTTTGGAGACGCACATCGATGAAGCGCCCGTGCCGATTGGCAGCCGTCATATCGCTACTCGTGGCATCGGCCTGTTCGCGCGCTGCAGACAGGGGACGGCCATCCTCCGTCGATGCGATGGTCGCCGAAAACAACCGCGGCGTCGGCCTGATGGGACAGTTCGACTATGAAGCGGCGCGAACAGTCTTTGCGAAGCTGGCCGAGGCCTCGCCGAGTCGCCTGGATCTGCAAGTCAACCTGGCGATCGCCACGCTCAACCGGCAGCGCGAAGGGGACGAAGCCGAGGCGCTGAAGATCTTCGAGCGGGTCCTCGCGTCCGATCCGCAGCAGCTGAAAGCTCACTACGGTTCCGGCCTTCTCCTCCTGAACGATGGACGGCCCGCCGATGCGCAGGCGCATTTCATGTTTGTCGCCGAGCATGCGCCGACCGATGCGTACGCGGCGTACTACGTCGCACAATGCCGGTTCCAGCAGAACGACGCTGCTGGCGCGCTCGATTGGTATCAGCGCGCCCAGAGGCTCAATCCCATGCTGCGAAGCGCGGCGTACGGAGCGCTTCAGGCGCTTCAGCGTCTCGGCCGCACGACAGACGCGGAGCGGCAGCTCGCCGCATTTCGCGCGCTCGAAAGCAACCCGCAGAGCGAGCTCGTCGAGTTCAAGTACACGCGAATGGGACGTCTCGCCGAACCAACCGCCATCGACGCGCCCGCGCCTCGGACGACGCCACGGCCAGACGGACCTGTCTTCGAGGAAGCGCCTGTTGCGCTCGGGACTGCTGAAGCGGTGACATGGCGGACGTGGGATCCCGCAACGAAGGCGAGCATCACCACGGCGGACATCGACGGCGACGGCCTCCTCGATCTGTTCATCGCCGGTGCGATCGAAGATCGCGGCGGCCGACGAAACGCGGTCTGGATCAACCACGGTGCCGCCGGCTTCGTACTCGAGGCGGCGCACCCGTTGGCTGCCGTACCTGACGTCAACGCAGCACTCTGGGGCGATTTCGACAACGACGGCCTCATCGACGTCTACTTGTGTCGGCGCGGACCGAACCAGTTGTGGCGCCAGACGGCGAAGGGTCGCTGGTCGGACATCACGTCGAGCGCGCACGCCGACGGCGGCGGCGGAAACACGATCGATGGCGCGCTGTTCGACGCAGACCATGACGGTGATCTCGACGTCCTGCTGATCAAGAGCGATGGCGCCAACGAGCTGCTGAACAACAACGGCGACCGAACGTTCCGTCCGATCGGATCTCAGATCGGACTGACCGCCAGCCGCCGCGCGTCGACAGGCCTCGTCATCGCAGATCTCGACGCCGATCGTGACGCCGACATCATGGTTCTCAACGCAAATGGGCCCCACGACGTCCTCGTCAACGATCGAACGTGGCGCTATCACCGCGATCCGGCGTTCGATCGCTTCGCGGCGAGCGCGATCGGCGCCGCGGTTGCCGGCGATCTGGATGCGGATGGCCGGCCCGAAATCTACAGCAGCGGTGCCGGCGGAATTCGCCGGTGGACTCTATCCGCGTCCGGCGTCTGGGACTCGGCAGCAATCGCCGGCAGTGAAAGCCTCTCGGAATCTCGGCAGCTTGCGCTGGCCGATCTCGACGGCGACGGCCGACTCGACTTGATCGGCAGCACGGCGGACGGTCATCTCCAGGCCATCAGCATTTCAGCCGAGGGAGGCGCCATCCCACTATTCACGGAAAAGGGCCCCGTTCTCGCCGGATGGACCGTCGCAGTCCTCGATCCGGTGCGCGGTCCGTCGATCGTTGGGGTGCCGGCGGCGGCAGCACCCGTGCTCTGGCGCCCCGGAGCGGGGCGCTTTCAATTCGTCACCGTCGCGCTCACCGGCCGGGATCCTCGCAGCAACCAGATCCGATCGAATGCGTCGGGCATCGGCACGCAGATCGCGGCCCGGTCCGATTCGCGGTGGACTGCACTCTCGACGTATCGCTCTCAGTCCGGCCCCGGTCAGAGTCTGCAGCCCCTGGCGATCGGTACAGGCGGACTCTCTCAGATCGATTTCGTCGCGATGACCTGGTCGGATGGCGTCTTCCAAACCGAGCTGGCCCTGGCGCCCGGCACCGTGCGCACAATCGCCGAAACGGAACGGCAGTTGTCGAGTTGTCCCGTGCTGTTCGGGTTCGACGGCCGTCACTTCGCGTTCGTGACCGATCTACTCGGCGTCGGCGGTCTTGGGACGCCAACAAGTCCAGGCGTCTACGATCCCCCGCGGCCGCGGGAAAATGTTCTCCTTCCCGAGGGCCTGCTCGTGCCGCGCAGCGGGCGCTTCGAGCTCAAGATCACCGAGCCGATGGAAGAAGCGGCGTATATCGACTCGGTGCGTCTCGTCGCGTATGACATCCCGCCTGGCTGGTCGATCGTTCTGGACGAGCGGAAGGCCATTTCCGCCCCGGAAGCTACCGGCGAACCCATCTTCTATCGAACCGAACGACTTCCTCGCCAGGTGATGGCCGACGATGGCGAGGATGTGACGCGGGCGGTCGCTGTAGCGGACGGCGTCGCAGCGCCGCCGGGCCGCATCGATCCTCGATTCATCGGACGCACCGACGAACACACACTGACGCTGCGATTCGATCGTTCGTTGGACGAGCCCAACGGCCATGCAATCTTCGTCGCCGACGGGTGGATCGAGTATCCGTACGCACAGACGCTCTTTGCCGCCTGGCAGGCGCATGCGGAGTACCGCGCACCGACGATCGAGGCGCGCGGCGACGACGGCCGCTGGGTGATGATCCGGCGGGAGTTCGGCTATCCGGCGGGGATGCCACGGCGGATGTCGGTGCCGTTGGGACCGCTGCCGCGCGGAACGAAAGAGCTGCGGCTTCACACGACGCAGGAAATCTACTGGGATCGTCTCGCCGTCGCGTACGCGTCGACGGCGATGCCCTCGTCGCGTCAGGTTCTGCCGCTGGCCGCAGCGCGGCTCGGGACGATCGGCTTTCCCCGCCGGGAGATGCGCGCCGGCCGCCGTCCGTTCTACGATTACGATCGGCGTGTCGCGGTGTCGGATGTGCGGTACCTGAGAGGTCGCTACACGACCGCGGGACACGTCGAGCCGCTTGTTTCCATCGAAGACGGCGCCGTCGCGATCTTCGGACCCGGTGAGGAGCTTCACCTGGAATTCGTCGCGCCGGCGAATTCGCCGAAGCCGGGCTGGACGCGCCGATTTGTGCTCGAGGCGCGCGGCTGGTGTAAAGACATGGACCTTTATACAAAAGACGGCGACACGGTCGAGCCCCTGCCAGGCGTGCGCGCAGCCGTTGCCTCCGAGCTGCAGGCGCGCTACACGACCCGTTACCAATCGGGACGCTGATGGCTGCATATCGATTTGGTCCGGCGGTGAGTCCGCGCGTTCGATGGCTGCTCGTCGCAGTCATGTGCGTTGCGGCCGCGCTGTCGGCGAATTCGATTTATCTCGCGCTGATCACCTTTGCGGAATGGACGACAGGCCGATCGCTGCAGAACTACTTCTACCAGTACATGTTCCTCGGCCACCTGACGCTGGGGCTGGCGCTGATCCTGCCGTTCCTGACGTTCTTGTTCTTCCACATCCGCGCGGCGCGGCGGCGCAAAAACCCTCTCGCGTTGCGATCGGGCTACACACTCGGCGTGGCGGCCGTCACCGTGCTGATCACCGGTCTGGTACTGGTCCGGTTCGGCTGGTTCGAGATTCGAGATCCGAGACCGCGCGCGGTCGCGTACTGGCTCCACGCGGTGCTGCCGCTCGCTGCCGTTGGACTCTACGTATGGCATCGGGAACGCGGCGGGCGATTCCGCAGCGGCGGCGCGTGGGCGTCGTTTGCGGGCATTGCCGCCGCTTCCGCCGCTCTCGCCATCGTCCATTCGCTGAATCCACATCCAAAGAGTGGAACACCCAAAGAGGGAGAGCGCTACTTCAGCCCTTCGCTCGTGCGCACCGCAGAAGGGCGACTGCTGCCGCTTCGCGCGCTCACGATGAACGAGTACTGCCGGACGTGTCATGCCGACGCGTACGACGGCTGGTTTCACAGCGCGCACCGGTTCAGCTCGTTCAACAACCCGTTCTATCTCGCGAGCGTGAAGGAGACTCGCCAGGCCGTACTGCAGCGGGATGGCGACACGCGGGGCAGCCGGTGGTGCGCTGGGTGTCACGATCCAGTTCCGCTGCTGAGCGGCACGTTCGACACGGCGCGCCTCGAAGAGCCGATTGAACCGACAGGCCAGGCGGGAATCACGTGTACGGTGTGCCACGGCATCACGGCCGTCAACACCACTCGCGGCAACGGTGACTATCTGATCGAGGAGCCGCAGCAGTATCCGTTCGCGTTCAGCACGAATCGATTGCTGCAATACGTCAATCGACAGCTCGTGAAGGCAAAGCCCGCCTTCCACCGGCGGACATTTCTCAAGCCCGTCCATCGCACGACAGAGTTTTGTTCGGCGTGCCACAAGGTGCACATCCCGTCGGATGTGACGAAGTACAAGGACTTCCTCAGGGGCCAGAATCATTTCGATCCGTTTCTGCTCAGCGCCGCCTCCGGCCATGGCGCGCGCAGCTTCTACTACCCGCCGGTCGCACAGCGAAACTGCGCCGGCTGTCACATGCCACTGCGCGCGTCTGCCGACTTCGGCGCGCGGATGTTCGAGGGCGCCGATCGGTTGAGTATTCACAATCACCTGTTCGCTGCGGCCAATACCGCACTGCCGTTCGTGCGCAACGACAAGGAAGCGCTGGAGGCACAACAGCGGTTCCTGACGGGCGTCGCCCGGGTCGATATCTTCGGCGTGAAGTCGGGCGGCACGATCGACGGCGAACTTCAGGCGCCCCTTCGTCCTGCTGTGCCTACACTGCGCCGCGGCGTGAGCTATCTGCTCGAAACGGTGGTGCGGACGCTCAAAGTCGGTCATCCGCTGACTCAAGGCACCGCCGACTCGAACGAGGTGTGGCTCGAGGTGACGGCGACCAGCGGCGGACGTGTGATCGGACGGAGCGGCGCGATCGACAACGGCGACGTCGACCCGCAGTCTCATTTCATCAACGTCTACATGCTCGACCGGAACGGACGGCGCGTCGATCGACGCAACGTTCAGGACATTTTCGTGCCGCTTTACGACCATCAGATTCCGCCCAGCGCCGCCGCCGTCGTTCACTACGAGTTGCGGGTTCCCGAGGGCCTCACCGAGCCGATCGACGTCGAGGTGAAGCTGCAGTACCGGAAGTTCACGCGCTTTTTCACCACGTACTCCCTCGGCCCCTCGGCGCCGGCGTTGCCGATCACGACAATCGCGTCCGATCGCGTGCGCTTTCCTGTTGGCGCGGTGCGCAGCGACGCGGTGGACGCCGCGCCGGCGATCCCGGTCTGGGAGCGATGGAACGACTACGGAATCGGACTGCTGCTCGAGGGGACGACTGGTAGCGAAAAGGGCGAGCTGCGCCAGGCGGCAGACGCCTTCACACAGGTCGAGCGCCTCGGGAAGGCAGACGGGTCTCTGAACCTCGCCCGTGTGTATTTCAAGGAAGGGCGGCTCGACGAAGCCGTGACCGCGCTGCGTCGGGCCGGCGCCGGCGGCGCCGCGCCCTGGACCGTCGCATGGCTCACGGGACTCGTCAACAAGGAGAATGGATATCTCGACCAGGCTATCGAGGACTTCGAACGGGTGCTTGCCACCGGGCCATCCGAAGTCGGTGCGCGGCGATTCGACTTCAGCATGGACTACGAAGTGATCAACGAGCTCGGTCAGGCGCTCTTCGAGCGAGCCAAAATGGAGCGCGGCGGCGAGGGCGCGGATCGCCGACGGGAGTTCCTCCATCGCGCCGCCGATCAGTTCGAGAAGACGGTGCGCATCGATTCCGAGAATGTCACCGCACACTACGTGTTGAGCCTGATCTACGCGCAGCTCGGCGACCAGCAGCGCGCCAGTGAGCACAGCGCTCTCCACGCGAGATACAAGCCGGACGACAACGCGCGCGATCACGCGATCGCGACGCATCGGCTCGCCAACGCCGCCGCCAACCACGCGGCGCAATCGATCGTCATCTATCCGCTTCGTTGATGCCGCGTCCCGCCGCGAGGCTCGTCGGGGTCGTCGTCCTCCTTGCAGCCGCGATCGCGGGATTCGCGCTGTGGACCCGGCGATCGAAGCCGGCACCGGCGCCCGCGGCGCCCCTGCCCGTGCAGGCGGGCCCGCCGACTGTCAGCGCGCCGCCGGCGGCGTTCGTAGACATCACGCGGGAAGCGGGCATCACCTTCGTGCACGAGAACGGCGCCGAAGGGCAGAAGCTGCTACCGGAAACGATGGGCGGCGGCGTCGCTTTCTTCGATTTCGATCGTGACGGCCGTCCCGATCTGTTGTTCGTCGATTCGCGGCCCTGGCCGTGGTCGCAGCGACGCGACGCTTCGCCTCCCCGCTCGCGCCTTGCGCTCTATCGAAACCTTGGGGGGGGCCGCTTCGTGGACGTCACGGAGGCGGCCGGACTGATCGTCGACATCTACGGGATGGGCGTCGCCGCCGCTGACTACGACAACGACGGCTGGATCGATCTGTTCGTCACCGCCGTCGGCAGGAATCACCTGTTCCGAAACGTCAACGGCCATTTCACTGACGTCTCGGTCTCGGCCGGCGTCGCCGGGCGCGACGACCAATGGAGCACCTGCGCGGCGTGGGTCGATTACGATCGCGACGGCAACCTCGATCTGTTCGTCTGCAATTACGTCCGGTGGTCGAAAGACATCGATCTTCAGCAGGATTTTCGGCTGGTCGGGCTCGGGCGCGCGTACGGGCCGCCGCGGACCTTCGAGGGAACCTTCCCGTATCTCTATCACAACGACGGCCACGGCCGGTTCACCGATGTCTCGGCGAAAGCCGGCGTGCAGATCCGGAATCCAAACACGCGCGTGCCGCTGGCGAAGTCGCTGGGCGTTGCCACCGCCGATCTCGACGCCGACGGATGGCCCGACCTGGTCGTCGCGAACGATACCGTGCAGAACCTCGTGTTCCACAACGAGCACGACGGGACCTTCAGGGAAATCGGCGCCACAGCCGGCGTCGCATTCGACGCGTACGGCAACAGCCGCAGCGCGATGGGCATCGACGCGGCCGACTTCCGCAACGACGGCTCGCTCGGGATCGCCATCGGGAACTTCGCGAACGAGATGACGGCGCTTTACGTCTCGCAGCAGGCGCCGCTGCAATTCGCAGACGAGGCGATCGTTTCGGGCATCGGACCGACGACCCGCGGCGCGCTCACGTTCGGCGTGCTGTTCTTCGACTACGACCTCGACGGGCGCCTCGACCTCCTGACTGCCAACGGCCATATCGAAGACGAAATCAACAAGGTGCAGGCGAGCCAGCAGTACGCGCAGCCGCCGCGCCTTTTCTGGAATGCGGGCGGCACCGGGGGCCGGGAATTCGTTCCGCTCGCCGCCGATACGTCAAACGATCTGTTTCGCCCGATGGTCGCGCGCGGCGCAGCCTTCGCCGACATCGACGGCGACGGCGACCTCGATTTGGTGCTGACGTCCGTGAAAGGAGCGCCGCGTCTGCTCCGCAACGATTTGAAGCGCGGACACCATTGGCTGCGGCTGAATCTGCAGGGGACGCGCGTGAACCGCGATGCCATCGGCGCATCGGTCGAGGTCCGCGTCGGCGGCCGGATGGTTCGGCGCCTCGTGATGCCGACCCGTGGCTATCTATCGCAGTCCGAGCTGCCGATCACGATCGGTCTTGGCGACCACGCGCAGGTCGAGGAGCTGCGAGTGCGTTGGCCGGACGGTTCGACGCAACAAGTCCCACACGTCGAGATCGACCGTCCGATGACGATCGTCCAACCCCGATGATCAGGGCGCGTGGCCGGTCCCGCGTCGAAGCGTGACGATCTTGTCGGC
>Ga0114129_10004322_pt1 | contig 20093 bp, 17 predicted proteins | sample RhiMetdeltSRZDD1_FD_80071 | JGI IMG/M metagenome (GOLD analysis project Ga0114129, IMG submission 80071) | Populus rhizosphere microbial communities from Tennessee, USA - Rhizosphere MetaG P. deltoides SRZDD1 (version 2) (version 2) | ecosystem: Host-associated > Plants > Roots > Rhizosphere >... | reverse complement strand
CGACTACGCGCAGCCGTACTCGATCGCGGTCATCTGCCGCATGCTCGGCGTTCCGCTCGACCGGCATCGCGACCTGCTCGACTGGTCGCACCGGATGGTCAAGATGTACGAGTTCGACGTGCCCGTAGACAACGCGACCGCGGCGAACCAGGCGGCAGCGGACTTCACGGAGTACGTCCGGAGCCTGATCGAGGAACGCCGCGCGCAGCCGCGGGACGACATGGTCAGCGCGCTCGTCGATGCGCGCGTCGACGGGGAGCGGCTGTCTGACGATCAGATCGTCAGCACCGTCATCGTGCTGCTGAACGCGGGCCACGAGGCGAGCGTGAACACGCTCGGCAACGGGATGCTGGCGTTCGCGCGCCATCCGGAGCAGTGGCGGCGCGTCGTCGACGGCGACGTCGCACCGGCCGCAGCGGGCGAGGAGATGATCCGGTACGACCCGCCGCTGCAGCTGTTCGAGCGCTGGGTGCTGACGGACGACTTCGCGCTCGGGGAGCAGCCGATTCCGCGCGGCGCCAAGCTCGCGCTGCTCTTCGGGTCGGCGAACCGCGATCCCCGCGTGTTCGACCGTCCGGACGAGTTCGACGTGAGCCGCGAGAACGCGGTGCAGCACATCGGCTTCGGCGGCGGCATCCACGTCTGCATCGGTGCGCCGCTCGCGCGGGTCGAGCTCGAGGCGAGCGTCGACGCTCTCCGCCGCTACTGGCCCGACTTCAGACTGGACAGTCAGCCCCGACGCACGGGCGCATTCGTGATCTGGGGCCTGCGAGGCCTCGACCTCTCACGAAGCTGACCAGCCGCTCAGCAGGTGGCCTACGAGAGGATCTGTTCCGATTCCGAGTGGAGGACGCGGCGCGGTTTCGAGCCCTCGTAGCCGGAGATGATCCCGCGGCGCTCAAGCATGTCGATCAGTCGGCCGGCGCGCGTGTATCCCACTCGCAGCCGGCGCTGCAGGAGCGATACCGACGCCGTCTGCGTCTGGACGACGATCTCGATCGCCTTCTCGAGCAGCGGATCCTCGTCGGGGTCGAACTCCCCGTCGTCCGCGTCAACGTCCTCCGCGAAGACCTCCGGTAGCTCGAGCAGCGATTCGTCGAGCTCCTGTTCGCGCTGGTGGCGGCACTGCTCGACGATCAGAGCGATCTCCTCTTCGGTGACGTACGCACCCTGCACGCGCTGCAGACGCGATGTCCCGAGGGGCTTGAAGAGCATGTCGCCCTGGCCGAGCAGGCTTTCGGCGCCGGCCTGGTCGAGGATCACCCGCGAGTCGGTCTGGGAGGAGACGGCGAACGCGATCCGCGAGGGGACGTTTGCCTTGATCATCCCGGTGATGACGTCGACGGACGGGCGCTGCGTCGCGAGCACGAGGTGTATGCCGACGGCGCGCGACTTCTGGGCCAGGCGGATCACGGCATCCTCGACGTCTTGCGGCGAGATCATCATCAGGTCCGCGAGCTCGTCGATCACGACGAGCAGGTACGGCATCGTCTGCTCGCCGCGCTGGCGCAGCGTCCGGTTCGCCTCGGCGAGGTTCCGCGCGCGCACGATCGAGAGCTTCTCGTAGCGGCGCTCCATCTCCGCGACGACGTTCGTGAGCGCGGCGGCCGCCTGCTTCGGGCTCGACACGACCGGCGTCAGCAGGTGCGGGATCGACTCGTAGAAGCCGAGCTCGATGCGCTTCGGGTCGATCAGGATCATCCGCACCTCGTCCGGCGTCGAGCGCAGGAGCACGGACGTGAGCAGCGTGTTGATGCAGCCCGACTTGCCCGAGCCCGTCGTGCCGGCGATGAGGAGATGCGGCATGCGCGCCAGGTCCGTCCACACCGCGGTGCCGGAGATGTCCTTCCCGAGCCACACGGCGAGCGGGCTCGCCGTCGCCGGCAGATCGTCGAAGATGTCCCCGAGGGTGACGAGGTTCGGCGAGAGGTTCGGCACCTCGACGCCGACGGCCTGCTTGCCGGGGATCGGCGCGAGGATCCGGATCTCGGTCGTCGCCAGCGCATACGAGAGATCGTCCTTCAGCGCGGCGACCTTCGAGACCTTCGTGCCGGGCGCTAGCTGCAGCTCGTACCGGGTCACGCGCGGCCCGGAGATCTGCCCCACGATCGTCGCGTCGACGCCGAAGTGCGCGAGGGTCTGAACGAGCGCGCTCGCGGTGCGCTCCGCGACGTCCGACGAGAGCTCGCTCGCGGCCGGGGACCGGCGGAGGACGTTGCGGTCCGGCAGGTCGTACTCCTCGTGCGTCTCGGCCGTGCCGACGTCGAACAGCGACGGCTGGTCGAGATCCTCTGCCCGGGGCTCGACGAGCAGCGGCGGCGGGTGGTTCTCGCTGACGACGTCGGGATAGTCGTGGACGGCGTCGACCGGCGGCGTGGTCCGAATCGGGATGACGGGTGCGGGACGCGCGCCCGGCTCGGGTGGGAGCGCACGTCGTGCTCGAGTGTGAGCGCGCTTGACGGCGTGGCCCGAACGTCGGACGAGTGCGCCTGCAGAGGCGCCTGACAGCAGGAGCGTCCCGATGACCAGCGCGAGCACGCCGATGATCAGCGTGCCGGTCGAGCCGAGGAGCAGCCCGAAGAGCTGCTCGAGCCCGCGGCCGATCGCACCGCCGTGCGACGCGCCGAGGGCGGCGAGCAGGCCGAACGCCGTCACGATCAATCCGGTCCGGAACGGCCGTACGTCGACGAGCGCACTCCGTGCCACCATCAGCGCCCCGACGGCGACGAACGCCACGGGCGCGACGTACGCCGCCGCGCCGATCGCGCCCTCGAACCCGTCCGCGATGGCGCCGCCGACCATTCCTCCGCTCCACCCCAGGTAGAGGACCGACGCGAGGAAGATCCCGAGCGCGAGCAGTCCGAGCCCGACGAGCTCGTGGTGCTGTGCGCTCCGCACGCCGCGCTTGCGCGTGCGTTTCTTCACGCGCGAGGGCACACGCGGCCGCAGCGGCCGCTTCTTACGGCGCTTTGCCATGCGCCGTCATTCGCCGCCGGTCGGCGGCGTCCTACTCGTACGACGCGAACGCCGCGCGGCCGAAGCGCCGTGCCGCCTGTCGCTGCGAACGCGAAGCTTTCGCGGCGGCCTACCAGCCGGCCGGGGGAATCACGTACACCCGGGCATCGAGCGGGCCAAAGGTGTCTGAGAAGCCCTGGTCGTCCGAAGCCACCGCCGGACCGGTGCCGCCGAGCACGGTGGCCGAGCGCCCGGCGACCCCGTCGACGTTGATCCTCGCGCTCACGGTCGCAGTAGTCGTGTTCACCGCGATCACGTAGAGCGCGCCGTTGAGGCTCCGCGCCGACACGCGCACCGCGCCGCTGTCGGCCGTCGCCGGCACGACGGGTGCCAGCAGCGCCTGGGTCAGCGCCTTGATCTGCCGGTTCGTGCGCGTGATCTCGGCGCCGATCGGGTCCGACCAGTGATTCGGGAAGTAGCCGACGGCGTCGGCCCCGCCCGCGACCGACAGCCACGTTTCCGCGCCGACGGTCTGGGGTGTCGGGTCGAGCTCGAGGTGCTTCCGGCACGGCTGCTCCATCCGCGCGACCTCGATCCACTGGAACGTCGGCTTCCCGCCCGAGACGTCGTGCAGCTCCGACTGCGCGTCGAAGACGTCGCCGAAGGCAGGGCGGCACCACACCTGCAGCGGGTAGAGGTCGAATCCGAGCACGTCCGGGATCTGGAACAGGACCGGATACATGCCCTTTCCCTGCGGGAGCGGTTCCGCCTTGCTGTAGAAGTGGTTGGTCAGCGTGAGGAAGCTGATGCGGCCCGGGCGCGCCGACGGGATGTCCTGAGCGAGGTCGGACCGCTTCACGTCGCTCTTCAGGAAGGCGTCCCATTCGTCGGGGAAGTACCACCCGATCACTCCTCGGCCGGTTGCGTTCGCGTTCTCCGAGTCCACGATCGAGTATGCGCGGCCCCCGAGGCGCGCCGGCAGGCCGGTGTCGTCCTGGCAGCCGTCGCCCATGAACAGGTTGATCCCGTCGTTGATGTTGCTGTCGAACATGTCCGAGCACTGCGCCCAGACGGCTGTCGGGAAGAACGGTCGATCGTCGACGTAGATGCTGCTCCCGCTCGTGCGCGCGCTGCTCTGGTCGAGCATCGGGCCCGTGGTGAACGTCACCGTGGCGGTCTGCGCGCGGTTCCACTCGTCGACGGCATGCAGATAGGCCGTGTACGTCGTGGAGAACTCGAGGCCGCTGATGTCGCTGACGTGGTCGATCCGGACGGCCGAGCTCGCCGCCGTCCACACCGTCGGTGCGTCGAGGCCGAACGCGGTCTGCTCGAGCGTCGGGATGTTCGTCTGCCAGGTGACGCGCGCGCTCGACGACGTGAGCGCGCTCACCTGCACGTTCGTGATCTCGAGCGGGTCGAGCGGAGGCGGCGGAGCCTCGGTCGAGTTGCGCGAGCCGTCCGGAGCCGCCTCGATGCCGCTCGGCTGTTCTGCCGGCTTCGGCCTCACGTGGAGGCGGTGCGTGCGCACGTGCACGTGCTTCACCGCCGAACGGCGGCGCGCGTGCACGTTCGGACGGTGCCTCGGCGTGACCTTCACCGCGATCGGCGTTGCCGACGCGGGACGGCTCAGGCCGGGAACGCGGACGAGCTTGGGCCTCGCCGGGGGCGTGGGAAAGTCAGGCGGCGCGGGACCACTCGAGAACGCAGCTCGCGCCCGGCCGTGGTGGCCGTGCTGCACGAGGAGGCCGATCCAGATCCCGGCCAACGCCACGAGCGCAAGGGTGAGTTGCCGCAGCCGCATTTCTCCACTGACTGGCATTACCAGGCTGGTTTCGGCCCGGATAGTCCATGTCTTTAATTCGGCGCATAGGCGGCACAAAGCATCCCGAAATAGGTGGGTGCTTCGTAACTCAGAAACTCCGCGCGCCAGCCGTCGGCGAGCGCTCCGTGCAGCATCAGCATCTGCCACCAGCTGTCGGCCTTCGCCGCGTCGACGAAGGCCGGGTCCAGATCGAGCAATCCGCCGAGCCGGTCCTCCTGCACGAGCTCGAGGACCCGCTCGTCGTACTCGGCCGCGGCGGGATCGAACCCGTACGGGCCGGATGCGTCGTGCGCGTGGCCGTGGTCGGCGCTCGCGATCAGGGCGACGCGCTTGCCGGATCGCTCCGCGGCGCCGGCGAGGGCGCGGCCGGCGCGGACGTGCTCCTCGAGCGAGCGGTCACGCGCCGGGCTCACGACGACCACCGGAACGGGCGGGTCGTGGCGTCCGCCCATTGCCCAGAGCGGGATCAGCACGCCCCAGTCCATCGGCGCCGTGGCGCCACTCGGATCGTTCGCGCCGAAGCTCGTCCCGACGACGGGGACCCTGTCGTCGCGAAGCCCTCCAAGCGCCTGGGCCGCGAGCTCGCGGTCGACCGGAACGGACAGCCGCACGTCGGGCGCCTCGAACTCCGCGAGCGATCCGGCGAGCGTTGCTGCAAGCACGACCGCGAAGTGGCCCTCGACGTGCGCGTTGTGCGGCGTCAGCACGATCGTCGCCTCCGGCTCGGCAGCGTCGAAGCGCCGGCCGAGCGTCGCCAGCGCCGCATGCGTCGCTTCCGCGTTCTCGACCGGCGCTTCGGGCAGCGTCCCGTGCGGCGCGATCGCGGCGAAGACGAGGCTCACTGCAGCGAGTTCAGCCGCTCGATCAGCAGATCCAGAAAGCCGTCCGCGTCGACGTCGACGCCCACGTGCGAGTTGGGCTCGCGCCCGCTGCGACGCCAGACGTCGACGACGGTCCGGCCGCGACAGAGCTCCGACTCGACGTCGATCTCCGTGTTGAGGTGCTCCGTCCTGACGAGGTCGTCGCGAATGACGTGAGCGACGGCGACGGCGTCGTGGATCGGCGACCCGTCGAAGTTGTAGACCTCCTTGTGGAAGTGGCCGTAGAACTCGAGCAGCTCGGCGACCATCCTCCCCACTCGCCCCGCCAGGCGTCCGACGTGCGCCGACGTGAAGAGCGCCTTGTGCGTGACGTCGAGCCCGACCATCGTCACGTCGATGCCGCTCGCGAACACGCGCACAGCCGCTTCCGGATCGGCCCAGATGTTGAACTCCGCCGCCGGCGTGACGTTGCCCTCGGCGATGGCGCCGCCCATCAGCACGATCCGCTCGGGCCGCGCGTCCGGGTGGAGCGCCAGCAAGAGCGCCACGTTCGTGAGAGGGCCGGTCGGGACGAGCGTCACGGCTCCGCCCTGCTCGCGGATGCGGTCGGCGAGGAAGTCGACGGCGTGGCGGTCGAGCGGCGCGCCCTCCGGCGGCGGGAGATCGGGGCCGTCCAGTCCCGTCTCGCCGTGGACGTACGACGCGACGTACTGTGGCCGCACGAGCGGCCGCTCGGCGCCGGCGGCGACGGGGACGTTGCCGCGTCCGGCGAACTCGAGCACGCGGATCGCGTTGGCGGTCGTCTTCTCGAGCGTCTGGTTGCCGGCCACGGTCGTCACGCCGAGCAGCTCGAGCTCCGGCGACGCCAGCGCGAGCAGCAGGGCGATCGCGTCGTCGTGGCCGGGGTCGCAGTCGAGCAGGATCCTCGTGCTCACGCCCGGAGTATTTCGTCTATCTCCTCGCCGGTCGGCAGGGAAGGTTGTGCGCCGAAGCGTGAAGCGGCGATCGCGCCGGCGGCGCACGCGCGGCGGAGCGCGTCCTCACGATCGCGGCCTTCGAGCAGCGAGGCCACGAGACAGGCCGTGAACGCGTCTCCGGCCGCCGTGCCGTCGACGGCGTCGACGTGCGGGGGCACGGCGTGCGCGACCTCCGTCCCGTCTTCGAGCAGGACCGCGCCCTCCTCCCCGAGCGTGACGGCGAGCAGAGGCTGGTCGCCGATCACCTCTGCCTCGTAGCGATTCGCGACGACGAGGTCGGCGGCGACCGCCAGCGGCCGGGCCGGAGCGGCGTTGACGCACAGCCACGCGGCCTGCGCGCGCGCCTCCTCCAGGGCACCGTCCGGCACCTCGAGCTGGCAGAGCACGTTACCGGGGGCCGTGAACCCGCCCACCTCCGCGTTCGCGCCGGGCACGACGACGATCTGGTTCTCCCCGTCGTCGGCGACGAGGATGATCGCGATGCCGGTCGGTGCGTCGACCTCGCGCACGGCGAGCGCGACACCGGCGTCGCGCAGCCCCGCGAGCGCGTCGGCGGCGTTCGCGTCCCGCCCCACGCAGCCGACCATCCGCACCTCCGCGCCCAGCCGCGCCGCCGCGACCGCCTGGTTCGCGCCCTTGCCGCCGGGGATGCGGGCGAGCGTTGCACCGCTGAGGGTCTCCCCCGCCCGCGGCAGCCGCTCCACCGTCGCGACGAGGTCGAGGTTGATCGAGCCGACGACGGTCAGCGAGGCGGACACACGGGGATACTGCAGCCCGGGCGGACGGCTCGCCGCGGATCAGCCGCATGGTGGCTCTCACATTCCCGCGGCGCGGCCTACGTGTTCACGCTCGACGTCGAGAGCGCGGCCTCGGTCGCCTGGGCGCTCGAGCGCGGTGAGATGACCGTCGCGCGCTGGTCGGCGCGGAACGGGCTCGTGGAGGCGACGCGCGCCTACCCGTGAGCTACGCAGCGAGCGCGCGCAGATCGATTGCGGCCCGCTCGAGGTTCTCGCGCAGGTCGAACAGGCCCGCCCAGAGCGACGAGCGGTCGGGCGCCGCCTCGATCCGCGCCATGTCCGCGAGCCCCTGGAGCGCCCGGACGAGCACGGCGAGCTCGAGGTAGGCCTGCGCGACTCGCGTCGGGCACGCGCTGACGCCTGCCCGCTTCAGGATCGGCTCCCACTCCAGCAGCTCGCCCGCGCCCGGGCCGCCGTACCACGAGCGCCCCTCGGCACGGTCGGACTCGAGCTCGAGCAGGTAGCGGTCGAGCGGGCGGTCGAGACCCGCCAGCGCCGTCTCGGCGCGATCGGCGGCGTGGCGCAGGGCGGCCTCACGGCCGCCGGCCGTCGACGGGTACGCGTCGCCGCGCGCCCAGCGCTCGAGCAGGCGGCAAAACGCGAGCGCGGCCGCCTCGCACGCCCCGAGCTGGCCGACGAGCCGGCGTGCGGTCGTCCACTCGGAGGCATGGTCCTCGAGGACGTCTGCCCAGCTGGGCTCTCTGGCGCGCAGAGTGCTCATCAGACCTCCACTACTACCGGAAGGATCATCGGCCGGCGATGGGTTCGGTCATACACGAGCTGCCCGACCTCGTCGTGCAGGTGCTCCTGCAGGAGCTTGATCTCGCTGATCTCGTCGCGCAGACATTGCTGCAACACACGGTCGGCCTCATCACGCAATTCGTCAAGTAGCGGGCCGGAGCCGTCGCCGAATCCGCGCGCGATCAGCTCGGGCGGGCCCGCGGAGCCGCCGTTCGACGATGCGAGCGTCGCGACGATGATCAGGACCCCGTCCTCGGACAGCCTGCGGCGGTCGCGCAGCGCGACGTCCTGCACGTCGCCCACGCCGAGCCCGTCCACGAAGGCGACGCCCGTCTCGACCTCGTCGACGACGCGGGCGCCGTCGCGCGACAGCTCGACGACCGTGCCGTTCTCCGCGAGGACGATGTTCGACGCCGGCACGCCCGCGTCCCGCGCGAGCTGCGCGTGCGCGGCCTGCATCCGGTACTCGCCGTGCACCGGCATCACGGCGCGCGGGCGCAGCAGCGAGAGCAGCGTGCGCAGCTCCTCCGAGCACGCGTGGCCGGAGACGTGTACCGGCGCAATCTCCTGGTGCAGCACTTCGGCTCCTGCTTTCGCCAGCTGGTTGATCGTGTCGTGCACACGCAGCTCGTTGCCGGGCACAGGTTTGGCCGAGATGATCACGGTGTCGCCGCGCTCGACGTGCAGCGCCGGATGGTCGTGGTACGCGATGCGCGTCAACGCCGACAGCGGCTCTCCCTGGCTGCCCGTGCACAGGATCAACTGCTCGTTCGGTGGCAGCTCCTCGAGGTCCTGCGGTCGGATCAGCACGCCGTCCGGCACGTCCATGTAACCGAGGTTGCGCGCGATGTTCGCGTTCTTGCGCATCGAGCGCCCCACGATGCAAACCTGCCGTCCGAGGCTCACCGCGACGTCGACCGCTTGCTGCATGCGGTGCACGTTCGAGGCGAACGACGAGACGAGGATACGTCCGTCGCGCAGCGGGAAGATCTGCCGGAACGCCTCGCCGACGATCCGCTCGGAAGGCGTGAACCCGGGCCGCTCCGCGTTCGTGGAGTCGCCGAGCAGCAAGTCGACGCCCTTGTTGCCGAGGTCGGCGAGCCTGCCGACGTCCGTCTTCAGCCCGTCGACGGGCGTGTGGTCGAGCTTGTAGTCGCCCGTATGGACGATGCGCCCGGCGGGCGTCTCCAGCACGATCGCGGCCGAGTCGGGAATCGAGTGCGCCATGCGCACGAGCTCGATCCGGAACGACCCCAGCTCGCGCGGCGGGTCGTCGGGGTGCACCTCGCGGAGCTCGGCGGCGCGTAGCAGGCCGTGCTCGTCGAGCTTCGACTTGACCAGCCCGAGCGTCAGGCGTGTCGCCCAGACCTCGGGGATGCTCACCTCCCGCATCAGATAGGGCAGCGCCCCGACGTGGTCCTCGTGGCCGTGCGTCAGGATGACGGCGCGGATCGCACTGGCGCGGTCACGGAGGTAGGAGAAGTCGGGCAGGACGAGATCGACGCCGAGGTGCTCGTCCCGCGGAAACGCCAGGCCGGCGTCGACGACGACGATGTCCCCCCCGCACTCGTAGACGGTCATGTTCTTGCCGACCTCGCCGAGGCCCCCGAGCGCGACGATCCTGCAGGTTTCACCCATCACGGTCCAGTCTAAGGCGCCGACTTGGCGGCGCCGCAGGGAGGCCGAGCGGCAGCCCGCTCGGCCGGCCAATCCACGAGCTAGGTCAGAAGGCACCGGAAGGGCCTTGCGGCTCGACCCAAGGCGCCGACTTGGCGGCGCCGCAGGGAGGCCGATCGACTCGACCTAAGCGGGTGAGGCGATACGGCCGATAGACCGGATGTGGGCCATACGACCCTGGCTTTGCTCCTGGCTGCTGCGATCCTCGTGGGGCTCTTCGAAGACTCCGATCGCGAGCGGCTGCGCGGACCCATCCAAACCGACCGTTTCCGGCTCGCGTGCGCCGTCCAGATCGCCGCGGTGATCATGCTCGGCCCGTGGTGGGCCGCGCTCGTCGCCGCCGTCGGGACCGTCGCCGCCGGCCTCTTTCACGGAGTCAGCCCGCGCAAGGTCTGGTTCGACGCGCTCGCTTACAGCGGCGCCGCCTGCGTCGCAGGGCTCGTCTTCCGGCTCGCCGGCGGCGACGTGGGCACGCTGCAATTGCTCGACGACCTGGTCCCGCTCGTTGCCCTCGCAGTCGCATATCTGACCGTGCGCGCCCTGCTGCTCGACGTCGTGCGCGCGCGCGAGAACTTCGACCCACGCCTCGTCCCGAGCGCCGGCGAGGCAGCGCTCGGCGGCGCGATCGCGCTGCTGGCGATCGACCATCCGTGGAACGTCGTCGTGCTCGTGCCGCTCGCGATCGCCCTCCACCAGTCCCAGGTGCGGCTGCGCGGCCTGCAACGCGAGACGCTGCGCGCGCTGGAGACGTTCGCCAACATCGTCGACGAGCGCGACCCGTCGACGTACCGCCACTCGGTGCGGGTCGCCGGTTACGTGGATTCGCTCGCGCGCGCGCTGCGGTTGCCGTTTTCCGACATCGACCGCCTGCGTTGGGCGGGCCGGTTGCACGACCTCGGCAAGGTCTCGGTGGATGCGTCGGTCCTGCGGAAGCGCAGCGGCCTCGACGGCGCGGAATGGGCGGCGATGCGCCGCCACCCTCGGCTGTCGGCACGGCTGTTGCAGCGCTTCGAGTTCGTCGCGCCGCAGGCTCACGCGGTCGAGCTACATCACGAGCGGGCCGACGGACACGGCTACTACGGCGTCGGCGGCGACGACCTCCCCCTCGCGTCGCACTTCCTGATCGTCGCCGACAGCTTCGACGCGATGACCACCGACCGCCCCTACCGGAAAGGCCTGTCGCACGAAGCCGCGTTGATGGAGATCGAGAACAACGCCGGCACGCAGTTCCATCCGGCGGTGGCGAAAGCGTTCGTCGCCGTCCGGCGCGGCATCGATCCGGCCACCGTTCTGACGCCGGACGAGCTGCAGGAGATGCGGCGCGCGTCGGCGCCGTACCGCCTACGCCTCGCCGGCGTCGGCGAGCTCAAGGAGCGGCCGGAGCTGCTGGCGCTGGGCGGCGTCGTGCTCGCGCTAGCGGGGCTCGGCTTCGGCCAGACATGGCTGACGGCGACCGGAGGCGTGCTGGCGCTCGCCGGCCTCGGCCTCCGCGCGGTCGTCCAGGTCCGTACCGGACGGGCCGTCGCGGCACTGCAACAGGCCCTCGGCTCACACGACGAGCACTCCGCGGTCTTCCACCGCGTCGTTGGGGCCGTGTCGTCTGCCTGGCACCAGACATGGGCCGGTTTGGTCAAGTGGGACGACGACGGGCTCGGAGGATCGGTCGACGCCGAGACCGGTCAGGACGGGCCCGCGCCCTCGGCGCTGACCAGTTGGCTCGTCCGCGAAGCCGAGTCCGGACGGGACGCGATCGTCGCTCCCGGCGCCGAGCTCGGTGTCGACGGCGTCGCCGTCGCGCTCCCGCTCCGCCGCGACAACAGCGCGCTCGTGGGCTTCCTCGCCTTCGTCGCACCGAAGCTGCCGCCGCGCCATGTCGAGCTGGCACTGCTCGAGTCGCTCGACGAGCTCGGTCTCGCGCTCGCCGCGAGGCCGGAGCTAGACGGCGGCGGGAGTCAGCAAGCCGAGCCGCTCGAGACAGTCGCGGATCCGAGCGACTTCGCCCTCGTCCGCTTCGACGAGCGGTAGTCGAAGGCCGCCGACGTCATGACCGAGAAGATTGAGCGCAGCCTTGATCGCGATCGGATTGGTCTGCACCTTCAACAGCTCGTAGACCGGTTCGAGCTCCTGGTCGACCTGTCGCGCCGTGTCCACGTCGCCCTCGCGGAAGGCGCCGATCATCGCCTTGACACGCGGGCCGACGACGTGCGTGTGCACACAGACGCCCCCGACGGCCCCCAGCTCGAGGAACGGGAACACGAGGTTGTCGTCCCCCGCATAGAGGTCGAGGTCGGTCTCGGCGACGATGCGCCGCGCCTGAGCGAGGTCGTCATTCGCCTGTTTGACGGCCCGGACGGTCGGGATCTCGGCGAGCTCGACGATCGTCTCCGGCTCGATGTTGATCACGACGCGACCGGGGATGTTGTACGCGACGATCGGACGGTCGGTGACGTCGGCGATCGCGCGGAAGTGCGCGACGATCCCGCGCGCGGGCGGCTTGTTGTAGTACGGGGCGACGACGAGGAACCCATCTACGCCGAGCTCGTGCGCTTCACGCGTCAGGTGGACGGAGTGAGCGGTGGAGTAGGTGCCGGTTCCGGCGACGACGGTGCCGCGCCCGCGCAGGGCGTCGACGGCGACGCGGAACAGCTCGAGCCTCTCGTCGTCGGTGAGGTTGGGGCTCTCCCCGGTGGTGCCGGCGACCACGAGCCCATCGGAACCACTCTCGACGAGGTGCTGCGCGAGCTCGCGGAAGCGCTCGAAGTCGACCGCCCCGTCTCGCCCGAACGGCGTGACGACCGCGGTTAGGACCTCACCGAGCACGGCCTCGTAGTCTAGCCTCATGCCTCCGACGATCCGGGACGCCCGGCCGCAGGACGCCGATGCGATCGCCCGCCTGGTCACGCAGCTCGGCTACCCGACCGAGCCTGAGGCCGTCGAGGAACGCCTCGACCGGCTGCAGGTCGTCGGCGACCGCGTCGCCGTCGCCGAGCTCGATGGGCACGTCGTCGGCCTCGTGCACCTGCAGGTCTCCCCCGCCATCGAGCGGGACCGCCCTGCGGCGAAGCTCGGGGCCCTCGTCGTGGACGAAGCCCACCGCGGACGTGGCATCGGACGCCTGCTCGTCGAGGCGATGGAGGCAGAAGCTCGCCTGCGCGGCTGCGAGCTCGTCTTCCTGACGACCTCGGAACGGCGCGACGACGCACATGCGTTCTACGAGCGGCTCGGGCTCGAGCAGACCGGCCGGCGTTACGGCCGCACGCTCAACGAGTAGTCGACCCACTGAGAGCGCTTCGCGCCCACGCGGTCGTACACGCGCTGTGCGCGCTCATTGTCCGGCGCCGTCTGCCACGTCAGCTCGGCGGCGCCGTGCCTTCTGCACTCCTCGACACACGCGTGGATCAGTAGCTCCGCCGCGCCGGTCCCGCGCGCAGCGGGCGCCACGTAGAGGTCGTTCATCACGCCGATGCGCGACGCGATCGTCGTCGCCCAGCTCCAGTAGATCGTCGCGAACCCGAGCGCCTCTGCCCCGTCGCGCGCGAGGAGCTGGACGCCGTCGCGCTCCGGATCGGCGATGAGCGCGCGCGACAGCGCGAGCAGCTCCTCGTCGGAGGGCGTCACCTCGTAGAAATCGCAGTAACCGCGCATGAGCGGCAGCAGCTCCGCGAGGTCCTGCTCGGCCACGCGGGAGATCTCGATCACAGCAGCTGCTCGAGCCCGACGGTCAGGCCGGCGGGCAGCGTGGGCAGCTTCTCGAGGGCGAGCAACACCCCCGGCACGAACGCCTCGCGCGAGAACGTGTCGTGGCGAATCGTGAGCATCTGACCCTCCGTGCCGAACACGACCTCCTGGTGTGCGACCAGGCCGGGCAAGCGGACGGAGTGCGTCGGCGGGTCGGTTCCCATCATCGCCGCCGTCGCCTTCGCGGTGCCCGAGGGTGCGTCTTTCTTCCCTTGCTCGTGCATCTCGATGATCTCGGCGTCCGGCAGATGCTCGGCCGCCTCGCGCGCGAACCGCATCATCAGGACGGCGCCGATCGCGAAGTTCGGCCCGTAGAAGCACGCGATGCCGTGCTCGCGCGCCAGCGCGTCGATCGGCGACGGGTCGAAGCCGCTCGTTCCGATCACGCACGGAATGCCGTGCTCGAGCGCGGCGCGAACGTTGCCCTCGACCGCGTCGGGAACGGTGAAGTCGACCATCGTCTCGGCTGCGTCGAGCTCGACCAGCTCGTGCCCCGCCGCCTCGAGCGCAGGCGCGAGCACGCGCCCCACCTTGCCGCCTCGGCCGTTGAGGACGACCTTCACGCAGCGCGCGCGAGCACGGACGGGTTGATCCGCCGCACCGCTGCGCGAAAGACCCGCTCGCTCGGCCCGATCCCCGCTACCGAGAGTCGCTCGGGGGCGAACAGCAGTCCCGCGAGCTCCGAGACCTCGTCCGCCTCGACCCGCTCGATCTCCGCGATGATCCGCTCGAACGACAGCAGCTCGGTGTCGGTCACGAGCGACTTGCCGAGCCGGCTCATGCGGTTGGACGTCGATTCCATCGAGAGCATGATCCGGCCCTTCAAATTCTCCTTGGCGCGCGCGATCTCGTTCGCCTTCAGGTTGCCGGCGGCGATGTCGGCGAGCTGCTCGGCAGTGATCTCCAGGCACGGCAGCAGGTTCTCTTCGCGCGTCCCGATGTACACGCCGACGAGGCCTGTGTCGGTGTATTGCGACGCATACGAATAGACCGAGTACGCCATCCCGCGCTTCTCGCGGATCTCCTGGAAGAGCCGCGACGACGCCGAGCCGCCGAGGATCGAATCGAGGATCGAGGCGGCGAAGCGGCGCCGGTCGGACCGCGCGATGCCCGGCGCGCCGACGCAGACGTGGTACTGCTCGGTGTCCTTCTTCGCGAAGACGAGGCCGGGCGGGGGTGTCTTCACCAGCGGGCGGCGCACGCGCGGCCCGCCGGCCGGCGGCCGCTGCTGGCTCTGCGCGCGCTGCAGCATCCGCACGAGCTTGTTGTGCTCGACGTTGCCGGCCGCGGCGATGACGACGTTGCCGCCGGCGTAGGTCTGCCGGTGGTACGTCGAGAGCACCCGCTTCGTCACGGTCGAGATCACGTCGGCAGTGCCGATCACCGGCCGCCCGAGAGCGTGGCGTCCGAACACCGCCTCGGAGAAGAGGTCGTGCACGAGCTCCTGCGGCGTGTCCTCGTACATCGCGATCTCCTCCAGCACCACTGCACGCTCGGAATCGAGGTCGGAGAACGCCGGAGCGAAGACCATGTCCGTCATGACGTCGAGCGCCGTCTGCACGTAAGCGTCGGGCACCCGCGCGTAGACCATCGTGTGCTCGCGCGACGTGGCAGCGTTCAGCTCGCCGCCCAGGCCGTCGAAGATCTCGGCGATCTGCTGGGCCGTGTACGAGTGCGAGCCCTTGAACAGCAGGTGCTCGATGAAGTGCGAGACCCCGGCCTTGGCGTCTGTCTCGTCGCGCGACCCGGCGCCGATCCAGAAGCCGAGCGCGACGGAGCGGACGCCCGGGACGCGCTCGGAGATGACTCGTTCGCCGGAGTCGAGCTCGGAGAGGACGTACTTCTGCACGCCCTCATTATTGCGAGTGGGCCTCGATGAGCCGGTCCACGAGGTCGTGGATCTCCTGGAGCGACAGCTCCGCGGCCGTGTGGGGATCGAGCATCGCCGCGTGGTAGACGTGGTCGCGGTCGCCGGTCAGGGCCGCCTCGACCGTCAGCTCCTGGACGTTGACGTTCGTCCGGATCAGCGCCGCGAGCTGCGGCGGGAGCGCCCCGACGGGCTCGGGCGTGATCCCCCGTGCGTCGGCCACGCACGGGACCTCGACGCAGCACTCCGGCAGGTTGTCGATCAGGCCCTCGTTCATGACGTTGCCGTTGAAGCGGAACGGCTCGCCCGTTTCGAGCGCGTGGACGATGTGTGCCCCGTACTCGTCGCTGCGCTCCCGGGCGAGCTCCGTCGGGACCGGCCGCGCGAGCTGTTCCTCGCAACGGCGCAGGTACTCGTCGAGCGGCACGTTGAACTCGGCGATGAGCTCCGGGTTCGCGCTCTTGATGAACCACGGCACGTACTCGGCGAGATGCTCGGACGATTCCGTGCAGAAATAGCCGAAATGCTGCAGTACCTCGTAGCGCACGCGGTTCCATTCGGGAATGTCGCGATTCGACCGAAGCTCGGGATACACGTCGCGGCCCCGGTGCCTGAGCTCGAGGTAGAAAGCCAGGTGGTTGATGCCGGCGCAGCGGTACTCGAGCGCCTCGACGCCGAGATCGGCCGCAAGCTCGCGCGCGGTGCCCTGGACGGAGTGACAGAGGCCGACCGTGCGGATCGGGCTCGCGCGCGCCGCCGCCCAGCAGAGCATCGCCATCGGGTTGACGTACTGCAGCAGCACCGCGTCCGGACAGACCTCCTCCATCTCGCTGCAGAGCTCGAGGAGGACGGGGATCGTCCGCAGGCCGCGCATGATCCCGCCGATGCCGAGCGTGTCCCCGATCGTCTGGCGCAGGCCGAAGCGCGCCGGCACCTCGAAGTCGATGACCGTCGCGGGGCGGTAGCCGCCGACCTGGAACATCGTGAGGACGTAGTCGGCGCCCGCGAGCGCCGCACGCCGGTCGAGCGTCGCCTCGACCGGCACACCGGCGGCCGCGGTCATCCGCTCGGTTGCGCGCAGGCGCTCGGCGTCGATGTCCATGAGCGCGACGGTGAGGCCGTCGGCGAGGTCGGGGAAGCTCACGAGATCGCTGATGAGCGTGCGGGCGAAGACGGTCGAGCCGGCGCCGATCAGCGTGACCTTCACTACGTTGCGATCGTATGACGGCGACGGTGCGGGCGCCCGGGCGCGTGAACCTGATCGGCGAGCACACCGATTACAGCGGCGGTCTGGTCCTGCCCGTCGCGATCCAGCTCGGAATCACGCTGAGGTTCGAGCCCGCCGACCGGCTCGAGCTCGACGCGCCCGGCGGCGAGCCGTATGCGGCCGCCGTATGGGCAGAGTTGGCGGCGCTCGGCCGGCGCGACGTCGGACTGCGCGGCGCGGTCGACGCCGACCTGCCGCAGGGCGCCGGGCTCGGCTCGTCCGGCGCGTTCGAGGTGGCGTTGGCGCTCGCTCTCTGCGACGTCGCCGGCCTCGAGCTCGAGCCGTTGGAGCTTGCGCAGGCATGCCGGCGCGCGGAGCAGCGCGCAGTCGGAGTGCCGTCCGGGATCCTCGATCAGGCCGCCTCGCTGCTCGGGCGCGCGGGCCATGCGCTGCTCCTGGACTGCGCGACGCTCGACCACCGCTGGGTGCCGCTCCCGGAGGACGTCGCCATTCTCGTCCTCGACTCGGGCGAGCGCCGCTCGCTCGAAGCTTCCGACTATGCCGACCGGCGCCGGGAGCTCGAAGGCGGCGACCCGTGGCGCGTGCGCCACGTCCAGACGGAGAACGTGCGCGTCCGCGAAACCGTCGCGGCGCTCGAGCGCGGCGACGTGGCCGCGCTCGGCCCGATCTTCGCAGCTAGCCATGCGAGCCTCCGCGACGATTACGAGGTGTCGACGCCGGCGCTCGATGCGCTCGTCGCGACGGCGCTCGCCGCAGGCGCTTTCGCGGCGCGGATGACCGGCGGCGGCTTCGGCGGCTCGATCGTCGCGCTCGCCGAGCCCGCGCGGGCGGAGGACGTGCTCGCGCAAGCAGGCGTGGAGGGCTGGATCGTGCGCTCCTCGGACGGCGCTACTCGACGCAGAACGGGTTCGACTCCGGATCGCGCATGACAGTCCACGTCCGCTTGTCGTCGGACTTCGTCTCCTCCACACGTGCGCCGAGGCCTGTGAGCCGCTCGAGCTCCGCCTCCCGGTCGTCGGTGCGGAAATCGAGGTGGATCGGATACGAGTCGGGGCGTGACCTCTCGCGGCGCTGGAAGAGGAAGCGCGGACGGCTCGTCGGCGTCTCGCGCGTCACGTAGAAGGACTCCGCCTCTCGCTCGTCCATGCCGGCCTCGAGCAGCTGCTGGACGAAGCCCTGGTCGATCGGCTCGTCGGGCCAGCCGAGCGCGCCCGCCCAGAACCTCCCGAGCGGGATCGGGTCGGCGCAGGAAAAAGTGACGTTGCCGATGCGACGCGCGTCGGTGTTCGGCGGCGACTGGATGCAGAAGCCGTTGCCCTCGGGGTCGCGCATCACGGTCCATGTCTCGGAGAGGTCGCCGATCTGGTGCGACTTCGTCTCGACGAGCCTGCCGCCGAGCTCGAGGATCCGCCGCAGCTCGGCCTCGCGGTCCGGGACGTTGACGTCCAGGTGGATGGGCAGCTCGATCGTCGGCGACTTCTCGCGCTTGTTGAAGAAGAGCTCCGGCCCGTCGCCGCGGCCGAAGTAGGCCTGGCCGTAGGGAACAGCCGAGTAACCGTCGAGCAGCGCGGTCCAGAACTCGGCGACGCGCTGCGGCTCGGCGCAGTGGAACGTGATGTGGCTGAGGCGGAGCACTAAGGCAGCGGCAGCTTGCCTCTTGCGCGGACGCAGTCGTCGACGTACAGCGCAGCGCCGAGGTCGCCCGTCCACAGCGCGTAGCGGCCGCGGCCGTACCGTGCCCGTGCCCGCTCGACCTGCTCGACAGCGTGCATCGCGAATGCGCGGGCGCGAGCGAGCCACACCTCGTCGCCGGTCCGCTCGAACAGGGCGAGGAGCGCATAGCCGTTTCCAGCCGTCCCGTGACAGAGCCCTGCACCCTTCCGAAGCGGGCCGGCGAGCCACGTCAGCTCGCCGCCTGCGACGGCGAGGCCGGCGTCCATGAACGGCGCAAGCGTCGCGACGATCCCGGGCGCGCCGTGGCACCACTGCGTGCGTATGAGCCCGTCGCGCTGAGCGTCGAGCCGCGTCCGCGCCAGCGGCGGCCAGTTGACGAGGTCGTCCTCGCGGACGGCAAAGCGTTCGAGCGTCTCCGTGGTGTCCGCGACGCCCTCGAGCGCGAGCACGCACCCGGCGAACCCGTGCGCAGGCCCGAGGTACTGGTCGATGCGGTCGTAGAGACGCTGCGTCCAGAGGCCGTCCTCTCCGCGCTGCGCCCGCAGCCACTCGACACTGGCTGTGACGTCGAGACCGAGCTCACGGCCGGCGAGGATCGTGCCGGGGCTCCCCCACATCAGCTCGCAACGCTCGTCGTGCGCGTTGTCTGCGATGAGGGCCGCAAGCCGTTCTAGATTCTCCGCCGACGGAGCGAGCCGCTGCAGGACGAGCCGGATACCCACCTCGCCTCCCCACAGGCTGCGGTCGCTGTCCTCCTCGGGGAAATCCGGCTCGTCGAGACACGCCTCGAGGTACGGCGCCCAATTGCGGTCGGAGCCGAGCCGTTCGAGGGCCGCGACGACGCCCGACCCGCCGAGGTACAGCGTGCGGGGCTTTGCCGGCGTCGATCCGTCCTGGTCGAGCGGGTGCAGCAGCCACCCGTCGTCGAACGCCTGCTCGGCATCCAAGACGATGGCCGCGATCGCCGCACGCGCACGCTCCGCGCTCCAGGGTGTGCCCGTGAGCGGCTCGTGGGCGTCCGGTGAGAAGAGCAACGGGGCCCGGACCCTAAAGGGGCCGGGCCCCGCTCAGCTAGCTGCGCTCGCGGTCTCGGCCGCCGCGGCCGCCGCGGCCGCCCCGCCGATCGCGGTCGCCACGCGGACGCTCCTCCGTCCGCTCGCGCGGCGGCGCATTCTTCGCGCGCTCGATCAGCTCCTCCGGTGAGACGGTGCTGCCGTTCTCGTGCTTCTGGATCAGCTTGAGACCGATGCGGCCGCGTGCCTTGTCGACCTCCTGGACGATCACGTCGAGGATGTCACCGCGGTTGATCACGTCCTCGATGTGGCCGACGCGACCGGGCCCGACGTTCGAGACGTGGAGCAGGCCGTCCGTCCCCTTCTTGAGCTCCACAAAAGCGCCGAACTGCGTCGTCTTCACGACCTTCGCGTTGTGGAACTCGTCGCCGACCTCGGGCTCCTTCGTCAGCGACTCGATCGCCGAGATGGCGGCGGCCGCCTTGGTGCCGTCGGTGGCGTAGATGAGGATCGTGCCGTCCTCCTCGATGTCGATCTGCACCTCGTGCTCGGACTCGAGCGCGCGAATCGTCTCGCCGCCCTTGCCGATCACCATGCCGATCTTCTCGGGGTCGATCTTCACGGTCGAGATCCGCGGTGCGTTCTCGTTCAGCTCCGCCCGCACCTCGGGGATCGCCTCGAGCATCTTGTCGAGGATGAACTCGCGTGCCCGCTTCGCCTGCTCGAGCGCGCTCTGCATGATCTCCCGCGTGACGCCGGTGATCTTGATGTCCATCTGCAGTG
>Ga0114129_10004321_pt1 | contig 20093 bp, 17 predicted proteins | sample RhiMetdeltSRZDD1_FD_80071 | JGI IMG/M metagenome (GOLD analysis project Ga0114129, IMG submission 80071) | Populus rhizosphere microbial communities from Tennessee, USA - Rhizosphere MetaG P. deltoides SRZDD1 (version 2) (version 2) | ecosystem: Host-associated > Plants > Roots > Rhizosphere >... | reverse complement strand
GAGGGGCGATGTATTCGGCGAAAATCCGGCCAGCGCCGTCGTACAAGCAGGCGCGACGGACGTGCTCATTTGGCGCGAACGTGCGCAGAATCTCCTGCGCGGTCGGCGGGTCGAGGAATTGAAGCGCGGCAGTGCTGCTTTTCAGGATCAGATCCGCCTGGGAGGCCAAGTCACGGCGTAGAGCTGCTCGAGTGCCGAAGTAATCGAGGCTGATGTAGCCAACACTGCCGAGCACCAGCACCGGAATGGTCGTCGACATGATCATGAAGACGAGCTTCTGCTTGATGGGCAGGCGTCGGACGAACGCCTTCATACGCCACCGCCTTCGACGGCGCGCGCCACGCGTAACAGTTTCGAGCTGGCCTTCAATCCGGAGCGCTGGATGGCACGAAGGCTGATGTCGAACCGCACGCGATTGTTGTCGAGGACAAAAGCGATCGCCCCCCCGTTCTTGACGAACTGCGAGCCTTCCCCAACGGTGAGCACCGGCAGGTCCCGCGCGACCGCCAGCAGCGGTGCGCGCTCATCGGCGTATGCGGTTCCAATGTAGAGGATGGCGCACTGCCGCACATCGTCCAGCGAACCTATCTCGCCGCGCACCAGCCGTCGTCCACCGACCGATTCGTCAGCAATCGTGCGGTCGAGCGCAGCGAGGAAGGCGGTGTCGGCGAGCGCGCACACGCGAAAGGTCTCATCGGGTTGAGCGGGTGCCGGCCATTCGACGAACTTGGTGAAGTTATAAAGAAAGGCCGCCTTGACGTCGTTTTCGAGCGTCGGCTGCGCCGACTGCGCTCGCGTATCGCAGGGCGCGGCGAGGATAACCGCCGCGAGCGCGCACGAACGGATCGCCGGCTTTAGAAATACCATCGCGAGCGCACGAACACTCCACGACGAAAGTCATAGTGCGGAGCATTGGGCGGCAGCAGCTCGGAATGATGTGCATGAAGCAGGTTCTGTCCCACCACCGAGAGGTCCCATCCCGATCGGAGCGTCCAGCCAAACCGCAGGTCGAGCTCGCTATACGCTGACACCACGGGATCCGGCCGCGTACCGACACGTCTGAACAGCGCATCGACTGCCGTGTGTCCGGGGAGATCGAGCCATGATTGCAGCGAGAACAGGTAGGCGGGATCGTTGCCTTCGACCGTGCCTCGATAGACGTCGTGGCTGCCCGGATCGAACGAAAGCTCTTTATGAAAGTACGAGTACCATCCGTGAACACGCCAGGCAGGATGCGCCTGCACGGTTCCAGCCAACTCAATCCCGCTAGTGTTCGCGTTCAGCCGATTCTCGAGAACGATCAGCGGCAGGACCGCCACCTTCGCCTCGGTGCTCCGGAGACGATCGTACCGGTTGACGAAGGTGGCGACATCGAACGACACCTTCGGCACCGGCCGGATGCGATATCCCGCCTCATATGCCACGACTTCTTCCGACTCGAAGTCTTCTGAACCCAGCAGTGTCACCGGACCGGTGACCCGCAAGTCGGTATCCAGCCGCGTCGGGAGTCGAACCGATCGCGAGACCGCGCCCCAGATCGTCTGCCGCGGATCGATCGACCATCGGGCGCGAACGGTTGGTTGCACTTCAACCCCGGTGTAATCATTCCGATCGAACCTCGATCCAACCGTCACGAATACGCGATTGGTTCGAACCGTGATTTCGTCCTGGACCATGGCGCTCAGAAGCGAGTTCGTCCGAACTTCCGGGTCGAAGAAGAACTAGGCAATTCCGACATCGTTCCCGCGCGAAAATCGCATCTCACCGCCGAACACGAAATCGTGTCGCCCGGTCTGCAGGCGTTGCTGCACATCGAGATCAAACGTGTGCCTCCTCTCCGTGAATTGCAACGGGACCTTGCGATAGCTGCCGTCGTAGTAGAACTGCGCCTGGAACTCGCTCGAATCCGAGAAGGTTCGGTTCCAACGCCCGAGCACGTGGCCGCCCGCGATGTCGCCGTCCGGACGATCGGAAAAACCGTTCGTGCCACGATAGGCGCTCCCTTCAACAAGCCACGTGACTGAACCGTCTGGTGACGAGTCCATGCGGAACCCCGCCTGTCCGAGTTGCACGGGATCGCCGGCGTCGGCGCCGGTATCGGTGAAAACCTGCGCTCCATGCTGTCGATACTTGCCGAAGATGCGGTATGCCCCCCGCCCCATCTCACCACCGTGCCGCCCGACTGCGTAAACATGTTCGTCGGATCCAGCCGCAACCGAGACGTAGTCACCGATCGTCGATGCCGAATTCTTGGTGATGACGTTGACGACGCCATTCACGGCGTTCGGGCCCCAAACGGCGCCGCCCGGGCCGCGGATTACCTCGATTCGCTCGATGTCGTTGAGGAGAGTATCCTCGGCATCCCAGAACGTTCCCGAGGTCAGCGGCGAATAAACACTCCGGCCGTCGTTCAACACCAGAAGCTTGTTCGCAGGATTGGTCACAAAGCCGCGCAGGCTCGTTGCCCACGTGCTGGAATTCACGCGAGCGACATCAATCGCATCCGCAAGCCGAAGAACCTCAGGTAACGTCGTCAGACCACTGCGATAGATTTGGTCAGCATTGATCACGCTGACCGCGGCGGCCGTTTCCGAGAGCCGCTCGGATCGTCGAGACACCGACGTCACATCGATCTGCGCCAGCTCCTCGATGCTGAGTCTCTTGAGATCCTGCGGAGTATTGGATGCTGTCTGCAGGGGTTGCGCCGACACCCTCAGCGGGGAACACACTTCAAAGATAAATAGAAAGATGAGGGCAGCACGGTTTCTCATCTCGACAGGGACCGACAGTATACGATCTCACCATGGATGAGCTTTCAATGCAGACGATCGGAGAGAAGCGCAACGCTCAACGCGTAGGTGTGCGCGCAGTTGTACGCGAGAATGGCGTCGTAGTTCGTGTAGAGGAGAAAACTGCGTTTTCCGGCGCGCACGAGAGACGCCTCTCGAGCGATCGCCGGCACGAGCGCGCCGCCCATCGTCGTGATGCCCATCTTGCGCCACGCCTTGAGCGGCATGGGATCGGTCATCGCGCGCTCCGCACGGCATCCCGCTTCCCTCAACGGCACGGCCGCGGCTGCGGTGCGCGCCTTGCCAACAAGCTTTACTTCACGGCCCCAGTTTTCGCCTTGGATCCATCCCCGCTGTTTGAGGTAGTTCGCCACTGACGCGAACACGTCGGGCTCGGATGTCCAGATGTTTCGATGGCCATCTCCGTCGAAGTCTTCGGCATATCGCAGATAACTGGACGGCATGAACTGAGGCTGGCCTAACGCACCGGCCCACGACCCTTTGAGCTGTTCGAGTTCGATGTCGCCGCGGTTGAGAATCTCCAGGGCGCTGAGGAGCTCGTTGCGAAACATCACGCCGCGGCGCTGGTCGTACGCAAGTGTGGCGAGCGTTGGAATTGTGGGACGGACCCCCGCGAAGCGCCCGAAATTCGATTCAAGACCCCAGACGGCAACCACAACGCGCGGACTGACGCCGTATTTCTCGCCAATTTTCGTCAGCAGTGAGCGGTGCTCGTTGTACATCCTCTGGGCGGTTCGAACCAGCGAAGGTGTCACCCGGCGCTTGAGGTACGACTCCAGATTCAACGTGAACTCCGCCTGGGCGCGATCGCGCTCGAGAATCTGGGCGACCGGTTCAACGCCGTCGAGTGCCTGGTCGAGAACTTCTGGACGAATTCCTCGTTCCTCAGCTTCAGCGCGAAACGCGATCAGCCATTCGCTGAAGGGCGGCGGGAGCGGCGGAACCGGTGCGATCGGCGCGGGATCCTGTGCGGCAACGACGATGGCGCCGCCACTCAAGAGCCCAGCAAGCATCGCGGCAGCGACACATCTCATCAATTCAATTGTAACCGCGTCGACGCACGAAAATGCCGATGATCGCCGAGGCTACGATTCCGGTCACGAGCGTGCCGATGAATCCGCTCATGGCTTGTGCCATCGGTGTCGCGCTTGCCGCGTTCGCCTGGATGGCTGCCGCTATCTCCGCGTCGGTCTTGCCCTGGCTTTGCAGAGCGGTTCGATATGCCTGTTCGACTTCCGCAAAGTAGTTCGGAGACACAACGGTTGTGAAGAGCAGCGACGACGCGATGATGATCACGCCGCCGACAATCGCCATCATCGTCCCGGCAAGAATCTGTCCGCCGTAAGCACGCCCCTCCGCGGCCGTCCGGCGAAGGCCCCAGATGAGCACCACAATCTCGATCGCCATCGCGACGCTGATGAAGACCACGTTTGCCGAGGGACTCTTGTACAAACCCGTGAATCCCAGAATGAATGTCCACGCGCTGCAGAGAACGCCGATCACAACGCCGGCAGAAAGGATTGGATTCACGCGAGCATCTTAGGACTACACATTAAATTTGTGAAGCGGCTGAGGTAGTCTGGCCGGTCCGGGCGTAGGATCAAGTTTTGGAGGTCTGATGTCATTCCGACAGTCGATCGTTCTCGCATTGTTCTTTCTCGTCGCATCCATCGCTCCTGCGACACGCACGTTCGCGCAAATTCCCGGTGATTACCAGGCCGTGCTGACCGCCCTCGGGAGGACAGGAGATTTCAAAGACGGCGTCCTCAAGGTGAACATCCCGCGCAGTGACCTGAAAGTCGTTATCGGTCAGCGCGCGGCGCCCACGCCTTTCGGGTTTGGAGGATGGGTTGCGCTCACGAAGGGAACCGGTGGCACTGAGGTGATGATGGGTGATCTCGTTCTGACCGAAGACGAGGTGAATCCGGTGATGTCAGCGCTGCTCGACAACGGCCTCGAAGTGACCGCTCTTCACAATCACTTCTTCTGGGAACAACCGCGAATCTTCTACATGCACGTGCACGGTATGGGGACGGCTGCGGATCTCACCAAGCGCTTGACGCCCGCGCTGGCGCTGATCCCGAAGCCCTCCACGCCTCCGGCGGCGCCTGCCCCAGCGGTCCCGTCTATGGATACTGCGGCGCTTGCGAAGATCATCGGGCACGAAGGGGAACAGACTGGACCGGTCTACAAGATCACGCTCGGCCGGCCTGACATCAACCTGGTCGACCATGGTGCGAAAATCAACGCGCGCATGGGTCTGAATACGTGGGCCGCTTTTGCCGGCTCCGACGCGGATGCAATGGTCGCCGGAGACGTCGCCATGCTCGCCTCGGAAGTCAATCCGGTGCTCAAGGCCCTCCGATCGAACGGCATGAACGTCGTCGCCATTCACCATCACATGACCGGCGGGTCACCGACGGTGTACTTCCTTCATTATTACGGCACCGGTGGGGCGGCGAAACTTGCCACAGGTGTGAAGGCTGCGATCGGTCAATTGGGGAAGAGCGGGGCGACGCATTAATACTCCGAGGGGCGGCGCCCCTCGGACTCCCCAACACGCTTCCGCCTTCGCGTTTCGGCGAGATTTCGCCGGAGCCTTGGCGTAGGCGGACGCTCGTTCGCCGAGCGGGCCCGTCCCGGATCCCGGACTACTGATCCCGGATTACGACCACGTCCGCTTGACGACAAACGTCAGCACAAGACTGGACGCAACGAAGACGACGGTCAGCAGAAGCGCTTGCGGCATCCGGCCGTAAAGATAGCTGCCTTCGGCGAAGAGCGCCGACCAGATCGCCGTGCATCCCGCGACCCAACCGAGCAGCGCCAGCGGGATGTTGTCGCGATCGGCAACTGATCGCGGTGCGTCGCCTGCGAGTTTTCGAATCGGCTCCCACCCAGGCCCTGCCGGGTGAACTGCGCGATAGAAGTTGACGAGGACCGCGCGATCGGTTTCTGGTCCGAAGTACGCGGTCGCTACCCAGCAGACCGTGGTAATCGCCACGGTTACAACGAGCGCGACGTGTGTGCTGAAGACAACGCCTTGCGTCCTGAGCACGAGAAGCGCGATCGAGACGAGGAACGAACTCACCATCGCGACGATTTCGCACCAGGCATTCACGCGCCACCAGAACCAGCGTACGAGATACAACAAACCCGTACCGGCACCCACCTGCAGAATGACGTCGAACACGTCCTTCGCGGTATCGAGCAAGTACACCGACGCCGCCGCCCCGATGAAGATGCCCACTGTTGCGACGCGACCGGCCAGCACGTAATGACCTTCGTCGGCATCGGTCTTGATGAAGCGCCGGTAAAAGTCATGCACGAGGTACGAGGCGCCCCAGTTGAGATGCGTGAGTATGGTCGATGAACTCGCCGCGATCAGGCCGCCAACCATCAACCCGAGAAAGCCTGAGGGAAGAAACGTCAGCATCGCCGGATACGCAATGTCGTGGCCGAGCAGGCTCGGCTCGAGATTTGGAAACGCACGCTGGATGTCTGAGAGCTCGGGATACACGATCAGCGAACACAGGGCCACGAGGATCCACGGCCACGGCCGGAACACGTAATGGGCGATGTTGAAGAACAGTACGGCGCTGAGCGCGTCCTTTTCCGTCTTCGACGCCAGCATGCGTTGCGCGATATAGCTGCCGCCGCCGGGCTCCGAGCCCGGATACCACACGGCCCACCACTGGACCGCGATTGGCATGATGAACACTGCCACGGCGAGATCCCAGTTGCTCGTGAAGTCAGGGAGGAAACTGAGATAGTTCACCCCGCCCGGGCCCTGGATTGCCGAAACCTTCGTCACGAGCGCGTGCAGACCACCGACCTGCGCCGACGTGACAGCGAAATACGCCGCTGCAATTACGGCGGTCATCTTCATGAAGAACTGGATCATGTCGATGACGAGAACGCCCCAGAGTCCGGCGAATGCTGCAAATGTCACGTTGAGGATGCCGACGAGCGCGAGTGTCTGCCAGCGATCGAGACCAAAAAGGATTCCGGCGATCTTGCAGGTCGCAAGATTCACCGCCGCCATGATCATGCAGTTGAAGAACAGACCCAGATACACAGCGCGGAATCCGCGCACCGCGGAAGCCGCCTTGCCGGAGTAACGCAGTTCGTAGAATTCGAGATCGGTGAGCACGCCGGAGCGGCGCCACAAGCGCGCGTAGAAGAACACCGTCGCGACGCCGGTCAACACGAAGGCCCACCAGACCCAGTTCCCGGCGACGCCATTGCGCCGCACGATGTCGGTCACAAGGTTCGGCGTGTCGGCACTGAACGTGGTCGCCACCATCGACAATCCGGCGAGCCACCAGGGCACGGCGCGGCCAGACGCGAAGAACTCAGATGTGTTGCGCCCCGCCCGGTCGGCAAAGAACAGCGCCGGGCCAAAGCAGATCAGGAGCGAGGCTGCGACGATGACCCAGTCGAGAGTGGAAAGATGCATCAGTGGCTACTAAAAATGCTGATTGCTGATTGCTGATTGTTGAATGAATGAAGAAAATGCGAACGCTCAGCGTCGCCAATTCAGCATTCAGCAATCAACACTCAGCACTTTCAGCATTCACTTACCGTTTCTGCATCAACACAACCTTGACCCACCCGCTCGCGTTGGGGCCCTGAACGTGGACATACCCGTCCTTCACGGCGCCGACCACGACGACTTCATCCGCGCGACCGAGCGTCACAAGGGCCTTCGCCGTGTCCGCTGGCTCGGCCAGCAACTTCACGCCGGCAATCTTCGGCATGAGCACGTCCCCCTCGTCGAATACGGCGCCCCCCTTCTTCGTGCCACCGGCTGCCGCTTCCTGCTTGAGGCTGCCAACGTTGCGCTGCAGCGCCGGATCGTTGCGGACCACGGTGACGACCTTGTTGTAGTTGTCCATCAACGCAGCAGCGATGATCTTGCCCTCGTTGGTATTGCCGTAGCCGCCTACGGCGCCGCCCGCACTGCCGCCAAAGAGCGCGCCACCCGCGCCGAGATCCGCTTTTTTCGTGCTACCTTCCGCCGCGGCAACCTGCACGCCGCTCCGCGCATCGGCGACGAGCATGCTCGTCTGCGCTTCCTTGAACTTCAGGCCGCCCGCGACCGCACCCACGGCAGCCGCTTTGTGTCCGAACAATCCACCGACCGCCCCGCCAACGCCGCCGGCATTGTTCTCGGAGAACACGACGTTTGGCGTCAGGACGAAATCAGCCGCGACCATCTGGCCGCCGCCCATGTTCGAGTTCTGGCGCAGTTCACCCCCGCTTGCGAGCGCGCGTTCCTGCATCATGTTCGACATGCCGACGCCGCGTTCGACGACGATGAAGCAGTTGGACTGCTGAATCATCAACCGGATCAGGCCAACGGGCGATCGCAGGTTGTACCGCGTCAGCGCAACGAGCACCGCGTCCTGCGGTTCGACGACAGCCATCGCGGCCATCGGCGCGGCGCAATGTTCAAGATTGCCGCCGTCGGTTCGGCCTTCGGTTCCGGCCGCTCCCTTTACGACACTGCCGCCCTGCCCCTGCTTGGTTTGGGTCTGCGCAAACGCTGGTGCAGCGGTCACCGCCGTGCAGACGAAAACAATGACGCTGGCCCGGTATCTGAACGGGTTCATACGGCGCCCTCCGGCGTGAAAACTGGTCTGGAAACGTGGTTTTTGTATCAAAACATGAGGCGAGACGCCACTCGAAAGTGCGATCCCGGTTCCGGGATCCGGGATCCGGGATCCGGGATCCGGGATCCGTGCGAGCTTCGCTACGAAGATAACGTTATTGCTACTGTTGTTCGTACAGGATCTGCGCCTGCTGGTCGCTTTCGAGGAACAGCGACCATTCTTCGTCGGCGGCAAACTCTTGATCGGGCGGAAGTAACGCCTGCGAGGGGGTGACGCGGACGCGGACCTGCAGCTCCGTTTCCGTCCGCCCTTTCATCGTTCCGAGTGTCGGCGGCACGTCGGCATAGTCGCGGCCGATCGCGGTTCGGATGTGACGGCTGCCAGCGATGAGATCGTTGGTTGGATCGAAGCCGACCCACCCGATCTCGGGCAGCAGCGCCTCGACCCACGCGTGCGTTGCGCCTTCGGCGGATCGGTCGTGACAGGACTCGTCGTGAAAGAGGTAGCCACTCACGTATCGACAGGGGATACCACGTGCGCGGACGAGCGCGGTCATGATGTGGGCGAAATCCTGGCAGACGCCTTTGCGGGAAGAGAGGCTGACCTCGATCGGAGAATTCACAGCCGTGCTCTTGCGCACGTAATCAAACGCGTGGTGGATGCCGTCGTTGATGTGACGCACGAGCGTCAACGGATCCCGGCCGTCCGCGTCGCGGACGCCAAGTTCGCTCGCCAGGTCGTCGAGTTGCGGGCTTCGGCGCGCGTAGTGGCTCGGCATCAGCATCTGCCAGTGGTCGTCCTCGTCGATCATCCGGCCCAGGTCGCTCCATGACGCGAGTGGCAGCGATTCGGGCAGTGTCGCCGGCGGGTCGATGTTGACGAGGGCGTCGGCAATGATCGTGACCTCGCGGTGATGCGACGGCAGATCGAAATGGTGCACCTGGTTTCCCAGGTAGTCGACAAACGAGAAAATTCGCGCGCGCGGGTTCACCGACAAGCGGAACGTGAAACATCGCTGGTTGTTCTCGCTTCTCGGATGCATCCGCACTTCGAGCATGCTCTGCCAGACAGGCCGGGTATATCGATAACGGGTGAAGTGACGAATGGCGTAGAACATCAGCTTTGAAGGGCGACTTCGATGGGATAGTCGATGTACGTCTCGTGCACCGCAGCGTGCAGTGCGCGACACTGTTCCAGGACCCCGTTCAGAAACGTGTGCAGATCGCCGGACAGCAACTCGGCGATGGGGGTATACGCGAGCGAGGCGTGCAGCCGGCCGATAATCCGTTCGATGCGCGCCCGCTGCCGTCCAGACGAGTGCGCGATGATGAATTCGAGCGATTCGTGCATCCGCTCGGCGGAGTAGCGAACCGAATAGGGAAACTCCGGATGCACGAGGAGGAATTTCGCTATTCGCACCGGCTGGAGGTCGGCGGTGAATACCTTGCAGTACGAATCGAATGCCGCGCAACTGGCCAGAAGCGCGACCCAATCGAGATCGTCGACGCGCCTGTCGGTGGAGAAATACGCGTCGAGCAGCATCGACACCGCACACGCCCGCTCGGTGAACTTTCCGAGCTGCACGAATCGCCAGCCCTCGCCATGGCTCATCGTGGTTTCGGTGACGCCGTAAAAGCTATAAGCCCCTTCCCGGACGGCCGCGACCAGTCGGATCACCGACTCATCGTCTTCCGGTTCGATGTCGAAACGGCCGACTTCGTGAAACAACCGATTGAGCTGCTCCCACATTTCGGCACTGATTTCTTCGCGGACCTGCGATGCGTTCTCGCGGGCCGCTGTGACGCACGACACGATCGAGGAGCGATTGACCGGGTCGGCAGCCAGGCGCCCCATCGCCACTTGCGGATCTTCGGCCGACGCACCCGGCGGCATACCCATGCAGGCGAGCGCGCGGAACCAGCCCTCGTCGGCGGCGACAAGCGCCCGACTGAGCATCAAGGTGTGCGTCGCATCAATCACGCGTGCGCAATTGTCCGCCCGCTCGAAGTAGCGGCTCATCCAATAGAGACTGTCAGCAACTCGAGAAAGCATGATCAGTTCTGCAGCACCCACGTATCCTTATTACTCCGAGGGGCTTTGCCCCTCGGAGTCCCCTACACACTCGCTCGCGGGGGCCCCAACGCCCCGCTCCGCTCGCGTGGGCGCACTCGCGCGCTCGTTCGCCTCTGGCCCTCATAACTCAGTCTCCACCGTTGATTAGTTCTGCAGCACCCACGTATCCTTGGAGCCGCCGCCCTGCGACGAGTTCACGACGAGCGAGCCTTTTCGCAGCGCGACGCGGGTGAGACCACCGGGGACAATCACCGTCTTTTCACCGTAGAGAACATAGGGCCGCAGGTCCACGTGTCGAGGCGCGATTGCGCCGTCAATGAAGCACGGCGCCGTCGACAACGCCAGGACCGGTTGTGCGATGTAGTTCCGCGGATCTGCCAGAATCCGCGCTCGCATTTCGCGACACTGCGGCTCGGTGCTATGCGGACCGATCAGCATGCCGTAGCCGCCGGACTCGCCGACCGCCTTGACGACAAAGCTGTGGAGGTTGTCACACACGTGCTGACGCGCGGCGGCATCGGTCATGAGCAAGGTTTCGACATTATCGAGAACCGGATCTTCGTTCAGGTAATAGCGGATCAACTTCGGCACATAGGCGTAGACGGCCTTGTCGTCGGCGACGCCGGTGCCGACGGCGTTCGCCACCGTGACGTTACCGGCGCGATACGCGCTGAAGATCCCCGGTGAGCCGAGTGCCGAGTCGACCCGAAACGCCAAGGGATCGAGAAAGTCATCGTCGACCCGCCGATAAATGACGTCGATGCGCTGGAGACCGTTGGTCGTGCGCATGTAGACGTAGTTGTCGTGAACGACGAGATCGCGTCCTTCGACAAGTTCAATACCCATCTGACGCGCGAGATAGGCGTGCTCGTAGTAGGCAGAGTTGTAGACACCGGGCGTCAACAAGACGACAGTGGGATCGCGGCGGCCGTCCGGCGCGAGCGATCGCAAGGTGGAGAGGAGCACCTGGCTGTATTGCTCGATCGGGCGAACGCCGTACTTACGGAAGAGCGCCGGAAAGATCTGCTTCATCACCTTCCGGCTCGACAACATGTAAGACACGCCGCTCGGAACGCGCAGATTGTCCTCGAGAACCGTGAAGCGGCCGTCAGGCAGGCGTACCAAATCGGTGCCCATGACGTTCACGTACGCATCGCGCGGGACTTTGACCCCGGTCATCTGCCGCCGAAAATGGTGCGCGCTGTAGACGGCCTCTGCCGGGATGATGCGATCGCGCAGGGCGTGACGCTGGTGGTAGATGTCCTTCAGAAAGAGGTTCAGCGCGATGACGCGCTGCGTCAGGCCGCGTTCGATGACATCCCAGTCCGGCCCCGAGATGATGCGCGGGATGAGATCGTGCGGGAAGATCCGTTCGGTCCCCTCCTTGCGTCCGTAGACGGTGAACGTGATGCCCTGGTTGAAGAAGTTCAGATCCGCTTTCTGCTTGCTGCGCCCGAGTTCCTCGGGTGGCAGGTTCATCAGCTCTCGGTAGAGGCGCTTGTACGGACGCCGAGGCTGCGCTTTCGAGTCGAACAACTCGTCATACGCGTCGGTCAGCGTGTATTCGGCGAACGGATCGTGAGTGACGGGAACGGATGTCGTCATCGGCCCGCCCGGTTCGTACGAGAGTCAATTACGTCTGGCCGACGTTGGTGGCCGGCGCGTAGTAGATCGTCTCCGCGTTCGTGGCCGGATGCTCGGCGTCGAACCGAATCTCCGGCAGCTGCTCGACCGCTCGACGCAGTGACTGCTCCCACGACGCGTGAATCAGGTTGAGATCCGGATCCATCGCCGCGAGACGCCGGTAGTGAGTAATGCGTAACGTATCGCGCGCGTACAAGAGCAAATCGATCGGCGGTCCGACGGTCACATTGGATCGAATCGTCGCGTCGAACGACAGCAGCGCATACTTCGCCGCCACTTCGAGTGGTGTCTGCGTATCGATGCCGCGATCGAGAATCGGCCTGCCGTACTTGCACTCTCCGAGTTGCAGATAGGGAGAGTCCTCGGTGGCCTGCAGCGGATTGCCCTGCGGATAAATGAGATAGAGCCCAGGGTCTTCTCCGCGCACCTGTCCACCGAGGAGCAAATTGACGTTGAAGGAGAAGTTGTCGCGCTCGAGCGCGGCGCGATCCATGTCGGAAACCCGGCGCACGCAATCGCCGACGATCCGAGATGCCTGATATAGCGAACGCGTTTGCGCGAGACCGCGTCCGCTCTCGAAGTCGAGTCGCAGCAGGGACATGATCGATTGACTGATCGAGAGGCTGCCGCTGGTGAGGATGACGAACACGCGCTCCCCCTCTTCGACGAAGCGATACATCTTGCGGCAGACGTTCACTTGATCGAAACCGGCGTTCGAGCGCGAATCGGAGGCCATGACGAGGCCCTCGGCGGTCACAATTCCCAGGCAGTAGGTCACAGGCTCCTCGCGGGTCGGTCAGATGATCCTTCACATGATACCCGCCGTGATTTGCGTGCGGCATAAAGGAATTCGTCTCTGACTCACGATATGACACACCAGTCCGATCGCCGTGCTACATTCGCCAAGCAATGCGCGGGCCGATCAGCGTCAGCGACGCGGCACTCCGTTTGCTGCGAGCGATCGCCGCGCCGCCTGTGCGCATCGAGGCCGCACCCCGTGCTCATTCGCCTTGGCTACGACATTCAGTTCGACGTCGACGCGCCGGTGCCAACGGTCGCGATGCTCAACGTCCATCCGAGCCGCCGGCACGACCTGCAAGAACCGGACAGAGTTCAGGTTGAACCGGCCATCGCGACGTCGGATTACGAAGATTTATTTGGAAATGTCTGCACCCGGTTCGTGGCGCCGGCGGGCAGGCTGCGGCTGTCGAATTCGACCGTAATCGAGGACTCTGGCGAACCGGACGCGGTCAACCCGGACGCCGCCGAACTGCCTGTGGATGAGCTTCCACCGGAGACATTGCGCTTCCTACTGCCCAGCCGTTTCTGCGAGGTCGACTTGTTATCCAACACGGCTGTCGAGCTTTTTGGCAGTGTGCCTCGCGGCTGGGCGCGCGTTCAGGCGATCTGCGATTGGGTGCAAAGCAAGGTGACGTTCAGCTATCCGCAGGCGCGGCAAACACGCACCGCCCTTGACGTCTACACCGAACGTGTCGGCGTGTGCCGCGATTTTCAACATCTGGCGATTACGTTTTGCCGAGCGCTGAATATGCCGGCCCGTTATGTCACGGGGTACCTGGGAGACATCGGCATCCCTCCAGTTCCTTATCCAATGGATTTCAGCGCGTGGTTCGAAGTGTTTCTCGATGACCGGTGGTGGACCTTCGACGCCCGACACAACAGGCCTCGGATTGGTCGTGTATTGATTGCCACCGGACTCGACGCGACCGACGTCGCGATTACGACATCATTCGGACGCGCTCGCCTCGCGCACTTCAAAGTGACGACCGACGAAATTGCGCTGGAACCCGCGGCAGAGGGAACAAAAGCGTAGGTTTACTGCGGCGTCGTCGCGACTCGAATATTTCTGACGGCGGCGCCGTTCTGAAGAAACCGCGCCGCTCCCTGCCAGTTGTTCTTCTCGTTGATGACCTTGAACACCAGCACGTTCTGTCCTTTGTTGAGAACGACATCAGCGCTGTCGGTGTCTTTGTCGAGCGTCCGCGTTTCGGTGAACTTGATGACCTGCGTTCCATTCAGCCAGACCCTGCACTGATCGTTCGACCCCACCGATAAGCGGACTTTCATCGAATCGTCGGCATTGATGTACGCAACCGCATAGCCGGCCACGTCCTCTCCGCGCTCGGCCCCGAACGCTTTGAGAAAATCGATGAAATAGTCGGACGTCTGATGCGCCGTCCACGTCAGGATCTTGCCGGCGACATTGACCCTGTCGCCTGGCTTCGGCTGGATGGTGGCTTCGCCACCGACAAAATCTTTTTCGATCTCGGTCGCGCCCGAGTCCTCCTGCACCGCAATTGGTGCCAGCACCAGCCAGTTTCGAATGAACCCCTCGGCATCGGGACTAGACGTCTGCGGCGCTTGAAGAAGGATGGCGACCATTGGAGCGAGCATGTAGCGCATGATGCCGCCATCTTAACCCTTCGCCGTCTGCTTTTCTCAATGCTCGCGGGGTTTTCGCTCGGCGCTTCGCGCCGCGCTCGGGCCCGCCTTCGCGTCGCTTCGGCGAGGTCTCGCCGGAGCCTTCGGCGTAGGCGGACGCTTTCCCTTCAAAAACGTACCCCCACAAAGCCATTCATACGAATATGTGTCTCCCATCCGAGTCGTGCGTCGACACCAAATGTCAGGCGATCGTTGGGATTCGCCCTCACGCCACCGCCGACGGTGAACGCGCCCTCGGTCGACGTGAAGTCGCCGCCGTTCACGAATGATTCGGTCGTTCGGAACATGCCGCCACCGACGACGATGAAGGGTGTCACCGGCGCCGCATGGCCGTTTGTCGGGCCAAGGAAATCGAAGGTCATGTTCCCGGTCAGGACCAGATGGCTGTGATTGCTGCCGTTAATCCAGAGAACTTCCGGTCCGACACTCAGACGAGGCGTCAGATGCCAACGGACGGCTCCGCCAATCGGCGTCTCGCTCACGATGCCGTCATCAGCAAAGCCGATCCAGCCGAATGAAACTTCCGCTGCACCGCGCGGCTTCTCCTGTGCGGCCACAGACTGCGGAAGAAATAAGAGGATTCCCCCGAACAAGATTGCCAGAAAACCGGCAGTTTTTCCGAAAATGATGGCGCGTAGCATATTCCCCCCACACTGGCGCATGGCGCGGCCTAAAGACCGGGCCCTACATCGCAATGCGCAAACGCAAAGGGTTTCGGCTCAGGCATCCGCGTAATCTCGCCGAACGAACTCCCATCAGCGGCGAGGTACGAAAGAAGACGCGAGCGAGCGCAGCGAAGCGAGCCACGCGAACGGAGCGAGCCGGCGAAGCGGCTCGCGAGAGAGCGTGTCGGGGAGTTCCGAGGGGCGCAGCCCCTCGGAGTAATTAATGCGGCACGCGGACTAGGGCCGTATGTGTCAATGAGTATCGGCTGACAACGTCACCGGAATGGACGTCGCGATCTTGCAGATACATGAAATCGACGACGCGATTGGCGGGTGCGGCGACGACTTCGATCGGCACCGCTGATCGGCGCGCGTAATAGACCGCGACCGGGACGAGACCCGGCGCGACACCCAGCGTTATTGGTCCGCCTGTCGCAAACTGCCGCAGATCCTCGAGCATCGACTTCGTGCTCGCGTCGTCTTTCCAGTCGTAGACGTATCGCACGTTCGCCGTTTGGGAAAAATGGACTAGTCCGAGACTGACTGCGGCGAGTACGATCGACGTCGACACGATCCTTCCCACCCGGCCGGACCGCGCCAGAATGTCGCACGTGAAAGTAAAGAGCAGTACAAAGAGCGGAATGTAGAAGAGCGCGGTGCGCCCAACGAGATACACGGTGCCGAACACGAGTCGCTGTGCCGCGAGTGACAACGATGTCATCGTCAGGATCGCGAGCAATGACCCGGCAGGCGCAAGGGCAGAAACACGGCCGCGACGATACGCGAGCGCGAGCAGAAGGAAGAAGATTGCGACGGTGCCGACGATCAACGCAAACACCATCACCGTTTGCGCTGGACTGTAGATCCTTCCGTAGAAGGAGTTCTCGATCGCCGAGGTAAAGGTGTCGTCGACGACTCCGCGCGTGCCGCCGAAGTAGAGCTCCGAGTTTCGTTTCAACAGGTACAGCGGCGTGCCAGCCAGGGCGGCGACCCATAGAACCGATGACGAGATCGCTCGCCATTCCCCGCGACGAATCATCTTGGCACGGACGACAATCCGGCCGACGAGCCGCATCAACACCGCACACATGGCGAGTATTCCCAGCGCGACTGCGCTGGCGATGATCAGTTGAACCGCATAAGTTCGGTCGCCGGCCCAGTTGATCACAGAACGGAACGTCGCAACACGCGATCTGCGAAGCGAAAGACTGTCCGAACATTCAAACAGTCGCGTCTGCCCGACATCACGCACGCGCCAGGCATCGGTCAGCCGTGGATCGAACGAGAACGCACGAGCACCGATAATCGCCTCGATACGCGTCAGCCGCTCTGCCTCCGGTAGCGGCACTTCGATTCGTAAGCCGCGAAAGTGTGAGCGGCCGTTCGATGACCAACCGGATGATCCGGCGTTCCTGCCGATGAGAGACTCGCGTCCGTGAATATCAATTCGCACAACCCGCGCACGATCGAGGGCGTCGCCGTCAAGGCCGATCAGCCTGACGACGACCGGCTCGTAGAGCGATCGGGATAGCGCTATGTCCTGCGAAAAAACAAGCGGGATAAAAACCATTGCCGTCAGGGGCAACCAGGGGAACGCGCGGGTGCGTCGCGCGGCGTCGCGATCCCTGTGCGAGTCGGGCGCAGTGGCGGCGCGTGAACGGAAAAACGCTCCGGCGATCACCAGCACACAAAGCATGCTGACGTAGACGTTCAGCAACGCGAAGTTCGCCATGACCGCAGCGCACGCAGCGGCCAGTCCCCATGACAGGTCCCGTCTGTCAAGCTGCCCCGCCTTCCATTGCTCGATAAGCTGCAACAGAAAGAAGAGGGATGCGATCAGCAGCCCTAGAGACAATCCGTATCCGCGGCTCAGGGCGAAGAAGTCGAGTACGTAAGGATTCAGATTCAGCAGGAGCAATCCGCCGAGCGCGATCGCTGGGGTAGAGAGACGCCGCAGGATCAGTGCGCCGAAACCAAGATACAGGGCATATCCAAGCAGGTTCGGCAACCGGAGGGCAAACTCGCTGCCACCGGCGACGACGTAAGACAGTTTGGTGAGCGCCGTGTTCAGGAAATGGTTCGTCGCGACTTCGAAATTGAAAATCGAGAGCAGGTTGGTATCGAAGACGGAGGGCACGCTGGTGTCGATGTACCTGATGTAGGACGCGGCTTCATCGTAGGTGAAAGGAACGCGGACCGCGCGCACGGCAGCGAACAAAAGGAAGAAGACGCACGCACCTCGCATGACGTATTTCATGCGGGGTCGAGCCCCCCATGGGAGAATGGCGCCACGAACGGATCAGCGGCAAGTCGCACCGTGCCCTCCTGGCCTTATCTCGTCGCGCTCGCGGCGATTGCTGTCATTTCCCGACTTCCTCAACTCTTGACACACAATCTCATCGCCGATGGCGACGAGTGCATTCTCGGCTTGATGGCCAAGCACCTGGCCGACGGCCGTCAGTTCCCGCTGTTCTTTTACGGTCAGGACTACGGGCTCGCGATCGTCGAGGCACCAGTTGCTGCTGCCAGCTTTTTGTTGTTCGGCATCGGCGCCATTCCGCTCAAGCTCGCGATGCTTGCCGTCTGGATTGCCGGGGTGTGCTTCTATTTTCTGGCGTTCTCGCGAGCGCTCGGTCCTCGCCGCTGCTTCTGGATCGTACTCCTGCTCGTGCTGATGCCTGCGTGGGCCGTGTCCTCGATGAAAGCCTGGAGCGGATACATCACGGCATTTTCAACGACCGGTGCCATCCTCTATTTGCTGACCCGTGAAGATCTTCGTCACCTGGGGTGGGCGACGGCCGGTAGCCTGACCGCAGTCGTCTACCTCTCGCAGCCATCATGGCTGCCCGGCCTGCTGCCCATTGTGGCGATGCTTCTTCTTTCGAGCCGCCATGCACCCGCGGCATTGTCGTATATCGCCGGGACGACCGTCGTCCTCTTCGCGATCGGGGTACTGAAACTACTCGTCATTGGTAACGCGGTTCCGTCCTGGGGTCGACCCAGCGCAGGAAATCCCGAGCTGTTCGGATCGATGCTGCCGCTTCTGCGACAGCTCTATCTGAATATGACCGGATCGTATTATCTGGCAGTCCCTATCGCCGCCGGACCATTCACCACGACCGTTGCAATCACATGGCTCGCCATTCTGACGTTGTGCATCGGCTCACAGGTTTATCGCGTCGCGAGCAGGCGGTATCACTTCTGGGCGCACGTCCTCTTCATTTCTGTCATTTCAACATTGGTCGCGAACTGGCTTCTTCTCGAGTCGCGACATCCGCGTTATCTCCTTTCGATCGGTGCCCCAATCGTACTGCTCGCGGGATTCGAATTCTTCGATCTCGCCGATCGACGCGGTCTCTCGATCCGGCGGTTGGTCAGCGCCGCGGTCATCCTGCTCGCGCTCGAGGCCGTGTCAACCGTCGAGTTCTCACGCTTCACCTACATGTGGTGGCAGAACGACGCCGCGCGGCCGAGCGAGGCTCGGACGCTGCAGCGTGTCGTCGACTACATGAAATCACGCGGTGCGACCCACGCGTACTCGATGAACGCGCTCTTGCAGTGGCAGATTTCGTTTTACAGCCAAGAACAGGTTATCGCGAGGTGGAAGGTCACCGACGATCGGTATCCTCGCTATATCGACGAAGTGGATGGTGCGCTGGCCGGGGGCGAGCCAATCGCGATCGTGGGATACGTCGGCTATACCGGCGGTCTCGAGAATCTCGTTTCCGATCGTCGGGCTCTGCGTGAATTCGACGGCAAGTATTTCGTTTTCGTTGGCGCAGACAGGGAATTGTTGGCCAAGCTCGGCTTCCGATTGGCGAATTGATTCGCGGATCCCGGACACCGCATCCCGGCGAGCAGCACTACTTATAGCGCGTCTTCACAAACCGCCGCCCCTTGAGCGATGCGCTGTCGTCATACGCGTGCTTCGTCGATCGGTTCGGAAGCTTCACTTTCTTATGCGACACCTTCTTGTACGGAATGGTGTTGAGAATGTGAGCGATGGTGTTCAGGCGCGCGGTCCGCTTGTCGTCGGACGGGACAATCGTCCACGGCGCCTTGCGCGTGTCCGTGTGCTTCAGCATCACGTCTCGCGCGCGCGAATAGTCATACCACTTGGTTCTTGACGGCAGGTCCATCGGGCTCAACTTCCACTGCCGCACCGGATCCTCGATTCGAGCTTCAAAGCGGCGCTTCTGCTCCTGGTTGCTCACTTCCATCCAGATTTTGATGAGAATCGTCCCGCCATCGACGAGGAATTCTTCTATCTGCGGGCAGAGCTCGAGAAACCGCTTATGCTGCTTGTCGGTGCAGAACCCCATGACGTGTTCGACGCCGGCGCGGTTGTACCAGCTGCGATCGAAAATGACGGCCTCTCCTCTCCCAGGAAACTGCTGCAGGTAGCGTTGCATGTAGACCTGGCTTTTCTCACGGTCTGAGGGCGCCGGTAACGCGACGACACGGAACACTCGTGGACTGAGACGCTCGGTGAGTGCGCGAATCGTGCCTCCCTTCCCGGCGCCGTCACGCCCCTCGAACAGGATGACGACGCGAAGGCCTTCCTGTTTGATCCAGTCCTGAAGGTGACAGAGCTGCACCTGCAGTTTGCCTAGTTGCTTCTCGTACTCGTCTCGTTTCATGACTTCACACTGATGTCCTGCAGGGATGCCCGGTCACGTGCTCTGGTTGCGGACTTCAGCCACGTACTCGAGCCCACGCGTCTTGGTCACAAAATCGAAATGAACTGTCGCTTCCCGAGCGGACTCGACGACCGAGAGCAGTGAAGTGAACCGCTCCGATCGGACGCGCGCCCGGATGTCCTC
>Ga0114129_10004320_pt1 | contig 20095 bp, 19 predicted proteins | sample RhiMetdeltSRZDD1_FD_80071 | JGI IMG/M metagenome (GOLD analysis project Ga0114129, IMG submission 80071) | Populus rhizosphere microbial communities from Tennessee, USA - Rhizosphere MetaG P. deltoides SRZDD1 (version 2) (version 2) | ecosystem: Host-associated > Plants > Roots > Rhizosphere >... | reverse complement strand
CCATGGCGTCGAGGAGCATCATCTGCTGCTGCAGCCACATGGTGCCCTGCTCCGTCGGCACGAACCGCAGCGTCGGGTGGCGCTCGAACACCCCGGCAAGGACGAGGTGCGAGACCGTGCGCTGCGCCCACATCGCCATCTCGGAGATCAACACTGCGTTGGAGGCGGGCTGGTCCATTGGCATCGCCGGACTACCGGGACCGGCGTGCTGAACAACAGTGAGGTCGAGGTCCTCGCAGAGGGCCCAGATCGGTTCATAGCGAGTGTGGAACAGCGGTGCGACGGTCGGATCACCCGGTGAGACCGGCGGCAGCAGCACCCCGCCGAAACACTCCTTCTCGACGCCCCACCGGATCTCGTCCAGTGCCAGATCGATGTCGTTGGGGAAGATTTGAATCAACCCTCGGCGCCGCGCCGGCGCCAGTGCGCAGAAGTCGATCTGCCAGCGGTTGTGGGCTTGCACACCGGCCCAACGCTTTTCGAACTCATCACGCGTAGTCGGCAGGCTGATGGTGATGTTGGGCGTGGTCGGGAAGAACGGCGGGATGGTGTTGGGCAGCAGCACCTCGGCGGCTACCCCGTCGTCATCCATCTCGGACATCCGCAATTCGTGGTCCCAGTTACGTTTTGCGGTGGCGACGATCAAGTCATCGAACGGGCTCTCATAGGTCTTTGCCCAGGCATCGAATTCGTCGTGTAGTCGAGTCGGCAGGTACGGCTTGTAGTCGTACAGATCGGCCCCGGCGTGGGTGTCCGTTGAAATAACGACGTAGCGATCGATCGTGTCCCAAGTAGCAGCCATTGCCTCATCCTTCTACCGAGAGAGGCGGGCGCAGGCAGGATTGCCCAGTTTGGCGTGCGGAGGCGTTACGACGAAACGACCCCGCTGTGCGATGAGATTTCGGTCGGCAGCTCGCCGACCACGTCGAGGCTGAGAAACTCCGGCGCCTTGATGACCCGGCGAAGCATGAACCGAATGAACGCCGGCATGTCCGAGGCGTTCTCATCGCGGTACAGCCGGGGGGCGCCAAGCTGATAGTGCCGCCGCCGGCTTACGAGTTCGCAGCCGCCAGCCGACAGAACATTGCGCACCCAATCCGCACTGGATCCGTACGTCAGCGCGATCACGTATCCGCCGCGGCGCCGAAATGCCCATAACGGGGTGCGCAACGACCGACCCGATTTGCGGCCCCGGTGGATGACGACCGCCCACCCTGGCGCCCATGGAGCGATGAACTTCGTGAGCCGGTTGAGCCCAACCTTGTTGGCGCGGGCAACCCATCGTGGTGCTGGCATGTCCAAAACTCCTCACTTGTGGAATTTCTAGACACGACGCTAACTCGAGGCCGTCCGAAAGTCAACGACTGTAGAATTTCTGGCACTATGGCCAGGATCGGGCGACCGCGCGGTAAGACCGACACCCGCAACGTGATCCTGGCGGCCGCGCGGCATCTTTTCGCCGACGCCGGTTACGACAAGACTTCGGTGCGCGACGTCGCCACCGCGGCCGGGGTCGATCCCGCGATGATCCGGCACTATTTCGGCAGCAAGGCCGAACTTTTTCGCGCGACGATGGGATGGCCGTTCGAGCCCGCTGAGATCGCAGCTCGCGTCACCGGTGGCGGTCGGGGCGAGATCGGCGCGCGGCTCACGCGGGTGTTCTTCGAGGCGTGGGAGCAACCGAATTCGCGTGCGCCGCTGCTGGCGATACTTCGCGGCGCGGCCACCCACGACGAGTCGGCGAACCTGGTGCGCCAGTTCATTCAGGGCCAGGTTTACTCGCACATCGCGGCGGCCCTCGCAGAGCCGGATGCCGAGCTGCGGATCGATCTGGCGATGGCGCAGCTGCTGGGCATCGCCTATCTGCGGCACATCCTGCGGGTGGAACCCGTTGCGTCGACGCCGGTGGAGGATCTCATCCAACGGGTCGCACCGGCAATCACCCGGCATCTGACGCCACAATGAGCCCCGAAACTGCTGGGAGATCGCGTTTTTCGGCGCGAGGACGATCTGGCCGCAGTTTCGGCGCAGTCATTCCCCGTGGATATCGAGGCCGTGCGCGGCGGCGAAGGCCATGGCCTGCTCGATGTCGACCTTCGCGCCGCGCAAGGAGGCGGTCGTCCACAGCGTCGGATCCACCCGCGCGCCGCGCAGATCGGCCTCGTCCAGCTTGGCGTTCTGCAGCCGGGCGCCGCTGAGGTCGGCGCGTCGCAGCACCGCCTTGCGCAGGTCTGCCTCCACCAGGCTGGCCTCCCGCAGTCGGCAGTCGGACAGGTCGACAGCGCGCAGATCCGACGCACCGAGCACGGTCAGCGTGAGGTCCACCTCCACGAGCTTGATCGGCCGGATGCGGCATTCGGTGAACACCGAACCTAGGAAGCTGCAGTGCCGAAACGTGCTGTGCAACAGAGAAGTCCGGCGAAAGGTGCAATTGCGAAACGCGGAGCCGACATGCTCGGATTCGGACATGTCGACACCGCTGAAGTCGCACTCGGTGAATACGACACGCTCGGTGCGAAGCTGGCTCAGATCGTCGTCGCGGAAGTCGTGGCCGTCGAATTCCCGCTCGACCCAGACCGTTTCGTTGTCACCCACGTACCGGCGTGAGCGTGTTGAGTGCGTATTCGGTGACGGCGATCAGCGCCGCCTTCGTCGAATGGCGGTCGCGCGCGTCGACCGTGATGACCGGGATGTCCTCACGTAGCGCCAGCGCCTTGCGCACCGCATGAGCGGGATGTCTTGGTGCGCCGTCGAATTCGTTGACGGCGACGAGGAAGGGCAGGTTGCGCGCTTCGAAAAAGTCGACGGCGGCAAAGCTGTCCTGCAGTCTGCGGACGTCGACAAGGATGATCGCGCCGATGGCGCCGAGGACCAGGTCGTCCCACATGAACCAGAACCGGCGCTGGCCCGGCGTGCCGAACAGATACAGCACCAGGTCATCGGCCAGTGTGATGCGGCCGAAGTCCATCGCGACGGTGGTGGTGTTCTTCTGTGGGGTGGCCTCGAGACCGTCGACCCCTTCCGACTGTTGCGTCACCAACGCTTCGGTACGCAGCGGCATGATTTCCGACACCGCCCCAACGAACGTCGTCTTACCGGCGCCGAAGCCACCGGAGATGACGATCTTCGTCGAGGCGGTGTTCCGCCTCTCAGAGCGCTCGTAGGCCACGCAGCGTCCTTCCTATCAATTCGCGACGTTCGTCAACGGTCGTGGAGTCACCGAGGGTGGTGTGCACCCGCAGATAACCTTGCGTCACAAGGTCGCCTATCAGCACGCGCGCCACGCCGAGGGGCAAGGATAAGACTGCGGCGATCTCGGCGACCGACGGGCTCTCGACACACCGCGTCAGGATCTGGCCGCGCACGTCGTTTCCCGGCCAGCGCGGCGGTTTCGGTGGGTCCGCCACCGTCTCGATCGGTGCCTCCAGCGGCAAGTAGATGCGGGAATCGGTCCGGCCGGCCGTCAGGGTATACGGCCGAACCAGCTGGGGTTCGTCCGTATCGTCCCGTTCCCAATGGTCCATAGGCGGCTCACGAGTGCTGCGGGGCGCGTCGTGCCGCTTGGGCCATCGCGCCCACTCGTTCCACCAAAATGGCCATCTCGTAACCGATCTGGCCGATGTCGCAGTTGCGGGTGGCCAGAGTCGCCAGGTTGGAGCCGTCGCCGACACGCATCAGCAGCAGATAGCCGTTCTCCATCTCGACGACCGACTGCAGCACGTAGCCGCCGTCGAACAGCTGCGAGGCACCCGTCGACAGGCTCGCCAGGCCGGAGGCCACCGCGGCGAGCTGGTCGGCGCGTTCGGTCGGCATGTGCTCACTGGCCGCCATCAGCAGGCCGTCGGCGGACACCAAGACGGCGTGCGAGACACCGGATACTTCGCGGGCGAACTTGGAGACCAGCCAGTCGAGCGAATCGCGCTGCGTCGAACGTGGCGGATAGGTCATTCGTTATCGGTTCCTCTTGTTTCTTGAGCGTGCGATCGCCCGGCATGCACGCCACCGAAATGGTTGCTGATGCTTGCACGGACGGCGTCCGGATCGCGTGGCGGAATCGGTCCTCCACCAGTGCCGAACCCAGCCGCCGATGCTACCTCGTCGGCGTCGTCGTCGCTCCTGTGAGCACCACCGTTGAAGTGGTGGCCGCCGTTGGAGGGGGCGTCGGGGACCGCGGAATCGACCGCACCCGGCACCAACCGCGCACCGGGCTCACGCACCGGCAGGCCTTCCTCGGTGTGCTCGGTAACCGGCGCCTCGTCTGCGGCCGCGGCTGCCGACCAGCCGTGATCCCACACCGATTCCCAGTTCAGGTCGTCGCTCTTGGCGATCTCGGTGGGGTCGACGAGCCATTCGGACAGCATCTTCTGATAGATCGCGTCATCGGCGCCTGCCGTCGGTGACGATTCGCGCACAGCGTGGCGCGACGGCTCGGGCTGCGGCTGCTCGGCCACGGCCGGCGGCTCGTGTTGCGAGGGCGCCTCCGGCCGCGGCTGCTCGCCCCTCGGCGGGGTGGGCACGCCGTTGCTGACGGCCTGCGCGCGGGATGCGAAGAAGGCCGACGTGTCGATCGGAGCGCGGTCGGCTTCGGGTTCCTGGGCGGCGGGCTGCTCCCAAGGATTTGGCTCAGCTGTGTGCACCGGCATCGAGTCTTCCGGCCACAGCTCCTCAGCGGGCCACTCGTCGTCCCCTTTCTCCGGCTGAGCCAGCGAGGCCGGGACGTCGGCAATTCCACTGGCGCCCGGATTGCGCTGCGGCAACAACTCGATCGGCACTTCGGGGTGGCCGTTGGTGTACTCGTGGCCGGGCTCGTCGAACGTGTACTCGTGTTCCTCGTCCAGGGCCAGGGCGGTGTGGATGCCCGCGTGCGCGTCGGCGGGTACGGCGTACTCGGGGCCACCGAACTGGTCGGGCGCCCCGGCCACGGCCAGCAACTCGGACGGCACGAACACGCCAGCGGTGGTGCCCGAATTCGGTTCACCCGCAATGGTGCTTTGCAACCGGACCACCAGCCCGTGCTGCTTGGCGAGCCGCCCGACCACGAACAGGCCCATGTGCCGCGCGGTGTAGGGGTTGACCTCGCCGCCCGACTGCAGACGGGTGTTGGCCACCCGCAGATCCGGTTCGGTCATGCCGATGCCGATATCGCTGACCTCGATGACCAAGCCGCCGTTGCCGGTGTGCACCGCCGACACCCGGACTTGGGAGATCGGCGGCGAGTAGCGCAGGGCGTTGTCGAGCAGTTCGGCGAGCAGGTGAACAAGGTCGCCGGCGAGGGCGCCGACCACTTCGCTGTCGGGCACCGTCGCGGTGACCACCCGGGTGTAGTCCTCCACCTCGGAGGCTGCGGCGTTGATGATCGCCGACACCGGCACCGGGTCGGCCTGCTCGCGGGGCACCTTGGCGCCGGCCAGCACCAACAGGTTGGCTCCGTTGCGGCGCATCCGGGCGGCGAGGTGATCGAGGCGGAACAGGCTTTCCAGCCGCTCGGGATCCTCCTCGTTGCGCTCGAGGCGGTCGATCAGCGAGAGCTGCTGGTCCACCAGCGACCGGCTGCGCCGCGACAGCGTCTCGAACATGTCGCTCACCTGCAGCTGCAGCCGGGACTGCTCGCCGGCCAGCAGGACGGCCTGCTCGTGCAGCTCGTCGACGGCGTGCGCGACCTGTCCGACCTCTTCGGAGGTGTAAACGGGGATCGGCTGGACGTGCCCGGGCTCACCACCCGCACGGACCCGGTCGAGCTCGCGGGCGAGGTCGTCGTGCGCCACCTGGAGCGCGCTGTCGCGCAGTTGGCGTAGCGGACGCACCAGCGAGCGCGCCACCAGGATCACCAGCAGCAGCGCCAGCAGCATCGCGCCGAGGACGATCGCGGAGTCGCGGATCGCGCCGGTGCGCTGCGCGGCGGTTTCCCTCTCCACTGCGCCTGTCACCGCGCTCGACGTGTCGTCGATGATCTTGGTCGCGATCTGGTCGGTGACCTGGATCGATGCATTCAGGTCCGGGTTGTTGACCAGCACGGCTGCCGGGTCGGACATGATCGTCATCCGCTTGACGAACTCTTCTTGCAGTTTCTGAGCCTCGGGTGATCCGACTCCCAGGACCTGGCTCATGCCGAACAGCGTGGACGGCTCGGTGCCGGCCACCGTGTTCATCGACATGCGCAGCTCGGGATCGGGCAGCTCACCGCCGAGGCTGACCAGCAGCTGCTGAATCATCATCTGGCCGCGGGCGCCGACGGCCCGGCTCAGGCCCAGCGTCTCGGCGCGGATGCGTTCGTCGTCAACCCGAACCGAGCCGTTGATCGCGTCCTCGGCCGTCAGCAGGATCGGCGTGTACGCCTGCACGCGGTCCCGCAGCCCGACGGAGTTGGCCGTGACCTTGTCGATCAGTCCCTGGCCCGCGCCGATCATCGTGCTGACGCCCTTGCTGACGTCCGGCGCGATGTCGGTGTCCGTCAGCCGTCGCTGCAATTCCTGCCTGCTGGCGTCGAACTTGGAGAGCGCCGCCTGGGTGTCTCCCCCGGTCGAACTCGCCAGCATTGCGGCGTCGAGTGACGCCATGTAGTTCACGATCGCGGGCACCATTTCGGCGCGATCGGCGGCGCGCCGCAAATCGGTTGCTTCCGTCGCGCTGGAGTAGATGCGCAATCCGCCAAACGTCCCGGCGAGAACCAACGGCACCAAAACGATCGCGAACACTTTCCAGCGAACCGGCCAATTTGCGATCGACCATCGCGAGGGTCGCTTGGCAGGTGGCTGCTTCTTTGGTTGGAAATCGACGAGCGTGCCGTCGGCCTGCTTCAGCTGCGAGAACGCGGTCATCGGCGTCCGCCGCTACTATCGGCCGCCTGCTCGCAATTCAGTAATGAAGCGTCGTTCATAAGACTTCCTGCTGATTTCGCCCTCCACGGGCGGGCGTTCTACGCCTGGCAATTGGTCGAGTATGCCAGCCATGTGCAGCTGTTTCCACAATTCTTACTGAACAGACAGAGTTCATACCCGCTCCGACAAGCTGTTTCGTGCTATCCGAGCAAATTTCCGCCAGCGTCGACGCATTACTGAGGCGTGCCAAACGTCGGCCAAGCGCACGGTCGCTGTGTTCGAATTAACCAACGCCACGATGAGAGGGGACATCATGACCGAGCCCGAGAAGTTTGAGGTAGATCCGTCGGGTGACCCGAATCCCGGCGTAGCCGACCATGCGTTGCCGGATGACGCCAAAGGGCCTCATCCGCTGGCTGATCCTGCCAACGATCCCACTCCCGGTGTGCCCGGCCACGCAAAGGACGACTGAGGCTTTGGGCCCAAACCCCGCCGAATGAGTTCAAGTTGATGTCTACTCGCCGCGGATCGACATGCGCCAAACAGGACTTGGCCCGCAACCCGGCACGGCTTGACTAGGGGAACCCTGTCTACATTCCGGGTGGTCCAGCCCAAAAGTCTTCGGCCAGGCCGCGACGAGGGTCCTCGCCTGCCGCCCGATCCTCCTCGGCCCACTCACCACGACTGGGCCACGCTTCGCGCAGAACGATCACCAGCACCACGATGCCCGCAGCGATGATCACCGCCACGATCACCAGCGCGACCACAACCACGGCCGACATGAGCTGAGGCTACGCCCGTCGGTCGCACAAAACCCTCTCTCGACCTCAACAGACGTAGCCTGCCCAAGACGCGCTTGCTGAGAGGATGCCATGATGTTTCGGCTGATGTTCTATTCGCCGCGGATCGCGCCCAACACAGGCAATGCCATCCGGATGGTGGCCGCAACGGGATGCGAATTGCATCTGGTCGAGCCGCTGGGATTCGACCTGTCCGAACCGAAGTTGCGCCGCGCCGGCCTGGACTATCACGACCTGGCGTCGGTAAGCGTGCACCGCGACCTGCCCGCCGCCTGGGAGGCCGTTAAGCCAACGCGGGTGTACGCGTTCACCGCGCATGCCACGACGTCGTTCGCCGACGTCAGCTACCAACCGGGCGACGTGTTGATGTTCGGTCCTGAACCCACCGGGCTTGATGCAGCGACGCTCGCCGACCCACACATCAGCGCGCAAGTGCGCATCCCGATGCTTGTGGGTCGACGGTCACTGAATTTGTCGAACGCCGCAGCCGTCGCCGTCTATGAGGCCTGGCGGCAGAACGGGTTTACCGGGGCGGTGTGACTACCACGTGTCCCAGTGCGTGACCTGCTCGGCGGGCAGCCGGTCAGCCCGACGGAAGTCGGTGCCCTTCGTATAGGCGATCGGGAAGAGGCCGGCCTGGCTGTACTTGTCGAACGGGATGCCGAGCAATTCGGCGGCCTGCTTCTCGCCGTCGCCGAGCAGATGCAGCGTTGTCCATGCCGATCCAAGTCCCCGCGACCGCAGCGCCAGCATGAAGCTCCACACCGCCGGAAGCAGCGATCCCCAGAACGACGCGCTCATGCCCGCCGGTGCGCCGTCCGGACGTCCCTCCAAGCACGGAATCAGCATGACCGGCGCCTCGTGAAGGTGTTCGTTGAGGTACTTTGCGGAGCCGTACACGCGGGGCCGCTGCTCGTCGCGCACATCGCCGTACTCGGGCTTGGGAAGGTCTAGGTACGGCGTCGCATTCGTGCTGTAGATGTCGGCGAGCGCCTTCTTCTTTTCGGGATCGTCGACGAACACCCATTGCCAGCCCTGGGCGTTGGAGCCCGTCGGCGCCTGAAGCGCCAAGTCCAGACACTCGGTCAGCACCTCACGCGGCACCGGCTTCTCGAAATCCAGCCGCTTGCGCACCGAGCGTGTGGTGGTCAGCACTTCATCGACGGACAAGTTCAAGGTCATTTTCCGAGACTACATTCGTCGTTATGACAGTCGAACTGACGCAAGAGGTTTCCGACAGGCTCTCATCCGATCCCTACGGCTGGTTGACGACGGTGGCGAAGTCCGGCCAGCCCGTCCCCCGGCTGGTGTGGTTCTACTTCGACGGCACCGACGTCATCGTCTACTCCGAACCCAACGCCGCGAAGGTCCGACACATCAAGGCCCATCCGCGGGTGAGCCTGAATCTTGACTCCGACGGCAACGGCGCCGGGATCATCATCGTCGGCGGCAATGCCATGGTCGACGCCGACGGCGCCGATCCGTTGCAGGATGAGCAGTATCGGGCGAAGTACGGCGAGCTTGCCGCCAGCTTCGGCTTCAGCGAGGAATTCCTCGCCGCGTACAACACCCGGCTGAAGATCAGCATCGACAAGGTCTGGACGACACCGACCGAGGGTTAGTCGGCTCAGCGGAAGTCGCGGCTCTTTGAGCCAACTGACATGGAGAGCTTGCCGATTCGGTCGGCGACCACGGTGACCGCACCGGTGGCGTTCTGCACCTGACCGCGGATCAGTAGGGCGGACGCCGTCTGCGCCAGCCTGCGGTGTCGCGCCCATACCCCGGGCGCGCACAGGACGTTGACCATCCCGGTTTCGTCTTCGAGGTTGATGAACGTGACGCCCTGCGCGGTAGCGGGCCGCTGTCGATGCGTTACCGCCCCGGCCACCAGCACCCGAGTTCCGTCGGGCACCGCTAGCAGCTGGTCAGCGGGCACGACGCCGATGGCCTCGAGATCCTCCCGCAGGAACTGCGTGGGATAGGTGTCCGGTGAAATACCGGTTGCCCACACATCCGCGGCTGCCAGCTCCAGCTCTGTCATGCCGGGCAAAGACGGGATGTGCGACGACGACCCAACGCCCGGCAACCGGTCGGGTCGCTGGGTGGCGGCCGCGCCGGCCGCCCACAGTCCTTCGCGGCGGGTGATCCCGAAGCAGCCCAGCGCCCCCGCGGTGGCCAGCGCCTCGGTCTGCGGCACGGACAGCTGGATGCGTCCGGTCAGATCGAGCAGAGAATCGAACGGCCCGTTGGCCTTTCGGTCTTCGACGATCTGCTCGGCCAACTCGTCGCCGATGTGGCGGACCGCTCCCAAGCCCAGCCGCACCTCGAGGCCTTCGTTCTCCAGCGTGGCATGCGGAAGGCTTGCGTTGACGTCGGGTCCGTGCACTGTCACCCCGTGCCTGCGGGCGTCGGCCACCAGCGACTGCGGCGAGTAGAAGCCCATCGGCTGCGCGCGTAGCAGTGCCGCACAGAACGCCGCAGGATGATGCAGCTTGAACCACGACGAGTAGAACACCAGCGCGGCGAAGCTCAATGAATGGCTTTCCGGGAAACCGAAATTGGCGAAGGCCTCCAGCTTCTCGTAGATCCGGTCGGCCACATCGCCGGTGATGCCGTGCCGCTCACGCATGCCGTCGTAGAACCTGCCCCGCAATCGGCGCATCCGCTCCGTGGAGCGTTTGGATCCCATTGCCCGGCGCAGCTGGTCGGCCTCGGCGGCGGAGAAGCCGGCGCAGTCGACCGCCAGCTGCATGAGCTGTTCCTGAAACAGCGGAACCCCCAATGTCTTTCGCAGTGCAGCAGCCATCGACCGATGGTCGTAGGTGACAGGTTCGACGCCGTTGCGCCGCTTGATGTAGGGGTGCACCGACCCGCCCTGGATCGGCCCCGGGCGGATCAGCGCGACCTCGACCACCAGGTCGTAGAACACCCGCGGCTTGAGCCGCGGCAGCGTGGCCATCTGCGCACGCGACTCCACCTGGAACACCCCGACGGAGTCAGCCTTCTGCAGCATTTCGTACACCGCGGGCTCGGACAGATCCAGTTTCGCCAGGTCGACGTCGATGCCCTTGTGCTCGCGCACCAGGTCGATGCAGTAGTGCAGCGCCGAGAGCATGCCGAGGCCGAGCAGGTCGAACTTCACCAAACCGATTGCCGCACAGTCGTCTTTGTCCCACTGCAGCACGCTGCGGTTCTCCATTCGCGCCCACTCCACCGGGCATACATCGGCGATCGGGCGGTCGCAGATCACCATGCCGCCTGAATGAATGCCCATGTGCCGAGGCAAGTTGGAGATCTGCAACGCCAGGTCGATCACCGACTCGGGAACGTCTTCGACATGAGTCGATTCGGACAAGTTCCCCCACTGACCGATCTGCTTGCTCCACGCGTCCTGCTGCCCCTGCGAGAACCCCAGCGCGCGGGCCATGTCGCGCACCGCGCTGCGGCCGCGGTAGGTGATCACGTTGGCGACCTGGGCGGCGTAGTCACGGCCGTAGCGGTCATAGACGTACTGAATCGCGTTCTCGCGCAAGTCGGATTCGATGTCGATGTCGATGTCGGGCGGCCCGTCGCGCGCCGGGGACAGGAACCGCTCGAACAGCAACTCGTTGGCGATCGGGTCGACGTTGGTGACGCCGAGCGCATAGCAGACCGCCGAGTTGGCCGCCGAGCCCCGCCCCTGGGCCAGGATGTTGTTATCCCTGCAGAACCGGGTGATGTCGTGCACCACCAGGAAGTAGCCCGGAAAGGTCAGCTGCTCAATGATTTTCAGTTCATGTTCGATCTGCGCGTAGGCCCGTGGCGCCCGCTCCGGCGGGCCGTACCTCCCGCGGGCGCCCTCCATGACCAGATGGCGCAGCCAGCTGTCCTCGGTATGTCCCTCCGGAACGTCGAACGGCGGCAGCTGCGGGGCGATCAGCGCCAGCCCGAACGCGCACTGCTCGCCGAGCTCGGCCGCGGCCGTCACCGCCTCGGGGGCCCCCCTGAACAGCCGCGCCATCTCCTCCCCCGAGCGCAGATGCGAACCACCCAGTGGCGCAAGATAACCGGCCGCCTCGTCGATCGAATTGCGGGCCCGGATCGCACCCATGGCCATGGCCAGCCGACCCCGCGACGGTGCGGCGAAGTGGGCTGCGGTGGTGGCGACGACATTGACACCGAACCGCGGCGCCAGCTCCGCCAGCGCAACGTTGCGCTCGTCGTCGAGGGGATGACCATGATGGGTCAGCTCGATGCTGACCCGGCCGGCACCGAACCGGTCCACCAGGTCGGCAAGCGCCCTGCCGGCAGCCTCCGGGCCACCCGTCGATAATGCTTGCCGTACATGACCTTTGCGACAACCGGTCAAGATGTGCCAGTGTCCGCCGGCCGCCTCGGTCAGCGCGTCGTAGTCATAGCGCAGCTTGCCTTTCTCGCCGCCTGCCAGATGCGCGGTCGCCAGCTGTCGCGACAGCCGTCGATACCCCTCCGGCCCTCTGGCCAGCACCAGCAGGTGCGGTCCGGGCGGATCGGGATCCTCGGTACGGTCACCACCGCCCAGTGACAACTCCGCACCGAACACCGTCTGCATCTCGAGTTCTTTGGCGGCCTCCGCGAACCGCACCACCCCGTAGAGACCATCGTGGTCGGTGAGCGCGATGGCCCGCAGATCGAGCCTGGCCGCCTCCTCGACGAGTTCCTCCGGAGTACTGGCGCCGTCGAGGAAGCTGTACGCCGAATGCGCGTGCAACTCGGCATACGGGACCGACGAGACAGGGCGCTCCACATCGAGCGGCTGATACTCCCCTCGCTTGCGCGACCAGGCCGGACTGTCGCCACCGTCACCCACTTGCTGGTCTACAGGCCATCCGGCACGGCGCGGTTTGCCGTTGAGCACCCGCTCCATTTCCGTCCAGCTCGGCGGCCCGGTGAACCAGCTCACCGATCCAGTCTATCGAACATATGTTCTAGTAGCCAGACCGATGATTTCCGCCTTCGCGTCCGGTCAACACGTCATGGGAACGACGCCTTCGCGCAGGGGGCATCTGCCGATCAACGGCCTGAACCTCTACCACGAGGTGTATGGCGAGCTCGGCAAGTCGAAAGTGCCTCCGTTGCTGCTCATTCCTGGCGCGTTCATGGCCACCGATTCGATGAAGTCGTGGGTGTCCGCGTTCGCGGGCAAACGCGCCGTGATCGTCTTCGATCAGCAAGGGCACGGCCGCACCCCGGATACCTCGCGCAAGATGTCGTACGAGCAGTTCGCCGACGATGCCGCGGAGTTGTTGCGCGCCTTGAAGGTCGAGCGCGCGGATGTGATGGGCTACTCGCAAGGCGGCGGGGTCGCGCTGCAGCTCGCGCTCCGTCACCCGACGCTCGTCGACAAGCTGGTATCGCTGTCCGCCACCTACCGCCAGGACGGCTGGTACCCGTCGGTGTTGAAGGGCATTGAGGGTCTCACCGCCGAAGCGTTTGCCGGCACGCCCGTCGAGAAAGCGTTCAAGGAGCACACGCCGGACGCCAAGGCGTACGGCGCCTATCTGAAAAAGATGAAGGTCTTGAACATCCAGGACCAGAACATCAGCGACGCGCAGATGCGTTCGATGTCTGCGAAGACCATGGTCATTGTCGGTGATGCGGATGGCGTGAAACCGGAGCACGCAGTAGCGATGTTCAAGCTGCGCGGCGGCGGCGACGAGGAAGCGGCGGCGACGGGGACGTTGCAGAAGGTTCCGGCCGCGCGCTTGGTGATTCTGCCGGCGATGTCGCACATTGGCATCTCTGCGGAGACAGCGGTGCTGGTACCGATGGTCAGTGCGTTTCTCGACGATGTGCCGCCGACGACGCCGGATCTCTTCTAGGCGCGATGATTTCCACGCCCGCGGCCGGTCAATACTTCAGACGACAATTCAAGCCTTGGAGGAACCATGACCAAGCAGACCGCCACCGCCCTACCGCCGGTGGTCGACCAAGACACCTGGCGCGCCGCACTCGATGACCTGCGTCGACGGGAGAAAGCCGCCACCCGCGAACTGGATGCCATTGCCGCCCAGCGGCGCCGTCTGCCCATGGTCGAGATGCCGGATTACACGCTGATCGGCAAGGATGGGACGGTTCGGTTGGCCGACGTGTTCGACGGACATTCGCAGCTCATCGTCTACAACCACATGTGGGAGGACGGAGCCGAGTGGCAGTGCGGCGGATGCACCGGCTTGACGGCAGGGTGGACCCGACTGGAGTTCCTCGCCAATTACGACGCACGCATGGTCATCGTCACCAACGGGCCCATCGAAGAAGCCTTGGCATATAAGCAGAAGGTCGGCAACAAGATGGAGTGGTACTCGTCATCGGAGAGTTCGTTCGGCGCCGACGTCGACGCGCCGCCGGGTGGCGGCTTCGCCGTCAACGTATTCCTCCGCGACGGCGACAAGGTCTACCGCACTTGGCACACCAACGGCCGCGGCACCGAGCAACTCACCTACACTTTCGGCCTCATCGACCTGCTGCCGTGGGGGCGGCAGGAAGAATGGCAGGACTCCCCCGACGGTTGGCCATCGCGACCGACCTACTCCGGCTGGTTGGACTCCCCTGACATCGCGCGAGTGTACGGACGGACCGGCGGCTAAGGCAGGTCCTGCGCCCCGAATTGGTCTCGCGGCACGACCATCATTGGAGTGTCCAGCACCCGCAGCATCTTGGCGGCGGTCGAGCCGAGGAAGAGGCGCTTGGGCGCACTGAGCCGGCTCGACCCGACCATGATCAGGTCGCCGTCGTGCCACTCCAGTTTGCGCACCGCCTCCTCGACCGTCGCTCCCTCGACGGCCGTCGCTGCGACTGGGAAGTCTTCCGGCAGGGAGCTTTTCGCGGTGTCCAGCACCTGCTGGGCATGCGTCAGTGCACGCTCGCGAACCGCTTCCTCGTCGCCGCGCAACTGGCCGAATATCGGATCGAGCGCCACCAGCGAAACCAACCGCAGCGGTGTACCGGCCGCCTTGCTGAACCGAACCGCTTTCTCCAACAACAGATCCGCGCCCTGGCGCTGTCCGAGTGCGCAGGTGACCTCACGGACCCGATCGATCTTGGTATCACGGGTGCCGCGTGCGGCGACCACAACGGGCAGGGGCGCCGAGTGCAACAGTTCGTTGACCACAGAGCCCAGCGAGTAAGGACCGGCCAGCCCGCCGCCCGATCCGCCCACCACGATCAGGTCGGCCTCGAGCCGCGCGGCCTCCCGGATCAGCCCATCGGCAAATGAGTCGTCGAAACTCACGTGGCCGTGCACGGTGAGGTCGTCGGGCACCGACGCGATCGCCTCGGCGATCCACTTCTCGGCCTGCTCACCCAGTTTCGTCTCGTAATCACGCGTACTCGCTGCCGGCAGCACCCGGTCGGGCGGCAGGATGATGCACGCCTCGACGTCGGCGCCGAGCGTTCGGGCCAGCCGGGCAGCGAGTGCCATCGCGTCTGCGCCACCCGGCGTCGCCAGATATCCAACGACCAACTTCATAGCCAACTCACCGCCCTCTCGCACCACACCGTGCGCTGTGGCCCATCCTGTCAAGATGCGGCGGCCGTTAGGCCACTTTGGCGATGACCGGCTCAGGCGGCGTACTCGGCGGTGCCGTCCTCGAGCACCAACCTGGCGTCGGAGCCGTCCGGGTTGGACGCCTCGGTGCGGAACACGGCGTGCCCCGACTCGGTGCGCCAGATCGACGTGGTGAGCGTCTCGCCCGGGAACACCGGTGAGGTGAACCGCGCGCCGACTTGGCTGACCTTGGTGGCGTCGCCGTCGCCAAGCTCGCTCACCAGCGCGCGACCGGCGACTCCATATGTGCAGAGCCCGTGCAGGATTGGCTTCGGAAACCCGGCCAAGTTCTGCGCGAACCAGGGATCGCTGTGCAGCGGATTGCGATCACCGGACAACCGGTAGATCAGCGCCTGGTCTTCACGCGTCGGCAGCGCGATGCGGGCATCGGGCTCGCGGTCGGGAATCTCCGGGGCGACGGGCCGCTGTCCCGGCTGCCCGCCGAAGCCGCCCTCGCCGCGAATCACCGCCGTAGTCAACGTTTCAGCGATGACCTCCGATGTGTCGGGGTCGGTGCCGGTCGCCTTCAACATGACGATCGCATTCTTGCCCTCACCCTTGTCCTGAATGTCGGCGACCTCGGCGACGACGCTGAGCTTGCCGGCCGGCGGCAAGGGCTTGAACAACCGGATCTCCTGCGATCCGTGGAGCAGCATCGCGAAGTTGAAGGAGCCGATCTTGGCCGCCGCGGCGAACGGAAGGCAGGCGATGACGGCGTAGGTCGGCAGCACCTGCTGCGGGGTGTCGTGGCTGTTCTCGGTGGTGAACGCGAGGTCGTCGATGCCTGCACCGACACCGAGCGCATAGAGCAGCGTGTCGCGGTCGGTCCATTTGAAGAGTTGGGCGTCTGTTTTCGCGCCTATGGCGTTCGGGTCGATCGGCATAGTCGGACGATATCGGGTCGATCCGGCCGCAGTCGACGACCACGTCACACGTTGTTGACCTTTGCACGGCAAGGGGTGACCATGGCTCGCATGCGCTATGTCGTTACCGGCGGTACCGGGTTTATTGGCCGGCGGGTGGTGTCGCAGATTTTGGGCCGTCACGCTGACGCCGAGGTGTGGGTGCTGGTCCGACGGGGCTCGCTGACCCGCTTCGAGCGGCTCGCCGGCGAGTGGGGGCCACGGGCAAAAGCCCTGGTCGGCGACCTCACTGCGTCGAGCCTCGGCCTGACCGACGACGCGGTCGCCGAGCTGGGCACCGTCGACCACGTCGTCCATTGCGCGGCGATCTACGACATCACCGCCAAGGAGGCCGACCAGCAGGCGGCCAACGTGGAGGGCACCCGAGCCGTCATCGACCTGGCCCGTCGGCTGGACGCCACCCTGCACCATGTGTCGTCGATCGCCGTCGCCGGCACGTATCACGGCGAGTTCACCGAGGACGACTTCGACGTCGGGCAGGATCTGCCGACGCCGTATAACCAGACGAAGTTCGAGGCGGAGATGTTGGTCCGTTCGGCGGCGGGACTGCGCTACCGCGTGTACCGGCCCGCGGTCGTGGTCGGCGATTCCCGCACCGGAGAGATGGACAAGGTCGACGGCCCCTACTACTTCTTCGGTCTGCTGGCGAAGCTGGCCCTGTTGCCGAGGTTCACCCCGATGGTGTTGCCGGACACCGGCCGCACGAACATCGTTCCGGTCGACTTCGTGGTGGACGCGTTGGTCGAGCTGATGCACGCCGACGGTCGCGATGGGCAGACCTTCCACCTCACCGCCCCGAAAACCATTGGGCTGCGCGGCATCTACCGAGGAGTCGCCGAAGCGGCAGGGTTGCCGCCGCTACGCGGGTCGCTGCCCGGTGCAACCGCGAAGCCGTTCCTCCGTGTGACGGGACGCGCCAAGGTGCTGCGCAACATGGCCGCCACCCAGCTCGGCATACCGGGTGAAATCCTCGACGTCGTCGACCTTGCGCCGACCTTCACGTCGGTCAATACGACAGAAGCGTTGCGCGGCACCGGGATAACGGTGCCCGAGTTCGCGTCATATGCGCCGAGGCTGTGGCGGTATTGGGCCGAGCACCTTGACCCCGATCGGGCCCGCCGCGATGATCCAGCTGGTCCGCTGGTCGGCAAGCATGTGATCATCACCGGCGCGTCGAGTGGCATCGGCCGCGCCTCGGCGATCGCGGTTGCCGAACGCGGCGCGACGGTATTCGCGTTGGCGCGCAACGCCGAAGCGCTTGACGACCTCGTCGCCGAGATCCGGGCAGTCGGCGGGCAGGCACACGCGTTCACATGTGACGTTACGGATGCGACGTCGGTCGAGCACACCGTCAAGGACATCCTGGGCCGGTTCGGGCACATCGACTATTTGGTGAACAATGCGGGAAGGTCCATCCGGCGCTCGGTGATCGCGTCCACCGACCGGCTACACGACTACGAACGCGTGATGGCGGTGAACTACTTCGGCGCGGTCCGGATGGTGCTGGCGCTGCTGCCGCATTGGCGCGAACGGCGGTTTGGACATGTGGTGAACGTGTCCAGCGCAGGCGTGCAGGCGCGCAACCCGAAATACAGCTCGTATCTGCCGACGAAGGCCGCGCTGGATGCGTTCGCCGATGTGGTGTCGACCGAGACGCTGTCGGACCACATCACGTTCACCAATATCCATATGCCGCTGGTGAAGACGCCGATGATCGTGCCGTCGCGCCGTCTCAACCCGGTACCGCCGATCAGCCCCGAACACGCCGCGGCCATGGTGGTGCGTGGCCTGGTGGAAAAGCCGGCGCGGATCGATACCCCGCTCGGCACGCTCGCCGACCTCGGCAACTATCTGACGCCGAAGCTGTCACGGCGTGTTCTGCACCAGCTCTACCTCGGCTACCCCGATTCGGCGGCCGCCCGGGGGTTGGTGCCTGAGCCGTCGACGGCACCTGCCCCGTCGCGGCGGCCCAGGCGCCCGTCGCAGCGGGTCACGCAGTTGCGGGTGCCGGGACCGATCAAGCGTGCCGTGCGGCTAGTGCCAGGCGTGCACTGGTAGCGGCATCAGGCCGACGAGGCGGTCTCCCACAGGCCCATGATGTTGCCCTCGGTGTCTTTGAAATACGCGGCGAATCCCATTTCACCGACGGGCGTCTTCTCGCCAACAGGCTCACCACCGAGCGATACGATCTTCGCGAGCGCGTCATCGATGCTGTCCACATCGATCGTGATCACCGGGCCCTGCGGAAAGGCAGGCTCGCGTTCGAACATGCCTCCGCCGATGTATCCGGGTTCGGCCGGCATCCCCGATTCGGCTGACGGGCCGGTCGAGACGATCGTGTACCTCATCTCGGGCATCTCGTTGAGTTGCCAACCGAAGATCTGTTTGTAGAAGTTTCTAGCGCGGTCACCGTCACTGAAGGGCACCTCGAAATGCACCACACGACCAGTCATTTCCGTCTCCTCGTGGCAGCGGTCTGAGTAATCGGTTGCGAGTCACAGTCTAGGCGTGCGGTGACCGTGCCACGGCCGTATCGTGACGGGATGACCGTGGGGGGTGAGGGGCCTGGCGGCCCGCTACCCGTCTTCGTTGATGTCGATACGGGCGTCGACGATGCGATGGCGCTCGTGTACCTGTTTGCCAGCGAGGACGCCGAAGTTGTTGGCATCGCGTCGACATCGGGAAACGTTCCGGTTCAACAGGTTTGCCGGAATAACCTCGGGTTGCTGGACCTGTGTCGGATCACCGGTGTGCCGGTGTCGAAGGGCGCTGAGCAGCCGATCAGCACGCCGCTGCGCACCGCTGAGGACACCCACGGCCCCGAGGGCTTGGGCTATGCCGAGTTGCCGCCGACCGATGGTCAACTCACCGCCCACGACGCCGCCGAGGCGTGGGTGCGTGCCGTGCACGCCTACCCCGGTGAACTGGTGGCGATCGCCACCGGGCCGCTGACCAACCTTGCGCTGGCGCTGCGCCTCGAACCGGCACTGCCCAAGCTGCTGCGGCGGCTGGTGATCATGGGGGGCGCGTTCGACTATCGCGGCAACACCACGCCGGTGGCCGAGTGGAATATCAGCGTCGACCCTGAGGCGGCGGCTGAGGTGTTTGCCGTGTGGGGCGCAGCGTGGGGACTGGAGCCGCCAAAGCACATCCCAATTGTGTTGGGACTCAACCTGACCGAGAACGTCGCCATGACGCCGACAATCTTGAGCCGGCTCGCGACGGCCGCGGAGTCCTCATCGGTAGCGATGAGCGTGCTCGACGACCGCGGGACGCGGTCGGTGGCATCCAATCCGCTGATCCGCGTGCTCGAGGACGCTATGCGGTTCTACTTCGAGTTCCACTTTGATCAGGGCGAGGGCTACCTCGCACATCTGCACGACCCGCTGGCCGCGGCCGTCGCCCTGGACCCCGACCTGGTGCAGTACCGCCCCGCCGCGATTGACATCGAGTTGACCGGCACGCTGACCCGCGGCATGACGGTCGCGGACTGGAATAGCCACTGGGGACGAGAACCCAACGCGCTCATCGGCATTGACGTCGATCCCGGCGTGTTCTTCGATCGGTTCATCGCCAGGGTCGGGCGGTTCGCGCAGCGACTGGGCTGAACGTCGAAACTGCCGGGAGATCGCGAAATTTGCCGAGATCGCGATCTGCCCGCAGTTTCGAAAGGACTCAGTCGTCGGTGACGACGAGCTTGACGTCGATGTTGCCGCGAGTGGCGTTTGAGTAGGGGCACACCTGGTGCGCCTTCTCCGTCAGCTGCTGCGCGGCGTCGTGGTCCAGGTTGGGCAGCGTCACCTCGAGTTCTACCGCGAGACCGAAGCCGCCGTTGTCGATCTGGCCGAGCGAAACCCGCGCTCCGACAGCCGAATCCGATACGTCGGCCTTCTCCTGGCGACCGACCAGCCGCAGCGCGGAGTGGAAGCAGGCGGAGTAGCCAACGGCGAACAGCTGCTCGGGGTTGGTGCCGTTGCCGCTGCCACCCAT
>Ga0114129_10004319_pt1 | contig 20097 bp, 17 predicted proteins | sample RhiMetdeltSRZDD1_FD_80071 | JGI IMG/M metagenome (GOLD analysis project Ga0114129, IMG submission 80071) | Populus rhizosphere microbial communities from Tennessee, USA - Rhizosphere MetaG P. deltoides SRZDD1 (version 2) (version 2) | ecosystem: Host-associated > Plants > Roots > Rhizosphere >... | reverse complement strand
TTTAGCTGCCGAACTTGGAGTTCGTATGTCTACGCGTCTTAGAGCGATCCCCGTATTCGTCGTCATCGTTTTCGCCTTCATTTTCTTCGGGCTGGTCAACTATCTCGCCGCCCGACAGAATGCAACCAGCGAAGAACGGATTGCTGCGCTTCATGCCGAACTGCAGCTTTTAAAACAGCGTGAAATGCAGACGCCAACGGGAACCGCCGGCCGCCATCCCGCAGCGGCGACCTCGATGATGGACGACGACAGCCGGGCGGCCATCATTGCGGACGTGAAGCGCGAACTGTCGGCCGAGATGGGCCTCTTCCCGCTCAATGTGCTCCGCGAACGCCGGAACAGCTTCGTCGAGCTGAACACCTACGACGATCGCGGCACGAGCAACTACGGCACGGCCGGTTATCTCGGCAAGGGCTATTTCATCACCGTCAAACATGCGGTCGTGGCGCTCGGCCAGGATGGACTGTCGGATCCGCGGCGCATCGAATCGATCAAGATCAGCTACAAAGGACGCTCGATTATTGCGCGTATGGTCGATGCAGGTGAGGCGAAGGCCGAAGTGGATCCGGGCGACTGGGCGATCGTTCGTGTCAACGAGCCGATCGATCTTCCTCCGCTCAACGTGAATCTGGAGTACTCGTTTGATTTCGCTGATCCGATCTTCAGGCTCGGGAACGACTATTCGAAGGGCATCATTCTGTCCACCGGCTACGTCGGGCAGCATATTGGCAATCTCGTGACGTGCCTGACCGACGGACATCCTGGTGTATCGGGTGGGGGCATCCTCAACCGCGATGGCGATCTCGTCGGCATCCCGATCGGCCGGATGCAAGGTGATTTTCGCTTCTCGTTCATCCTCCCGCTTCGCGCGGAGATGTTCCGCAAGGTGAAGTAAGCGGGAACGGAGATGACGGAGAGAACGGAGTTCACAACGGAGAAACGGAGTTAACGTCTCCGTTAACTTCGTTCCTTCGTTTTGATCTCCGTTTCCTCCGTAGCCTCCCTGCGCTTCCGGCGGAGCTCCTCGAGCTTCTTTCGAATTTCCGATTCCAGCCCGCGATCGGTCGGTTCGTAGAATTGCCGGCCTTCATGTGCCGGCGGTAAGCACACCATGTCGGCAGCGACGCCCTCCGCTTCGTCGTGGGCGTACCGGTAGCCTTTCCCGTATTCGAGCTCTTTCATCAGACGCGTTGGCGCATTTCGCAGGTGTAGCGGAACCGGCTCGGCGATTTCCTTGGACGCAGCATCCGCCGCCGCGAGATACGCTCGATATACAGCATTGCTCTTCGCGGCTACGGCCATGTAAATCGCCGCTTGCGCGAGTGCGGTGTTGCCCTCCGGCATTCCGATGAAATGCACGGCATCTTTGGCGGCGACGGCCAGCGTCAGGGCTCGAGGGTCGGCGTTGCCGATGTCTTCGGACGCGAATCGCACCAGTCGGCGTGCGATGTACAGCGGATCCTCTCCGGCTTCAATCATCCGTGCGAGCCAGTAGACCGTCGCATCCGGGTCGCTGTTGCGCATCGACTTGTGGAGCGCGGAAATCAGGTTGTAGTGCTCTTCGCCGCTCTTGTCGTACAAGAGCGCCCGGCTCTGTGCGACTTCTGCGACGAGTTTCGCGTCGATTCGGCGATTTGCACCGGCGGCGCTCACAGTGGTCTCCAGCGTATTCAATGCCACGCGCGCGTCGCCATTGGCATATCGCGCGATTCCGGCGAGCGCATCGTCGTCGGCGGTGACTTCGAAATTGCCAAGCCCGCGTTCGCGATCCTCGAGCGCGCGCCGCAAAATCATCACGATCTCTTCCTGTCCGAGCCCCTTTAGTACATACACCTTCGAGCGTGACAGCAGTGCCGAGTTCACTTCGAACGACGGGTTTTCCGTCGTCGCGCCGATGAGAACGATATCGCCCGCTTCGACGCGCGGGAGAAAGGCATCTTGCTGCGCTTTATTGAAGCGATGAATCTCGTCAATGAAGAGGATGGTTCTCCGGCCGAGACGGCGCCTTGCCTCTTCCGCTTCGGCCATGACTGCGCGGATCTCCTTGATGCCGGAGAGCACGGCACTGAACGAAATGAAATGGGCGCGCGTCACGTTCGCAATCAACCGCGCGAGGGTCGTCTTTCCCGTGCCCGGCGGTCCCCACAAAATGATCGATTGCAATTGATCGCGTTCGATCGCGCGCCGCAGCGGCCGGCCCGGTCCGATCAGCGCGTCCTGGCCGACGAACTCGTCAAGCGTGCGCGGCCGCATCCGCTCAGCAAGTGGTGAAGGTGCCGCCTTGGCCGGCTCAGCGGTCGGCGGCTCGTCAAACAGCGACATGAACGCGGTCCGGATGACGTTGCCTGGCCGCCTCGTAGGTCACCAGCGCGGCGGCGATGGCGACATTTAATGATTCGACCGGCGGCTGCATCGGAATCGTCAGGCGCTCATCTGCAAGGTCCATGATTGCTGCCGGCAGGCCGGCGCCTTCGCCGCCCAGGACGATGACCGCAGGTATACGCAGGTTGCACTGTGGGAGTGGTGTGCCGCCGTGTGCGCTCGTGGCGAATATCCGCAAACCTCTTCCGCGTGCGCTCGCGATCGTTTCGGCCGCGGGTTGTCTTGTCGCCACCGGCACTCTGAACGAGCTGCCCATCGACCCGCGCAGCGCCTTCCACCCGAACGGATCTGCCGTGCGTTCGCTGCAGACGATGCCGGTCGCACCGCAGCCCTCGGCGGCGCGCACGATCGCGCCGATGTTGCCCGGATCCTGCACTTCGTGAAGGAGAAGGATCAGTTGCGGTGCTCGCGCAAAAGCGCGATCGAGACCCAGAAGCGGCCGGCTGGCGATCGCGACTGCGCCGGAGGGCGACTGCACGGGGCTGATCGCGTTGAGTACGGCATCTGAAACAACGACTTTCCTGGTCTCACTGGGCAGACGACGCATCAGTGGTCGCTCTGCGACACGTTCGCTGAATGCGGCAACTTCGATATTGAGGCCAGCCTCAATCGCTTCTTCGATCAGATGTTCCCCGTCGAGCAGCATCCGATCCGTGACGTCGCCTTGCGCGACAGCGCGGAATTGCCGGACGAGCGAATTCTGCCGACTCGAGATCCGTTCCAGCACTCGAACAAATTGTAGTGCGCGAAGCTGTTCGCCGTCGATCAATCGGCACTCAGCAATCAACAATCAGCAATGCTTTTCTGCTACCATCCGGGGAATGAAGGATCGTCTCCTCAAGAAATTCGAAGATGAGATCCAGGCGCTCGATCGTGAGCTGAAAACGGAGCTGCCAAAGGAAATCAAGCGGGCGCGTGAGTTGGGCGATCTGCGGGAGAACGCCGAGTACCAGGCGGCAAAAGAGCGGCAGCGGCTGGTCGAATCGCGCATCAGCATGCTGCAGAAGCGCGTCAGCGAAATCTCGTTGATGAACCTCGACAAAATCCCGCACGATAGAGTCGGATTCGGATCGACGGTTCATCTGAAGGATCCCAACGGCCAGACGACGGTCTATCAACTGGTCATGCCGGAAGACGCGGACGTCGAACAAGGGTTGATTTCGACTGCGTCGCCGATCGGGCGCGGCCTCCTCAACAAAGAAGAGGGGGACGAGGTCACGATCGCGACGCCGAACGGGATGCGTCGATTCGAGCTCGTGAAGCTCATTACCATTCACGACGAAGCCTGAGCACACACCGGTTGTGATTACACCCGAGGCCCCGGACCGGCAGTATTCGACGCGACTGAGAACCGCGCTCGTGCTGGCCGGATCAGGCACGGCGGGCGCGTATCATGCCGGCGTGCTTCGCGCCCTCCACGAAGCTGGCGTCAAAATCGACCTGGTCGCCGGCCGTGGGGTCGGCGCCATCAGTGCCGTCTTCACCGCCGTCGACGGCGGTGTTCGGCTCTGGGAAGCCAACGGCCTGTGGCGCTCAACGGCGGCGACGCAATTCTATCGATGGCGACTGCCGCTTCGCATCGCAGGCTGGACGCTCGCCGCCGCCGCGGTGGTGTTTGCTGTGCCGGTGGCGCTGCTCGGGATCGCCGTTCTCGTCGGGCTCGCCGGACTCCTCCTGACGCTTGTCGGTCTCGACGCTCCGGCGGCGACACTCCGTTCAACGTTCAGCGGCTGGATTGACGCGCTTTTTGCACCGACGGCGCTTCCAACCACGATCCCGAGGCTGGTGCTGTTCGTCCTCGTGGTCGGCGTCGCGGCGCTGGCGATCAATCTCGGCTGGTCGACGATTGGTGCCCATCTGCGCCGGCGGGCGAGGCAATCAATTTTCTGGCGCTTGCTTGGATCGCCGCTCACATCCTCGACCCTCTTGACCGGGTCGTTGACCGAACTGTGGAATCTGATCCGCGGAGCGGCGCCGATCGCGCGGCCGGAGACGAATGATCTTGCGCGGCGGTATGTCGAACTGCTCACCGACAATCTTGGACAGCCTGGTTTCAGAGAATTGCTCGTCGTGGTTCACGACATCGATGCGCGGCGCGACGTGGTCTTTGCGCTCTTGGGTCATGCCCATCGTTCGCGCTTTTTCGGGCGGCCGGGAGCACCAGACAGTGCGTCGCGATACCTGGAGGCGTTCGACCTTTCTGGCATCTCGCGCGATTATGCGTTCGACGCACTAGCCGCCGCGCTCGCGTTGCCGGTCGCGACGGCGCCTCACCTGACAGCGTTTCCGCCCGAGGGACCCTGGCGCGGCGAGACACATCGACTCTGCGATCGTCCTGCGGCTCTGGCAAGGCTGCTTCGTGAAGTGGCGACGGCCGGCGCAGAACAAGTGATCGTCGTCAGTGCATCATCGCCCGAAGCCAATGCGCATCAACTCGGCACGGGTCGCGAGGAGATTCGCGGCCGGGCCGGCGAATATCTCGCCTCGTTCGAGGCGGCGAGCCTGCGCGATGCCCTGGAACATTTCGATGGCCGGTTTGCCGGAATGTTCGTAATTCGGCCTGCACACAACCCGCTTGGTCCGCTGGATTTCGCCGGCGTTTATGACGAACGGTCGGATCGCACCCAGGCGCTCTCGGAACTTGTCGATCGCGGATATGAGGACGCGTATCGCCAGTTCATCGAGCCGATCGTTGGGGCCGGCGGCGAGCGGATGGAAGTCCATCAAGGGAATGGCGCTGCGGGCAAGAGAGGGAAAGCGTGACAATGGAATTGCTGATTTTCGATCGCTGATTGCTGATTGAAGAGCGAGAAACCCAATCGGCAATCAGAAATCAGCAATCAACAATTCCAGTGAGACACCCATGAAGCCGGCAACTGAATTGATTCACCATTCCGACGGTGCGAGTCGCGATGCGGCGCCGTTGACGACGCCGATTTATGAAACGACAACGTTCCTGTTTCAGGACGCGGCCGAGGTGGTCGCGTATAACGAGGGGCGTTCGTCGAAGTACTTATACTCGCGCTACGCGAATCCGACGGTCACACCGATCGAGCAGAAGATCGCGGCGCTTGAAGGCGCCGAGACTGCGCTCGTGTTGTCGAGTGGACAAGCGGCGACGACGACGGCTCTGATGGCGCTGACGGCGTCGGGTGATGAAATCGTGTGCAGTTCCGCGATTTACGGCGGGACGCTCCATCTGCTGGCGGATTTACTGCCGAAGTTCGGTATCAAACCTCGCTTCGTTTCGCTGGAAGAACTCGCCCGCGCCGAAACCATCTTCTCGGCGAACACGAAGGTGGTGTGGTTCGAGTCGCCGATCAACCCGACGCTGCGATGCGTCGACATCGCGGCCGTGGCCAGTGCGTGCAAAGCACGGGGCGTGATCTCGGCGGTGGATAATACGTTTGCCAGCCCTATCAATCAGCAGCCGATCGCGCTCGGCGTCGATCTCGTGATGCACAGCGCGACGAAGTATCTCAACGGCCACAGCGACGTCACGGCGGGCGCGCTGGCGGGTCCGACGCGGCTGCTGGAGCCGATTCTCGACGCGCGCAAGAAACTGGGGACTATCCTCGATCCCTACGCCGCCTATGCGCTGGGACGCGGCCTCAAGACGCTGTCGGTTCGCATGGAGCGCCATAACGCGAACGCGATGGCAGTGGCGCGATGGCTGTCGACCGATCGTCGCGTGAAAACGGTGTACTATCCCGGTCTCGAGCGGCATCCCGATCACGCCATTGCGGCGAAGCAGATGCGCGGATTCGGTGGAATGGTCTGCGTTGACGTCGGCGGCGGTTACGATCGCGCCGCGCGATTCTTCGACCGACTGAACGTGTTCAAGCGAGCCGCCAGCCTCGGCGGAGTGGAAAGCCTGTGCAGCCTGCCGGTCTTGACTTCGCAGTGGGGTCACACTGAAGAGGAACTCGAACGCGCCGGCGTCACCCACAGCATGGCGCGCTTGTCGGTCGGATTAGAGGATGCCGAAGATCTGATCGCGGATTTGGATCAGGCTTTGAATTAGGGCAGGTGCGGTCTAAAGACCGCGCCCGACCGGCTCCTTCTTTTTCTCCTTCTCAACGGTCGCTTCGTGGAGGAACTGCTCGGCCATCTCCGCGATCAGAGCCGTGATCGCGGGGCCGCTCAGGTCGCCGAACTTTCCCCGGAACTTATCCATGGGTACGACCGCCTTGGCCATCGCGCGATGGCCGCCGGCGCTGCCGATGTCGGCAAACCAGCGCTTCACGAATTCGCCGGCGTTCCGCGAGTACCCGAGGTTTCGCACGCTGACGATCAGTGTTCCGTTGACGACGCCGGCAAGGATTGTCCACTTCACATCTTCGAGCTGCAGGAAGAAGTCGGCCGTATAGGGGATGAAGTCTTCCCGCGGCGCGTCGCCGATAAATGAGCTGAAGACCTGGTCGCGCATGATGCCGGCCTGGGTCGCACGGGTGACGTAGTCGAGCCGCTCGAGCGTGATTTCCGCACCTTCCATCTTTCTGATCAACGCCGCGTCGGCGAGCGGATACAGAAATGTGAACGCCTCGAGATCGACACGGTTCGTGTGGCGGGCGAAAAAGAGCGTGTCGGACTTGATTGCGTAAAGCATCGCCGTGGCGGTGCGCTCGGAGATGTTCACGTCGACCGCGCGCAGGTGCTCGGTCAGGATCGTCGACGTCGATCCGTAATCTGCCCTGATGTCCTTGTACGCGGCGATGTACCCGGTCTGCTCAGGGTGATGATCGACGACGAGGTCGACGCGATCGAGCATTCCTCCGAAATAGTGCGGCTGAACGTCGACGGTGGCAATGCGATCGAATTCTTTGAACGACGCCGGCGTGATCTTCTCGACGTGAATGTCGAGCATGTTGGCCATGCGCAGATTTTCCGGCCGCGTCACACCCTGAACCGCACCGATGATCGCCGTCGTCTTCGTCCGCCGCAGCAGGTTTCTGAGCGCCAATCCGCTGGCGAGCGCGTCGGGATCCGGATCGTTGTGCAGGAGGATGAGGACCTTGTCCGCGTCAGCGAAATATCGCTGATACTGCTGCACGCGGGCGCGCGTCATCGACCGGCTGAGCTCGGTGATCAGCGTTGGACGGATGAGCTCCGGCAGCTCGAGATGCGTGACATCCGGAAATTCTGCGCGCGCCGCCTCCGACGCCTTGGAGGGCGTGGTATGTAAGACGTAGACGAGTGTTCCGCCGGCATCGCGAATCGTCGACAACACTTTCTTGACGCTTCGGCGGCCGTTGTCTTCGACGATGAAACAGGTGCTGGGGGAGATGTCGGCTTTGAGGTAGGTATCGATGCGCCGGGGGTCGCCGGCGCTCGCTGCAATCCCGGCGTCGTGTAGACGCCGCGCGAGCGGCCGGCTTTCGACCAGAAAGTCGACCTCGAAGCTTGGCAGCAGCACCGTATCGAGCGAACGGATGACGAGCTCGTCCTGGCAGATCGCAAAGACGCGCATGTCAGGGGCGCTTCCGGAACATGACGAAACGACCATTATACGCCGCTGCTCAGGCTGCTGCTTCACTCGCGGCGCTGCTTACAGTTTTGCCCGCTTCGGCGCAGACGGACGCGGCGCCGCAGTCCGGCATCTGCGCGCAATGTTTATCGATTGCGATCGATCCGTCCGCTTCGGCCTCGCTGCCTGCCGCACTTGATGGGTTGGAAGTCTTCGTCCGCGTGACCGCCGACCGCGAGAATGCGGGACTGCCGGCGCTGATCGATGTCGAGCAACGAAACGGGCGGCCGTCCCTACTGATGACAGGCATCCCTCCGTCGTTGTCCGACGATGTCATCGGGCACGCCCGCAGAATCGTTGTGACCGCGCCGTCGCCGCCCGGGCAGACTGATGATGCCTTTGCGTTCTCGTTGAAGACCAGTCTGACCGCTTTGCGCGCGGCGCTTCGTCCGACGACGACCCTTGGCATGCTCGCCGACACGGCTGTATGGCGTTCGCTGCTGTCGCGGGATCTTGCGTCCTACGTCGACTTCGTTGTCCTCAGTGATTCGATGGCGCTGGATTCGACCGGCATCGAAGTGTGGCGTCAGACATCCAATGCAGCAACCGTGAATGCGGCGCTCGCGGCGACGGCTGTCCCCGGCGCGTCGCACGTGATCTGGAGTCTCCCCGGCGATCCGGCTGCGGCGGGGTCGCTGACGGCGGAACTCGTGCGTGCGATCGCCACGCCGCCATCAAATGATCCACAGCAATCACCAGCGGCCGACCGGTTCGCGCAACAAGTGCAAGTCGTCGGCTCACGTTCCCTCACCGTTGAAGAGATCATCGCGCGCCATCAAGCGATTGTCGCGCGGCAGTCCTCTGTCGTGCAGTCAGTCATCGCCAGCGGCACGTTGACGCTTTCTTTCGAAGCGCCGGGATTTCCTGCGCCGATTACCGTGAGTTCTGGAGTGGCGCTCTATACATCGGACGGCGTCACCGAAATCGAACAGCGCGACCTGCGCATCAACGGGATCGCGTTTCAAGGCAGCTCCATCCCGCGACTACCTATCATCGAGCCGGAGCGAGTGGCGTCGCCGCCGCTGGCGATCGCGCTCACCGACGTGTACCGTTACCGCCTCGACGGCCGCGAGACGGTCGGCTCGACGCTGTGCTATGTCGTCTCGTTTGAGCCGGACTCGGCGAGAGGGGACAAGTCGGCGACGCTTTTTCGAGGGAAAGCCTGGATTGCCGCCGACTCGTTCGGCATGCTCAAAGTGAGCGCAACGCAAACCGCTCTTCGCGGACCGATCGTGGCCTCGGAGCAGGTCGATGGTTTTCGCGAAGTTCGGCCTGGTATCTGGTTGCTCGCGCATTCGGACGTGCGGCAAATGTACGAGGGCGCCGCGCATCGGACGCCGATCCATCGTGTCCTGGCGATCGATCGCCATGACGTGAACGTCGACGACTTCTCGGCTCGCCGGCAGCACGCCTACCACACCGCATCGGCAATGCTTCGCGACACGCCCGACGGTTATCGGTATCTGAAAAAGGGGACGGCAACCGAAACCGCCAGTCCCTCGATCGCCGGGCGCGCGGATCGCGTCCGAACCATCGCGGCCGGCGTCATTGTTGATCCCAACATCTCGACACCGTTACCGTTTGCCGGATTCAGTTACGTCGATTTCAACTTGCTTGGAACCGGCAGCCAGATGAACGCATTTTTTGGCGGCACCTATGGACAGTTGGCATTTTCGGTGCCCTCCATTGCCAGAACGCGATGGCAGCTCGGCGGCCAGGCGTTCGCCATTGCTTCGTCGTACAACGATCGATCGTTCGAGCACGGCCGAGAGCGGTACGACCAGAATATCCGCCAACGTCCGGCGCATCTGTCCCTGTGGGCGTCACGCCCGTTGACCTCGCGAGTTTCGTTCCGCGCCGGTTATGAACTGGACTACACTCATCTGGCCGCGAGCGACCTGACCGGCGCGGACTTCGTTGTGCCCACGGATCAGGTCGTCCATGGCGCGCGCTTCTCACTCGACGTGCACCGCGGGGGATGGAACACCTCGGTTTGGTGGAATCCGGCGCGCCGATCGGGATGGAGACCCTGGGGACACGCTGAGTCGGCTGACTACGATCCATCGCAGGCGCAGTTTCAACGCTACGGGATCTCGGTCGCGCGTGCCCATGTGATCAATCCGCGGGCGGTTGCACACGTCGAGGCCGCATGGATGAGCGGCGATGATCTGGATCGGTTTAGCCGCTATTCGTTCGGCACGTTCGAGAATCGGCTGCGAGGCTATCCGTCGGCCCTCATTCGATACGATCGCGGCGCTGTGGTCAGAACCGCGGTCGCATATGGAATCAGCCGGTTGATCAGAGTCGACGGATTCTTCGACTCCGCCGCGGTGCATGATCCGGGCTTCGGCTCCGGGTTGAGGAACTACACAGGTGTTGGCGGCGCGCTCGAAGTGCCGGTTATGTTCGGCACGCTGCTGGCGGTCGAGTGGGGCTACGGCTTCCGGGGTGTCAACCCCAGCGGAACGCTCGGAACGCAAGTTCTTCGTGTCAGTGGATACAAGGTGTTTTAATCTTCGATCCGTTGCTTCGAGGTTACCCATGTCTCGCGCGGTTTTGATTCTCGCTCTCGCGATCGCGACGATCACCGTCACTGCCGGTCAGCAGACATTTCGCACCGCCATCGATCTCGTTCACTTCGCCGTCGTCGTCACCGACAAGCAGGGAAGTCCGATCAGCGGTTTGACGGCTGACGATTTTGACATCAAAGAGGCCGGCAAGCCGCAGACGATCAAGTTCTTCACCGCAGGCGATCCGGCAGCAGCGCCGCCGCTGCATCTCGGATTCCTGCTGGACACGAGCGGCAGCATGGAGGAAGACCTCAAAGATGTCCGCACTTCCGCGATCAAGTTTCTCAATGCGATGGATCAGGCGGAAGACATCACGCTCGTGGACTTTGATACGGAAGTCAGGAAGGCGACTTACTCCGGCGGCGAGTACGCGCGCCTGATAGAACGGATACGGGAACGCAAAGCGGACGGGATGACAGCGCTTTACGACGCGCTGGCGGTCTATCTCAGCGGAACTGCCGACCTTACGGGCCAGAAGGTCCTCATCATGTACACGGACGGAGGAGACACGCGCAGCACGTTGACGATCAGTGAAGTGAACGATCTGCTGCGGGCATCAGACGTCACCGTCTATGTCGTCGGTTACCTTGAACATCAAATGAGCTCCGGCCGTTTGAACCAGCGGATGGAGCTGACGCGGTTTGCCGCGATAACCGGCGGCCTCGCGCTCTTTCCCACCAGCATTAAAGAAGTTGACAAGATGTACGAAAAGATCGAGCGGGAGATCGCTGCTCGATACAGCCTCGGCTACACCTCTACCGACGATCGATCCGATGGAACCTGGCGCAACGTCGAGATTCGGCTCAAGCGACCGGACCTCAAAGGCGCCAAGCTACGGACGCGGGACGGGTATTTTGCGCCGCTGAAGAAGTAGCTTTCGGCACGCGGGTTTATCCGACGCCCGTCTGCATTTCTCACGGCGCGTGGGGCCCCACCCCCACGCGCTCTCGCTCGGGGGCGCCGCTGCGCGGCGCTTCCCTCCGGCCCCTCGCTCGGGCCGCAGGCGATCTTCAGCCAATCGCCAACCGCTGCCTTCGGCGGGCCAACCTTCGCGTGGCTTGCCAGCCGTGGCTCACGCATGTTTGCAAGCGTGAGCGAAGGTTGGTACGCTGTTTAGATCACCATGGCCTCTAAGTACGATCAGTTCAAGCTGGTGACGGATTTCGAGTTGCGGGGCGATCAGGCGCGCGCGATCGATGAACTTGTCGACGGGCTCCATCGCGGCGATCACTCGCAGGTGCTGCTCGGGGTCACCGGGTCGGGAAAGACCTTCACGATGGCGCAGTGCGTCGCGCGGGTGAATCGCCCGACGCTCGTGATGGCGCACAACAAAACGCTGGCCGCACAGCTGTACCAGGAATTCCGGCGGTTCTTTCCGGAAAACGCCGTCGAGTACTTCGTCAGCTACTACGACTACTACCAGCCCGAAGCGTACGTTCCGACAACCGACTCGTACATCGAGAAGGAAGCGATTATCAACGACGAGATCGACCGGATGCGCTTGTCGGCGACGCGGTCGTTGTTCGAGCGACGCGACGTCATCATCGTCGCGAGCGTGTCATGCATTTACGGCCTGGGATCACCGGAAGCCTACTACGGCATGATGCTGCCGCTCGAGCGCGGGCAGCGCATCGATCGGGACCAGATTCTCCGCAAACTGGTCGAGATCCAGTACGAGCGCAACGACCACGAATTCACGCGCGGCGTGTTCCGCGTGCGCGGCGACATTGTCGAGGTCCTGCCGTCGTATGAGGACACGGCGGTCCGGATCGAACTCTTCGGCGACGAAGTCGACGAGCTGATCTCGTTTGACCCGCTCACCGGCAAGACGATCAGGCGCCACGACAAGGTGGCTATCTATCCGAAGACGCACTTTGTCACCTCACGCGACCGCACGAAGGTGGCGGTCGAGAGCATCAAAGCGGAGCTCAACTGGTATCGTGCCAAGCTCGAGGCCGAAGGCAAGGTGCTCGAAGCGCATCGGCTGCATCAACGGACGATGTTCGATCTCGAGATGATCAAGGAAATCGGGTACTGCCACGGGATCGAGAACTACGCGCGCCATTTGACCGGGCGGCAACCGGGCGAGCCGCCGCCGACGCTGCTCGACTACCTGCCGCCCGATGCACTGATCATCGTCGACGAAAGCCATCAGAGCGTGCCGCAGGTTCGGGGCATGTATCACGGCGATCGGTCGCGCAAGGAGGTTCTTGTCGCGTATGGGTTCAGGCTGCCATCGGCGCTCGACAATCGGCCGTTGAATTTCGAAGAGTGGGAGGGGCGCGCGAACCAGCTGCTCTTCGTCTCGGCGACACCGGGGCCATACGAGCTGCACCGATCGGGCGGCGTCGTTGTCGAGCAGATCATCCGTCCCACGGGCCTGGTCGATCCACGCATCGAAGTGCGTCCGGTCCGTGGTCAGGTTGACGATCTCCTGGCGGAGATCCGGGATCGCGTCGGGCGACGGGAACGCGTGCTCGTGACCACGCTGACCAAGCGTATGGCCGAGGACCTTACGCAGTATTACCAGGAACTCGGCGTGAAGGTGCGATACCTGCACTCCGACATCGACACGCTCGAGCGCATTCAGATCCTCCGCGACCTGCGCCGCGGTGAGTTCGACGTCCTGGTTGGAATCAACCTGCTGCGTGAAGGACTCGACCTGCCGGAGGTGTCGCTGGTTGCGATCCTTGACGCCGACAAGGAGGGATTTCTGCGTTCCGGCGGCTCTCTCATCCAGACCGTGGGTCGCGCCGCTCGCAACGTGAACGGCAAGGCGATCATGTATGCCGACAAGATGACCGACTCGATGCAGCTCGCCATCAGCGAAACCGATCGGCGGCGCAAGATCCAGGAGGACTACAACCACGAACATGGCATCACCCCGGCATCGATCGTGAAGAGCATCGATGAGGTGATGACGAGTGTGTACGAACGGGATTACGTCACGGTGCCGGCTGATCAAGAGGGAGAAGTGTTCCGCACACACGGTGAGCTGGAAGCCCATGTGACGATGCTTCAGGGACAGATGAAAGCGGCGGCGGCGAATCTCGAGTTCGAAAAGGCGGCCGCGCTAAGGGATCGGATCAAGCAGCTGCGCACACGCGAACTGGGGTTGGCCGGGAGCCGGCGTTAATGCCGCTCGTCGGCGGCTGGACGAAATCGGCGCTGCTCGAAGTGCAGGAATACGTGCTGATGCTCGGAAAGGTCACGAGAGCGACCTTTACGCGCCCCGTCTACGTCAGAGACATCGTGGAGCAGTTCGAGGCAATCGGCGTTGGATCCTTGACCGTCGTTCTCTTGACCGGCATGTTCACCGGCATGGTGCTGGCGCTTCAGTCGGGTATCACACTCGATCAGTTCGGGGCGCGCTCGATGGTCGGCCGGCTCGTCAGTGCCTCGATGGTGAAGGAACTCGGCCCGGTGTTGACCGGTTTGATGGTCGCAGGCAGGGTCGGATCCGGTATCGCCGCCGAACTCGGCTCGATGATGGTAACCGAACAGATCGCGGCACTGCGCGCGCTTGGCACCGATCCCCTGCGCAAGCTCGTGCTGCCGAGAATTCTGGCGGGCCTGTTCATGGTGCCGCTGCTCACCATCGTGTCTGTCGGGATCGGGATGGTCGGCGCGTGGATCGTGACGGTGATGCAACTCAAGGTCGCGTCCAGTGTCTATTGGAACAGCGTGGTTGACGGTCTGTATCTGCAGGACGTCTGGATGGGGCTCCTCAAGCCTTTCTTCATCGGGTTTACGATCGCCAGTATCGGTTGCCACGTCGGCATGCGAACTCGCGGTGGCACACAGGGAGTCGGGCGCGCGACGACCAACGCGGTCGTCGCGGCGTCGGTGGCAGTGATTGCCGTCGATTTCCTCGTGACGAAGCTTCTCATCGCGCTCATGTACTGATGCCACTGCAGCAGGTACCACGTTCGCGGCTTCTCGACGAGGCGATGGCCTTCGGCGGCCCGATCATCGTGTTCGATCACGTGTCGCTGGCCTTTGACGATAAGGAGATTCTGCGTGACGTGTCGTTCACGCTGAAAACAGGCCATACCAAGATTTTTCTCGGTGCGAGCGGAGCGGGAAAGTCGACCATTCTGCGACTGATTCTCGGCTTGCTGAAGCCGGATGCCGGCCGAATCTTCGTCAACGGCGAGCGGGTTGATGACATGAACGAAGACAAGCTGATGAAGGTTCGCGCCGATCTCGGCATGGTGTTTCAAGAAGGTGCGTTGTTCGACTCGCTCACAGTACGGGAAAACGTCGGCTACAAGCTGTTCGAAGAGTCAGCCATGCCGATCGAGGAGGTCAATCGCCGGGTCGAAGAGGTGCTCGGCTTCGTGCGGCTTGCGGAGTTTATCGACCGGATGCCGTCAGAGCTCTCCGGTGGACAGCGGCGCCGCGTCGCAATTGCCCGGGCCATGACCGCGAAGCCGCGAATCCTGCTGTACGACGAGCCGACAACGGGCCTCGATCCGATTACCTCGCTCACGATCGACGAGGAAATCATCAAACTGCGCGATATCGAAGGGGTGAGCTCGATCGTTGTTACCCACCAGTTGCGCGACGCGTTTTATGTTGCCGAGCACATGGCGATCCAGAATGGAAGCGAGGTCGCATTCGAACGATCTCCGGCGCGGAAAGCCGACGAAGCCGAGTTCATCATGCTGAAGGATGGCGGCATCGCCTTCGAGGGAAACGCGTCGGAGTTGCGGGAAACAGCTGCCAACGATCCGTATGTCGATGCGTTTCTGTCGTGACGGTTTCCGGCGAAGGCGGATGTAGGGGAGTCCGAGGGGCGAAGCCCCTCGGAATAAAACGATGCCGAGAACACGATCGCTTGCCTGGTCGGAATTGAAGATTGGAATCGTTGCGGTTGTTGCGATCGCGCTCGCGATTCTCATGATCGTTGCCGTCGGGGGGCAGGGAGGCTTTTCCTGGCAGCGCTACGAGTTGAAGACAAAATTTCCGAACGTGCAGGGGTTGAAGTCTGGAGCCCTCGTGCGCGTCGCGGGTGTCGAGGTCGGAAAAGTTACTGCCATCGATTTCGTCGACGCCGAAGTCCAGGTCGTCGTCGAGGTCAACGAAGAACAGCAAAGCCGGATCACGGATCAGTCGCGCGCCTCGATTGGATCGCTCAGCCTGCTGGGCGAACCGACCATCGAAATCAGCGCCGCCTCGTCTGGGACACCGCTGAAGGACGGCGAGTTCATTCAGAGTGCGCGGACGTCAGGGCAAATCGGCGACGTCGCGGAGAACGCCACGCAGACGCTCGAGCAAACGACTGCGTTGATCAAAGAGATCCGATCCGGCCGTGGCACCATGGGCAAATTGTTTTCAGACGATGAGCTCTATCGCGAGATGAATCAATTGATTGGATCTGCCGAGTCGTTGACCGACGCGATTCGTCGTGGCAACGGCACCTTCGGTCGGCTGGTGCAAGATCCGGCGCTCTACAAGCAGGCGAACGCTGCCGTGGCCAACCTTCAGGAGATGACACGGCGCATCAACGCCGGTGAGGGCAGCATTGGGCGATTGCTGCACGACGATCAAATGGCCAAGTCGCTGAGTTCAGCCAGCACCAACCTCGATCAGGTGAGCGGCAAGCTCTCGCGCGGCGAAGGGACAGCGGGAAAGCTGCTGACTGACCAGCAACTCTACGATCGCTTTAATTCCGTGGCAGGGCGGATTGACAAACTGGCCGCCGATTTGGAGCAGGGACGGGGTGCGGCCGGGCAGTTGCTCCAGGACAAGCAGTTATATGAGAACATGAACGGCGCAGCGAGTGAACTCAGGGGACTCATTAGCGATATCCGGAAGGATCCGAAAAAGTATTTGAACGTCCGTGTGAGCATTTTCTGAGGCGGAGGCAGCAATGGCGAGAGACGATGGGGGCGCGGCCGGAACGGTCATCGTAGCGTTCGTGCTGGGCGCGCTGACCGGCGCGGCAGTGGCACTGCTGATGGCGCCGGCCACAGGCGAAGAGACGCGCCGGGTACTCGGTGAAAAAGCGCGAGAAGGGCGGCAGCGCGCGAGCGAGGCGGCCCGGCAGGGGCGAGACTTCGTGAACCGGCAGCGGGAAAACATTTCCTCCGCCATCGACCGCGGGCGGGAAGCCTACGAACAAGCGCGCAGCGCGGCGGGACGTCCCGGCAGCGGCCCCACTGGAGACGCTCTGTGAACGACGGGTTGTCCGACCTGTTCCTCGGTGTGATTGCAGCGGCGACGCTGGTCATGGCGTTGGTGCAGGTCGGCGCGATTATCGCCGCCTTCCGTCTGACCCGGCAGGCGCAGCAGGCGATACAGTCCGTTCACCAGGAGGTGAAGCCGCTCCTGGCGCGCGCCCAGTCCATCGCGGAGGAAGCCTCGAGGACCGTGGCGCTCGCGACGGCTCAGGCGCAGAAGGTGGACCGCCTGATTACGGATTTGTCGCAGCGGGTGGACGAGACCGCGACTGTCCTGCAGGAGGCCATCATTACCCCCGCCCGCGAAGGATTGGCCATCGTTGCCGCCGTCAAGGCCGGTCTGACGGCGCTTCGGGGCATGCGTGAACTGGGCACGCGAAACGGCCGCCACGCCGAAGAGGAAGATCCGCTCTTCATAGGTTGAAAGTGTTCTTTACGCGGCGTTCAGGCCGTGCTACGGTGGGCACCACATCCTCAAAAGTGAGGTCCACCATGTCCTATTTCGGTCGGCCTTCTATTGTTCCGTTCGCATTCGCGCTGTGCGTCGCAGGTGTGTCGGTTCCGGCGGAGTCGGCCGATGGCTCAAAGTCCGCCACCGTCGCGAAGGAGCTTGTGCAGGCGCTCGACGCCGCCAAACTCGGCGCCATCGCCACGGCAGATCCTTCCAACCCTGGCGTCTTCATCGCGGCTCTCTACATTCCCGAGACGCAGCTGCTCGTCGTCTCGGCGAAGTACTCGGCACCGCCGCTGCTCATCGATCGGATCAACGCCAAGGACTATCAGGCGGTCTACGTCGACCTGCAGTCCGCGTCCATTCGTGGCAGCAAGATCTTTGTGATGGATCAGGGTGCGGATGGTCTCATGCCGAAGCTGTCGGGCGATTCATCGGCGGCTGACAGTTTCGATGAAGGCGATAAGTCGGTGGCGTTCGACGGCGACTGGAAGAAGGCGAAGATCACGGAGGCGGACTACACCAAAGCGTTCGCAGACGCCGACGATCGATACGCGAAGTTGTTGTCGATGCTTGTCGCGCAGGCGAAGAAGTCCAAGGCAGGATCCTAAGAATTGCTGATTGTTGAATGCTGATTGCGGATTGTCGTGATTGCCGAGTGTTGATTGCGGATTTCGGCTTGCGATAGACTAGATTTTTCCCCGATCGGGCGCTTGGCTCAGCGGTAGAGCATCGCCTTCACACGGCGGGGGTCAGTGGTTCGAATCCACTAGCGCCCAGTACCTTGGAATTAATCTCGCGAACGGCCCCTGTCGGGGCCGTTCGCATGTACAAGATTAAGCAACGATGCCCAAACCCGCGATGTTCATTGGCTCCTCGACCGAAGGCCTCGGCGTTGCCAGGGCGATTCGGGATCTACTGCACGACGACGCCGACATCACCATGTGGAATGAGGGTTTTTTTGCCCTCGGGAGCACTTTCATCGAAACGCTCGTCAACCACCTGCCGACATTTGATTTTGCGGTCCTGGTGTTCACACCCGACGATCACGTCACGAGCCATCACATCACCTCCCAGGGGCCGCGCGATAACATCGTGTTCGAGCTCGGGTTGTTCGTCGGACGTCTCGGCCGATCACGCACGTTCGTCCTCAACAGCGATGTCAAAATGCCGAGCGATCTCGCCGGTGTGACGACCGCGCGGTTCGAATGGACGACCGATTCCGATGCGCAACTACGCGCCGTTGCGCCGGCCTGCGACAGCATTCGTCGGGCAATCGCGACATTGGGGCTGGCGCCTCAGAAAACCTCTGCAGCAATCGATCGGCTGGCCTCCCGCCAGGACGAGCAGGCGCAGCAACTATCGACACAAGGCGGCGAAATTCGCGCGCTTCGGATGGTGCTCAAGGGGATCGTGACAAAGTACGAATTCGACAAGCTGACAGGGCTCGAGGGGGAGGGTTCCTTCCTCTGTTATTACTCCGAGGATCTCTTTGAGGAGTTGAAGCGTTTACGGGCGATGGGGCTCATTCACCACCACGACGGCACTGGACTGCGCGACATCAAGCGAGACTTCAAAGATCGCAATGCCCAGTTCGATCTGAAACGATTCTTCTACATCACCGCCGAGGGGCGCGAATACGTGCGGCTGCGCGAGACCTTCGACGTCGAGTAGCGCGGGCGATCGACGTGCAAACCCTGCTGAGCGCGTTGGCCGTCTTCGGATACCGATCCCTCCGCGATCTGGTGATCCCTCTCGATCGACTGAACCTGGTCACTGGCCCGAACGGCAGTGGCAAGTCCAATCTGTATCGCGCGCTTCGACTGCTCGCGGAAATCGCGCAAGGCCGCATCATTCCTTCGCTCGCGCGCGAAGGCGGCCTGGAGTCGACGCTGTGGGCCGGCCCGGAATCAATATCGCGATCGATGCTCCGGGGCGATCATCCGATCGAAGGAACCGGGCGGACGAAACCGGTCAGTCTCCGACTCGGTTTCAGGGGTGATGACTTCAGCTATGCAATCGATCTCGGGCTGCCACCGCCGCCGGTCATCGCCTTCGGCCACGATCCCGAGATCAAGCGCGAGTGTGTGTGGTCGGGAGAGAAGCTCCGGCCCTCCGCGATTCTGGTCGATCGCCGCGGACCGGTGGTGAAGACACCAGAGGGGAAAGGGGAGTGGACGATCATCACGCACCAGCTCGCGAGCTTTGACAGCATGATGACGCACTGCGCCGATCCTCGGAACGCGCCGGAGCTGCTGATGCTCCGCGAGGAAATGCGATCGTGGCGGTTCTACGATCACTTTCGCACCGACGCGGCCGCGCCCGCGCGCCTGCCGCAGATCGGCACCCACACGCCGGTGTTGAGTCACGACGGCGCCGATCTCGCCGCCGCGCTGCAGACCATCCGCGAGATTGGAGACTCGGAAGCGCTCAATCGCGCCATCGACGATGCCTTTCCAGGCGCGCGAGTCGGCGTCACTCACGATGGTGGATGGTTCGATGTCCAGATGCAGCAGCGCGGTCTGCTGCGGCCGTTGAGGGCCGCGGAGTTATCCGACGGTACGCTTCGCTATCTTCTGTGGATCGCAGCGCTGTTGACTCCCCGTCCGCCCGGTTTGCTCGTGCTGAACGAACCGGAGACGAGCCTGCACCCGGACCTGTTGCCCGCGCTGGGTCGTCTGATTGCCGGCACCGCGGAGCGTTCGCAGGTTCTTGTGGTGTCGCATGCGCCGGCGCTGATTGACGCCTTGCAAACGTTGCCCGAATGCCATTCGATTATGTTGGAAAAGCGTGTCAGCGAGACAATCGTCGCCGGAGAGGGACGGCCGAGTGTGTCGTGGCAATGGCCGGTCAGGTGAGGGCTGAAATTGCCGATTGCTGATTGCTGATTGCTGATTGATTTGATTTTGGATTGTCGATTGAGACTGCTGAATGTTGATTGGTGCGATGACCCACTGGATTCTTGATACCCGTTGCCGCTCG
>Ga0114129_10004318_pt1 | contig 20100 bp, 23 predicted proteins | sample RhiMetdeltSRZDD1_FD_80071 | JGI IMG/M metagenome (GOLD analysis project Ga0114129, IMG submission 80071) | Populus rhizosphere microbial communities from Tennessee, USA - Rhizosphere MetaG P. deltoides SRZDD1 (version 2) (version 2) | ecosystem: Host-associated > Plants > Roots > Rhizosphere >... | reverse complement strand
TTTGGCATTGCTTGATAGTGGCATTAATCCAATTGCTGAAATAAAGGCGGTTGATGGAAAAAGAAGACCTGCTATATTAATAAGAAGTAGTCCACATAAAAGTGGAAGTGAGGATACGCCCTGGCAAGATATTTTTGATGTAGATAATGGGCATATAAGATATTACGGTGATAATAAGATCCCTGGTAATGATCCGGCTTTATCAAGTGGGAATAAGGTTTTGTTGCATGCATTTGATACCTATAACTCAATTGATAAAATAAAGTATTCAGTTCCATTAATTTTCTATAAGGCAGTTACAAGAAATAATAAACCAAAAGGATATATTGAATTTAACGGTTTTGGTATTATTACAGGAATTGAATTAATTACACAATATGATAGAAAACTTAAAAGAACTTTTTCAAATTATGCATTTGACTTTCAAGTGTTCTCCTTAGCAAAAAACCATGAGGAATTTAATTGGGAATGGATAAATGAAAGACGAAATGATAAGTTATCCGTCGATGAAACATTGCGAAATGCTCCAATTTCGTGGTACGAATGGATAAAGAATGGTAACAAGGTATTAGAAAAGTGTAGAAGACGAGTATCAAAATTACTTGTTTCTTCAATTAAAGAACAATTGCCTGAGAAAAGCAGTAACGAGGAAAGGGTTCTTTTTGAAGTTTATAAATATTTTAAACGAAAGAACGCAAGGTTTGAAATTGTAGCATCTGCTGTGACTGCCAAAATTATTAAGGACCAAGTCGGGCAATACAAAGAGGGATGGATTACTCCTAAAGGATCTGACGGAGGGGTTGATTTTTATGGGAGGCTTGATGTTGGTGTCGGATTTGGTAAAGCTAAACTTATTGTATTAGGTCAAGCAAAATGTGAAAATTTGAAAAGGCCAACAAATGGTAAGGATATTGCGAGAACAGTAGCCAGATTAAGAAGAGGTTGGGTTGGCGTATATGTCACGACAAGTTTCTTCTCAGATAAAGTTCAAAGAGAAATTATAGAAGATGAATACCCTATAATGTTAGTTAATGGCAAAAAACTGGCTGAGACTTTAATAAAAATCATGCATGATGAGGGTTATAAGGATATCCAAACTCTTCTTTTTGAGTTAGATTCAAGATATGATCAAATGGTTAAAAACAGACGGCCGGATGAGTTGCTTTTTGAGTGAGACATATTTCCAGTTTAAATTAAAATATTTCTTGATAGATCTTAAATCCATAAACCTAGGCTTCAATGAATTGATATATTTTTTAACCTAACAAATCACCCCCTGAAAATGACATCTAAATGAAATTGTAAAAATTCTCTCTTTGGTAAGTATTTCTGTGGCAAATTGATCTTTAATCCAGTTAAAGAAGCAAAATATTTTGAATGGTATGCAAATTTATGTTTCTTTTTGATATCACCAGATAAAACAATCTCATAATTTTCATTAATACCAATTAACCCTTTGTCAAAAGCGCAATCATATAGTGATGAAAGACAAATTCCGTTTTCTGGATTAAGTCTTTCTTGTTCATTTTTTGACCAGGGTATTATATGACTAGCTACTAATAGATCTGGAATATCGATACCAGTTATCGCGCATTTGCTATCATAATTAGCTATAACTATTTGCCTGAATACATTTTGATTTACCCTTGTTTTTACTTCCCTAAGTTTATATTCACCTTTTAAATGTTCTATTCCTTGTAAAGTTTTTGCATATTTATTTTCTAATGTGATGTTTTCTTTTTCTGCCAAAATTCTTTCGCTTTCAAATAATAATTCATCTTTGTTATTAATAAATTCATCCCAAATGGGTTGCACCTGTTTCTTTCCGCCCGCCAATCCTCCAACTCCTCTTTGTTGATGATATGGATCAACACTCGCAAAGTTGGTTAACCGCATAGCAATGGATCCAGGAGTTCTGTTAAGTATTTTTGCAAGATGAATGACTTCAGGTGTTCCCGAGTGAAGTTTACCAAAAGGCAGCTTTAAATAGAGGTTAAGTGTGAGAATCAATTCATCTCTTGTCCATAACCTACGTCCTTCTTTCATAAGTAAAAAGGGTTTATTATTTCCATCTTTATCAACGATTAGACCTGCGCTAATTGTCAACTATTCCAAAGAATTTTATTTCTACTCCACATCCCTTATCTCCCCATTGTAAAACGCAACCTGGTCCTTCACATACTCAATATGCCGTTGTTCTTTATACGCAAACCATTGTTGCCGCAGATCGGGGTAATCGGGCAGCAGGTTTTTAAACTCCTGAAAAGGCTTGCGCCGTTGTATCACTTCATAAAATTGCTGTTGTATGCTTTCATCCGGTATTTCCCTGATAAAGTCTTCTATAATTCTAAACGATTCATGGCTTTCCATGGGCTCAAACTGAAGATAGTCTTCCTCATTTTCTTCTACCTTGTCTATAACATCCTGCCACAATTCTTCATCCATCATTTCATTGGGATGTGATTCCAGTTCGCCCGTTTGTTTATGATAATAGCATACCATGCCCATATCGAGCGTTTCGGCAATTTCTTTGATTATGGCATCTGGTATAACCAAAGGCATCTTTTTCATTTCGAAAAATTAGTTTGGTTTAAAAGATCGTATGCAAAAATTATCGACTATTTCACCAACCGCATTACTACCTGATTACTATTACCCTTTTCAGGTATAAACACGGTAATTCGCCCCCATCGCGTATTTTATTGATTTACATGGCCAAATTACATTATATTTGCTTATCTATACATACACATTATCTGCTGGACCTATGCTCCGCAATTACTTAAATATCAATTTATCTTGCGCTTTACAGAATTTGGATTCCACCCCGATTTATTAGAAGGCATTGAAGCCTCGAATTATGAAAACGCTACCCCCGTTCAGGAGCGGGTTATTCCGCCTATTCTTGCCGGGAAAGACATAATCGCCTCTGCCCAAACCGGCACCGGTAAAACAGCCGCCTTTTTGCTGCCGCTCATTCATCGGCTGCTTACGCATCGCATCGAAGGACAGGTAGGCGCCCTGGTGATTGTTCCTACCCGTGAACTGGCTATTCAAATTGCCCAGCACCTCGCAGGACTTTCCTACTTTACCCACCTCAGTTCCATTGCCGTATATGGCGGAAATGACGGTAGTAACTTTGTGGCCGAGAAAAAAGCTTTGCAGTCGGGTACCGATATAGTTATTTGCACCCCCGGTCGTATGATCGCTCACCTGAATATGGGATACGTGCAGTTTAAACAAATGCAATTCCTGGTACTCGATGAGGCCGACCGTATGCTGGATATGGGCTTTCAGGACGATATCAATAAAATAATTGGCACGCTGCCGGCCAAACGGCAAAATCTGCTTTTTTCGGCTACCATGCCCGATAAGATCCGCCAGCTGGCCCGGAACATTTTGGTTGATCCGGTTGAGATCAACATCGCTATATCTAAACCGCCGGAAAAGATCGTTCAAAAAGCCTTTGTGATTTATGAACCTCAAAAGCTGCCTTTATTAAAGCATGTTTTAGTGAATGTTCCCCATAAAAGTGCGTTGATATTTTGCAGCCGTAAACAAAGTGTAAAATCATTGGTGCGCGAACTGCAAAGGGCCCGTTTTCAAATTGCCGAAATACACAGCGATCTTGAACAGGCACAACGCGAAGATGTATTGAATGGCTTCACCAGCGGCCGCATCCCCATTCTGGTAGCAACAGATATTTTAAGTCGTGGTATCGATATCGACACCATCGACCTGGTCATTAATTATGATGTTCCCCGCGACGCCGAAGATTATGTGCACCGTATCGGTCGTACGGCAAGGGCCGAAGCTGATGGTATGGCATTCACCCTCGTAAGCGAAACCGAACAAAATAAGTTTGCCGGAATTGAAAGATTAATAGGCAAACTGGTTGATAAAGCGCCTGTGCCGGAAGAACTGGGCTCAACTCCTGAGTATCGTCCCCGGCATCGTTCAGGTAATTCAGGTAATCATGGAAGAAGGCAATTTCATCACGGAAAATCGAAAAGACGGTAATTTAAAACAAACGCAACTGCACCCCCTTTGATCTTTTCTTTGGCGGTTCGGCTTTCCCAAAAACAGTCATGCCGCCATATTTCCACGACTCATTACGCTCCTTTTCGATCAGTTGATCGAAATTGTTGTTGGGTATAAAATCCTTTTCGGCCTTTTGTGCCAGTTCGTTTAATTTTTTGATGGCCTGCAGTTTGTCGCTCTGTCCTATTTTGGCTTTTTGCACGGCATTTTGCAGTGTAGTGATAGTTTCGTCATACACTTTGGTGGGAACAGGAAATGGATGGCCGTCTTTACCACCATGGGCAAAAGCAAATCGGGCAGGATCTTTAAACCGGGAGGCTGTGCCATGTATCACTTCGCTTACCAATGCCAGTGATTGCAGCGTACGCGGACCCATACCTTCGAGCATCAGCAACTCTTCAAAATCGGCTGGTTTTTTTTCATGCGCCAGCCATAGCATAGCGCCCAGTCGTTTAAGGTCTACATCTTTTGCCCGAACATCGTGATGCGCCGGCATGATCAATTGTTGTATTTCGGGCAGCATAATAGCCGGTGATTCTTTTGATACGCTCAATATTCCTTCACGCGCAGGCGCTGCTGCGGTATCTACAAGATTTAAAATATGACCGGGATGCAAACCACAAATGGCAGTATGCGGTTCGTTTACGAATGATTGCAATTGCTGCGAATGCCAGTGATAACGCCTTGCAGTGCCGGTAGCATCATTCAAGCCTTGTTGAATTACTGTCCATTGTCCTTCATCGCTTACTATAAAACTATGCAGGTACAACTGAAAGCCATCCTGCACAGCAGTATTATCAACCTTGGCGCTCAGTTTACTGCATCGAACAAGATGCTGTCCGTTGAGGCCTGTTTGTTCACCGATCGCCAGTAATTCATTGGGCGTCTGCCGGGAATATTTTCCTTTACCACCGCAGATATAGATGCCCAGCTCTTTTGAATGTGGATTGATGGCTTTTTTCAACGCACCCAGTACCGAAGTGGTGATTCCGGATGAATGCCAGTCCATACCCATAACTGCACCCAAACTTTGAAACCAGAAGGGATCGCTCAACCGGCGCAGCCAGTCGGCTTTTCCGTATTCCATTAATATAATTTCAGTAACTGCCAAACCCAATTTGGCCATGCGTTCGGCCAGCCAGGGCGGAACAGCGCCATAATGCAGGGGCAAATCAGCAGTGCCTGAGCGTTTCATATGCTAACAAAGTTAGCAAAAAGATGCCAATAGCGGTCATTAATAAGAAGCATCGAAATGTGCTGCAGATACTTTATCTACTCAGAAGTTCAGAAACGTTCAACTTACAATATTAAACATAGCGCAGGCAGGATGGTCATCCCAACCATCCTTTGCCTTAATAATTTTTCCTGCAGCTTGTGGATTCAGATAAGTGCCTTGCTCATTAACCGGTTTTGGGTTCTTCAACAGGTATACGGTATGCATTCAAACAAGCCTTGTTATAAATGCCCGTAACCAACTAAGGATATTTTACACCGGGGCACCACAGCAATCTGGAATTTATGAAAGGCAATCCTGCGCTATTTTTATTAGAGTTTGCTGTGACAATAATACCGGCTCCAAAACTATACACATGTAGTAAACTTAATATTTGAATGTGTGTGAACTGCGTTTTTATGTATGTGAAAATCCATTTAGCTGTAATGAAATGTAAAATGGCATGGTATAATATTTATATAATTTGCATATGTTTTTATGTAGTATTTATATAGAAGTGAGCATGTTGATATGAAAAACAGATTGAACAGAAAGAATGCTGTTTATACGCTACGTTCAGGAACAACTGTTCTTATCAATTACAACGATATACGCCATATACTCGAAGTAGAATTTATCAACGGTGACGTATATCAATACCTGCATGTGCCATATTCGCTGTGGAAAGAATATGCAACAGTAATAACCAAAGGCGGCTCTTCAGGCATCTTTTTAAATTCAAGGATTAAACCTTTTTATTCTTACATAAAAATATCCGCTGATTAAGGTATGCCACAATCCTCAGCAACGTGTTCAACGAAGGCACAAGCCTGCCCGACTGTTGGCGGGTCGAAGGGAACTGTGGCATACCTTAATCCCCCTCCTGCGTGAGAGGGTGATGGGCTAATGCCGCGGCGAAGGAGTGAACGCTGCATTCGGTGCATGCGTGCCTTCTTTGATTTCTTCGATCATTTTTTTATTGAATGCTTCAAGGTCTTTCGGACTGCGACTGGTAACAAGTCCGTTATCAACAACCACTTCCTTATCAACCCAATCAACACCTGCATTTTGCAGATCGGTTTTTAAAGATGGATAAGATGTCATTGTTCGGCCATTGATCATGGCTGTTTCAATCAGTAATTGTGGTCCATGACAAATTGCTGCAATCGGTTTTCCCTCTTCCAGAAATCGTTGAGCGAATTCCACACATTTTTGATTCATGCGCATTTTATCAGGATTCATTACACCACCGGGAACTACCAACGCATCATAGTCTTCGGGCTTTGCCTTATCAACAACAACATCTACCGGCAGTTCAATCGACCAGTGATCATGGTCCCATGCCTTTACCGATTTCTGTTGAGGCGAAACTATGTCAACCTGTGCACCGGCTTCTTCAAGCGCTTTTTTAGGACTGGTTAATTCTGATTCTTCAAAGCCATTTTCAGTAATGATGGCTACCTTCTTTCCACTTAGTGCTGCCATAAAAAATCGTTTTGAATTGAGTAATAAAAACGAACAATTGTAAGTGCTTCAAAAACCATGCGAAGGCACCAGACACAAGGTTCTCTCTTGCGATTTATATTATAACTACAGATTATAACAACATTCTGCGTACGTATAACCGCTGATAGCTGCTTTTAACCGCTGGTGTATACAAACAATGTAACCTGTAATGCGCAGATACTTTTGCCGACTAAAACTGCAAATAATTTTTATTCATGAAAAAGTTGATTTTGATAACATTGCCTTTGCTGTTTTCTGCGGCTATTACCAGGGCCCAGCAAATAACAGGTAATGTGAAAGACGAACAGGGAAAAGCTTTATCAGGCGCAACCGTTACACTTAAAAAAGTAAAAGACTCTGCATTGGTTAAACTGGCTGCTACAGATGCTGCCGGCGCTTATTCATTTACCGCAACCAATGCTGGTAACTATTTTGTAGCTGTTTCATTCATTGGCCATGTAACAAAAAACTCAGCTGCCTTTGAAGTAAGCGGCAGTGGCAATGTAGCCATACCTGAAATTGCATTGGCCAAAGCTTCGGGCAATATGAAAGAAGTTGTGGTAGCCGCCCGCAAACCCATGGTAGAAGTGAAAGCCGATAAAACCATTCTGAATGTAGAAGGAAGCGTAAATTCTGTAGGACAGGATGCATTAGACCTGTTGCGCAAAGCGCCGGGTGTAATGATTGATAAAGACGATAACCTCACCCTCAGTGGTAAAAACGGTGTACAGGTATATGTCGACGGTCGTCCCACGCCGTTTTCAGGTAAAGATCTGTCAGATTATCTGAAAACCCTTCAGTCATCTTCTATTGAATCCATTGAAATTATTACGAACCCTTCGGCTAAATATGAAGCTGCCGGTAATGCCGGTATCATTAATATTAAACTGAAGAAGAACAAATCGTATGGTACCAATGGATCTGTAAATGCCGGATACAATCAGGGCATTACTCCCAAGTACAATGGTGGCTTTTCGCTAAACCATCGCAATAAGAACATCAATTTGTTTGGTAATTATAGTTATAGCAATACCACCAACGAAAACAATATCAACCTGCATCGTGAACAACTCGATACTTTGTTTGATGGTAAAACGGTGCTGAATATCGACAACAGAAGCCACAACTTTAAGGCCGGCATGGATTACTTCATTAATAAAAGAAGTACGATCGGCATTATGGCAAATGGTTCGTTAACCGATATGGATTTGAATAATCACACACGTACTGAAATATCCTATATCCCAACCAAACAATTGAACAGAACATTAGATGCTGATAATACCAATAGTTCAACAAGAAACAATATCAATGGTAATTTGAACTACCGGTATGCCGATTCATCGGGCCATGAGCTGAATATGGACGCTGATTATGGATTTTATCATATTAAAAGCGATCAAAATCAACCGAACTTTTATTTTGATCCCGCTAATAATTTAATAAGTAGCCGTATTTACAGCATGCTGGCGCCTACCGATATCAGCATTTACAGCTATAAAGCCGATTACGAACAAAATTTTAAAAAGGGACGTTTAGGCGTCGGCGGCAAAATATCTTATGTAGAAAGCGATAATGATTTTAGCCGGTACGATGTAGATTCGGCATCAAACCTAAAAAACCTCGATCGCATACACAGTAATTATTTTCTTTACAAAGAAAATATCAATGCAGGGTATGTGAATTACAACCGGCAGTTTAAAGGCTTTATGATTCAAGGCGGTGTACGCGTTGAACATACCCACGCCACTGGCCAGTCGAAAGGAACAAAATATGATGGTACTGGTACGCTGGTAGATTATGATTCTACTTTTACCCGCGACTATACCAACCTGTTTCCCAGTGCAGCCATTACGTTCAATAAAAACCCGATGAACACAATTGGCTTTACCTTTAGCCGCCGTATTGACCGCCCGGCCTACCAGGATCTGAATCCTTCAGAATTCAAACTCGATGAATTAACTTACAGAAAGGGTAACACAGGCCTCAGACCTCAGTATACCAATACTTTTGGAATTACGCATTCATACAAGTACAGGTTAAATACAACATTGAATTATAGCCGGGTTAAAGATGTGTTTACACAGTTGATAGATACAACAGAAAGGTCAAAAGCATTCATGACGCAAAAGAACCTGGCTACGCAGGATATTGTTAGTTTGAATGTGAGTTATCCGTTTATGTACAAATGGTATAGCATTTTCGGTAACCTGAATGCATACTATTCGCATTACAAAGCCGATTTTGGCGCCGGCCGAACAGTTGACCTCGATGTATATGCCTTTAATGTTTTTGCACAACAAACAGCCCGCTTGGGTAAAGGATGGACTGCTGAGATGAGTGGTTTTTATACATCCCCTTCTATTTGGCAGGGTACGTTTAAAAGCAGGCAATTATGGAGCATCGATGGCGGTGTGCAAAAGACGGTGTTGAAAGGAAACGGTAATGTAAAAGTATCGGTGAGTGATATTTTCCATTCAATAAAATGGAAAGGTACCAGCAACTTTACCGGTCAATATGTAGTTGCCAATGGCTATTTCGAAAGCCGTCAGTTAAAAGTGAACTTCACTTACCGTTTTGGAAACAGTCAGGTAAAAGCTGCGCGTCAACGTAAATTAGGTACCGAGGAAGAGAACAAACGTACAGAAGGCCAGGGTGGTGGAATTGGTGGTGGTAATAAATAAGGTGAATGTATACTTTTTCATAATAAGTGAAAATCCCCCCGATGCATCGGGGGGATTTTTTTTGCTTATTGTTCTTCGCTACTTTGCAGTACTTTATCAAATCCTATATACCATGCGTGTTTTTGCAGGCCCTTTTTGGTTTGTAGTGTTATGCATAGCTGCTGTCGTATACAGTTGTGCGCATAACCCATATGCCAAATCAAATAAGTTGTATAAAAAACAGGCAAAGGAACTTGCTAAAGCACTGAAGCCGGTACCCAATAAATTGTATCTCGATTCGGCCATCATGCCGGTTTATGCAGTGGGTACCACCAACTTCGATTTGCGCAAACCAAATTTTGTGATCATTCACCATACAGCACAAAACTCCTGCGAACAAACATTAAAAACCTTTACGCTGCAGCGCACCAAAGTAAGCGCTCATTATGTTATTTGTAAAGACGGCACCATACATCATATGCTGAGCGATTATCTGCGTGCCTGGCAGGCCGGTGTAAGCAAATGGGGTAACTTTACCGATATCAATTCATCGAGTATAGGCATCGAGCTGGATAATAATGGAAGCGAAACTTTTCCCGAAGCACAGATCACCAGTCTTATAAAACTGTTAGATACCTTAAAAAGAAATTATTCAATTCCAACCCCCAATTTTATTGGTCATGCCGATGTGGCTCCCGGTCGTAAGGTTGATCCCAATGCATTTTTTCCCTGGCAAACACTGGCCCAGCGCGGTTTTGGATTATGGTATGATACCGCCGCCGTTGTAGTGCCTGAATATTTTAATGCACCGCAGGCATTACGCATCATTGGTTATAATGTGAAAGACACCATAGCCGCCATTAAGTCGTTCAAATTGCATTTTGTGCAGCAGGATACGTCGCAAGTGCTTACCGATGATGAAAAAAAGATCCTGTATGATCTTTCGCGCAGATATCAATAATGTAACTGAGATATGTAGTTGCTAGCTGTTGGAGTACTGAGGCTTGTGCCTTCTACTGCAGTTCTTCACAAAAATACCCGGCGCGTTGCAAGGTGTTTTCTACCGCACGTGGAGAAAGATCGCGGGATTCAATTCGCAGAATTTTGTCTTTATCGTACAGGTCAACATTCCAGCGTAAAACGCCCTTCAGTGTATCGATATGGGGCGATACGGCATTGATATGCTTTTTAAAGCGAAGATTGGTTTTAAAAACGAGCACTTCCACAAGGGTTGACTGTAACATAAAATTGCATTTCGGTTATTCGTTTCGTGGTTCGCCGGTATTTATATTTTGTTCATCAAAACGGCTGCGGAATGCTCCCCGGCAGCGTGTTTTCCACTCATCTTTAAATTTTTGTCTTTCTTCGGGCGACATATTCTCCCATTTCTCACGCATGCGCTGACGCCATTGATATTTCATATGTTCACGTTTATGATGCCATCCGCCAAAACCGCTGAATAATATTTTTGATAATACCAGTATGCCGAATGCCTGCCAGAAAGTGATGATTTTTACCCCCAGTACTTCGGGTAATATTGCATTCCAAAGCGACATTACTATAAAGGTGAACAACATCACAAAGGCGGTGCCGAATACCAGTATCATTACGGCTTTGCCAAACCAGAATCTGCGTTTCATTTTACACGTTGTTTAATAGTTTAATAATTCATCTTTCAATGCGCCGAGCCGCTCGCGCAGGTGTAGTACTGCATATCGTTTGCGGCTAAGCAGGGTGTTCACTGTTTCGCCGGTTTGTTCGGCAATTTCTTTAAAAGGTACCCCTTCCAGTTCGTTTAATATAAATACCTGTTTTTGCTCTTCGGGTAATTCATTGAGGGCATTATTCAGTTCTTCCCAGAACAAATTGCGCAGGTAATCTTTTTCGGGATTATCACTGGCATCGAATAAATACTCCGACCAGTTCAGGCCACCCTCATCCCCTTCTTCTTCTCCAAACACATCTTCAAGGGCTTCGGGTCGTTTTTTTCGCTGCCGGTCGATGATCTTGTTTCGGGCTACCGTAAACAGCCAGGCGGTCATTTGCTCAATAGGCTGCGAGTTACCAATAAACTGGTAAAATACATCCTGCAGTATATCCTCAGCATCGGCCTCATTATTTACCCGTTTGCGGATAAACCCCATGAGCCGTTTGCTGTAATCGGTAATGACCTGCGTAATATTGCGTTTCCTTTCTGGCGTCATGCCGGGTGCTATCGTCAGCGTCTCCTTCATGTATATAATTGGGTAGACGACCGGCGGTTTGTTATATTTTAAAGTTGAGAAAAAAGTCTGAAACTGAGGTCCGAAGTCGGAAATCCGAAGCCCGAAGTCTGAAGCCTGTTGAATGTTAGAATTCTACCCTAATTTATTGAACATCCTGCACTTCGAACTCTTCTGACTTCTGGCATCAGACTTCTGACTTCATCATCCCTTATTACAACTTATAACTATATTAGTAGTAAGTAAACTATTTTGAAACATGAAATTCGGAAAACTGCCGGAAAATGAGCTCGATACGGTGGATTTTAGTCTGCCGGCCGAACCTGCCGGCAATGTTAAAATTCTGGGCGGTTCAAAAAACAACAGGGCGAGCGTACATATCGGATGCCCGCAATGGGGAGTTCCGGGATGGGTGGGCAAAATTTACCCGGCCAAAGCAAAGGAAAAGGAATTTCTGGCCAACTACGTTCAGCATTTTAATTGTATTGAGCTAAATGCCACACATTATAAAATTTACGATCAAACAGCCATAAGCCGCTGGGCCGAAAAAGCCAATGGTCGGGATTTTTTGTTTTGCCCTAAAATGTACCAGGGTGTAACCCACCTGGGCAGCCTGATGGGAAAAGCAGGAATGATTACCGATTTTCTGCAGGGCATTAAAGTCTTTGACCAACATCTTGGGCCTGTATTCATGCAACTGAGCGATTCATTTGCCCCTAATCGTAAAGAAGAATTATTTACTTTTTTACGGTCCCTGCCAACGGATATATCATTTTTTCTCGAAGTGCGACACCCCGATTGGTTTGCACAACCCGCAGTGCGTAAAGAATTGTTTAATACCCTGTACCTGAACAAAACAGGGGCCGTTATTACCGATACCGCCGGACGAAGAGATTGTGCGCACATGTACCTTACCGTTCCCAATGCATTTGTACGGTTTGTGGCCAATAGTTTGCACCGAACCGATTATACGCGTATAGATGCCTGGGTTGAAAGGATACAAAACTGGATCAACAACGGCTTACAAAACCTGTATTTCTTTGTGCACATGCCCGATGAATTGTATTCGCCCGAACTGATCGTTTACCTGACTGGTAAACTACATGCATCATGCGGATTGCAATTACCTAAGCCGGTTTTTATTGAACAGGGGGCGCAGTCGAAAGGAGAGCAGATACGGTTTTTTGATTAGGAAACCCTGAGTGAAGCCTGCCCTACTGCCGGCGGGGCCTGCCCGACTATTGGCGGGTCGAAGGGCGCCGCTGCCTAATTAACCCTGAGTGAAGCCTGCTCGACTATTGGCGGGTCGAAGGATCAGCTTACTTCATACAACTCCTCCCATCTTGTAGTATACCGTTTGCTGCGCAGTTCCTGCCGCATCTTCCAGTTTCGGGTAAGGCCCGAGGTGGCAAATTTCAAAACGTCGTCGCGCATGCTGAAGTTGATGTTATCCATCATATCCATTAATAGTCGCTGATATTTTTGGGTGCCCTGTAAAAACAGGTTTCCCTGAATCGATTCATCCGGTTCAAGTCCGGCCAGCATAACACCGGCTTTTTTGTACGATTTTCCATTTTCGTACAGAGCCTCTACCAGTTGTACAGCCGGCTTAATCAGTTCATTGGTGCTGCTGGTAGCGGCGGGCAGCGTAACATGCGAGCTTACAGTGGCCCCGTGCCGGAAATTCACTTCATAGTTCTGTTCTTTAGGTACAATAAAAACACTGATCACTTTGGCGGCGCTATGTTGCCGGCGTAATTTTTCGGCTGCCCGCGACGTATAGGTAGCAATGGCCTCTTTTATATCATTAATATCGGTTACCGGATGACCGAACATGCGCGTAGTGGCAATCATTTTTTTATTCACCAGCGGTTTTTCCATTTCGCGCGATGGCATGCCTTTCAGCTCCCTGATCAACCGGGCGCCGGTAACGCCGCCCATGTGCGTGTAAGCCCATTCTTCGGGCATGGTGCTTAGTTCCCAGGCGCTGGTAATTCCCTGGTTAATGAGTTTTTGCGCGTAGGCATGTCCAACGCCCCAGATGTTGGTTACACGGGTTTGCCGCAACGCAACAACCTGTTCTTCGCGGGTAGCCAGCACTTTTACACATTGGGTGGCCTGTTTATTTTTTTTAGCGAGGTAATTGGCCAGTTTGGCGAGTGTTTTTGTCGGTGCTACTCCTATCGATACCGAAATACCGGTCCATTGTTCAACTTTTTTTCGGATGTTCATGGCAGTTTCATACAACTGTTCTTCTGGCACATCGCTTAAATCAACAAAGGCTTCATCAACCGAATAAACTTCTACCTTACCTGCATCGCCTGCAAAATGCCGTAACGTTTCCATTACCCGCCAGCTTAAATCGCCATACAGGTTATAGTTTGATGAAAACACAGAAATGTTATGTTGTTGAATCAGGGCTTTGGCTTCGAAGTAAGGGACTGCCATGCCTACGCCTGCAGCCTTAGCTTCATCGCTGCGCGAAACAATACAGCCATCGTTGTTGCTTAACACCACTACCGGCTGTTGCTGCAGGTCGGGCCTGAACAACCGCTCGCACGAACAATAGAAGCTGTTACAATCAACGATAGCTTTCATTTGTAAAACTGTATTATTAATAAAGGTATCACCACAAAAACCTCTTCCGAAGTTTATGTCTCCGGAAAAGGTTTTACCAGAACGCTTCATTGATTAGATTCATTTACCAGTCTGCATGCCCGGTTAAAGCTCGTCAGACTAATTTGAAAGCAAATCACAGTAGGATGGTTTAATGGAATGGTTAATATGTTGTTGTGTTTCTATACAGGATGTATACTATATGTTACCACGCCCCAAATGCTGAACGAATCGCAGGATGCATCAATTTCAATTGGCGCCAGTTTGGGTGTTTCGGGTATTAGCCTCATTTTATTGAATGTTTTTTCAAATCGCCTGATAAGCATTTCGCCATTAAGACTGGCTATTACTACTTTACCGCTAACTGCTTTTACGCTGCGATCTACTATTATGGTATCGCCATCGAAAATGCCGGCGCCCGACATGGAATCGCCACGCACACGCAAAAAGAAAGTTGCCGGTTTATTGTGAACCAGTTGTTCGTTCAGATCGATGCCACGTTCCATGTAATCATCGGCTGCAGCGCCGAAACCTGTAGCATCGGCAGTTTTAACATCCTGTTGCGAGAACTGCCTGGTTCCCCGGTACGATGTTCCGTGAAAAAGATCCCCCTCCATATAAAATATTTTGCTGTACTAAAATATTTAGTAAATTTATACTAAATTTATGATCCAATAAAAAAAGTTTTATGAATACCGGGTTAGTAAAAAACACACCATTTGCCTGGAAAGGTGGCGGGCAGCGGGAGTACAGGCTCGTAATACATCCTGACACGGTTGTATACGACAAGATCATGGATGAAAAGCAGCACTTTTTTTTGAACTATGGTGTTGAGGGCGTAACCAGATCCTTTCCATATATATTGGTGGCTGGTTTTTATGCCGGTGAAGGAATGGAAGAAACATTAATCCGGTGGATTCAACGGATCTGCAGCCAGCACAGTTGTTTTGAAATTACACTCAATAATTACAGCGGGTTTCCGCAACATGCCATTTACCTGCGCATTCAAAATCCGCATCCGGTACAACAGCTTGCGCGGCAATTAAAAACGCTCGACAATCATGTATTAACCATGAGTGGTTTTGCCAGCGAACGTTTGCCTCATTTAAACTTTGCCGGTGAATTACCTGAACAGGTATACGAAGAAGCCATGCCGGCTTATTCACGCAAAAACTTTCATGAGTCGTTCCTGGCAACAGAAGTGGTGCTGCTGGGGCGCGACCATCCTTTTGCGGCCTGTAAACCAATAACCGTATTCCGTTTTTTACCTGCTAATCATAAATCTTATAGCGAAGTGGCCTGAATCATTCATTCATCTTAAAAAAAGAAAATTATGAAGCTCAATATTCAATCTATACCCGGTTGCCGTATCAACGAATACCAGTTGGTGTTGAATCCGCATGAAGAGTTGCGTAATAAGATCATGAAGATTAAGAGTGAGTTTAGCGAAACGTATCACAACAATATGGCCGCAGGCAGTAAGCCCCATATTGCACTGGTTCGGTTTACGCAGCTCGAAATGATGGAAGAAAGGATTGTAAACAGGTTGAAGGTAATAGGAATGGGCTTTAGCCCATTTAAAGTTGAATTAAAAGATTATGGAAGTTTTCCGTCGCACACCATATTTATTAATGTTATTACCAAAGTGCCTGTTCAAAATCTCGTACGCGAAATACGGGAAGCACAACGGTTAATGAAACCGGATAATGAACATAAGCCACATTTTATCGATGAACCCTTTATTGCTATTGGCCGAAAACTGGCGCCCTGGCAATATGAAAAAGGCTGGCTCGAATATTCGCACCGGCATTTTACCGGCCGCTTTATTGCCGATAAAATGTTGTTGCTGAAGCGAAGATTGGGCGATAGATCGTGGCAGATAGCACAACGGTTCGATTTTATGAATTTGCCCGTTACGACAAAACAAGGGGAGTTGTTTGTATAGCCTGCTTATAGTTGTACCGTTTCAGCCTTTTCCTGCTAAAGTAAGCTACTCCTGTTCCGTGTTTGCGGAACAGGAGCGTCGAACGGGACTTTGAAAATATTGAATAATGAATGAAGAATTATGAAGGTCGAAGTAAAAGCCCTTCGTCATTCGACATTCAAAATTCGATATTCAATATTTAAAGTGTGAGATATGAAATTGTGAAGTTCCAAACCGGATTTAATTATGAAAGAAATAAACCAGGATCATTATCGCGTTTCACCCAAAAAAAACGAAGAAGGGGATAATTACCAAAAGGGCCGGGGCGCTCAGATCAATACGAAAAACCGTTTTTTAAAAGATCAGCGCGTACAGGAGCATGTTGAAGGAATTGATGACTGGACCGAAAAGCACGAAGCCACCCAATATATTGAACAGGAAGCCAAAAGTCTGGTAAATAAAGTAGATAGTCCCGATGTGGGCATGTGGTACAGTATGAACCCATATGCAGGCTGCGAACATGGCTGCATATACTGTTATGCCCGTAATACACATGAATACTGGGGCTATAGCGCAGGATTAGACTTTGAACGAAAGATCATAGTGAAAGTAAATGCCCCCCGGTTGTTGCGTAAGTTTTTAATGCATCCGAAATGGGAGCCGGTACCCATAAGCATAAGCGGAAATACAGATTGTTATCAGCCAGCCGAACAAAAATACCGGTTAACCCGCCGCTTGCTCGAAGTGTGCAATGAATTTAATCAGCCCGTAGGATTGATCACTAAAAACGGGGGCATGGTGCGGGATAAGGATATACTGAAGGAAATGGCCAAAAAGAAGCTGGTATCAATTCTGGTATCTGTTACTTCGCTGAACGAAGACCTGCGCCGGGTGATGGAACCCCGCACTACCACATCTATGCAACGGTTAAGACTGATAAAGGAGTTAAGCGACGAAGGCATACGCATGGGCGTAATGATGGGCCCTATGATCCCCGGCTTAAATGAACATGAAATGCAACGCATTATGAAAGCGGCCAGTGAGCATGGCGCTTCCTTCAGCGCTTACACCTTTATCAGACTAAATGGGTCAGTTAAACTATTGTTTCACGATTGGTTGTATAAGAACTTTCCCGACAGGGCCGATAAAGTCTGGCATTTCATTGAACAGAGCCATAATGGTCAGGTTAACGACTCACGCTGGGGCGTTAGAATGCGTGGTGAAGGCGATATTGCCGAGATGGTTGCCCAGCAATATCACAAATACGGTAAACTGTATGGACTGATCGCAGAGGAGATGGATTTGGATACAACCAATTTCAGGCGGCCTGGTGCACAGGGAAGGCTATTTGACTGATATTTGAATGGAGCACCGGGCCCCTTTTTTCCTGATTATTTTATACAGCATTTCCTTAGTACGCATAATATCTTTACACAGGCAAGACACTTCCCGGGCATCTTCCAGAATGGTTAACCGGGCCAGCGATTGTTCCAGTTCCTGTATTTTTCCCCGGTAATAATATTCCATCACTTCTACTGAATCGGCCATGATCATTTGAAAGGTTTCGGCGTTTTCTTCATTTAATGAAACACCGGTAAATGTACTTTCAATGGCAGAGTTTTGTTGTCTCATGAGATTAAGGAATTAAAAAGTTATAAATGTTCAGTTGGGCCGAATCTCTTTCACGGTTAAGGGGAAATCAGAAAGGTGAGTAACGTTCGTTATTCAACATTCTGATTTTGAAACGGGGTTATTGCTTCAAAGTTCCTTTTTACAATATGTTTTAACAAGAGTTGAAGTACCAAAATTTGAAAGTAGTAGCTGTATGGAAATTAAGTAGTTCTACTGATTTACCGGCAGGCATTACCCTATATCTTTAGCGCCCGTTTTAACCAAAAATAGTTTATATGGCAGCCAACTTAAAAAAGTCGTTACTGACTAATGCCCAGGTGCTCGTTTGCCTCCTGGGAGCTTTGTTGATCGGTTCCTGTAACAATGAACCAACACCCCAAAAAGATCTTGTTTGTATTCCTGTACCCAAAGACACTTCTGATCTTGGGCGCATCGATCACTTTATTCCTTTAGGGACCATCGACCTGTTTAAAAAGGACTTTAGCAACGTACGCGACAGCTTTGCAAGGTCGTTCCCCGGTGTGTATTTGCCCCAGGCCGAAGTGTTCAATAAAGCCGCGATTGTAGATGTTTTAAAGCTCGACAGTTGTGTAGGGATTAAAATATATTACGGTATTAAACCCGGCAAACTGAAGCAGTTACGGGTAATGATCGTAGGTGTAGACAAATACGGCCACGACCTGTACCTTCAGAAAGGATCAGGCCTTGCAACAGAGGCCAACGGAGAACAAGGCGGTTTAGAGTATGGCCAATGCCCGCCCCCATGTGTCAGCGGCACCGAGGAATGATATCTTAATTAATTAATATCATGTGAGGTTTCACGAATGCTAACTCCTTTTCAGCAGTTTATTTTTAGTCTCAGCATAATTTTCGCTGTTATAATCGGGATAGTAAGATTTAAAAAAATGGATCCGTCTTACTATCCCTTTATATATAACATTTGCCTTGCGTTGCTTATGGAGGTAGCGCATCAGGTTTTAATGAGCAACGGGTATAGTCATCCTTTAGTGGCGGCGGTGAATGTTTATGGTTTTCTTGATTTTTTCCTGTTTACCTGGTTGTTCCATAACTGGGGTATTTTTAACCGGAAAAGAAGGGTATTTTTTACCGTAGTAAGTATATTTTTTGTTATCTGGCTATTAACCAACGTGTTTTATAGCCAATTTAGTAAGAAGCTGAACCTGTATTATATCATTCTCTATTCATTTGCCCTTATTTATTTCAGTGTTAATGCGTTTAATAAAGTAATCGTACATGCGCGCAGCAACATATACCGGAATGCCCAATTCTGGATATGTTTAGGGGTCATCATTTTTTTCTCATTTTTTATTGTATTAAATGCCACCAGGTTTTTGTTGGTTATAAAGCCCAAGGTAAGTACGAAGTTCTGGCATCAATTACACGAGATTAATGTATATTCAAATGTTTTAGTCAACTTCCTGTATGCAGTAGCAGTAATATGGATACCTCGGAAAAAGAAATATACAACGTTGTTTTGATAGTGGTAGGTGTTGTGGGGATAACGCTTATATTTTTCATTATCACCATTATACGCTATCAACGACGCAGTTTACGACTGCATAAGGAGAAGATACAGGCCGAAATTGACACCCTCGAAAAAGAACGCCGCCGCATAGCCTCAGACCTGCACGATGAACTGGGCCCCCTGTTATCGGCGGTTAAATTGCATATCAACAGCTTAAACACTACCGACCCCTCCGATGAGGAGGTGATCACCAAATCGAGCGCCTACCTCGACAGCATCATCCGAAAACTACGCGAAATTTCAAATAACCTCATGCCCAATACGCTGGTTCGAAAAGGGCTTTCCAAAGCCATCAGCGAGTTTATCGATAACAACCGCGGGGCATACGGATTAGAAATAAGATTTATATGTGACTACGAGCTTCACCTGAACCAGCATAAAGAAGTAAACATCTATCGCATCATTCAGGAAATTCTACATAACACCGTAAAACACGCCGAGGCATCCCTGCTGATCATCAAAATTGTGGTCGAAGGCGGCCGTCTTTTGTTAATGACGGCCGATAATGGTAAAGGTTTTGATTATTTTGCCAAAGTAAAAGATAATCCAGGCCTTGGACTTCGTAACTTGCAAAGCAGAGCCGAGGTGATGGGGGGTGAGCTTACCTGTCAGTCAGAGCCAGGTAAGGGCACTACGTATACGATTGAAATTCCTATTTGACCAGTATTTGACCAGAACCAGGTGTTATGAAAATTTTGGGCAATATAAAAGTTGCTATTGCAGACGACCACGAAATC
>Ga0114129_10004317_pt1 | contig 20101 bp, 17 predicted proteins | sample RhiMetdeltSRZDD1_FD_80071 | JGI IMG/M metagenome (GOLD analysis project Ga0114129, IMG submission 80071) | Populus rhizosphere microbial communities from Tennessee, USA - Rhizosphere MetaG P. deltoides SRZDD1 (version 2) (version 2) | ecosystem: Host-associated > Plants > Roots > Rhizosphere >... | reverse complement strand
TGTGTCGGCGGACGCCGCGCTGGTGATGCGCCAGGCGCTCGCCGGCATGCTATGGAGCAAGCAGTTCTTTTACTACGACATCGGTCGCTGGATCGCGGAGCACGGTATCGACCCCTATGCGGCGCGCGGCGGCGCCCTACGCAACGCCCAGTGGGCTCATATGGTGAACGCCGATGTCGTCTCCATGCCGGACAAGTGGGAGTATCCCTGGTACGCCGCCTGGGATCTGGCCTTCCACGTCATCGCCTTGAACATGGTCGACGCCGACTTCGCCAAGCAGCAGCTGCTCCTGGTACTGGAACAACGCTACGTGCATCCAAACGGGCAGATTCCCGCCTACGAGTGGAACTTCGGGGATGTGAATCCTCCCGTCCACGCCTGGGCCTCGTGGTTCGTCTACGAGTTCGAGAAGATGGAGCGCGGAGGCGGCGATATCGAGTTCCTGAAGGCCGTCTTCCAAAGACTGCTGATGAACTTCACGTGGTGGGTCAACCGGAAGGACCGGTTCGGCCACAACGTCTTCGAGGGAGGCTTCCTCGGGCTCGATAATATCGGCGTCTTCGACCGGAGTGCCGGCTTGCCGACCGGCGGTCACCTCGAGCAGGCGGACGGCACGGCGTGGATGGCCTTCTATTCCCAGTGCATGCTGCGGATCGCGCTCGAGCTCGCGCTCCACGATCGGGTCTACGAGGATCTGGCCCTGAAGTTCTACGAACACTTCATGTGGATCGCGGGGGCGATGAATCGCGCGAGCGCGCACGACGATGACCTGTGGGACGAGGCCGACGGCTTCTTTTACGACTTGCTCCGGCTGCCGAACGGCCAAGCCGTCCGCCTCAAGGTTCGATCGATGGTGGGGTTGCTGTCGGTCTGCGCGTCTACTGTCTTCCCGGCCGAAGTGCTGGAGCGGCTGCCACGATTCATCGAGGGGGCCCGCGACTTCAGGCGTCGGCACGAGATGCTGGCGGTCAATACGCCGGGCCGGGCGGGTCACGGCGGGCGGCGGCTGCTCGCGCTCCTCAGTGACGAGAATCTCCGGCGCGTGCTCGGGTACATGCTCGACGAGGAGGAATTCCTGAGCCCGTTCGGTATCCGCGCGCTCTCGCGCTATCACAAGGATCATCCCTATGTGTTTCACGCCGACGGAACAGAGCACCGCGTCGACTACGAGCCGGCGGAGTCGACGAGCGGACTCTTCGGCGGCAACTCGAACTGGCGCGGACCGATCTGGCTCCCGGTCAACATCCTCCTGATCCGTGCTCTGCTGGAGCTCTACGCCTTCTATGGCGCTACCTTCACGGTGGAGTGCCCGACGCGTTCGGGAGTCCAGATGAACCTGTTCGAGGTGGCGCGCGAGATCACGCGGCGGCTGACGAACATCTTTCTCCGTGACGAGCGAGGAGAACGGGCCGTGTACGGCGGGACGACGAAGTTCCAGACGGATCCGCACTGGCGTGATCTGATTCTCTTCTACGAGTATTTCCATGGCGACAACGGCGCGGGCTTGGGGGCCAGCCACCAGACGGGATGGACCGGCCTCGTCGCACCGCTGATCCACGTGTTCGGCCATCTGGATGCTGACACGTTCCTCGAGCGCCGGGGGCGCGCGAGCGTGCTGTCCAAGGGATCCCCGTTGCGTGTGCCGCCGCGCTGATGCCTTCATACCAGCGACCGGCGGCGACGATCGGACCTTGGTCTCATGGTTCACTCCTGCGATTCCTGTTCGTATGTCGCCGAGGAGGGCACGCTATGCGATATGCCACGCTGGCAGCGCTGATACTCGTCATGCTCGCGGAGCCTACGGCGGCCGACCCTGCCGGCACGCTGAAGAAGATCAAGGACAGCAAAACGATGGTTCTTGGCTATCGCGAATCGTCACCGCCCTTCTCGTTCGTCGGCGATGACGGCAAGCCCGCCGGATACTCGGTGGACCTGTGTCTGCGGATCGCGGAGGCGGTTCAGAAGGAGCTCGCGGTACCAGACCTGCGCGTCCAGTGGGTCAAAGTCACGCCGGAGGATCGCATCAAATCGGTGGTCGACCAGAAGATCGACCTCGAGTGCGGCTCTACCACCAACTCGCTGTCACGACAGGAGCAGGTCGATTTCACGATCACCACGTTCGTTGATGGGGGCAGCCTGCTCACGAAGGACGGCTCGAGCATCGACGGCGTCAAGGACCTCGACGGCAAGAAGGTCGGCATCGTGCGCGGGACCACGACGGAAACGGCGCTCGGCGTCGCTATGCGGGAGCAGCGGGTGTCGGCCGAGATGGTCATCGTGAAGGATCACGCGGAAGGTCTCGCCGCCCTCGAAGCGGGCAGGGCCGACGCCTACGCCTCCGATCGAAGCATTCTGATCGGGCTCGGTCGCCGCAGCAAAGACCCCACGAAGCTGGCGCTCGCCATGGAGATGTTCTCTTACGAGCCATACGGCTTGATGCTCCGCCGTGGCGACGCCGACTTCCGCCTGACCGCCAACCGCACGCTCTCACGCCTCTTTCGCTCCGACGACCTCCCGCGGATCTACATAAAGTGGTTCCGCGACATCGGACGACCGAGCCCCGTGCTCTTGCTGATGTACGCGATCACGGCCGTCCCGGACTAGAGTTCACGCGCGCACGCTGGGGCCTCCGTGCGCGCAGCATCTTTCGCATCGCGCCGAGTGCGGAGCGTGCCCGGCCTGGCGGCTGAGCGCCGGACGAGCTTCAGCGGCATAGGGCGAAGGTCTCATTCTCCCCGTGTCTGCCATCCGCTAGCCTGACGCATCGTTCGGCGATCGCGGCCGGAACGCGAAGAGTTGCGACACCGAGTGCGGAGGACCGCAATGGGTACGTCGAGGGTGACGGGCCGCTTGGGAACGTTCGTGCTCCGAGGTGGCGTGCTCGCCATCATCGCCGGCATCGTGCTGGCGTGCGCCTCGCCTCAGCCTGCCCGGTCCCGCAGTGCCATTCCTATCGACAACATCGACGCCGTGGTCGGAAAGTGGGCGGGAATCGCCGTGAGGTCCCCTGCTCAGCGACGCGACGATTGGGTCGAGCTCACGATCAAGCCGGACCGGTCGTACGAGGCTACGAGCGCCCGTCAGGTCGGGATGTTCGTCGGAAACGGAACCCTCACTCTTCGCGACGGCGCGATGGTTTCGGAGACCGACCGTGGCAAGGCAATCTATCGCTTGTACCAGGCCGCCGACGGCTCCCGCATTCTCATCGTGGAGGCGGACCTGGGGGATGGACGGCGCTACGACGTGGAGCTGACACCCGCCCGGTGAAAATGAACGAACGTCGCCATCGGTGCATGCGACCGCTACTGCTGGGAGTGCTCGCCGCCGTCGTCTTCGGTTGGTTCGCCGGCGGCGCCGAGGCCCAGGATGCGGAGGAGCTGTTCCGGAAGGTCAGCCCGTCGGTGGTCGTGGTCAGGGCCAAGGGCAGGGCCGTCGACAACGCACGGGGCCTCGTGGTCTTCACCGAGATCGGCTCCGGCGTCCTGATCTCCGCGGACGGCAAGGTCATGACGGCTGCACACGTCGTCCACGATATGGACGAGATCCTCGTCGAGTTCCTCGGCGGAGAAGCCGTCCCGGCGCGAGTCGTTGCCTCCGAACCCGCGGCCGACCTCGGTCTGCTCCGGCTCACGCACATTCCGAAGGGCGCGCAGCCTGCTCGACTCGGCGACTCCGACAAGGTTCGAGTGGGGCAACAGGTGGTGGTGATCGGTGCCCCCTACGGCCTCTCGCACTCGATCAGTGGAGGCTGGATCAGCGCGAGATGGCTGCCCAACACGGCGTACCGCGCGATGCCTCTCGCCGAGTTCTTCCAGACGACGGCCACCATCAACAGCGGGAACTCGGGCGGCCCTATGTTCAACATGGCCGGCGAGGTCATCGGCCTCGTCAGCCACAACATCTCCAAGGGCGGGGGCAGCGAGGGCCTCGGGTTCGTGGTGACGATGAAGAGCGCGCGCTACTTCCTGATGGAACGTGAATGGGCCTGGGTCGGGCTCGAAGGACGGGTCGTGACGGACGAGCTGGCCGAGATCCTCAACGTCCCCGGCGGCAGCGGATTTCTCGTGAGTGTCGTCCCCATGGGATCGCCCGCCTGGAACATGGGGATCCAGGGTGGCGACCGGATCGCGACCATCCGCGGAGAGCAGATCGTCGTTCGCGGGGACATCGTCCTGTCGGTGGCGGGCATCGCGATCAAGAGCGAGGCGGACCTTCCGAAGATCCGCGAGAGGATCGGCGCGATGTCCTCCGGGGAACCATTCAAGGCTTCGATCTTGAGGGCGGGGCAGGTCATCGAACTGACGGGCAAAGCGCCGTGACGTCGTCCCGAACGCGATCGGCCGCACTGCCGCAGACTGATTCGCCGAGGTGTGCCATCGGCCGATGACCCGACTATGGGAGGCCGACCAGGAATTCGAAGAGCGCATCTCGTCCCGTCTGCTCGACGTCTTGATCCGTGCCGGGCTGATCGGCCTCCTCGCGGCGCTGTGCTATGTCGTCTTCGCGCCCTTCCTGACCCTGATGGCATGGGCGCTCATCCTGTCCATCACGCTGTATCCGTTGCATCGATGGCTCGCCTCTCAGGTGGGGGGCAGGCAGGGCCTTGCCGCGACGATCCTGGTGGTCGGCGGCAGCATTCTCATCGTCATCCCGACGGCGCTCCTGATAAATTCCTTCGGGACGTCCGTCCACGATTTCGTCACCGCCGTGCAACGCGGAACTCTCGAGATACCTCCGCCGCGAGCGGGCATCCAGGAATGGCCGATCGTAGGCACGAAGATCTATGACTTCTGGTCGAAGGCCCACGCCGATCTTCCGGGCCTCGTCGAGACCATGCAACCGAAGATCGGCGAGCTGGCCCGGAAGGCGTTGTCGATCGTGGCCAGCATTGGCCTCGGGATCCTCCAGTTTCTCGCGTCGTTCATCGTGGCCGGTATCTTCACGGCGTATGGCGAGGCGGGCACGCGCGCGAGTCGAGCGATCTTCGAGCGCGTCATCGGGCGCGCGCGAGGCGAGAACTACAGGAGGCTCTCCACCGCAACGATCCGCGCCGTGGCGCAGGGTGTCATCGGCATCGCTTTCGTCCAGGCGATCCTGGTCGGCCTCGCGCTCCTTCTCGCAGGCATCCCGTTCGCGGGGGTTCTGGCGGCCATCACGCTCGTTCTGAGCATTGCTCAGGTCCCGGCACTCATCGTCACGGTGCCGGCAATCGTGTACCTCTGGTCGAGCGACAGCTACAGCAGCGGTGCGGCCATCGCGTACACGATCATCTTGTTGCTCTCCGGTATGGCCGACAACGTCCTCAAGCCGCTGATGCTGGCTCGCGGCGTGGATGCCCCGATGCCCGTCATCCTGCTCGGGGCCCTGGGCGGCATGGCCACCCGCGGAATCCTGGGGATGTTCGTGGGGGCCACGGTCTTCGCGCTCGGGTATCAGCTCTTCATGAGCTGGATCGCCCCCAGCTCGGATACCGAGTAACCGGACGAGCAGACCATCTCGTACGTCCAAGGTCCCATGGTGAGAGAGCACGCCGCCTCGTAGTCTCAGCACCGCGGAGGCCGACATGAGAGCAGTGGAATTCGCCCTCGTTCTGAGCATTCTCGTCCACGCCGTCCCTGGCCGCGCCGACGCCCAGTACGACGGGTCGACGCTGATGAAGTGCGCGATCCAGACCGTGCTCGTCTGTGACGATCCCTCGGTCTGTGTCCGCGGGACGGCGCAGACGGTGAGTCTTCCGGCTGTCATGCAGATCGACGTCGGTAAGCGCCTGATCAGCGGGGACGCTTCCGGGCGTACGGCCACGATCACGTCGACGAACCGGAACAATGGACGCCTCATGATGCACGGGACGGAGACGGGACTTGGCTATGTCGGCTGGACGATCGTGATCATGGAAGAGTCCGGCCGAATGCTGGCGGCGGTCGTCGGACGCGAAGGTGGGTCCCTGATGTTCGGGAAATGCGGAATGTAGGAGTCACCCGGCGTCTGTTTCCGGCCCTCGCGTTGCTCCTGACGCTGGGGTCAACGCCGGCAAGATCCGCGGCATCAACACAGGCGCCGTCCACCGCCACCACCCCGTCCACGGACCAAAGCGCGTCAAAGCCGGCAACGAAGGCCCCCGCCTCCATTCCGGTTCCCGAGGTCGCGCGGCGGGCGGAAGAGGTCACGCGGCTGCTGCGCGAGGTGGACGCGCTCCTCGCCCCCAGTCCCGTCATCGCGTCGATCGAGGCGCGATGGCCGAAGATCACGGCCCGGATTGCCTCAGATCTCGAGGTGACGAACGGTCGTCTCGAGAACCACGCGTCGGCTCCGCTCGTCGACACCCTCACCGCCCAATGGCAGGAAACACGCGCCGAGATGGGCACGTACGTCAACATTCTCGCGGAGAGGGCGACCGCGCTCGAAGTGGAGATCAGTCGCCTCACGACTCTCGAGGAGACCTGGACTCGCGCGCGAGGCGACGCGAGGACGTCTCGAGCTCCGGGGCAGGTCGTCGAGCGCATCAACAGCGTCCTCGCCGCCGTCGCCGTCTCGCGCGTCAGACTACAGGAGGCGCGAGCAGCGACCCTCGTGTCACAGGACAGGTTTGCGCAGGAGGTCGCCCGCTGTGAGGGCATCCTGGAGCGTATCGCCAAAGTCCGACAGGATCCCACCGCCAGACTCTTGGACCGGGACGGTGTTCCCCTCTGGCAGGCCGAGGAGTTTGCCGTTGCGCTGAGGGACATGACCGAGCTGATCGGCCGCGCCGTCGCCACCGAGGCCGCCGAGATCCGGCATTTCGCTCGGGACCAGAGGCGAGGGATCGCCTTTCACGTGGCGCTATTTTTCGGGCTCGTCCTGGTGATGTACGCGGCACGACGCGAAGTATTCTCACGGACGTCGACCGGCGTCAGATCGGACCGCGTCGCCGTCTTCGATCGCCCCGTTTCCGCGGCCGGGGTGATCGCCCTCCTGCTTTCGTCCTGGATCTATTCACCTCGCCCTCCGCGAGCGGCCCTCGCCCTCGGCGCCGTCCTGGTGCTCATCCCCGCTCTGCGTGTCACACGGCGCCTGGTCGATCCGCGACTGGTAGGCGCCCTGTACGCCCTCGGCGCCTTGTGCTTGGTCGACGTCATCCACCACTTCGCGGCCCTGGTGCCGTTGCTGGAGCAGCAGATCTTCCTGCTCGAGATGCTCATCGGGCTCGCGGTGGCGGCATGGTGGCTGCGCTCGCGGCAATGGCGTGGCGACGTGCCGCGGGAAGGCCTCGCCGTCGCCGATCCAGGGCTCCGGATCACCGGATGGGTCGCGCTCGTCAGCTTCACCGCGGCACTCGTCGCTGCCGTGGCCGGGTACATGAATCTCGCGCTGCTCCTGGGCGCGGTCATTCCAGGTACCGGCTATCTGGCGCTCGTGCTCCATGCTGCCGTCAGGATCGCAGATGGACTGATCGCGGTCGCCATGCGGGTTCGTCCATTGAGCCATCTGGCGATGGTGCAGCGTCACCGCCAACACCTCGAGCAGCGCGCGCACGGCGTGCTGCGCGTGCTCGCCATCGCCGCCTGGACCGTCTTCGCGCTCCGTTACTTCGGTCTCGGGGGCGTGGCCAAGGACGTGGCGGCGAGCACGCTCGGGGCCGAGCTGCGCCTGGGGTCACTCGGCATCTCATTCGGCGACGTACTCGTGTTCTCGCTCACGGTCGCCGCCGCCTTCGTCATCTCCGGGGTCGTCCGGTTCGTGCTGGAGGAGGAAGTCTTTTCACGGTTCAGCGTGGGACGGGCCGTCGCCTACGCCGTGTCGAATCTCCTTCACTATGCCCTTCTCGTGGGAGGCTTCGTTCTGGCGCTGGGAGCACTGGGCGCCGACCTGACGAAGGTCACGATTCTCGCCGGCGCCTTTGGCGTGGGGATCGGCTTCGGGCTCCAGGGCATCGTCAACAATCTCGTTTCGGGATTGGTCATCCTCTTCGAGCGACGGATCGACGTCGGCGATGCCGTTCAGGTCGGCGACGTCTTCGGGATGGTGCAGCACATCGGTGTGCGCGCGTGCGTGGTACGAACGCCGGAGGGCGCCGAAGTCATCGTGCCAAATGCGAACCTGGTTTCGGAGCGGGTGGTGAACTGGACGCTGTCCGATCACCTTCGACGCGTCGACCTCTCCGTCGGTGTGGCACATGGCACTCCGGTGGAGAAGGTTGTGGACATCCTCCTCGGCGTGGCGCGGGCGCATCCGTGCGTGCTGCTGGCGCCGGAGCCGATCGTTTTGTTTCAGGGCTTCGGGGAGAGTGCGCTCCGTTTCCTGCTTCAGGTCTGGACGGATCGTTTCGAACTGTGGGTCAAAACGCAGAGCGACCTGGCGGTGGCCGTCAACGAAGCGCTGCGGGAAGCCGGAATCGACATGCCGTTCCCCCAGCACGACATCCACATCCGGCGCTGAGCGATCACGGGTCTAGTACCACGTCGCGTCTTCGCGCACGATCTCGCGGGCGAGCACCCGGCTGCGATCGTTGCTCACCACACCGTCCACGAGGAGGCGGTCACCGGGGCGTAATCCATGATACGAGTCCTGGTCCGCGTTGCGGAGGTCGACGGCAACACTGACACCGCCGTCGCTCATGATCTGCATGCGCGCACCGCTCACCCACTGCAGCCGGCCGGTCAGCCGGATTAGCTCCTGGGCATCGACGCTCGGCAGCCAGGACCCGAGCACGAGACCCGACACGAAAACCGCGGCGACGACGCTCCGATGTGACATGAACACCTCCATCCGGGATGCACCCCGCTCGTATACGGCGGGCGGCACGCGGTCGCCATCACCTCTTGGTCGTATGGGCGCCTGACGCGGCGTGCACCGGCGTCACCGTGTCGCGGTGTAAGGCCAAGGTCCAATGGCCGTCGCCACGGGGTCGTGATGGGATCCCTCGATGGGCCAGCAGTCCGTGGAGATGATCCTGATTCGCCAGCTCGCGGGGTATCTCTTCGTGCCGGTCATCCTCGTCGACACGACCGGAACGGTGATCTTCTACAACGAGCCCGCGGAGCAAATTCTCGGCGTCCGGTTCGAAGAGACCGGACGCATCGATCCCGAGGAGGCCGACCGCCTGATCCAGTTGAGCGACGATCCCGCCACGGCGACGGAAGAGACGCGCCGGCCGCTGGTGACCGCCCTCCAGCAGCGGCGGCCCACCCATGCCCGGCGCTGGCTGCTCCGCCGTGGCGACCGTGTCCGGCTCCAGGTGGAGCTCACGGCATTCCCCGTCATCGACCAGGACGACCGTCTGCTCGGGGCCGTGGCCATGTTCTGGGAGCGGTAACGGCCATGCAGGTGACGCCGTACGGCGTGCGAGGGTCGGTGGCGGCGCCCGGGCCGGCGACCGCGCGCTACGGCGGCAATACGTCGTGTGTGCGCGTGACAGGCCCGGATGGCGCCGTGCTCGCGCTCGACGCAGGCACGGGGATCCGATTACTCGGGCTCGACCTGCCGCCCGGACTTCGCCGCGTCGACGTATTGCTGACCCACCTCCACATGGATCACATCATCGGGCTCGGATTCTTCCGTCCGCTCTTCGACCCCGCCATGGAGGTTCACATCTGGGGACCGGCCAGCGCCACGCTCAGCCTGGAGGCACGCCTTCGCCGCTACCTCGCGCCGCCGCTCTTCCCCGTGCGGCTGCGTGACGTGCCGTCCCGCCTCGAGCTCCACCACACCGGCCGCGAATGCTTCACGATCGGTGCGTTCACGATCCGGACCGCGCGCGTCTGCCACCCGGGCCCCACTGTCGGCTATCGGATCGAGACGAAACAGGCCTCGCTCGCTTATCTGCCGGACCACGAGCCCGCGCTCGGGGCGCGCCGATTTCCGCTCGATGCGGAGTGGACGTCCGGCTTCGAGCTCGCGCAGGACGTCGATCTGCTCCTGCACGACGCGCAGTACACGCGCAAGGAATATCCCGCGTACGTCGGGTGGGGACACAGCACGATCCATGATGCGCTCGCCTTCGCGGGGCTGGCCGGCGTCAAACACCTCGTTCCCTTCCACCACGATCCGGGGCGGGACGACGCCGCGCTCGACGCGGCCATGAACGCCGCCATCGACGACATGAGCCCGAAATTCACGGTGACGCCCGCGGCCGAGGGACACACGTTCGAGCTCGGCTGACGCTCACTTCTGGCCCGAAAGCGTTCGGAAGGCCTCGACGATCTGCGGCACCTGATCGGGGCGGATGCCCGATGCAGGGAGCCGCTGCATCCGGCGGATCGTCGCCACTTGCTCGGCGGGCGTCTGGAGCACGAGTCGGCTGAGCACGGCCTCGTTGTGGCAACGCGTGCACTGGAGCATCGTCAACGATGCCTGGATCACCTCGAACTCCGCGGGCGGAATCTTCGCGCCCGGGTGCGTCGCCATGCGTCCGATCACATCGAGGATCGCCTGCCGCTCCCATCCCAGGGCGGCCGCGAAGCGGCGGTCGCTGTGGCACTTCGTGCAGCGCGACTCGAGGATCTGCTGGATGCGCAACGGGCGGAGCGCGGCCACGTCGTCCTTGGTGACGAGTTTGTCGGGGAGCGCGCGGATTTCGTTGCGGACGACCAGCAGCTCGCTGATCAACAGGATGGTGAGGATGAGGTTGACGATCAGCGACAGGGTCAGGACGAAGGCGAGCCGCGAGCTCCCGCCGCCGGGGGCGATCACGACGCCACCCGCGCGAGCCCGTCAGAGGGCGACGGCGCCGTCGCCGACCCGGGGGTCAGCGGAGGCTCGGTGTGGATCGGCAGCCACCGCACGAGGTAGGCGTACGCGAGCACCATCGCGGCCAGGGCGCCCACGGAGATCAGCACCTCCGTGATCGCCGGATGGTACGTCTCCCAGCTATGGACTTTCATGGTGATGACGGCGGCATTGAGACGGTTGAGCACGACGCCGATGACGACACAGGCGCCGGCCGCGCAGAGCCGCCACTTCCGCTGTTCGATGTCCGGAGTGAGCAGGAGCGCCAAGGGCGCCAGGAGCCCGATCACGATCTCGAGCCAGAACCAGCGCGCTTCGAAGCCGAACGACAGGGCCTGATCGGCCACCCCGCGATACAGCACGTCACCGAGCCGGAGCGCGAGATACAGAACGATGAGCACGGTGAGGCCGCGCCCGAGACTGATCAAGACATTCATGCGTGGTTGCCGACGCAGGAAGTGAGTGGCCACGGTGTGCTCGACCAGCATCACCGCCGGGCCCGCCATGATGGCGGAGAACAGGAAGAAGACAGGGAGTAGCTCGGAGTGCCAGAGCGGATTCACCTTGGTGGGGAGGAGCATCAGCAGGGTGCCGAGCGAGGACTGATGCAAGGACGAGAGCGAGATCCCGGTGATGACGATAAGCATGTACACGGCGTTGATGCGGCGGACGGTGACCGTCCGCCCGAGCTTGGCGAGCACGAGCGGGCTGAACTCGAGGATCAGCACCGTCGTGTAGGCGACGGCGCAGAGCGCGACCTCATACATCGCGGACGTGGGTGCCCACGACAGGAACACCCACCAGATCATCCACGGACGGCCGAGCTCGACGATCAGCACCGCCGCATACGTCAGATAGAAGAGCAGGCCGACGAGCAGGGCGGCTCGCACGACGTGCCGGAAGCCTCTGATGTCGAAAATCTCGCCGGCCGCGGCCATCGTGAAGCCCACGCCGCCGAGGGCGATGCGCGTCAGCATGTCGAAGCCGACCCACCACCCCCACGGATACGCCTGATTCACGTTGGCGATGGTCGCGATCCCGGTCGCGAAGCGGATGATCGTGGTCACGACGGCCGCGAGCACCAGGCCCCAGAGGAGCCAGAAGAGAGGCCGCCACCGGGGCCGCGGATCAGCGAGGGGCACGCTCGGCCTCGTCGTGGTCGTCGTGATCGTCGTGTTCGTCGTGCACCCAGAACCGGATGCGGCGGCGGATGATCATGGCGACGACGGCCATCGTCACCCACACCGTGGTGAAGATCTTGGGCGTGAAGTGCAGCACCTTCACGGTGAGGTCCGGCGGCGGCTTGTCGGGAAGATTGGCGGGATAACCGAGTTGCTCGAAGGGCACCGACGACAGGTGCAGTACGGACGTTCCCCCCACCTCGTTGAGACCGTAGATGTGAGGGACGTAGGCGCCGGGCGCGGCGGCGATCCGTCGTCGCGCCTCCTGGACCATGTCGTCTCGATCGCCGAACGTGATGGCGCCGGTCGGGCATACCTGCGCGCACGCCGGGTCCCGGCCGACCTGGATGCGGTCGGCGCAGAACGTGCACTTGTGGATGGCGGGGACAACGCGATCGAAATCGAACTTGGGCACCACGAACGGGCACGCCTGCATGCAGTAGCGGCAACCGATGCAGCGCCAGGAGTTGAACACGACCGCTCCCTCGGGCGACTTCGTCAGCGCGGTGGTCGGGCACGCCGACACGCACGCGGGCTCGACGCAGTGCATGCACATGAGGCGGCCGAAGACCCAGTCCGGCCGCCCGTTCGGCCCCGCTTCGATCCCCTTGTAGGTGATGACGGTGTAGTTGTGAGGGTCGAGATCGCGCGGGTTCTGGTATCCCGGCCCCGCGAAGAACGTGGAAACGTCACCGGGCAGATCGTTCCACGATTTGCAGGCCACCATGCAGGCCCGGCACCCGATGCAGCGGGTGTTGTCCTGGATCATCGCCTTCGGCGCCATCAGGCCTTCCTCTTTTTTTGGACGTCGCACAGAAAGGCCTTGAACTCGGGGATCATCGTGTTGGCGTCGCCGACGTTCGGAGTCAAGACGTTTCCGCTGTCGCCGCGCGCGAGGCCGAGCCAGCCCCAGTGCCACGGCACGCCGACCTGGTGGACGATCCGCCCCTGCACCCAGAACGGCTCGAACCGCTCGGTGACGAGCGCGTAGGCCTCGAAGCGTCCCCGGGCGCTGTCGACGACCACGCGATCGCCGTGGGCGATCCCCTTCTCGCGCGCGAGGTCGCTGCCGATTTCCACGAACGCATCCGGCATGAGCCCGACGAGCCACGGCATCTTCCGGCTCATAGCCCCCGTCTGCCAGTGCTCGGAGACGCGATACGTCGTGGCCACGATCGGAAACCGGTCGGGCGTGCCGATGGCGTCGAGGCCGGGAGTGCTCCACACCTTGATCACAGGGTCGTACTGGACCGAGGAGAGGAGATTCTTGACGGGACTCTCCACGGGCTCGTAATGCTCCGGGAACGGCCCGTCCGCCAAACCGGGCGAGAAGAGGTCGGCGAGACCGGACGAGGTCATGATGAAGGGATTGACGGCCCCGGGCGCGCCTCCGCCGTCCGGTATGTCCCCTTCCCACTTCTTGTCCTGCGCGTTCCAGCGGATCACCCAGCGCCGCGGATTCCACGGCTGCCCGGTCGGCGAGATCGACGCGCGGTTATAAAGGATGCGGCGGTTCGCCGGCCACGCCCACGCCCAGCCCGGATAGAGTCCGATCCCGTTCGGCGCGTCGTCCGTGTTGCGCCGCGCCGACATGTTGCCGGCGTCGGTATAGGACCCACAGTAGAGCCAGTTGCCGGCCGCGGTGGAGCCGTCGCTCTTCAGAAGGGTGAACAGCGGCACCTGGCCGCCGGCCTTGAAGTCGCGCCCGTCCGGCGTGGTGACGTTCGTGACGAAACGGCCGTTGATCTCCTTGGCCACCGCATGCACGTCGGCGTGATCGGCACCGTAGTTCCAGTCGAGATGCACGATGGGCTCGGGCTTCACGCCGCCGTTGGCGTAGGCGGTCTTCAGCGCGCGAACGAGGAGGGTCAGGATGTCGGTGTCGGGCTTCGATTGGCCGAGCGGCTTGGTGGCGGCGTATCGCCACTGCATCCAGCGGCCACTGTTGACGATGCTTCCTTCCTTCTCGACGGCGCCCGCGGCGGGGAGCAAGAAGACCTCGGTGCGGATGTCGGCGGGCTTCATCCCCGGCCGCTTCCAGAAGCTGTAGCTTTCGTTGTCGAAGAGGTCGACGCCCACCAGCCAGTCGAGCCGGTCCAGCGCCGCGCGTGCGAAATTCGAGTTGGGGCCGCCCACCGCCGGGTTCTGGCCGAAACAGAAGAGGCCCTTGATCTGACCCGCACGCATGGCCTGGAAGAGCGGGATGTGCGAATAGCCAGCACCCTCCCATCCGGCGCCGAGCTTCGGCAGGTAGTCGTAGGCGAAATTGTTGGCGGCCGTCGCGTGCTCGCCCCACCAGGCCTTGAGCAGGCTCACCAGGTAGGCGGGCGTGTTCTGCCACCAGTTGGCGGCCTTGGGATCGATGGCGACCGGCACCACGCGGCGGTAATAGTCCTCGGGCGTCCGATCCGCCTGGATCGGCATCTTCATATATCCCGGCAAGCTGTCGAAGATCAGCCCCTGGTCCGTCGAGCCCTGCACGTTCGATTCGCCGCGCATGGCGTTGATGCCGCCGCCGGCGATGCCGATGTTGCCGAGGAGGAGCTGGAGAATCGCGTAGGACCGGATGTTCTGCGTGCCGTGCGTGTGCTGCGCGGTGCCCATCGCATAGAGCCAGGTGCCGGCCCGATCGGGCGCGAACGTGGACGTGAAGAGATCGCACACGCGCTGATAGGTCTCGACGGGAGTGCCGGTGATCGAGCACACCGTGTCCGGCGTGTACCGGCTCACATGGGTCTTGAGGAGCTGTAGCACAGAGCGCGGATGGCGGAGCGTCGGGTCCCGTCGCGGCCGGCCTTCGCCATCCACCTCGAACGCCCACGACGACTTGTCATAGCGGCGGGTGGCCGCGTCGAAGCCCGAGAACAGCCCGTCCTCGAAGCGGAAGCCGTCCTTGACGAGGAGCGACGCCGTCGTGTAGGCGCGCACGTACTCCCACTGGACACGGTCGTGCGTGAGCGCGTAGTTGATCATGCCGTTCACGAACGCGATGTCCGTACCCGAGCGCATCTTGGCCCACACGTCGGCGACGTGCGACGTCCGGTTGAAGCGGGGATCGACCTGCAGCACGATGGCGCCGCGGTCCTTCGTCTTGCGGATCCAGTTCATCGCGATCGGGTGATTCTCGGCAGGGTTGCCGCCCATGATCATCACCACGTCGGCGTTGACCATGTCGACCCAGTGGTTGGTCATCGCCCCGCGTCCGAAGGTGGCCGCCAGACTGGCGACCGTGGAGCTGTGTCAGATCCTGGCCTGATGCTCGAGGTAGACGATCCCCAGCGCGCGCATCGCCTTGGCGAGGAGGTAGCACTCCTCGTTGTCGAGGGCGGCGCCGCCGAGGGAGGCGATGGCTTCGGTGCGGTTCACGACGGTACCGTCCACCTCGGTCTGGAACGACGCGTCGCGGGTCGCCTTCACGCGCTGGGCTATACGCGGCATCACCCAGTCCCAGGACTTTTCCTCCCACCGGTCACTCCCCGGGGCGCGATGGAGCGGCGTCTTCAGGCGAAGGGGATTGTTGGTCACCTGCATGGCGGCCGCCCCTTTGCTGCAGAGCGTCCCCTCGTTGATGGGATGCTGTCGATCGCCCTCGATGCTGACGACCCGGCCCCCCTTGACCGACACCACCTGGCCGCATCCCACGCCGCAGAAGGGGCAGATCGTCGTCGTGTCGGTGGCGCCGGCGGTCTTCGGCGGCGGGATCGGTGCCGCCTCCGCCGGCCCCGCGCTTCCGACGGCGGCACCGGCCGCCGCGCCGGCGCGGCCGAGATAGGCGAGGAAGTCCCTACGTGTGGTGTCCATACCTGGGGAGGAGTGTTTCCCGGACGGCCACGCGACGTCTATGGGATCTTTGTCCTACGGAACACGACGTAGCCGGCCAGCCCCGCCAGCAAGGAGCCGGTCACGATCCCCAACCGTTCCAGGCCGATCGCGGCGACCCCCTCGCCTTCGAAAGCCAGGGACGCGATGAACAGACTCATGGTGAAGCCGATGCCGCACAGCAGCGCCGTCGCGAACAAGTGCGGCCAGCGGACACCGTCGGGCAGCGACGCCACGCCGAGTGCGATCGCCACGGCCGAGGCGCCCATGATTCCCACCGGCTTGCCGATCAGCAGCCCTCCCAGGATGCCGAGGGGCATGGGATGAAACAGATCGGCCACGGACAGCCCACCGAGAGGCACCCCCGCGTTGGCGAACGCGAACAGCGGGAGGACGCCAAACGCCACCCAGGGATGAAGCGCATGCTCGAGACGATGCAGGGGGGACTCCGTCGACGACGGCGAACCATCCGCGGCTCGCAACGGAATGAACATGGCCACGACGACCCCCGCCAGCGTCGCGTGAACTCCCGACTTCAAGACCGCAACCCACAACGGCATGCCGAGAAGGAAATAGCCGGCGGGCTTCGAGATCCCCCCGCGATTGAGACAGGCGAGAGCGAGCACGAGAACGCCGCCGACACCGAGCGCGATCAGCGACAGCTTGCTTGTGTAAAACAGGGCAATGATGACGATGGCCCCTAGATCATCGAAGATGGCAACGCTGAGGAGGAACGCCCGCAGGGCCGACGGCGCGCGGTCACCGACCAGCGATAACACCCCCAGTGCGAACGCGATATCGGTCGCCGACGGAATCGCCCAGCCGCGGAGCGCCACGACATCGCCCCGATTGACGACAGCGTAGATCAGGGCGGGCGCGATCATGCCGCCGAGCGCAGCACAGGCGGGCAGAGAGGCGCGGGCCACGCTGGAGAGGTGACCCTCGATCACCTCGCGCTTCAGCTCCATACCGACGAGCAAGAAGAACACGGCCATCAGGCCATCGTTGATCCAGAGCACGAGAGGCTTGTCGATGCCGACGGCGCCGATTTTGATGGTCAGGGGGAGATCGAGTATCGCGGTGAAGCCCCGTTCGAGCGGTGAATTGGCGACGACCATCGCCAATGCCGTCGCCGCCATCAATACGAGCCCGCCCGCGGCCTCGAGATGGATGAAATGGAAAAGCGCGCTCAGCGAGCGCCATTCGGTCGTCGACTCGGTCGTCCGGAGCACGACGCGATCCGTGTTCCCGGATTCTCGATCGCCGCCGGGCATCGCGCCCGCGTTCTTCAGAGGATGATCTGCAGCAGCCGCTTCAGGAGATCCTCGAGCGACACCATCGTGAGCATGAGCGGAGCGGCCGGCGCCAGAGTGATGACCGCGAGCTGGATGATCGTGTCCCTCGTGAAGGGCAGCAGGCGCATGTTGGCCACGAGCTCGTAGCTGTTCCCGAGATCCGCCAGGGACTGGATGTCGGCGCTTCCCACCAAGGGCTCGCCGGCGGGGCCGCCGCGGAGCCATTTCTTGTCGAACTCGCGCACGTAACGCTGGGCGAGCGTTCCGTACTCGCGGAGTCCCACGCGCCGCGCCGCCGCCACCTGCGGGGTGAAGAGCAGGAGTGGCCCGAGCACGACGAGCAGCAGGAACCCGACCATCACGACGATCTCCACCTTGAAGTCGAGCAGCTTCGCGCTCTGGAAGAAAATCCGACCCGCCATGACGGCCGCGATCAGCGTTCCGTGGGCGGCCAGGAACGGCGCGAACGCGGTCACGGTCCCCGACAAGAAGCCGAGGCCGCCCGCGCGATCCGGGTGTGTGGGGACCAGACTGAGCCGGCACCGCGCCACCTGCCAGAGGAACCGTATCCAGATGAACAGCCGGAAATACCAGCGAAAGAGGATGAACTGGAACATGGGAAGGCTCACGCACGCGAACCACCACCCGGCCGGAGAGAGCTGGCGGCCATCCGCGGTGGGAACGGCGTACCAGGTGGCGACGTGCAGGGCGCCGTAGTACGGCCAGGCGAAGAGGCCGACGGCGTAGACGAACGCCAGGAGCAGGACCTCCGCCGTGACGGAGTTCCGGAGGCGCATGGCGGAGGCGACGGCGGCCTCGAAGCGTGCCCGGGAGGCGTCCGGTATCAAATCGCGCTCGAGGAACTGCCGCACCACGGGACGCATGCGCTCGTGCACCACGAGCTCGGCGATGATCAGCAGCGGCAGCGTTATGAGATATCTGACGTGGACCTCGACATCGAACAGGAACGGGACCCTGACCGCATCGCCCCACGCCCGTCCACCGAGCGCCGACAGCAGCAGCAGCGGCAGCCAGGCGACGAGGGGAATGATCAGGAGTCGGCGATGCAAAAGATCGAGGGCGTCGCCAGACAGGTGCGCGCGACGGATGATCTGGTACAGCGGTCCGCCGAGCACGACCGAGAAGTCATACGGGTCCGCACGGAACATCGCGCGTCCGGCGCCCCTCTCGACGTCGGTGAGGACACCGGCCCCGCCACGGCTGCTCATTCCGCTGTCTCCTTGCGTCAACGCATCAGCACGACGATGACCGGTCCCCACGCTGTCAACAGGATGTTGCCGATCGCATAGGGGACGGTATAGCCGAGGGCCGGCACCTTGCTTCGGGCCTCGTCCTGGATGGCCCTCAGCGCCGCTGTAATGGTGCCCGCCCCCGAGCAGGCGCCGAGCACGATGAGCGGATTCATCCTTAGGACGTAGCGGCCGAACAGGATGCCGACAACGTGGGGCAGGACGGCGACGACGAGGCCCACCACCAGGAGGCTGGGCCCGGACTGGTGGAGTCCCGCGATGAAGGTGGGTCCCGCGCTCAGCCCCACCACTGCGATGAAGGTGGTGAGCCCGACGGTGTCGAACACCCACAGCGCCGCCTCGGGGATGTGGCCGAACATCGGGCGCACGGACCGAAGCCAGCCGAAGACGAGGCCCATGATGAGGGCGCCCCCACTGGTGGTCAGGGTGATCGGGAGGCCGCCGATCGTGACCGACAGGAGACCGACCAATCCTCCGAGCGCGATCCCGAGGCCGACGAAGATCATGTCCGTCGAGTGGGATGACCGCTCCGCATAACCGAGCACCGCGGCCGTGCGCTCGATGTCGTCGGCGCTGCCCGTGATCTGGAGGAGATCGCCTCGGTTGACCGCCGTCGCCAGCGTGAACGGCATCTCCTGGCCGGCCCGGACCAGCTTGAGGAGCGCCACCCCATGACCGATCTCGCGGCTCAGCTCGGCGAGCGTCTTGCCCACCAGCGTCTTGTTGGTGAGGACGGCGTCCATGGTGATGAAGGGAATATCGAGGAGCTCTTTGTCCTCGACCTCCTGGCCGATCGCGTAGTCCGCCCGGAGCAGCCGTTCGCGGCGCGCGATCACGGCCACGACGTCGTCGCGACAGATCACGGTGGAGGGCGTGGGCGCCATGAACGTCGACCCGCGGCGGAGGCGCTCGACGAAGACCAATCCGCCGGGGAAGCCGTGCTCGAACTCCGCCACGGTCTTGTTGGCGCACACGCCGCCGTCGATGCGATAGGCGCGGAGATCCCACGCCCGGTAGGCGGACTGTCCGTCGGATTCGGATACCTTGGTCCCCAGCAGCTCGGCCTCGAGTCTCCGACCGTCCCTCTTCAGATCGATACCCATGAGCTTGGGGCCGACGACAGGCAGGAACCATATGATGAACGCGGTGCCGACGAGATAGGTCACCGCGTATGCCACCGGGATGTTGTTCAGGAGCCGGGTCTTCTCCTCGGGCGCGATGGCCAGATTATTGATGGCCTCGCCGGCGGTCCCGATGACGGTGGACTCGGTGAAGGACCCCGCGAGCAACCCCGCCGCGGTGCCGACGTCATAGCCGAGCAGCCTGGACGCGGTCACCGCGCTTGCCAGGCACGTGACGCAGAGAACCACCGTGAGCAACACTTGAGGAAACGCATCCTTCTTGAGGCTCCGGAAGAATTGGGGTCCGACCTTGTAGCCGGTGACGAAGAGAAAGAGGTCGAAGAAAACGGTCTTGACGATCGGTGGAACCTTCACGTCGAGCTGGCCGACGAGCACGCCGGCCAGTAGGGTGCCGACGACCGTGCCGAGGGTAAAGCTTCCGATCCGGAGGCGGCCGATGAAGAATCCGAGCGCGAGCGTGAGGAAGATCGCCAGCTCGGGGTTGTGGCGGAGAGCATTGACGAACCAGTCCATCCCTCACTCCCCCTTCACAGCAGGTCTCTCTCCCAGTTCAGGATCAGCCGGAATTGGTAGCCGAGCGTCTTGGCATTCTGCTGATCGAGGATCGCCGTACGGGCACGGAACCACATGCCCTTCAGGAAGGCGGGATAGAGCCACGCCGGCCGGTAGTCCACGGTCAGGTCATACTC
>Ga0114129_10004316_pt1 | contig 20102 bp, 16 predicted proteins | sample RhiMetdeltSRZDD1_FD_80071 | JGI IMG/M metagenome (GOLD analysis project Ga0114129, IMG submission 80071) | Populus rhizosphere microbial communities from Tennessee, USA - Rhizosphere MetaG P. deltoides SRZDD1 (version 2) (version 2) | ecosystem: Host-associated > Plants > Roots > Rhizosphere >... | reverse complement strand
GGTGGTGAGCCTCGATGTCGGCGTTCTCGACGGACAGGGCCGGCCGATCAAAGGTCTCGAGACGTCGGACTTCACGGTGACCGTCGCCGGGCAGCCGCGCCGCGTCGTCAGCGTAGAGTTCGTCGATGTCGCGGCTGGAAAACCCGACGCCGGCCGGAGCGTTGAGATCGTGCCGGTCAGCACGAACGAAGGCTCGGGCCTCGGCCGGCTGTTCGTGTTCATCGTCGATCAGAACACCATCGAGCCAGGCAGTGTCCGCACTGTTGCGAATGCTGCCTCGCGTTTCCTCAAGGGACTGAACTTCGTCGATCGCTCGGCGCTGATGGTCATTCCAACGGGACCCAACGTGCCGTTCACATGGGCGCACGATCGGGTCCAGGCCGCACTGCTGCGCACCAGCGGTATGAGCGGCTTGTCCAATCCATGGGAGTACGGCAGTCTCACGGAAGCGCGTGACATCGCAAGCCACAATCCCTCTGCTGTCCGCAGTGTCGCGCAGCGCGAATGCGGCGGCGGCGGCATCTCCGCGTCCGGCGGCGGGTTCGATCCAACCGGACCGGTTGCACCGGCTCCGGGCAGTGGTGCCCAGCCCTCGCCAGGCGCCGGAGGTGGAGGTGCAGGCGGAGGTAGTCAGGGCGGGCAGACGGGCGGCTCAGGAGGCGGTGGATCAACCACGAGTGGAAGCCGTGGATCCGGAGGCTCGAGGACCTCCGCCGATGGTCTCGGCCTGGACAGCTGCTCGCGCGACATCCAGATGCGCGCGGAGATGACCTGGCGCACGGTGCTGATGCAGTCGATGGCGAGCCTGACGGCATTGCGACAGGCGCTCGCATCGCTGGCACAAGTACGCGGCGACAAGACGGTGATCCTCATTTCCGGCGGATGGCCGCTCGAGGAACGCGATCAGCTGTCGCTGCTGAGCATCGTTGCGACCGAGGCTGCTGCAGCGCGTGCGACCTTGTTCACGCTGTACCTGCCGGAAACGCTGACGTCGGTCGTCAATCGACGGCTCGTGAGCACCACGTCGCTGAACGACTCCTTCCTCCACTGGTCTCCCCTCCAGGATCTCGCCAGCATGACCGGCGGGAGATCGTACCGAGCCGAAGTCGGCGCCGAAGGCGTGTTCGATCGACTCGCGCGAGAGCTCTCCGGCTACTACCGCGTAGCCGTCGAGCGATCGCCGGCGGATCTCGATGGCAAGTCGCGGCGCATGAAGGTGCAGGTGTCGAGGACGGGCGCCACCGTCCGCGCGCGCGAAATCTTCGATGCGCGCACCTACGAGGACCGCGACTGGGCTGCACGCCTTTCGTCCGCGCTCGAAGCGCCAATTCCCGCAACCGGCGTCGGTCTTCGCGTCACGAGTTACATCACTCCGGACCCGGACGATGCGAGCCGCTTGAGGCTCGTGCTGGCGGGCGAGGCGTCGCGTCTCGATCCAGGCGATGCCACATTTCAGGTCATGGTCCGCGACCTCGAAGGAAAGAAGATCGTCGGCGGCGAACGCCCGCTCGGCGAACCGACCGGGGATGGCCTGTCGTTCTCGACGAACGTTCCCATCCCTCCAGGCTCTTACATCGTCCGCGCCGCGGTCATCGACGGCGCGGGGCACGTGGGATCGGTCGATCATCGCGTGGACGTTCGGCAGACGAAGCTCGGATCGGTGTCCGGTACCGGACCGATGCTCGTTCGCGTTCCCGCTGGCACCCAGACAGAATCGCGGCTTGCGTTGAACGACGTGCGGCAGGACGAACGCCTTGCGATGCAGGTCGATCTCGAGAGCAAGGACGAACAGTTTTCGGAAGGGGACGTGGTCTTCGAAATTGCGGCGACCCGTGATGGACCCTCACTCGTTCAAACGATCGCCAGTCTCGCGATCGGCTCTCACGGTGCGGTCATGGCGCAGGGACTCGCCGATATCCGCGTGCTTCCGCCCGGCAATTACGTCGCGCGAGCCAAGGTCAAAGCAGGGGGAACGCCGCTCGGAGAACTGCGGCGCGGTTTCACCGTCACGGAAGTGCCGCGCGCGCGAACGGATGCGACCGGCACCGCAAGCGTGGTGGTGCCGCCCTCGTCAACGCGATCGTCGACCCGTCTCATCAGCACGGCGCCGCCATTCGCGCTCGATCAGGTCCTCGCACCGCAGGTCATGGGTGCGTTCCTCGAGCAGGTGGCCGCACGGCCCGATGCGACTGCGCCTTCTGTCCGCGAGCTCGTCGAACGCGCACGCACCGCAGGAGTCAGCGAACTCTCCGTCTCGGATGCGTTGGCGAAGGAATCCGCCGTTGCGGCTTTTCTCAGAGGACTGAACCTGCTTGCGAGCAGGCAGCTCGAGCCCGCGGCGCAATCGTTCCGGACCGCGATGCGCGCCTCGACGGATTTCTATCCTGCCATGGTGTACCTCGGCGCGTGCTACGCCGCAGGTGGCAAGGACAGCGAAGCCGCCGGCGCCTGGCGAACGGCACTCATCAAGGAAGGCGAAGCGCTCCCGCTGCACGTCCTCCTCATCGACGCACAGCTGCGCCTCAATCGGGGCGATCTCGCGCTCGATTCTCTGGAGCGCGCCCGCAGCCGTTGGCCGGCGGACGACGGTTTGAAGCGGCGATACGTGATGGGATCGCTGCTGGCCGGCAGACCCGTAGAAGGACTACAGGCCCTCGACGAACTGATCGAACAGCGCATCGAAGACGACACGTCATTGATGGCAGGCCTGCTCGTACTGTACGAGGCGTTCGAAAGCGGTCGTCCCGTCGAGACGCCGGAACAAGATCGCGCCCGCATGACGCGCCTCGCCGATGCCTACCGCGCACGCGGCGGCCCGTCGCAGGCGCTGATCGATACGTGGATTGCCGCGGCAGGACGGAAGAATTAGCGCACGATTGAGGGGTGTTTGCACGTAGGGACGGGGTCTGAGACGCCGCCCCACAACACAAGACTGCGGGTTAACCTCGATTCAGAAAATCGTCGAAATCGAATCGAGCGCCAGATCCAGGATCTTCGTCGGCAGGACGCCGAGGTAGAAGACCGCAATCGTGGCGAGCGCCAGTCCGGCAACGGCCGCAGCGGGCACTCGCGGACGGACCGCGTCGGCGCCTTCCGTCATATACATCATCACGACGATCCGCAGATAGAAGAAGACCGACACGACGCTGGTGAGGACGCCGATGATCGCGAGCGTGTAGTACCCGCGTTCGACGGCGGCGCTGAAGATGTACCACTTGCCAATGAAGCCGGCCGTCGGCGGAAATCCTCCAAGCGACAGGAGGAACACCGTCATCAACCCGGCGAGGGCCGGCCGCGATCGCCAGAGGCCGGCGAAGTCGCGCAGCTCGTCGTGTGGGTTCTGTGGTGTGCCGAGCAGCGCGACGATGCCGAGCGCTCCGAGGTTCGTCACCGCGTACGACAACAGATAGAAGAGAACCGCGGCCTTCCCCGTCGCCGTCGTCGCCACGATACCGAGTAGCAGATAGCCAGCGTGCGCGATGCTCGAATACGCAAGCATCCGCTTGATGTTGGTCTGCACGACCCCGACCACGGTCCCCAGAATCATCGTCGCGGCGGCAATGAACGAGAGGACCGGAATCCACTGCCCCTTCAGCGGCTCGAGCGGCGCGAGAAACACGCGGACGAACGCGGCAAACGCCGCTGCCTTCACGCCCGTGGACATGAACGCGGTCACGATCGTCGGCGCGCCTTCGTATGCGTCCGGCGTCCACATGTGGAACGGCACGGCGGATACCTTGAAGGCGAACCCGATCGCCAGCAGTCCGACTGCCAGGAGCGCCATTGGCGACGGCGAACCCGTGCCCTGCGCCGACAGCGTCACGCCAATCTGTTCGAGACGTGTCGACCCGGACGCCGCGAACGCGAACGCGATCCCGTAGAGGAAGAACGCGCTCGAGAACGCGCCGAGCAGGAAATACTTGAATGCGCCCTCGGCGCCCGCGGCGCTGACGCGCCGGATCCCCGTGAGCACGTAGACGGCCAGCGACAGAATCTCGAGCGCGAGAAAGATCACGAGCAGATCGGTAGCCGACGCCATCAGCATCATCCCGCTGATTGCAAACAGCGTCAGCGCGTAGTACTCGCCGGGCGGAATGCCCTCGCGCTCCACTACATCGTCCGAGAACAGCATCGTCAGGATTCCGACGACGCAGAGAATCAGGTTGACGAAGAGGGCGAAGTTGTCCGAGCGGACAACGCCGAAGCTGCGAGCGTCGCTGTCCCAGAGGAAGACCGACGCGAGCGCCGCGCCCGCGAGACCAATCAGGCCAAGCCCGGCAATCGGCATGCGCTCGCCCGGCTGCCGGAACGCTTCCGCGAGCATGGCCGCAATCGCCGAGAGCACGACGATGACGATCGGGATGATGGCAGCGTAGTCGGTCATCTGTGCGCTTCGCTCGCCGGGGTTCGGGGTTCGGGGTTCGGGACTCGGGGCTCGGTGTTCGGACTTCGAGCCTCGGGATTCGCGATTTCGGATTCGACACGCTTCGCCGGAAGGTCGGCGCGCCCCAGCTGATCACGTCGTGATCTAGCATCTGCGGACGCACTCGGACGGTTCGTGTCATTGGCACGACCGCGGGTATTTGCCGCGGAAGCGACCTCCGAACCCCGAACCCCGAACCCCGGCTCTGGCACACCATTTTTCACACGCGCCGGTTGTGACAGCGTCAGCCGATCCACGACGTGCGTGACGGCGGGTTCCATGGGTCGCATGAACACACCAGGCACGACGCCCATGACGATCGCCATGGCGATCGTTGGAACCATCTGCGCCCATTCGTGTGCGCCGAGATCCGGCAGGGCGCGGTTCTTGTCGTTCGTGACCGGCCCGTAATTGACGCGCTGGAACATCCAGAGCATGTAGACGGCCGAGAGGATCACGCCGGTTGCGGCAAAAGCGGTCAACCAGGTATCCCATCGGTACGCGCCGATCAGGATCAGGAACTCGCCGACGAATCCGTTCGTGAGGGGAAGGGCAATCGACGAGAGCGTCACCAGGAGGAACGCCGCGACGAACCGCGGGATCACGCCCTTCAGCCCTCCGAATTCCGAGATCAGACGGGTGTGCCGGCGGTCGGACAGCATGCCGACGAGCATGAACAGTCCACCCGTGCTGACGCCGTGGTTCAGCATCTGATAGAGCGAGCCCTGCACGCCCTGCACGTTCATCGCGCACAACCCGAGCACGACGAACCCGAGGTGGCTCACGCTGGAGTACGCAACGAGCTTCTTCAAGTCCGGCTGCACCATCGCAACCAGGGCCCCGTAGATGATTCCGACCACCGCCAGCAGTCCGAGGATCCACGCGAAGTCGTGCGCCGCCTGCGGGAACAACGGGAACGCGAAACGGAGCAGCCCGTACGTCCCCATCTTCAGCAGCACGCCCGCGAGAATCACCGACCCCGCCGTAGGCGCTTCGACGTGCGCGTCGGGCAGCCAGGTGTGGAACGGAAACAGCGGGACCTTGATTGCGAACGCGACGGTGAACGCGAGGAAAAACCACGTCTGCGTCGACGGCGACAATTTCAGATTGTAGAGATCGAGCAGATTGAAGCTGGGCGCACCTGACGCGTCGGAGTGCGCGTACGCGAGGCCGATGATGGCCACGAGCATCAGGACGCTGCCCGCCATCGTGTAGAGGATGAACTTCACCGCCGCGTAGATGCGGCGCTCGTAGCCCCAGACCCCGATGAGGAAGTACATCGGGATCAGCATCGCGTCCCAGAACACGTAGAACAGGAACAGGTCGATCGAGACGAACACGCCAAGCATGGCGGTCTCGAGCGCGAGCAGGAAGAACGCAAAGGCCTTGACGTTCTTGTGGACCGACTGCCACGACGAGAGGAGCGCGAGCGGCGTGAGGAAGCCGGTCAGGACGATGAGCAGCAGGCTGATGCCGTCGACGCCGATGTAGTACTGAATGCCGAACGCCGGGATCCAGGCGTACCGCTCTTCGAACTGATACGCCGCGCTCGACGGATCGAAACGCCACCACAGGACGAGCGTCGCAACGAAGGTGAGGATCGAGACCGCGAGCGCGAGGCCGCGGACGAGCGGCTCGCGATCAGGCCGATCTCCACGGCCGCCGGCTGCGAGCACCAGCAGCGCCCCGACGAGCGGCAGAAAAACGATAAATGACAGCATTACAGTGCCAAATACCAGCCCAGGATGAGGGCCGCACCAAAAAACAGTGCGGCGGCGTACGTCCTCACCGAGCCGGTCTGCAGTCGGCGGAGTCCGCCGCTGCCTGTGCTCACCACCTGTCCGACACCATTCACCGCGCCATCTATCAACGTCGCGTCGACTCCGCGCCACAATCCACGCACCGAGAGCAGCTTGATTGGCTGCACGATCATCGCGTCGTAGAGCTCGTCAACGTAGTACTTGTTGAGCAGGAGACGATAGAGCCCGTTGAACCGACGCGCGACGGCATCCGCAGCCGCGCGATTGCGCAGCCAGAAGTACATCGCCAGGCCGATGCCGGCAATCGCCACGCCGCTCGACAGTGCCATGAGCGTCAGTTCCGTCCGTTCGTCGGCCGCCGGTGCGTGCGCTTCCTGGGCGGCTTCGGTTCTGGCTGGGTCCTGTGACACGTCAGCTGGTCGGACGGCGACACCGGTCCGGCTCGCCTCAGCTGAAGCGGGCTCGCGCGCGGAGCTCGCTTCGAAGCTTGGTTCGAGGAATTTCTCGATGCGATTGCTGCCGCCGAGCGCGTGCGGCACCCCGACGTACCCCGCCCCGATCGATCCGATCGCCAGCACGATCAATGGGATCGCCATCGATGGCGGCGCGTCGTGCGGAGCGTGATGTGCGGTATGCGCGTGATGCGCTGCGGGCGCATGATGGCTCGCCGTTGCGTGAGCGACGGACTCTTCCTCCTCGGGATGGGCGGAAGTCCCAGCCCGCGCGAGTCGCCGCTCACCATGGAACGCGAGAAACACGAGCCGGAACATGTACGTCGCGGTCAGCAACGACGTCACGATGCCAATCCCCCAGAGCACGATCCTGCCGTTGGTGAACGTGCGGAACAGGATCTCGTCCTTGCTGAAAAAGCCGGACAGAAACGGGAAGCCGGCAATCGCCAACGCACCGATCACGAACGTCCAGTACGTGATGGGCAGGTATTTTTTCAGGCCGCCCATGTTGCGGAGGTCCTGCTCACCCGCAAGCGCGTGGATGACCGCGCCTGAACCGAGGAAGAGGAGCGCTTTGAAAAAGGCGTGCGTGTAGAGATGAAAGATGCCAGCCGCGTACGCGCCGACACCCATCGCCAGGAACATGTATCCCAGCTGCGAGACCGTCGAATACGCGAGCACGCGCTTGATGTCGTTCTGAACCAGGCCGATCGTTCCGGCCATCAGCGCCGTCGCGACGCCGATCGACGCCACCACCGCCAGCGTCTCGGGCGCATGCGAAAAGAGCACGGCGTTGCGGCCGATCATGTACACGCCGGCGGTCACCATCGTCGCCGCGTGGATCAATGCCGAGACCGGCGTCGGGCCTTCCATGGCATCCGGTAACCAGACGTAGAGCGGGATCTGCGCCGACTTGCCCGCCGCTCCGAGGAACAGCAGGAGCGTCGCGATCGTAATCAGCCCTCCCGCATCCGGGCCGCGGGGCGCGATTCGCGAGGCCACCTCCTGGAAATCCAGCGTGTTGAAATGCGCGAACAGCATCAACATCGCGAACAGGAAACCGAAATCACCAATGCGGTTGACCACGAAGGCTTTCTTCCCCGCGTCGGCGGCTGATTGCTTCGTGAACCAGAAGCCGATCAGCAAGTACGAGCACAGCCCGACACCCTCCCACCCCACGAAGAGGACCGGAAAGTTCGCGCCGAGGACGAGCACGAGCATGAACGACGCGAACAGATTCAAGTACGAGAAATAGCGCGCGTACTCGCTGTCGCTCTCCTCGTGCATGTAGCCGACCGAGTAGATGTGAATCAGCGAGCCAATGCCGGTGACGACCAGAATCATCACCGACGACAGCGGATCGAGGTACAGCGCGAACGGGATCCTGAAGTCACCCGAGGCCAGCCAGGTGTACACGTCCTGCCGTATCGCTCCGGCCATTCCGTTGAGCAAGCCCGCGACCGCGATGACCGACACGACGAACGACGCGATCATCACGAGACAGGCAATGCCACCCGAGACGGACTTCGACAGCCGCCGGCCAAAGAAGGCGTTGACGGCGAAGCCGAGGAGCGGCAGGAGTAGAATCAGTAGCAGCATGTGCTAGCGCAATTCACCATTTCAGCGCGGTGAACGCGTCCGGGCTGAGCGTTTCGTGATGACGGAACAGAGCGATCACGATCGCCAGGCCGACCGCCGCTTCGGCCGCCGCCACCGTCATCACGAAGAACGTGATGATCTGGCCGTCGACGATTCCCCGGAACCGCCCGACGGCGACGAACGTGAGGTTCACCGCATTGAGCATGATCTCGATCGACAGGAGCATCGTGATCAGGTTGCGCCGCAGGAAGACACCAGCCGTTCCGATGGCGAACAGAATGCCCGAGAGAATCAGATAGGAGTTCAGTGTGACCATAGTCAATGTTCCTTCCGTGCCAGGACGACCGCGCCGACCATTGCCACCAGAATCAAGATCGAGGTGACCTCGAATGCGAACGCGTGCTCGGTGAACAGCGATTGGCCGATGTTCGTCACCGAGCTCACCGAGGCCGCCGCGCCCTCGCTGAACGGGGTCGGCGGCAGCTTCCAGAGCGCCCAGACCATCTCGATCCCAAGCGCAATCGAGAGGACGACGGCGATTCGCATTCCTGCCGGACCGAGGGCCCCTGCGAGCGGTACCGGCAGCGGCTCCTCCCGCGGCACGTTCAGCAGCATGACGACGAACAGGAACAGGACCATGATGGCGCCGGCGTAGATGATGATCTGCGTCACGGCCGTGAAGGGCGCGTCGAGCAGCACGTAGAGGCCCGCGAGCGCACCGAACGACGCGATGAGGAGCATCACGCTGTACATCGGGTTCTTCTGCCCGACCACGAGCAGCGAAGCGACGACGGCGATCGCGGCGAAGACGTAGAAGGCGAAAACTTCCATCATTTATTCTGCTCGCGCGGCGGGACCGCCTTCGCGGCCCGCCGCCGCAGCCGCTGCCGAGTCGACCGCCGAACTCATCTCACCGACAACTCGGCACGACCAAACGCTGCGACATGGGGTCATCATCCTATCCACAACACCAAGGCCGCGGTCGCCAGCAGATTGAGCACCGCGGCCGGCAACAGCCACTTCCACCCGAACTCCATCAACTGGTCGTAGCGATAGCGCGGCAAGGTCCACCGCATCCACACGTAGAAGAACAGCAGCAGGAAAACCTTGACGACAAACCACACCCAATCGAGCCAGTCCGGAAGCAACGGCCCGAGCCATCCACCAAGGTACAGACTCGTCGCAACCGCCGAGACCGTCACCATGTTCACGTATTCGGCGAGGAAGAACAGCGCAAAGCTCATCGAGCTGTATTCGGTGTGGTATCCGGCGACGAGCTCCTGTTCCGCCTCAGGGAAGTCGAACGGCGCACGGTTGGTTTCCGCGACACCGGCGGCCATGTAAATGAAGAAGCCGAGCGGCTGTAGAAAAACGTACCACCGGGGAATGAAGCCAAACCATCTTCCCGATTGGCTCAGAACGATCTCTCGCAGCGACAGCGACCCGGCGAGCATGATCACCGCCGCCAGGGCGAGCCCGTACGAGAGCTCGTAGCTGATCATCTGCGCCGCCGACCGCAGGCCGCCGAGCAGCGAGTACTTGCTGTTGGAGCTCCAGCCGGCGAGGACGATGCCGTACACGCCCATGGACGTGATCGCGAAGATCACCAGCACCGCCACGTTGACGTCGGTCACCTGCAGCGGCATCGGCTGGTCCAGCAACCCGAAGAGCGTCGTCTCGGTGCCGAACGGCACGACGGAAAATGCCGCGAAAGCCGTGCACGCGGAAATGACTGGCGCGATCGCGAAGAGCAGCGCATCGGCAGCCCGCGGACGCAGCTCCTCTTTGAACAGCAGCTTGATCACGTCGGCGAACGGCTGGAGCGCCCCCTCATAGCCGACGCGGTTGGGGCCCAGTCGATCCTGGATGTACGCACAAACCTTGCGCTCCATCCACACCATGAAGGCCGCGGACAGGACGAGCAGATTGAAGGTGACGAAAATCAGACCGAAATGCGCGATGACCGGAACGGGCGGGAGCCAGCTCATTCAGTGCGCTCCCACTGGCGCCTTTGCAGCGCGCCAGTCCGCCGGCACCGTGCAGCGACCTTCGCGAACGTGCGCCTCGAACTCGGCGCGGAAGTTCTTCACGGTCGTCAATGCCGGGGTGGCGGCGGCATCGCCGAACGCGCAGAGCGTCTTGCCGACGATGTTGTTCCCGACGCTCACGAGCAGGGCGATGTCACGCATCTCCCCTTCGCCGTTATCGATGCGCGTGAGAATCTTGTACAACCAGTCGCCGCCTTCGCGGCAGGGCGTGCACTTCCCGCACGATTCGTGCTTGTAGAAATGCAACAGGTTCCGCGCCGCCCACACCATGCACGTCGTATCGTCCATCACGATGATGCCGGCCGATCCCAGCATCGATCCGGCCTTCTGGACGTCGTCGAAGCTCGCCCGCACATCCAGTTGGTTCGGCAGGAGGATCGGGACCGACGATCCGCCGGGGATCACCGCCTTGAGCTGGTGACCATCGCGGATTCCGCCCGCGTACTCGTAGATCAGCTCGCGGAGCGTTGTGTTCATGCTCGCTTCGTACACGCCCGGCTTCTTGACGTGACCGCTGATGCAGAACAGCTTCGGTCCGCCGTTCTTCTCGGGACCCAGGGCGGCGTACCACTCCGCTCCGTTCAGGATGATTGATGGAAGATTGCAGAGCGTCTCGACGTTGTTGACGGCTGTCGGACAGTTGTAGAGACCCGAGACCGCCGGGAAGGGCGGTTTGATGCGCGGTTGTGCGCGCTTCCCTTCCAGCGATTCGATCAGGGCCGTTTCTTCGCCGGCTTCGTACGCGCCTGCACCGCGGTGAATGACGATGTCGCAGTCGAACCCGGTGCCGAAAATGTTCTTGCCGACACAGCCCTGCGCGTACGCCTTCGCGAGCTCCGATTCCAGGACTCGCTGGACGTGATAGAACTCGCCGCGAATGTAGATGTACGCGACCTTCGCGCCAATCGCCCAGCAGCCGATCAGGCAACCCTCGAAGAGCAGGTGCGGGTTGCGCTCCATGAGCAGGTGATCCTTGAACGTGCCGGGCTCGCTCTCGTCGGCGTTGCACGCGATGTACTTCGGAAGGGGCGTATCCTTCAGGACGAATTGCCACTTCAGCCCCGTCGGAAACCCCGCACCTCCGCGACCGCGCAGGCCCGACGCCTTCACGACGTCGATGACGGCGTTCGGCTGCATCTCCAGTGCTTTTCGGAGCGCTTCGTAGCCTCGATGCCGCTGCGTGTAGAAATCGAGCGTGAAGCTGTCCGGCTCGCGCACGAATTTCGTCAGGATTGGTTCCATCGTAACTAGGCCGGGGGGCTTCGCCCCGCCGGACCCCCCGTCGCCGTCGCTCGCGGGGCCCCTTTGCCCCGCTCCGCTCCGGCGGGGCGCGCCCTTGGCGCGCCTAAGCGCCTACCGTTCCACTTTCAAGTAGCACCCGCTGAACGAGGCTTGCCCCTTCGACCGAATCTCGTCGACGAGCCTCCCGCAGTCCTCGGGCCGCACCTTCTCGTGCCAGTGCTCGTTGTTCACCATCACCACCGGCGCCCGATCGCACGCGCCGAGGCACTCGAACTCGAGCAGTGTGAACATGCCTGATGGATCGGTCTCGCCCACCTTGAGGCCGAGCTTTTCGGAGAGCGCTTCCGTCACCCGCTCGGCGCCAAGCAGCGCGCACGACAGGGTGCGGCACACCTGGAACACGACCTTGCCGACCGGCTCCTTGTAGAACATCACGTAGTAGCTCGCGACGTCCTCGACTTCTGCCGGCGTCATGTCCAGGATCTCGCCGACGTGCCGCATGCCGTTGCCCGTCAAGTACCCCTGCTGCTCCTGCACCAGGTACAAGGCCGCGAGCACGGCGGATCGTTTTTGATCAGGGGGATACTGCGTCAGCATCCGATCGAGCTCGGCCCGCCGTTCCGGCATGTAGACGAACGGCGGTCCATCGTCGACGACCTTGCGCTCCGATTTGTGCAGGCGCGCGTCGTACGCCATCAACGGATGAAAGCTCATCGATCGACGTCCCCCATGACGACGTCGGTCGAACCGATGACGGCAATGACGTCTGCGATGAGGCCGCCAACGACCATCTTCGGAAGCCCCTGGCACGCGTAGAACGACGGTGCCCGCAGCTTGACGCGGTACGGACGATTGGTACCGTCCGACACGATGCTGAATCCGTGTTCGCCGCGCGGCCCCTCCACGGGAACGTAGGCTTCTCCCGCAGGGACGGTGAACCCTTGCGAGTAGATCAGGAAGTGCTGAATGAGTCCTTCCATCTCCGCATAGACCTTGTCCTTCGGCGGAGGGACGATGCGGTAGTCCTGGATGTCGTAGATGCCACGAGGTGTGATCCGTTCGAGCGCCTGATGGGCGATGCGCACGCTCTGCCGCATTTCTTCCATGCGAACGAGGTAGCGATCGTAGACGTCGCCGCTCGTTCCGGTCGGTATGTCGAACTCGTAGGTCTCGTAACCCAGATAGGGAAACGCCGTGCGAACGTCGTATGGCACGCCCGACGCGCGCGCAATCGGGCCAACGAGGCCGTAGTCCATCGTGTCCTGCTTCGTCAGGACGCCGACGTCTCTCGTCCGCTTCAACCAGATCTGGTTCTTCGTGAGCAGATCTTCGTACTCGATCAGGTTCGGCGGAAACCGAGCGAGAAACGCCTTGACCGCGTCGTGGAAGCCGACTGGCAGGTCTTCGCGCAGGCCGCCGATCCGGAGATAGCTCGGGAACATCCGGAAGCCGGCGAGCATCTCGTTGATGTTGAGGAGCAGCTCGCGCTCGCGGAAGCAGTACATCATGACCGAGACGGCGCCGATCTCGAGGGCGTGCGTGCCGAGCCACACGAGATGACTCGCGATGCGCTGCAGTTCCGCGATGAGGACGCGGATGTCTTTCACGCGATCGGGCAGCTCGACGCCGAGCAGCTTCTCGACCGACAAGCAGAACGCGAGGCTGCTCGACTGCGCGCCGAGGTAATCCATCCGCTCGACGAGCGGGATCACCTGCTGCCATTTCTTCTGTTCGGCGGTCTTCTCGATGCCCGTGTGGAGAAATCCGACGGTCGTATCGGCGTTGACGACCGTTTCACCGGACAGCTCCAGCACCAGCCGCAACACGCCATGCGTGCTGGGATGCTGCGGCCCCATATTGACGGTCATCGTTTCCGTGCGCAGTTCTGGCATCTCAATCACTGATCACTAATCGCTGATCGCTAATCTCCAATCACCGAGCCCTGATTCAAGGATTCAAGGATGAGTGATCAGTGATTAGTGATTCAACTATTTCGCAGATCGCGTGAATCAGCGTGCAGTGCACTTCCTGGACTCTTGCGGCCGTTGGATCCGGGACATTGATGTGCACCTCGGCTGCGGCGCCCAATCGGCCACCGGCCCGGCCGGTCAATGCGATCGTTCGCAATCCGTGTCTGGTCGCGGCCTCGACGCCCGCAACCACGTTCGGTGACTCACCGCTCGTCGAAATCGCAACGCTCACGTCGCCGGGCCGGCCGATGGCTTCGATCTGACGCGCGAAGATGCGTTCGAACCCGTAGTCGTTGGCGACGCTGGTCAGTACGCTCGTGTCGGTCGTCAGTGCGACTGCGGCAAATCCCGTGCGATCGCGCTGGAACCGGCCGACCAGCTCGGCGACGAAGTGCTGCGCATCCGCGGCACTGCCCCCGTTCCCGAACGCCAGCACCTTGCCGCCCGATTTCAGTGACGCAACGACGATCTCTGCTGCGCGAACCACTGCGGACAGATCGTTCGAGCGCACGCGCCGGTGCAGTGCAATCGCCGCGTCAAGCGTCCGACACACGATCTGCATCGGATCGCTTGCCCCCTCGGGCGCCACTACTCCCGACGTGTCCGACTCCTCGCAGCTTCGACGTTCGCGACGAACTCCTCTTCGGACATCTGCAACGGCTCGTACGTCTTCACTGGATCCTTGATCTGTACCGGGTAATCGCGACGAAGCGGGTAACCCTCCCAGTCGTCGGGCATGAGAATGCGCCGAAGGTCCGAGTGCCCGTCGAACTGGATTCCGAACAGATCGAACACCTCTCGTTCCGCCCAGCCGGCCGCGGTCCAGACGCCCGAAACGGACGCCACTCGCGCGTCATCCCCTGGCACTCTCACCTTGACCCTCAACCGCTTCGGCGTCGTGCCGTAACCGGCCACACCGGGCGACACGAGGAGGTAGATGATCTCGAATCTCGGTTCTCTCGGCAGGTAGTCGACCGCGGTGATGTCCATGAGCACGGCGAATTGCAGCTCTAGGGCGTCGCGCAACACGGCGCACGCGTCCACGAAGCCGTCGCGCGCGATATAGATCGTCGGCATGCCATCGAGCGACGACACGGCTTCGAAGCGACCTGGATCGCCAGGCAGGCGCCGTGAAAGCACTTCGAGTATGGCAGGCGCTTCCATTCCTACGCCGACATCCGCTGCTTGTCGATCTTCCTCTGAAGCTGAACGATCCCGTAGATCAGCGCTTCAGGTCTTGGGGGACAACCGGGAACGAACACGTCGACGGGTACGACCTGATCGACTCCCTGCACGATCGCGTAATTGTCGAACACGCCTCCGACCGAGGCGCACGCGCCCATCGAGATCACCCACTTCGGCTCGGGCATCTGGTCGTAAATCCGGCGGAGGACGGGCGCCATCTTCCGCGAGAGCCGACCCGCGACGATCATCAGATCGGACTGCCGCGGTGAGCCTCGGAAGACTTCCGCGCCGAATCTGGCGATGTCGTAGCGCGACGCGCTCATCGCCATCATCTCGATCGCGCAGCATGCGAGGCCGAACGTCACCGGCCAGATGGACGACCGACGCGCCCACTGCACGACTTTTTCGACCGTGGTCGTCAGAATCGGAAGGTCAGCATCGCTCATGGCTCAAACACAGCTCGAGAAATCTGCAATCGGCAATCGAAATCAGCAATCTGCAATCCGGCAATCAACAACCTGCAGTCCGCAATCTGCAATGTTTAAACCCGTTCATGTCCCCAGTCCAGAACGCCCTTGCGCCAGACGTACACGTAGCCCGCGAGGAGGATGACAAAGAACACGACGATCTGAATGAACCCCAGCCAGCCGAGGCCTCGAATCGCCATCGCGAACGGATAGAGGAACGCCACTTCGATGTCGAAGAGGAGGAAGATCATCGCGACCAGATAAAACTTGACGGGATGTCGTTCGCGGGCGTCGCCAACGGGCGGCATCCCACACTCGTACGGGGCAAGCTTCTCGGGCGTCGGCTTCTTCGGGCCGAGGAGGAACGAGAGCAGGACGTTGAACGCCCCGAACCCGGCGCCGAGCCCGATCATGATGAGGATGGGGACCCAACCGTGCATGCGTGCCACCGTCGCCGTCAGAAATGTATTATCCGCCTGAGTCCGCGAATCCGCATCCCTGCTTGTGAATGTTTTCTCAAGCAGACCGACGCATCCAGTGTCTTCGGACGCGGTTGACCCCGCTGGTGCGCCCGACGACAACCTAAACTCGAAATGCTATCACACCACTAACGCCGGGCCAGCGAGTCGAACCCGGTAGCTCGGTAGTTCGTTGGCTCGCTACCCTTAATCGGCCCAGGAACGTAGCACCGACTAGCGAACCACCGATCTACGACCGAGAACTTCGGAGTCATCACGAGATGGGACGCGACGCCGTTGTCATGAAAGCGCGCGCTGAACCAGCCCCGAGCCACCGAGCGACCGAATTACCGAGCGACCGAGCGACCGAACTACCGGCGCCACGTTCTGAACAGCTACCGAGCTACGAACCAGCGAACCACCGACCGCGCACGGTACAATCGCCTCGTGCGCCTGGCATGGTTCAGTCCGATGCCGCCAGTCCGGTCCGGGGTGGCAGCGTGCAGCGCCGATGTCGTTGACGCGCTTCATCGGGAGCACGAGATCGACGTGTTCGTCGACGAGCCGGTTGCGCGAATCGCTCCGGGCACGCGATCGGCGCACGATTTCGTCTGGCTGAACCAGCGCTCGCCGTACGATCTTCCGATCTATCAGCTGGGCAACTCATCGCACCACGACTACCTCTGGCCGTATCTGTTTCGATTTCCCGGCCTGACCGTCCTTCATGATGCGCATCTTCATCATGCACGGGCGGCGTCGCTGCTACGTTCGAATCGCGCGGCCGACTACCGCGCGGAGTTCCGCTGGAATCAACCAGCGGCCGACCCTGACCTGAGCGAGCTGGCAATCGCTGGATTCGACACGCAGCTCTATTACTGGTGGCCGATGACGCGGCTGGTCGCGCAAGCCTCGCGCCTCATCGCCGTGCACTCGCCGCTCCTTCGACGGGCGCTCGCGAGCGAGGTCCCCGAGGCACGAGTCGAGCACGTCCGGCTCGGTCACGGTCCCGCGCTGAGCGCTGACGCCGCTCGTGAGGCACGCAGTCGGGTTCGGCGTCGTCACGCAGTCCCGGACGATGCGGTTTTCTTTGGCTGCTTCGGCGCGTTGACGCCCGACAAGCGCATTCCACAGATCCTCGCCGCGTTCGAGGCGACGCTGCCCTACGCACCGTCGGCGCGGCTCGTGCTCGCGGGCGCCAGTGCCGATCAGTACGACGTCGCTGCCGATGTCGCGGACCGGGGGCTTGCTGAACGCGTGATCGCCACTGGATACATTCCCTCGGACGACGAACTGACCGCGTACATCGCGGCGTGTGACGTCGCGCTCAACCTGCGCTGGCCAACTGCGCGCGAGATCTCGGGACCGTGGCTGCGCTGCCTCGCCGCGGCACGGGCCACCATCATCATGGACCTCGCGCATCTCGTGGACGTGCCGTCAGTGGATCCGAGGACGTGGGCGATCAACTCCGGGGTTCGGGATTCGGGGTTCGGGGGTCGGGACTCGGGCTTGGCGGGTGGGGACCACAAAACCCCGAACGACGAGCTACCGAGCAACCGAGCTACCGAGCTACCGACCCACACCGCTCATCCGGAGTCGCGAACGCAATCCCTAAGGGACCGAACCCCGAATCCCGAACCCCGAACCCCGAACCCCGTCTGCGTCGCCATCGACATCGTTGACGAAGATCATTCCCTGACGCTCGCCATGCGCCGACTCGCGACGGACGCTGAACTGCGCGAGTCGCTCGGCGCGGCTGCGCAGGCGTATTGGCAGCACGAGCACACGGTAGACGGGATGGTCCATGACTATCGCCGTCTGATTCCGATTGCCGCCCAGGTGAAGCCACCGCGCCCCGCGCTTCCCGAACATCTCGTGCACGACTGCCGTCAGACACTGGATGTGGTGATGCGCCAGTTCGGGCTGTCTTCACCTTTCCACCCCACCGCACAAAGTCCGCGCGGTGGAGGTCCCGGGGTGAGGTAGACTTTGACGATACGCGTGAACGGCGAACCATTCGAGGTCGCCGGCCCACTCAGCATCAGCGCGCTGCTTGCCCATCTCGAGATCGATTACCGGCGCGTGGCGGTCGAGCACAATCTCGACATCATCAAGCGCGATCGCTACGATTCGACAATCATCCAGGCGGGCGACGCGATCGAAATCGTCAACTTCGTGGGCGGCGGATGACTGCGGGGGGCGGGATTCGGGGTTTGGGGTTCGGTGCGTTCGCGAGCTCTCACAATCTCGCCGGTAGCTCGGTAGTTCGGTCGCCCGGTAGCTCGCCGGTTCGGAGTCCGGTATTCGCGACTCGAGAAATCAACAACTCGAGGATCAAAAATCGGAGATTCAGCGATTCGAGATTCGACGATTCGAAGATTCAACGATTAGGGATTGGGGATCAGGGATTCGAGGTTTCTTCAGCGAAGTAACAGCCATCATGACAGACGCTCTCGTCATCGCGGATAAAACGTTCCACTCACGGCTGATTGTCGGCACCGGCAAGTATCCATCCCACACAATCATGGCGGAGGCGCATCGGGCCGCGGGCGCTGAGATGGTGACGGTGGCGGTCCGACGGGTCAACCTGACCGACCGCAGCAAGGGATCGCTGCTCGACTACATCGATCGACAGCGGATCTTCATCCTGCCGAACACGGCCGGTTGTTACACGGCCGACGAAGCAATTCGCACCGCTCGGCTCGCACGCGAGGTCGGACTCTCGAACTGGATCAAGCTCGAAGTCATCGGCGACGAGCGCACGCTGTTTCCGGACAACATCGCCCTGCTCGAAGCGACGCGCGTCCTCGTTCGTGAAGGTTTCGTCGTGCTGCCGTACACGAACGACGATCCCGTCGTCTGCCGGCTGCTGGAGGAAGCAGGCGCGGCAGCCGTCATGCCTCTTGGCGCACCGATTGGCTCGGGGCTGGGCATCCAGAACACGAACAACATCCGGATCATCCGCGAGCAGGCACGCGTGCCCCTCATCGTCGATGCCGGTGTCGGCACCGCGTCGGATGCGACGATCGCGATGGAACTTGGCGCGGACGGCGTCCTCATGAACACCGCAATCGCGCTCGCTGCCGACCCCGTGGCGATGGCAGGTGCCATGAAGCTTGCGGTCGAAGCCGGACGGCTCGCGTACCGCGCCGGACGCATCCCGCGTCGGGCGTACGCGTCAGCAAGCAGCCCTGTGGATGGCGTGATTGCGACAGCCGCCGGCAGCGGCCGGGCCGGCGTGTAATTCGGCTTTAGGCTCAAGGCTCTGGGCTCTGGGCACCTCTCTTATGGGAGGTGTTCGGGCACTGAGTTGCCTGGTTCACCGTGCTAATCATCGTCGAGTAGTAGTTGCGCGACGGTTTCCTTCATCCAGGTGTGCCCTGAGGTTTGTCGAAGGCCCAAAGCCGAAAGCCGTGAGCCAAAAGCCCGACAGCGTTAGCGCCCCGCGGATGTCCGACCGCCTCGAAGACACGCTGCGGCGCCTCAAGCAGGAGCGCGACGAGGCGGACCGTCGATACAACGAGGCGTTGACCGCGCTGGATCGGTCGACTGATGGCCGCGTCGACGTTCCGTCTCCACCGCCCGCTTTCGACGCCCACCAGCTCGCGGCGCTGAACGATGCCTGGAAGATCGTCGACGGCCCGCCTTCCGGCTCAGGGCTTCGTCACCGTTTCGCCACGTTCGTCTGGCACATCGTCGCGCCGTATTTCCAGCGGCAGCTCACGTTCAATTCGTGGCTCGTCGATCATCTGAATCGCAATCTCGCCGCAGCGCGGGCGGCGCACGACGCCGACGAACGGATGGCGGCGCTGCTGCGCGAGCGCTTTGCCGCGTTTGCCGAATTCCAGTCCCGCTTGATCGTCTATCTGCAGCAGATCACGGCCTACATCGATACGAGGGATCGTGACGCGGCCGGCGGTGCGCTGGTGCTCAACAAAGCGATCAGCGGGTTGGCCGAGAACCTCGACAAGCGGGCGGAGTCGATGGCCGCGCGCGAACAGCGACTGGACGGGCGCGTTGATGACCTTTCGGCAGAGGTGACCGCTGCGCACGAGGATTTGCGGACGATGATTGCGGTCTCGCACCAGGCGTCGGTGACACTGAAGCGGGAGGTCGAACGCCTGCTCGCCTCAGATGGAGTTCGGTCGGACACGGTCGCCGCACAGAGTCCGGCCGGTGCGTCAACGTCGACGTTCGGTTCAGCCCTCGATGCATACAAATACGTGGGATTCGAAGATCGATTCAGGGGATCGCGAGAGCTGATCACGAAACGGCTCGAGAGCTACATTCCTTTCTTTGCCGGCGCGTCCGACGTGCTCGATGTCGGATGCGGCCGCGGCGAATTCCTCGAGTTGCTCGCGAAAGCCGGCGTCATCGCGCGAGGCATCGATCTGAACCATGAAATGGTGGAGGTCTGCCGCGGCCGACAGCTCGAAGTCGTCGAGGCGGATGCCGTGAGCTATCTTTCATCGTCGTCCGCCGGCTCTCTTGGGGGGCTTTT
>Ga0114129_10004314_pt1 | contig 20106 bp, 17 predicted proteins | sample RhiMetdeltSRZDD1_FD_80071 | JGI IMG/M metagenome (GOLD analysis project Ga0114129, IMG submission 80071) | Populus rhizosphere microbial communities from Tennessee, USA - Rhizosphere MetaG P. deltoides SRZDD1 (version 2) (version 2) | ecosystem: Host-associated > Plants > Roots > Rhizosphere >... | reverse complement strand
GTGTCCGGTCCTGGATACAGCATTCTCGCCGATCCGCGCTTGATCGACGAAGACAAGATCGAAAAAGCCGTCGAAGCCAACCGCGACATCATCGTTGGCATAAAAATCATGGCCACCGGCGGGGCACTCGGCGCACAGGGATTAAAGCCTTTGGAACGCGCGCGCAAGCTAGGCGATGCGTTGAAGTTACCGCTGCTCGTCCACATCGGCGAGAGTTGGACGAAAGACACGGCGCCGGTCCATGTCGGCGACGTGCTCAAATATCTTCGCCCCGGCGACATCGTGACGCACATGTTTACCGTTCATCCCGGCGGCTTGCTCGACGGCAACGGCAAACTCTGGCCACAGGTGCGGGATGCGAAGGAATCCGGCGTGCTCATGGACGTCGGCCATGGGCTGCATAATTTGAACTTCGATGTCGCGCGGAAAGTGCTCGATCAGGGGCTGCATCCGGACGGCGTGTCCACCGACGGTCACCGCGGCAACCGCGCCGGACCGGTCTACGATTTGCCAACCACAATGGCAAAATTGATGGCGCTCGGATTCTCTCTGAATCAAGTGGTTGAGATGGCGACGATGAACGCCGCGAAACTTTTGGGCCGTGCCGGCGATCTCGGTACCCTGAGAGTTGGGGAGCCAGCTGAGATTTCTGTTTTGAAAATCGAAGACCGAGAGTGGAAAGCCGTTGACTCGCAGAAAGGAATCATTCCGGCCCACAAAGCCATCACGCCAGTATACGCGATCCGCGGCGACACGATCTACGAGCCGCTGCCGGTCGAGCGACCGTAAAGATTTTTTACCGCAAAGAACGCAAAGTTGGCAGAAAAATAAAAGGGCGGGTTTCAAACCCGCCCCTACAAAATTCCTTCGTGAACTTCGTGCTCTTCGTGGTGAAAAATGTTTGGTGCGCGAGCGGACCCTACGCCTCAATTCTCTTTGTGACCTTTGTGTTCTTTGTGGTTAAATTTGTTATCTTCTCCTTCGCGTTGTCGTTGACCCGAAGATTGAGCCCAACACGCCGCGAATGATTTCCCGGCCGACCTGACTGCCGATGGCGCGCGCGGCGCTCTTGCCTAGCGCTTCAAGCATTTCCCCGGTTTGTCCTTGCCAGGCGCTACCGCTTGACGCCGGCGCTTGGCCGGGTTGTGCTTGCGGTGCCCGCGCTTTGAGCATCTCGTAGGCGGATTCACGATCGACGACTTTTTCGTAGTGGCCATAGAGCGTCGACTGTTTCATCACTTGCTCACGCTCGGCGGGCGTAAGCGGCGGCAATTGGCTCTGCGGCGGATAGATCAACGCGCGGTCGACGACGGCGGGTTGGCCTTTGTTATCGAGAAACGATACCAGCGCTTCGCCGACGCCGAGCTCAGTGATTACGGCTTCGACGTCGAGATCCTTATTCTGGCGAAACGTCGTCGCGGCCGCCTTCACCGCTTTTTGGTCGCGCGGCGTGAACGCGCGCAGCGCATGCTGCACGCGATTGCCCAGTTGCCCGAGAACGGTCTCTGGAACGTCCAGCGGATTTTGCGTGCAAAAGTAAACACCGACACCCTTTGAACGGATTAAACGAACCACTTGCTCGATTTTTTCTAACAATGCCTTCGGCGCATCGTTGAACAGCAAATGCGCCTCATCAAAGAAGAAGACCAATTTGGGCTTTTCCGGATCGCCCACTTCGGGAAGACGCTCGAACAATTCCGAAACCAACCAAAGCAAAAAAGTCGCATAGAGTTTCGGTGCGTTAATCAGCTTGTCAGCGACAAGAATGTTAATCATACCGCGGCCTGAACCGTCGGTCTGCATGATGTCGTCAAGGTCCAGCGCCGGCTCGCCGAAGAACTTGTCGCCGCCCTGTTCTTCCAATGCCAGCAAGCCGCGCTGAATCGCGCCGATACTAGCCGCCGACACATTGCCATACTGGGTTTTGAGTTGAGCGGCGTTGTCACCCACATGCTGCAGCATGGCACGTAGATCCTTGACATCAAGCAGCAGCATGCCGTTGTCGTCGGCAAACTTGAACACCAGTGTTAGCACGCCGCTTTGGGTTTCGTTGAGATTGAGCAAGCGCGACATCAGTAGTGGTCCCATATCGGAAATGGTCGTGCGCACCGGATGCCCCTGCTGCCCATAGAGGTCCCAGAAAACGGTCGGACAATCGGCGAACTGGAAACCCTCGAGCGCGAGTTGGCTCACCCTTTCCGTGATTTTGGGATTCGGCTGCCCAGGGCGACAAACACCCGAAAGATCGCCTTTGACGTCGGCCATAAATACGGGGACGCCGATGGCGCACAATTTTTCAGCGATGACCCGCAACGTCACCGTCTTTCCCGTCCCCGTGGCGCCGGCGATCAGTCCGTGGCGATTGGCCATGGATGGTAACAATGAGTGAACCTCGTTCCCTTTGGCTATCGGCAGTCCTTCGGGCATCTCTCTGGACCTCCTTATTTATCAATGACTTAAGCCGCCTAGGTACGACTTTAGGCTTGAGATAATCTAACGGTTCATATATAAACCACAATCGGCGTGAATGAAAAGTCGTAGTCACGCGTCCAAGTCACCAGAGCGAAATGGGCGACTGTATTGAGTGGAGGGCGATGCGGTTGTCAGTTCGTTCCAAAGTGTTGAACACCATTTGACAAAGGGGGACTACTTAATGAAACGTTTTCTGGCTGTTTTAGTTGCTTCTATGTTTCTCGCGTCCGCGGCTTATGCAGCAGATGCTATGAAGGAAGAGAAGAAGGCCGACGTGAAGGCTGAGGCCAAAGGTGAAAAGTCCAAGGGCGAAAAGGCCGACGCCAAAGCCGAAAAGACTAAGGGCGCAAAGGGTGTAAAGTCTAAGGGCGAAAAGAGCAAGTCATCTAAGGGTGAAGATACTAAGGCCGGACAGATGGGTGAGAAAAAGGCCGGCGACAAGAAGGCTGGCGCGGTCGGTGAAGAAAAGGCTGGTGATAAGAAGGCAGGCGCGACGGCCGAAGAAAAGAAGACCAAGTAACTTCTCCGCTGCAATAATTGAACAAGGTGCCCCTCCCCACCTTGCTCATGCAATACCAAACCCAATTTTTCACTTTACAGCTCTCAAATTCGTTGCTATCAGGGGACCGAGCCCTCGGTCTCTCTCTAGACCGCCGGTCGCTTGACAAGGCTCAATAGGCATCACGCGTGTCGAATTAGCAAGGGGTTGCAAGCGTCTAAACAATCAGATCCGGTCGAACCGAATGGAGGGCGGTTTGGTCGAAAAACCTATCAACGCTCCATTAACCCATAACCTGATCCAAGGAGGACTCATATGAAATCTTATCTCGCATTGTTTATCGCTGCCCTTTTCCTAACTGTCGCCTCACTAGCCGTGGCCAAGGATTATCAGGTCACCGGGCCTGTGCTCGACGTGAAGGACGATGTCATAATCGTGAAGAAAGGAAACGAGAACTGGGAAATCGCCCGCGATAAGAATACCAAAACCACTGGTGACGTCAAAAAGGGCGACAAGGTCATGATCAAATACAAGATGACCGCCACCAGCATCGAGACCAAGGAAGCACCCAAAGCTAAAACAGAAGCTAAACCCATGGCCAAATCCGATGCGAAGCCCGCAACCGAACCCAAGACCGAAGCCAAGACCAAGTAACTGTTCATTAAGCCACTCCCTCCACTTGATCTTCACAACGGGCCGCCCATGCGGCCCGTTTCTATTTCGGGTCGCTTTAATTGTCCCCGGAACTTTGTTAACGTTGCTGGACTAAACGGCAAAGGCAGCAACATCCATGGATTCGCGCTCGGATGTGGTGATTGTTCATAGTTCCGATCTTCATCTCGGCACCGATGATAGTTTTAGCGATAAAGACCGCCTGGATGTGCTTCCCAAGGTGCTGACAGCAGCTGCGCAAATCAATGCCGACGTGGTCGTGCTTGCCGGCGACTCCTTTGACAATCATCGCCAACCCATGGAGATTCTCGAGCGCGCCGCGCAGATACTGCGCGATTACCGAAAACCTGTAGTCATTTTGCCAGGCAATCACGACCCACTTACGCCCGACTCGGTCTATCGTCGAGCCGGACTGAGCCTAATCCCCAATGTCCGCGTAATCGGTTTGAATGTCGAACAAGCCGTCTTGTTTCCTGATTTCGAGTTGGAAATTTGGGGACACGCCCACTTCGACTATGCCGATATGTCGCCGCTGGCCAATCCGAGGCCGCGCACGACGCGCTGGCAGCTCGCGGCAGCGCACGGTCACTTCGTTGACGAAGTGAGAGATCCGAACCGGTTGATTGGCTCCTGGTTGATTCATCCGGAGGAATTAAACGCCACCCGTGCGGATTATGTCGCGCTCGGCCATTGGAACCAGGCGACGCAGGTAGGCAACGGCGACGTTACCGCCTATTATTCCGGCTCTCCGGAATATGCCGGTACCGTCAACGTTATTCGCCTACGCCAAAGCGGCGCTGTCGAAGTCATTCAAGCGCCATTGAACGGATATCGGAGATAGCGAACCTTAAACCGACCGCAAGTTCTTATGCCGGTAGCAGCAACCGCGCCTCATCCGCATCGACGACGGGATTTTTGGGCCGTTTTTTCTCAAGAACCCGAATGACCTCTTCCGCGGCGCCCCACTCGCCGCGCTCCGACGCCTCCAATGTCATGGCGCCGATGTGCGGTGTCCAGAGCACGTTGTCAAGCTTGATCAGTGGATGATCTTTCGGCGGTGGCTCGTTGGCAATAACATCCAAGACGGCCCCGGCGATCTTTCTTTGCGCCAGTACGGCGTACAATGCATCCTCATCAGCGATGCCGCCGCGTGCGGCGTTAATCAAAAATGCGGACGATTTCATCAGCACTAATCGGTTGGCGCCTATCATTCCCCTGGTTTCGCGATTGAGCGGGCAATGAATCGTTACGAAGTCGGATTGGGTGAGCAGCTCATCGAGTCCGACCCACTTACCGCCCAGTGAAGTTACATGGGACTCTGGAATGTACGGATCGTAGACGAGCAGAACCATCTCGAAAGCTCGGGCTCGCACGGCCATGCGCATGCCGATATTGCCCATGCCGATGATGCCCAAAGTCTTACCAGCCATTTCCGTACCGATGAATTTGAGATAGTCGCTCCAGCGATTTTCTTTGACCGCGCGGTTGGCCTCATGCGTGTGGCGCGCCAACGCGATCATTTGACCAAAGACGAGCTCTGCCACCGAGACGGCATTGCTGCCCGGCTGATTGGTCACCCAGATCTTGAATTCTCTGGCGGCCTCGAGATCGACTCGCGACGGATCGACGCCGACTCCGGTGCGTGCGATAATTTTGAGACGTCCGGCGCTTCGCTCCATCTGGTCACGGGTAATTTTTCCCTTCCTGCTGATGATCGCGTCCACACGCGCCACTTCTAACTCCCACCGTTCAGGCTCAACCCAGGGATTAATCACGACCAGCTCGACGCGTTCGCGCAACCATTTCAACACTTCTGCTTGAAATTCTTCGACCAAAACCCGGCCTAGTGACATGAGTTGGATCCTCCTGAGCTATAGTCGTACCCGCAATCAACTATAATCGAAGTGATTATACAATTCGGCGGAATTCTTGTCCTTGACGCCGCCAGCGCTTACCTCTATATGCTTATCGACTGTCAAGTGTCGCAAAACTTTCGATAATGATGAAATGAATCATCTGCAAACTGAGCGATGGTCAATATTGGGAGGACACCCCAGTGAAAATTTTCATTGTCTTCGTCTTATTTGTCCTGTGCCCAATCAATGCATCAGCCGAGCGCATTAGAACCGCCATTCCCCGAGCGAGCCTCAATTACCTCAGCCTGCCGGTCGCTGAGGTAAAAGGCTATTTTCGCGACCAGGGGTTGGAAAACGAGGTGATTGTCATCCCCGGCACCACAGCGATTGCGGCTTTGGTGAGCGGCGATGTCGATTACAGCGGCGCCGGCGGCTCCGGCATGCGCGCGGCAGTGCGCGGGGCCCCCCTTAAAGCGATCCTGTTCCAGACCGAAAAGGTCACCTGGTATCTCCAGGCTGCGGCGGATATCCAAAAAATTTCCGATCTCAAAGGGAAACGCATCGTGGTCGGCACAATTGGCGACACTCAGGACACTTTGATAACGATGCTGCTTGAGCGGGAGGGTCTATCCGGACGAGACGTTACCCGGGTCGCCATGCCGTCGCGTAATACCACTAACACGATACTCTCACTGAAGACGGGAGCTTTCAGCGCGGCGGTTGTCAATGCCGACGAATCGCTCCTCGGTGAAAAGGAGGGCTTGCGCACTCTCGCCTTTGTCGGCGATCTTTTCCCCTATCCCTTTCAGGGCTTTGTCGTCACTGACAAACTGATCGCCGAGCGCCCGCATGACATCAAGAGATGGCTTAGAGCGATGGCCAGGGCTTTGATCTTCATCCGCGACCGGCCGGAGGAAGCGGCGGAGATCGGCATGAAGAAAATTCCTATGGGTAATGTAACCCTTCCGCTAGCGATAGAGGGCGTTCGCCGCTTCGCCAAGGCGATCCCGGACGGCGTTCCGGGATTGCCGTCCGCGCAGGGAATCAAAAACTTGATGGAATTCGACGTCAGGGCACCGCTCAAAATCAAGGAAGATATCCCACCGGAGAAGGTCATGAGTTTTAAACTCATGCGCGAAGTCAAAGAAGAGCTGGAAAGCAAGCGTTAACAGGGCTACATCGGAAGACCAGAAAGGACTGGCATGATCCGACGCTTTATCTGCCCATCGCCTTCTTCATCGCATTTATCCCGGCACTCGATTCGCAAGCTGCAAAAGTTTCCGTGCTCATCGATTTCGATCCAAAAAGCGCGGATCGGACGGTCATTGTCGAGAGTATCGCAGTGGATCAAAAAGACCGGCTTGACGGCATCGGCGCGTCAATCATAAGGATCGAACCGTAGCACTCTTATGAACCGAGCCAAGCGCGCAGGTTTTGTCTTGGTCTTATCTGTCCTATCAGTCCTATTCTTTTGCCTTCCCGCATTCGCCCAGGAAAAGAAAACCCTCAGGATCGTCTTCGTCAGCCTCTCTTGGAACAACCAACTGCCTTTTCGCATCGCTATCGCCAAAGGTTTCTTCAAAGACCAGGGACTCACGCTCGAACCGATCTTTGTCCGGGGCGGACCGATCGCCATCGCCGCATTGGTCTCGGGAAACGTCGACTTCGCCAGCATCGGCGGCGCTCAGGCGGCGATCCGCAGCAACGCCCGCGGTCTCGATCTGCAGATCATCGCCTCGCTGTCTAACTACACCAACTACACACTTCTCGGCAGCAAAGAAGCCAAGAGCGTCGAAGACTTGCGCGGCAAGATCATCGGTGTTACCGGTGCCGGCGCCTTTTCCGACTTCGCTATTAGAATCTACCTCAAGCGGCACAACCTCGATCCCGACAAGGATGTCATACTGCGCGCCATTGGTGGCACGGCACTCCGCGCCATTGCTCTCGAGAAGGGTGTCATCTCGGCCGCTCCCTTTTCCGCCGAAGACACCGTGAGATTGCTCGACAAAGGTTTTCCGATGATCGTGAATTTGAACGAAGCGCTGAGAATTCCCCAAAGCGTCTTTGTTACCCGCGGCGAAGTGCTGCAAAAATACCCCGAGACGACGAAGAGATTTCTCAAGGCGGTGATCCTGGGCCTGCAGTTCGCCAAGCACAACAAACAAGAAGCGATCAGGACAGGATTTACTGCGGGCCTCCAAGGAGATCTCGACGTCGTCAACCGGTCCTACGATCTCTTCAGCCCGGGCTACGCCGCCGACCTGTCGGTCGCGCAAGACGGCATCCAGATCATGCTCGACGAAGACATCCGCGCCGGCGTCGTCGACAAAAAATTTACCCTTGAACGTGTGATCAACGATCGGATCCTGAAACAAGCACAACAGGAGCTCAAAGCGGAAGGGAAACTAAGGCAGTAATCTTTCCGCCTTGCCGAAATATCGCCACAGTAGTACGGTGATGCAGGTTTTGGCGGCTCAATGAAGGGCTAAAATTTCCGCTCACGGAGGTGACCATGGCTATCGGACTTTCTCATGGCGGCACAAACGTCTATTCGTCGAACGAACGGTCAAAGCAACTCTGGGTCGGGACCCAGGACGGGTTGGTGCTTTTCGAACGAGAAAACGGTGGAAAATGGCATGAGGCCCAGCGTGCGCTGCACGGCCAATATATAAGCTCGATCATATTCGAACGGACCAGCGGCACGATGTTCGCCGGTGCATTTTTCGGTTCCGTTCATGCGAGCGCTGACGGCGGGAGAACATGGGAACGGCGCGACAACGGCATCCCGTATCATGACGTCTATAGCTTGGCGTCCAACGTCGTCGACGGTAAGGTTCGCGTTTACGCCGGCACGCAGCCAGCCCATTTGTTCGTCAGCGAAGATCTCGGCCTGCATTGGAGCGAAATTCCTTCGCTCCGTTCGGTTCCATCGACTGCCCAGTGGTCGTTCCCGGCTCCGCCCCATGTCGCGCACACGAAATTCATCACCTTCCATCCCAAAGAACCGAAAACCATCTTCGCTTGCATTGAACAAGGCGCATTTCTAAAAAGCACCGACGAGGGAAAGAGCTGGACTGAATTGAACACGGTCGGTCTTCTCGCCGACAAGAATCGTCCCATCGAGCATTTCTATGACGTGCACCGCTGTTTGATCCACCCGCGCGATCCGCAGAAAATCTTTGTCACCGGGGGCGCCGGCCTTTACGTCAGCAATACCGGAGGCGGCAGTTGGGAACGCTGGATGAGCCCCGATTGGGCGGCGGATGTTTATCCCGACGGCTTCACCTGGAATCCGAAAAATCCCGATCTCATGTTCGTCGCAGCTGCGGAACACAACCCGACGACTTGGCGAAAAGCGGGCGCTCTGGCGCGCGCGGAAGGCAAAATTTTTCGCAGCAACGACGGCGGCAAGAATTGGCAGCGATTGGGAGGGGGATTGCCGCAAAGCTTGAAACACGAGTTTGGCGCGCTCTGTCTCGAAGAATCGAACGGCTCTTGCTCAGTCTTCGGCGGCACCACGGGCGGTGAAGTGTTCTGCAGCGAAGACAGCGGCGAGAGCTGGACGCTGATCACCGCCGAACTTCGGCCGATTTCAAAGAAAGGCCACGAGCGCTTACTGGCGGCGAGCTGAGAAACACGAATGCCAAGTTTCTTTCCTCTCCCTCCGCCACCGCACTAAACAAGAACTCCTAATTGGCGGCGGAAACGCATTGGGGATCTTGCCCATGAGTGACAACGATCCACGCACACGCGGTTTGTCTGAAACTTGCGCTCAGCGCGGTCCCAATCGGCCGCTCCACACCCAAGGCGGAGGAGCGAACTATGTGGAGAAATCGCTCGCTGCCGCGGCCGAGCCTTTCAAGGGCATCTCAACGGATGGAACGATCGTCCCCGGCTTATTCGGCATTCGAAAGACCGGCGTTTCGACACAGTCGATCCGCGAAGCTGCCGAAGCATTTCTTGGATCATTGAATTCGGCGCAGCGCGCAAAAACGCTTTTCCCCGTCGATACCGACCAGTGGCGCAAGTGGAGTAACATTCACCCGACGCTCATGCGTCACGGCACGCCGCTGTTCGAGATGAATGAAACGCAGCGCGACCATGCTTTCGCGCTGGTCCGTGAGAGCCTGAGCGAGGAAGGTTTCGAAGAAGCGCTGAATATCATGCACCTAAACGAGACGGTGCTGGAAATGACCGGCCGCCTAAGTGAGTATGGCGAAGACCTCTACTGGCTGAGCATTATTGGCACCCCGTCGGCGACGGAGCCCTGGGGCTGGCAGTGGGACGGCCATCATCTGAACATCAATTATTTCGTGCTCGGCGACCAGGTGGTGATGACACCAACATTTCTCGGCGCGGAGCCGGTGCACGCGGCCAGCGGCAAATACGCCGGCTTGAGAATTTTTAAAGACGACGAAGCTCTCGGCCGGGCATTAATCCGCGCGCTTTCTCAAGCGCAGCGCGCCAAAACAATTATCGCTCCTGAAACCGCTGGCGAGAATTTTGTCACCGCCTTTCGCGATAATTTGGTGCTCAACAATGCGGGCATCCGTTACGACGAGCTGTCGAATCCGCAGCATGACCTCTTGCTAGGTTTGGTTGAATACCACGTCGCGCGCATCCGTAGCGGGCATGCAGAAATCAAACTGGAAGAAGTGAAGCGACACCGGAACGATACCTATTTCTGCTGGATGGGCGGTATAGAAGACGACAGCGTATTTTACTACCGCGTCCAAAGCCCCGTAATTATCGCCGAGTTCGATCACCAGCGCGGCATCGCATTCCGCGAACATACCAAACCGTATCGAGATCATATCCACGTGATCGTGCGCACGCCGAACGGCAACGACTATGGCAAAGATTTGCTCCGCCAGCACTACCAGTACAGCCATCAGGCGCAAAGTCGCTCACCGTGAGCCTCTCCCAAAGCGCGAGGGAATCAAGGTGCAGTTATGACACCGGAGATTCGTCTGGATCGAATCATCCAGGTAACAGGAGGTAGGCAATGCTTGAATTCGAAGGCAGGCAAATTCCAAACGAGCTAAGAGAAATCGTTGATCGTAAACGCACCGTTCTCTTGGTTTGGGATATGCAAAACGACCAAGCAGGCGGCTCATTCAATAAAGATGCGTTGATTCGGAATGCTCCGCCGCTGATCGCTGCAGCGGCCCAAGCCGGCATCAAGACCGTCTACACGCGCCAGACGCCATTTTTATGGAAAGATGAAGCGCCGGTTTGGATTCGCCGTGGGATGAAAGATCAGAAGGTCGATCATCCAAGCAAACTAAAAGCGCGACGGCTGCACGGCAGCTTCGGCTGGCAGATCATGGAACCGTTCAAGCCCGCAGAAAATGATGCGGTCATCGACAAACGGCGCCCGAGCATGTTCATCGGCAACGAATTCGAAACGATCATGAATAATCGCGGCGCATCCACGATCGTCATGATCGGCTGCACGACGGACGGCGGTGTTGAAGCCACTGTGCGCGAGGGTTTTAACCGCAACTACTTCATGGTCGTCGTGCGCGACTGCGTCGGAACCTATACCGAAGAAGGTCACAACGCCGCGCTCAAGCGCATGGAGCGTTTCGCGGAAATCGTCGACTCAAGAGAACTGATCGATATCTGGCAGCGATAGGCGGGCCAAAAAATAACTTGATGACAATCCCATTTGGGATTTCACCTCTAGCGAGTTAAAAGAAATCCAAATATATCCGGCCCGCGCTAAAGGAGTTATTCTATGAGCAGCAGCGGCAAGAAGGCACTCCACGTCGCGACATTCTCAGGGTGGTATCGCTTCGAACAAGACGGCAAACAGTTGCGCCAAACCAAGCGCGACCTGACTTACTGGACGCTCACGTGCATGGCTGTTGACCCGGACAATCCGCAAAAGATCTACGCCGGCAGCGAACACTCTGGTCTCTTTTACACGGAAACCGCGGGCGCGCGCTGGAAGCGCGCCGAGCCGAACACGCCTAAGATGATGCTCTTCTCGGCTCTGGCATTAAACGGCGGCGTCATGGTGGGCACGATTCCCTCGGCGGTGTACCGGAGCAAAAATGGCGGCTGGGAGGAATTGGAAGGCGTGCGGATCAACAGCTCCGGAGCGAATTTTCCGCCCAGCCCAGAGCTTCAATCCCGCGCGCGCTATCTCACCTACGATCCGGCTGCGCCGGCGCGGCTCTATGCCGGCATCGAAGTCGGCGGCGTGTTGCTCAGCGATGACAGCGGTTATACGTGGACACCGGCCAACAAGGGCCTCACCGACATGGACATTCACGAAATCCTCGCGTCGGAACGGAATCCCGGAATGGTTTATCTCGCTTGCGGCGAAGCCTGTTTTCGCAGCTTCGACCGCGCCGCCCACTGGGAGAATATTTCACCCGAGTCACACGACTACGGCACATCCGTCGCCGAAGACAAACATGGCGTCGTCTACGTCGGTTGCGCCAAGGGTCGGCCGAACCACTGGATCCGCGAAGAAGGCGCCATCGCTGCAATCTTCCGTAGCAACGACAAAGGGACGACATGGGAAAAAATCGTCGACAATCTCAAAGGAGGCGTCATGCACCTGTGCCCAACTCCCGACGGCAACGGCATGGTCGCCGGCACCTCCCATGGTTCTCTGCTTTTGATCGACGACTCCGGCGCGCGAGAAGTTATCAGCGGTTTGCCGTTCGTCACAGCCGTGGAATTGGCGGCGTAGAAAACCATTCCTGCAACGCGAAGGACTTTCCCATGAAGCTTTATACCTTCTTTCGCAGCTCCGCCTCCTACCGCGTGCGCATCGCGCTAAATCTGAAAGGCCTTAGCTACGAGGCGGCGCCGATCCACCTGCGCCGCGGTGGCGGTGAGCAGTTTAGCGCGAGCTATAAGGCAATCAATCCGCAGGCGCTGGTGCCGGCGCTGGAAGACGGCGGAAGAATTCTGACCCAATCGCTCGCCATCATCGAATATCTCGAAGAAAAATACCCCAATCCTCCGCTTCTTCCCGCCTCGGCCGCAGACAGAGCCCTGGTGCGCAGCATGGCGATGGTTATCACCTGCGAGGTGCATCCGATTCAGAACTTGCGGGTGCTCACTCTCGTCAAGCAGGAATACCATCAAACCGACGAGCAGGTGAATCAGTGGGCGCGGCATTGGATCGATCTGGGTCTATCGGCCCTGGAGAAAATGATCCTGGCTCAGCCCAATCGCGGCAAGTTTTGCTTTGGCAACACGCCGACGCTAGCCGACATCTGCCTCGTTCCCCAGCTCGGCAATGCTCGGCGCTATGGCTGCGACCTTGCGCAGTACCCGACGATCGTGAGCATTGAAAAGAACTGCGTAATGATCTCTGCCTTTGCGAACGCCGCGCCAGAAAAACAACCCGATGCAGAGTAGGAGTTTCTGGTTTCAAGTTTCTAGTTGCTAGTTTCAGAAACAGCTTCTCTCAACCGGAAACCGAAAAACCAGAAACTAGAACTTCCGCACACCATGTTCGTCCTCAAACAGTTCCTTAAACAGCTCTTACTGCCGCCCATGCCATGGCTTATCATGCTTTTGGCTGTGCTGATTTTTTGGCGGCGGCCTTGGGCGCGCAAACTGCTTTTCGTGACCTTTCTGTTAATTCTCGCACTCCACTGCGGACCGGTGAATTACGCGCTGCGCTACCCGCTGGAATCGCGCTATGCGCCGTTGATCGATCTGCGAAAGACCCCCTCCTATGACGCCATCGTGGTTTTGACCGGCGGCATAATCCCCGCCGGCGGACGGATTCCTTTTCCGACCATCGACGAATCCATGTTTCGACGCTTGGAGGAAGCCTGGCGTCTTTACCGAATTCAACCCAAGCCCATCATCGTTTCCGGCGGTCATGTCAATCCTTTTACTGCCGACAAGAACGAGAACAAGATCGCCCGTGATTACTTGATCCGCTGGGGCGTGCCGAAGAACGACGTCATCGGCGAAGATCGATCACGCGACACCTTCGAGAGTGCCGTCGAAGTGCAAAAGCTGCTTAATAACAGAGGCTGGAACCGCTACCTGCTCGTGACTTCGGCGATCCACATGCCGCGTAGCATGCTGGTTTTTACCGCGCTCGCGTCAGAGCCGATCCCGGCTCCCGGTGATTTCTCGCTCAGTGAGGTCCAGCTCACGCCCCTAGATTTCTTTCCGAATGAACATGTCGCGCGCAAACTTTTTATAACCATCCATGAGTACCTCGGTCTGGCCAATTATTATTGGCGGGTAAGCTCTACCCGGCCTTAGATGGCGTAAAGCGACAATCAAGACTCCGGTTGCAAATCCACAGCGGAATGATAGAGAAAACCCTTGAATTGCGGGCCCGCCATCAGGCCATGATCTCGATCAAGGATCTTATCAAAGTTTACAAGTCCGGCAGCGAGTCGGTTCGTGCCGTTGATGGGGTCACGATCGACGTCGGTGAACGGGAATTTTTTGTTCTTCTTGGGCTGAGCGGTTCAGGCAAAACGACCTTGCTCCGCTGTGTGGCTGGACTGGAAAAACCTGAAGGCGGAGAAATTGCCATCAGTCACGTGTTGGTCAGCTCCGCCGAGCGGAAGTTTTTCACGGCGCCTGAGGAGCGGCGACTTGGCATGGTGTTTCAGTCTTATGCGGTATGGCCGCACATGACGGTTTACCAAAACGTCGCGTTTCCACTCGCCAATGGCCCGCAGAAGATTTCCACCGCGAACATCAAAAAGAAGGTGATGAACGCCTTAGAAATGGTCCAGCTTGCCGGCTTCGCCGACCGTCCGGCACCGTTCTTGAGCGGTGGACAGCAGCAGCGGGTCGCTTTGGCGCGCGCTCTCGCCGTCGAGCCGAAGGTTCTCTTGATGGACGAGCCGCTGAGCAATCTCGACGCGCGCCTTCGCGAAGAGGTGCGCGACGAAATCAAGAACCTGTCGAAAACGTTTGGCATTGCGGTGCTGTATGTCACTCACGATCAAGTAGAAGCGATGGCTTTGGCCGATCGGGTCGCAGTGATGAGCAAAGGCAAAGTGCTGCAATGCGCGCCGCCGCGGGAACTTTATGACACGCCCTCGAGTCGCGAGGTCTGCGAATTTCTCGGCTCGATAAACTTACTCGACGGCGTGGTCACCAACGGCGGTCAAATTGAAACTGCTTTGGGAAAATTGATCTGCCCGATTCCCGACCCGACACTTAAATACGTCAGCCTCGCGATCCGTCCGGAAGAGCTGGAGCTTTCAGCCGCACCATCCGGTCTGGAAAACGAGTTTGCCGCCGACGTCGTTTCATCGACCTTTCTCGGCGAACTCACCGTGTGTGATCTCATCGTCGGCGGTAAAAGGCTGCGCTTCAAGTCGACTCAAAACGCGCCGGCAAGACGAATCTACGTGCGTTTTCCCGCCGGCAAGTTAAAATTGTTCGCCGCACAAGGGAGTTATTCAGTTAGTCAGAGAAAGATAATTTAAAGGATCGAGTCATGCTACCGCGAGAAGAAAACGATCTACTCACACAAGTCAGTCAGGGAAGACCAATGGGCGAGCTCATGCGCCGGTACTGGATTCCCGCCTTACTATCGAGCGAAATTCCCGAGCCCGACTGCCCGCCGGTGCGCGTGCGCTTACTCGGTGAAGATCTCCTGGCCTTTCGCGATAGCGAGGGACGCGTGGGGCTGTTGGACGAGCACTGCTCCCACCGCGGCACTTCGCTTTTCTTCGGTCGCAATGAAGAGTGCGGCCTGCGCTGCATCTATCATGGCTGGAAATATGACATCTGCGGCAATGTCCTGGAAACGCCGGCGGAACCAACTGGCAGCACGTTAAAAAATAAGGTCCAACACACTGCCTATCCATGTCAAGAGAGCGCGGGTATCGTGTGGAGCTATCTTGGGCCGAAGGATAAGATTCCCCTGCTGCCGAATTATGAGTGGATGAATCTACCCTCGAGTCATTTGTATGTTACAAAGTCCATTCAAGATTGTAGCTGGCTGCAAGGCCTCGAGGGTGAGTGCGATTCATCGCACCTTTCGGTTTTGCACAAATCGTTTACGACTCAGCAGCAGCGCGGCGGCGGTGATGGCGCCTTGTATGCGGCGGATTCCTCGCCGCACTTGGAAGGGATCGAGATGGACTACGGCGTCAGAATGCTTTCTTGCCGCAAGGCCGATGCCGATACAATCTATCTGCGAGTTTCCAATATCGTTCTGCCTTGCCACGGCTTTATTCCCACCGGTGGTGTAAGAGGCAATCCCGAGGGGTACACGATCCACTCCCACGTGCCCATCGACGACGCCCATAGCATGCGCTACAACATTCACTTCCGCCGCAGTCGCCCGATCCGCAACGATGAAAGACAGCATGACGATGAGATCGGTGTGGACTTTAAAAAGCTGCGCAACCTACGGAACAACTACCTGCAAGATCGCGAGCAGCAGAAGCGCGAGACGTTCACCGGCATGGGACAGACCTTTCTCATTCACGACTCCTGCGCCACTGAGAGCATGGGTCCGATCTACGACCGCGCCCAGGAGCATCTCGGCGTAAGCGACGTCACGGTGATCGCGGTACGAAGATTTTTGCTGCAGTGCATTCGCGCCTTGCAGGCTGGCAAAGAACCGCCGCATGTCGTTCGAACGGCCAAAGCCAATGACATGCGTCACGTTGCCTGTATCGCCACAACGATTCCGTCAACAAAGGATCCGAAGGCATACGTCGTGGAACAATTGAAGAAAGAAAAGTATTGGGAAGTAACGAACTAGTGTGGTGTATCTGAAGTCTGTTGCATAATCGCGGCATTCCGACCAAAAATCTCCCCTTCCCCTTTTTCCAAAGAGGGGTTAGAGGAGCAGTGGAGAAAATTCCCCCTTTGTAAAAGGGGGAGCAAGGGGGATTTAGGAGTGACTGTGGTCGTTACCATCCATTGAATTTTTTGAACGAACTTTGATTCGAGGACACTGGTGGTGAACGGACGAGGGCGAGCTTAAATAGCGGGAGGTCTTATGCGAGTCGTCGATGCTATTGCCGAAATTCTCAAGCGTGAAGGCGTAGAGTTTTTAAGCTGCTACCCCACAAATACTCTCATCGAAGCCGCCGCGTCAGCTGGCATTAGACCCATTGTCTGCCGCCAGGAGCGCGTCGGTGTCGGCATCGCCGACGGTTTCACACGCGTCACCAACGGCAAACGGATCGGTGTGTTTACCATGCAGGCTGGGCCGGGCGCCGAGAATGCGTTTTCCGGCATCACGACGGCTTACTCGGATTCCGTGCCGGTGCTTTTGCTGCCCGTCGGTCACGCGCGCAACACTTCTCAAGTCTTTCACTTTTTCCGATCCGTGCAAGCCTACGCCCCGGTGACCAAGTGGACCGAAGAAATCACGCTCGTCGATCAAGTGCCGGAGATCATGCGACGCGCTTTCAGTTACCTCAAGATGGGACGGCTGGGCCCGGTCTTGGTGGAGATTCCCAACGACGCTGCAGTGGAAGAGTTTCCCGCGGCGATTAATTACGCACCGGTCAAACGAACTGTGAGCAGCGCGAACCCAATGGACGTCTCGGCGGCCGCAAAGGTCTTGGTGCAAGCAAAGTCGCCGGTTATCGTCGCGGGTCAAGGCGTGCTTTATGCAGAAGCGTCCGATGAATTGGTCGAACTTGCCGAGCTTCTCCAAGCGCCGGTGACGACTCCACTCGAAGGCAAGAGCGCTTTCCCAGAACATCATCCCCTATCACTCGGCACCGGCGCTGGCGTCTTGCCCCGGCCCGTCCACACCTTCTTGCAAAAAGCCGATGTGATCTTCGCCGTCGGTGCGAGTCTAACCAAGCATAACATCGTCGCCGCGCCGATTCCGTCAGGTAAAACGATCATTCACGCGACCAACGACGAGCGCGACATCAACAAACATTACCCTGCTGATTATCCGATTCTCGGTGACGCCAAGCCCGTGCTGCGTCAGTTCATCGAGGCGGTCAAAGATGCTTTGGGCAACAAGAAGCGAGACGGAAATAGCGTCGCCGCCGAGATCAAGAAAGGGAAAGAGGAGTGGATGGCGGAGTGGATGCCGAAATTGAAATCCGACGAAAAACCGATCAATCCTTATCGCGTCATGTGGGAATTCATGAATCTATTCGATCGAAAAAGCGTCATCGTGACCCACGACGCGGGCAGCCCGCGGAATCAGCTCGTGCCGTTTTACCAAGCGCCAGCGCCGCGGAGCTACATCGGCTGGGGAAAATCCCACGCTTTGGGCACCGGGCTGGGTCTGATCATGGGGGCCAAACTCGCCGCGCCGGAGAAATTCTGCGTCAATTTCATGGGCGACGCCGCCTTCGGCATGACGGGCCTCGATTTTGAAACCGCCGTGCGCAACAATATTCCGACTCTCACCATCGTGTTGAATAACAACTTCATGGCCGCCGAAACTCACATGATGCACGCGTCGCACGAGCGCTACGGCACGATGAACATATTGGGCAATTACGCCGACCTCGCTCGATCTTTAGGCGGCTGGTCCGAACGCGTCGAAGAGCCAAATCAAATCGTCCCGGCTCTGCAACGAGCTCGAAAGATAACCGACGACGGCCGCGCCGCGTTACTGGAGTTCATAACCAGCCGAGAGATTTCCTACTCCCGGGTAAGAGAATAATTTCGGTTAACGGAATTTGTCGATTTCAAGGCGCGATGAGCCCGTCGTCAAACCTTGTATCTTCTGCCTTTCGGCAATCGGCTCCTTTGCATTTCCTAAGCTGGTTGAGCCAGTGGGAATAACGTTTGATAGTCCTTGCGTCGACTTCGGCGACAATGTTGCGCAGCTGATTCGGATCATTGACGAGATCATAGAGCTCCCGTTCACGCGATTGGTATTGGACAAATAGATGACGGGTCGATCGCACTGCCCGGTAAGCGGTAAGCTGTGGCTTTTCCTTTGTTTGGAATAATTGGTGTTCAACCCATGACATAAACGGCTCCGGCGCGGTGTAGTGTTCTATCAGAATCCCCTGGCGCCACTCCGCCAGCGCCGGTAAAGATTTTTTTAGCAACGGCTCGAGGGAACGACCATCCACGAATCCGGGGAAAATGACCGACGCCCATTCCGCAAAGGTCGGCGCCAAGTCTGTTTCAACTGCCAAATGCGGCACCGAGCGGCGCGCGGGGACGTCGGGACCCCGAATGACCAGCGGCACATGGATATCCTCTTCGTACGCCGTCTGCTTACCCGGCAACAAGCGATGTTGGCCTAGATGATAGCCATTGTCGGAACTAAAGACGATATACGTCCGATGAAGCTCGCCGGTTTGCTGCAACGTCTCAACGACGTCCTCTACCAAATCGTCGATGGCTTGGAGCGACTGAAGTCGCTTGTGATGGACTCGGTCGATTGCCTCAATCTGTCTTTTGTTCAATAGACGCTGAGCCCGGACATAGGACGGCTTCGAGGTTACATTTTTTTCGTTGAAGGAGGCCGTTCGCGGCACCATCGCGTCCTCAAAAAGCCCGCGATGCCGCGGCGCGGGAATAGCGGGTTCATGCGGCGCGAATGGCGAAAGATGCAAGAAAAATGGCTTTTTTTGTTCCACGGCGTGACGAATGAATGCCGTCGCTTTACGCGATAGGACATCCGTCAAGTAATCGCCTTCCGCACGTCCATACTCAACGATCTTGCCATTCTCGTTGAGACTATAATTAAACTGCTTGTAGCCACCGTCTCCGATCCCTGCGTGCCATTCGGTCCAACCCGCCGGCACATGGGTCTTGCGGCTGCCGTCAGGATAGCCGTTCAGGTACTTCCCCATATATCCGGTTAGATAACCGGCCGCGTTTAGCCAAGTCGCGATGGTCGATGACTCGTTTCCCAGTTCATAAAAACGTCTGAACCCGGCTTGGTTGGATTCGACGCCGTGATTGTGCACGTACTGTCCGCGCAATATGGACGACCGCGACGGACAACATTGCGAATTGGTCACGAAGTAATTCGAGAAAGTCGTGCCCCCTTCGATCAAAAGCTTCTTCACTTTCGGCATGAACTCGATATCGTGCAACGCCATGTCGTCCGTCAGAATAAAGATGATGTTCGGATGCCTCGCTTCTGCGTGCGGTCGAGGCGAAGAATGTTGTGACGGCAAATCCGACCGCTCTGCGGCCTGATTGGTACGGCCGCTCAAGATGCAGATCAGCGTTAGGAGCAATCCCACGCGTAAAAATCGGCGACGATTCATGGCACTGACTCTTCTTTTATTAGCCAAGCGGCTCCTTGCACAAGGAACCGAGGCCATAGAAGGCTTCGACTGTTTAGACGTTGAAATGCGGTGAAAGTTTCGCTTCCGGGCAGGCGTTTTCCCTGAAGTTGTTGCAAAAGTTCCAGCAGTTTGACCCTGTTCCAAAGTTTAAATATTCGGAAGGCTCTCCCTTCGATTGTTCGCATTTCAACGGTTTGAACGGTTGGAACAGTTGTAACGATTGAAACCGAGTTCAGGGAACGACTCCGTTCGCCCGTAGCGCCGTTTGGTAGCGCCGGGCGATCTCGGGATCTTCGTTCTCGTAGGGAATCATCCAACCGCCTTCCTCGACGCTGCGAAACACATCGTCGTCGGTCTTCTGGTGCGAAACTTTGAGACCGAGCGGATGAATGCGGCTGCCGTAGCGTAC